>LXOW01194558.1_pt1 | contig 21986 bp, 12 predicted proteins | sample 1368591 | NCBI WGS metagenome assembly LXOW01 (sample SAMN04884650, study PRJNA319009) | bovine gut metagenome | isolation source: Cow rumen | host: Bos taurus | place: Italy: Legnaro (PD) | collected 2014-07-09
CTCTTGCCGGGCTCGTGACGGCAGGGGAGTGGAACGACCTTGCCCACTGGCCGTTCTGGAGCAACCTGATGCTGAGCCAGGCCGGTAAGGACCAGGAGGGGGAGGCCGTGGATTTTTCCGGAATGTCGGATTACTGGAAATTTTACACCAACAACCGGGTGGCCGTCTGCGTGAAGGACGGTACGGGTGCGCCGGTCGCCGGGGCGAAGGTCGCCCTGCTGCGGGGCGGCGAGGCTCTCTGGAAGGCCGTGACGGACAATGCCGGCCGTGCGGATCTGTGGATTTCGCTCAACCAGAAAGAAGAAATGTCCTCGGACGAGGGGCTGAAACTGTCCGTCGGGGGAGTGGAGATGCCGGGCGCTCCGGTCGTCTCCCACTGGAATACGGAAGAGCCTGCGGTGATGAACGAATGCGTCCTGTCTGCGGCGCCCGCCGTCAAAATGCAGGCGGACATTGCCTTTATCGTGGATGCGACCGGGTCTATGGCGGATGAAATCGATTTCCTCAAAGATGACCTGCTGGATGTATTGCAGCGTACGGCAGGGCAGCAGGGGAATGTCGCTTTCCGTACTTCGGCCCTGTTCTATCGGGACAAGGGAGATGAATACCTGNNGAATACCTGACCCGTGTCTATGATTTTTCCGCCGATCCCCAACAGACGGTGAACGACATCAAGCGCCAGTCCGCTTCCGGCGGCGGGGACTATCCCGAGGCCGTGCATACGGCACTCGAAGCCAGCCTGGGCAAACTCTCCTGGGAGGAAGACTCCCGTACGAAGTTGGCGTTTATGTTGTTGGACGCCCCGGCCCACCAGGACCAGGACGGGGTGGTGGAGAGTCTGCACAAATCCATTCAGGCCTATGCGCAGCGCGGCATCCGTCTGATTCCCGTCGCTTCCAGCGGCGTAGACAAGAACACGGAATTCATGCTCCGTTTCTTTGCCATCGCCACCGGCGGCACCTATGTCTTCCTGACCAACGACAGCGGTGTCGGCGGCGACCACATCACCGCCACCGTCGGCGAGTACCAGGTGGAATACCTCGGCGACCTCCTTGTCCGCCTGATCGGGCAATTTACGAGATAGGTGAGAAACAGAACATTTTTGTAGAAAAATTCAGTTCTTGTAAACAACCGAATATCAGTCGGTTATTGACCGAAAAAGTGCCTCTCAAGCGTTTGAGTGGCACTTTTTTGCATATGGGGAGGGGTAAAAGACAAAAATATTTAGTAAATTTGCACTCCGAAAAGAAAAGGATTTGTTGGTAGTGGTTGTTGGTCCGCTCATATCAGTGGCGGTTTCGCTTTGCGTTTTGTTTATCCCCGAAGATGGAGACAAAGTAGACTATTCGGCCCTACATTTCCGTTGTGATATCAGTGAATACGATGCGGCTTACCAGGAGAACTACGAAGCCGTGGCCTCGCTGGAGAAAATTCTTCGGGAAGCAGGAACAGAACGTATTGCGTCCTTAGACGTCGTCGCCTATGCTTCTCCTGAAGGCCCGCTTGAACATAACCTTGCGCTGAGCCGGGCCCGTGCGGCGGCCCTGGCCCCGCTGGTGAAGGAATATCTTCCGGCCTATTCATCCCTGATTACCGTGGAGGCGGGAGGCGAAGCCTGGGAGCCCCTGAGGCGCCGTATCGTGCAGGATACGCTGATCAGCGAGGCGTCGCGCAGCAAAATCCTCCGCATTCTGGACGACGACAGCGTGGGGCCAGAAACAAAGAAATGGCGCCTGGCCAACCGCCTTGGACAAGACCCGGCAACGGGCGACCTCTACCGCTATCTCCTGAATGAACATTACCGGTACCTGCGCTGCCTCTTAATCACTGTCCGTTACAAGGAGGCAGAACATGCTTCTCCCGCTTCGGAGAGCGTTACGCCCGTTGTGGAAGAACAACAGCAGGAACAACTGCCGCAGGAGTTGACGCCCATCGCAGAACCGGAACCCGTCCCGGAAGAAGCGCAGACCGTTCCTGCGGAAGAAAATCCCCGCAAGCGGCCGATATTGGCGGTATCTACCAACCTGCTCTATGACCTGGCCATTACCCCCAACATCGCCGTCGAAGTACCGATAGGGAAGCACTGGAGCCTGCTGGCCGACTATTCTTTCCCCTGGTGGGTGAACCGCGCCAACAACCTGGCCTGGCAGATGCTGAAATTTGATCTGGATGCCCGCTACTGGATTGGCCGCCGGAACAGTGATGACCCCATGGACGTTCTCTGGGGCCACTTCCTGGGCCTCGACCTGGGCCTGGGCTACTACGACCTTGAGCCGCGCCACAAAGGCTGGCAGGGCGAGTTCGTTACGGCAGGACTGGAATATGGCTACGGGTGGAGGCTCGGAGAGAACTGGAGACTGGATGCTTTTGCGGCGGTCGGACTCTTCCTTACCTACTACCGCTACTACGAAGGCAATTCCGATGACAGCAAACTGATTTGGCAGTATAACGGCCGCTATACCTGGTTCGGCCCCGTCAAGCTGGGTGCCAGCATCAAGTACATTTTTGCCACAAAGAAAACGGGGAGACACGGCAAATGAGGAGGTGGATTGTGGGGATGATGATGATTACGACGCTTGTGACGCTGATGGCCTCCTGCCAGCGCCGCCCTCTCTATATCGTGGAAGATACCGGCGTAAAGGTTGTCGTCAAGGTGCTCTGGAAGGTGGATGTCTATCCCGAAGGGTGCAAGCCCAGCGGCGTTACCATGTACTTCTTCCGCGACGGGAAATTCTTGTTCTCGGAGACTACGGCAAATGTCGATTCCTGCGCCTTCCAGCTGGATCCCGGGCGCTACCGCCTCTATATGATTTCCCAGAGTCCGGAAGAGTTTGGCCACTTGGAATTTTCCGATATGACTTCTTCCTGGGGCCAGGCGCGCGTGAGCATCCCGGAAGTAAGGAGCAAGTGGTACACGAAGGCGCAGGACGAGGTGCTGATCACCAATCCCGACCTGCTGGTTGCCGGCGTATCCGAGGAATTTGAGGTGACCGAGTATATGGTGGAAGAGTATCAGCACCATAAGCACACACTGATGTCGCAGGAAAGCAGGGCGGGTGACCTGGACCCGGCGCGTGCCTATGCGGAAGAGATGGTGAATTACTATACGATCCGCGTTCCGATACGCCCCAGGAACATCGTTTCCCAGTTCTGGGTGACGATTTATTCCGACAATGCCGACGTACTGCGCGCTGTGCGGGCCAGTACTTCGGGAATGGCCCGAAGTTTTCAACTAATTGAGGACAAAACCGGCGATGAGGAAGGGACCCAGCTCATCACGGACTGGTCCCTGACGATGGACGATCCCATCCGGCGGGTGGGACACCTGGACGGGAAAATCACCACGTTCGGCTTCCCGAGGGGTGAACTGCCGGACCCTGCCCGCGACTCGACCCTCAACGTTGCCACCCTGCTGGTCGACAATTCCACGGTGGAGTATTATGTGTTCAACGTGGGGGACAAGATTACTCCTGGGGATCCTCCGATAGGCTACCGCAGCCTTTACCGCCTGGTGTTCGGCAGTGTCGAGAAGCCGGAAATCCATCCGCCGGACGTGGGGCCTGGAGGTGAGATCGGCGGCTTCGACGCTACAGTGGAAGACTGGGAGGAAGGCGATGAAGTTGAAGTTTCCATGTAAAGTGTTTTTTAAAACCATATTTTCATTTTTTATTAACTTAATTCTTTTCATGATGAAAAAAACAATTGTTTTCGCTGCTTTGGCAGCAACTGTTCTTGCCTCTTGCGCAAAGAATGAAGTCTTCCAGAAGGAGACCGCCCAGAATCAGGTGACCTTCGGTGTGTACGCCGGCAACGTTCCCTCCAAGACTACGGCCATCACCACTGAGAACCTCTCCACCTTTGGCGTCTATTCTTCCTACACGACTGCAGACTGGACTACGAGCGACAAGATGAATTTCATGTACGACCAGAGCGTTTCCGGTTCTCATGCCGCAGGTTTCACGTATACTCCCGTGAAATATTGGCCGAATGAGACTACCGACAAGCTCAGCTTCTGGGCGTATGCGCCTTACCGTACGAACACCAATGGTATTGCGTTGGAATCTGCCAATGATGCTGCCGGTTATCCTACCATCAGCTACACGCTCCCCAGCGATGCCAACCAGGTTGACCTCCTGTGGGCGACTCCTGTGATGAACCAGGTCAACAACAGTGCCTATACCTCCGGAACGGCCGATCCTACTGCCGGCGATGCGACGATCTCCAACAAAGTTACCTTTGTATTCCACCATGCGCTTGCCATGCTTGACGTCCAGGCCCGTTACCTTGTGGACCTCGTGAATGCCGGGGGCACTACGGGTGCTGCTGTTCACAGTGCTACAACCGTTAAGATCAACAGCATCTCCCTTGACGGAAGTTTCCCTGCATCCGGTGTGCTTAACCTCAATGATGGTACTTGGAGCAGCCAGGGAGCCGCTACTGCCACGAATTTCACCCGGACGTTCTCTCCTGCCAAAACGGTCACCAATGCTAATGCCTCTATCATCGACGCGGATGAGCAGATGATGGTGATTCCGAAGGCGAGTGGAGCGACCACGATTACCGTGACGGTGGACTATGATGTAACGACGACTGACGACAAGTTGGATGGTGGTTCTGTGACCGTCAACAATGTGCTTACCAGCACGGGCGACCTCACGATTACCGGTGGAAACAAGTACAAATTGATTCTTGTGCTTGGCTTGACTTCTGTCAAATTCGATGTCGAGGTTGAGGCTTGGCCTGCATTCGCCGGTGAAACGGAAGTGGATCTCCCGCTTAACCTTACCGACTAATTGATTCCTTTTATCCAGCCGGGCCTGACCGCCCGGCTGGGTACCAAAACTTATGTTTGAAGAAAGGCACATCCCAAGGGCAATCCTTGCGTCTCTGATGCTCCTGCTGCTGGTCTCGTCCTGCGGCAAGGGCGGGGTCGATGTGCCTGGCCGGGACGAAGACGCCGAGCCCTGGGCCGCCCTCACCGGCGATTGTCCCATCACATTCGCCGCCGCGGGTATCGCCCCTGCCGCCAAAAGTTTGTCATCGCTGCCCTCCGGCACCTCATTCGGCGTATTTGCCTTCTACCAGCCCGGTACCCTTGGCGGAGTGCCCGGCGCCTGGGGCGACGGCAGCCTGTGGAGCCCCAATTTCATGTACAATCAGGAAGTGGAATTCGACGGTTCCGACTGCAGCTATGCCCCGCTGAAATACTGGCCCAACAACGAGGAGAATACCATCACTTTCTGGGCCTACTATCCGTATGAGGATGCGGAAACCGCGGACCCACGTATCGACCGTTTCCGTATCGTCAATTCGGCCACGACCTATTCCCCCACGGCCCACGGGATTCCCAATATTGAATACACCACCGACGGCCATATCGACTTCCTGGTTTCTGACGTAAAGAGAGACCAGCACTACCACGACGAGGGCGACCCCAATCTCCCCAACAACCCGGACGCCACGGTTTATTTCACCTTTGTCCACGCCATGAGCCGGATTGATTTCATCGTGAGGAAAGTGGATCCGGATGATCTCTATCATATCAAGCTGAACGTGCTCCAAATCAAGAATATCTACTTTACAGGCGTGTACAATCAGCAGTTGGGATGGATTGCCACCCTGGGCACCACGGACAATCTGACCCTCTTTGACAACGAGGGGGATCCTGCCAACAGCGTGGAGCTCAACGACCATGCGGATCCGCTGGCCGAGCCGCCGGTGGAACTGCTTTCCCTGCCCTCTTCCGGCGACCCGCTCATCATGCCCCTGCCGCAGTACCTCAAGTGGACGAACGCTTCGATCCACGTGGAATATTCGCTCTCCAGGGGAGACGGCCCGGCCATAGAGTATGTGTTCGATGTCCCTGTCGGCGACATCCATAAAGAGTGGGAGATGAACAAGCACTATACCTATCGTATCAACATCAACCCCGGCAACCCGATCCTGTTCACCGCTACGGTGGATATGTGGGATGCCGAAGAAGAGGTTTTTTATTATTTCGAGTAGATGAACGCACGCGCGCGCATACCTGTCCTGCTTTTTCTGCTTCTTCTGCTGCCCTCCTGCAGCAGGGAAGATCGGTATGCGGCGGAACGGGAGCGCATTCCCATCCGCTTCAGCTGCTTCAGCCACGGGGTGGAAGGGGCAAAGGCCGATGCGAGCTTCACCGGCGGCACCACCCTCGTCGACGGACAGCATTTCGCCGTCTTCGGCTGGGATACGGGCGATGACTTCCTTCCGGACAGCCCCAATCCCGGGACGCCCGACTTCTGGAACGGTGCCACCCCCGTCGATGTCACCTTCCACAACAACAACGACAGGGGAAAGAACAACACCTACGACCCCGCCGTTCTTCCGGACCCGGTAGACCAGTACTGGCCGCGCACGGACACCCCGGCCTACTGCTACTCCTTCTGGGCCTATTACCCTTACGACGCGGGCGGTTCCAACGGTATTGCGCTCCGCAGTTTTGCTGCCAACCCTTCGGACGGCACCGTGGGCATCTTCGACTTTACTGCCCAGCCCGACGTGGCCGACATGGTCGATTTCTGCGTCGCCGATGTAGCCAGTGACAATGTCTATGGCGACACCAACTCCGAGTGGCCCGGCACCGTAGCGCTGTCCTTCCACCATGCGCTTACGCGGGTACAGTTCAAGTTTGTCCGTTCCGCCGATGTCGACGAGGGGACGACCATACAACTTCTGGAAGCCCAGTTGAAGAACGTTTATACGACCGGAACGCTTACCGTCAAGTATGCGCAGCGCGATATTCCCGCCCTCGGCCGTCCGGGAACCACGACCTTTGCCTGGAGCGGCCAGGGTACGCCCTCAGACTTTGACATCACCGTCGGCGGTGTCGATCCCGTCGACGGAACGCCCGGGACCTATGTCACGCTGGTTACCTCTCCGGAGGCGCCGGAGAGTTCCGACATCCTGCTGATGGTCCCGCAAACGATGCTGACCTCTGCTGCCGCCTATCACCAGGACCTCTATCTCAAATGGTCTGTCACGAACGGCAGCGGAACGACGACCCACGCCGTGACGCTGCTGCTGGACGAATGCCACCCCAGCGTGGGAGACCCGGATTTTGCCGATATGGACTGGGCCCCCAACCGTTTTGTAACCTATACGATCCTTATCGGCGCAAAGCCCATCCAGTTTGACGAAGTAGAAGTCAAGATTACCCCCTGGTCCGAGGATGTCACGGGCTATTACCCGATTATTGCGTAAAAGATGCTGCAAAGAAGATTCATATTCAACCTGCTCCTCACGGGAATGGCTCTGCTCTTTGCGGGGTGCCGTCGAACCGACCCTGAAGGGCCGGAGGCTGCAGGCGACGGGATAGGCTTCGATGCAGGAGTAAGCGTATTGAGCCGCAGTACGCTCTTTGCGAGTGAAACCTTCAGCAACGGACAGTCCTTCAAGGTGTTCGGCCGCCGGACGGGAGAAGGAAGGGAGACCGTACTGTTCGGGGCGAACGGCACGGATGTCAGCTTGAGCGGAGGGGTGTGGACCTATTCCCCCAAGCAGTACTGGTACTGGGTCAGCCACAATGACTACTACGATTTCCTGGCTTCATACGGAGAGCCGGCCGTGGCCGATGCCAGCAAGAATACCATGCGGATGAACATCCCGGGCAATCTTGCCATCGAAAAAAAGTATGAACTTGCCGACGATTACGATCTTCTCCTTGCCGGCCGGCGCCGCCGCGGAGATGCATCGACCCGTTCTGCAAAGGTCCCTCTTCTTTTCCACCATATGCTTTGCGCCGTGAAGGTGAAGGTGGTCAATGAATCGGAAGGAACGAACTTTACCCTGAACGATATTACCTTCCACCACCTTATTTTTGAAGCCAGGGCCAAGGCGACCTTAGACGCGCTCGGGGAACCGGACTATCTTTGGATAAACACGAAGCGTTCTTCCGGTTCGGAGAGTGATGCAACCGTTTTCTCCGGTGCTCAGTTGCTCTCTACGTCCGACCGCACCTACGAGCCGGACGCCTACACCCTCTTGATTCCTGCCGACTTGAACGAAACCGTCAATGGGACGCCAGCGCCTGTGTATGAAGACTATAACGACGTGGATGCGTATACGGCTGCGGCAAAAGCGGTCCTTCCCTATATGTCGGTAACCTTTACCGTTGCGGGCGCTTTGGCCTCCGAGACGCACGATATTCTTTTGAAGGATATCCAGAAGCAGCGTTTTGCCAGCGACGACCCCATCTCCGAGTGGGAACAGGGATATAAATATGAGTATACGATTGGCGTCCGCCTCGACGGCGGCGTGATTGTAACGGTGATTACGACCGAGTGGGAGGATGTGACCGCCGAGACGCCCGGTATTTTGATTGAATAGGAAAGAATGTTGAAAAGACGCCTGACATACGGCTTGCTGCTGCCGGCACTTCTGCTGCTTGGCCTCGCGTGTTCGCGCGAGCTGGCGGCGCCCGGGCCGGGCGGTGTCGTTTCCATCCGTTTTGCTACCGGAGAACTCCAGTCGGCGCGGTCGGTTACCCCGGGTGACGGGGTGGTGGAAGACGGCGGCGGCCTTTTCCTCGACGGCAGCGGCGATCCGGACCTTGTGGTCCTGATTACCGACAGCAACGGGGATGTCGTCATTACCTATCCCGGGGCCAATGCGGCAAAAACGTCGGCAACGGCTACGGAGGCGGTTATTTCCTTCGATTTCAGCGATGCCGGGGCCCATCTCCCCGCGGGCAATTATACGGTCTATGCCTTTGGCAATACAGCCGGGTTGTGGACGATGACCACCGACCCCTACGATCCCGAGGATCCCACGGATGCCAACATTGCCGTCGAATTGTCGGGCGCACAACTTACGACCCTCACGACCGCTGCGCAGATTGAGGCCTTGCGCTTTAAGGCCCAGCCCCGTAATATCGAGGCCTGGGACCACGGCGCGCTGGTGCAGAACAGCCGTCTTCCCGTGGCGGCCAAGGCATCCCTTGCGGTATCGTCCCGCTACAACGGCGAGGCCCGTCTGGAGCTGATCCGCTGCGTGGCCAAGGTGACGGCGTATTTCATCAACAACCTTGGTGAGGGCGTCGACCTGTACGATTACATCCATACGATTTACCGTCTGAACCCGACCACGGGGTATGTGTTCCAGCGTCCGAACCCGGAAGACAATTTCCTCGGGGAAGCCGGAATGCTGGTTGCGAATCCCTGCGCCAGGCTGCACGATGAAAACATGGCCATCCATCTCACCGCGTCCGGTTCACAGGAATACAATTGGTATGTCTTTCCCTGTGACGGTCCTTTCCGGCTCGACCTCAGTTTCACCCTGTACAAGGGGCATCCGGACCCGGAAGATCCGGACGATCCGTATACGGAGCGGGCCTATACCTATACGAATCTCCCCGTAACCAACTGGCGTGCGGAAAACATCGTGCACCTGCGGCGCAACCAGCACCTGACCATCACGACCCGTCTGAGCAAGGGCGTGCAGGTGTCCTTTAACTTTGAAGTGGCCGACTGGACGGAACATACGGCTTCGGTGACCTTTGATTAAGTTTGTAGATGAAGAAAAATATCATATACGGTTTTTGGCTTTTGCTGCTCCTGCTGCCCCTTGTCTTTGCCTGCAGCCAGGAATTGGGCGAAGCGGATATGCTGGATACCTGTGTTCCGGACGGGACTCCGGTCACGCTCTATATACCGTTTGCCGGGACGAGCCCGCACGAGGTGGAGGTGGCCACCAGGGGCGAGGCGTCGGCCATCGACGAGGCGCACATCCACGATATCTACGTAATGATCTTTGACAACGGAGACCTCATTGGCGATAATTACGACAGTCCCCGGAAAATCTACGGGCACTATTTCTCGTATGAACACCTGAAATCGTCTCTTCAGGACTTGGTCCGCGACGAGAACGAGTGCTGGTATGCGGAAAACAAGAACATCCAGAAGACGGTCACGGAGACGACCGGCGCCGTCAAGATTTCCACCATCGCCTGTTCGAATGCTACGCTGGTGGTGATTGCCAATGTTACCAACGCCGTTATGGACCTCGACGGCGGAGATGCCCTGGCCCGCCTGAACGCTGTCCTGCATCTCAAGGAACTGCAGGGGCTGGAGGTGCGCCTGGAGCAGAATATCGTCAACCGCAAGGACCTTTTCCTGATGACCGGCAAGCTGGACGAAGTGGGTGGGGCACCGCTCACTACGGGCGCGATGCGCTGGGGAACACTGCCGCACGACTATGATTCCGACTACACGGTGTCCCTGGTCCCGGTGGATGCCAAGGTCAAGTTCCGCGTCAAGGTCAAGCCGGAATACATCAGCGCCGTGACGCCCGTTTACTGGCAGGTTTGCAATACCCCGGACCGCTGTTACCTGGACAGCGAATACGCCGACGGCAAAGCACCGGAGAATGTCCAGTATTTTGCGTCCCAGCAGTATTATTTCGAAGGGACGGAAATAGACGGAGATGACACTTGGTACAGCTTCTGTTTCTACATCCTGGAGAACCGGGAAGAGAAAAACGGCACGGCCACCGAGTATTACCAGCGGGAACTGCAGGAGAAATTCGATACCGGTGAACCTGGATACAAGGGCCCCAACGGCCCTGAGAGTGGCTCGTTCAGCGACCATTTCGTCGAGAACGGCGACTGGGTCTTCGCCCCGACATACGGTACCTATGTCCGCTTCGACCTCGTGCTCACCCTGACCCCGGAAGGCATAGAAAACATTGGCGGAGATGACCCGGAAGGCCTTACTATCGGCCACGCCCTGACCTCGGACGCCATTTTTACCGTCCACCTGGGGCAATTCGCCAGCAGCGATACCGACGTGTCCGCGAACCTAAATAACTATGAGACCCTCCGCGGTCATTCCTATACCTATAATATTACGGTTAACAATACCCGGAGCATCTATACGGAGGTGGTCTCCGACAATGAAGCTCAGGCCGGCCAGGAAGGTTTTCTCCTCCTGACCGATACTGAAATCATCAATGCCGACGCCCACTACGAATACCACCAGGTCTCGTTCCCGTACCGTCCAGAATTGAAGCAGGAGAAGTTCTCCTGGTATGTCAAGACGCCTTTCAGCGAGGGCGGCCCCAAGATTATCTTCGACGAGGTGCAGAACAAGTTTACCTACACGGCCGACGGTCTGGACTACCTGTGGGTAAAATTCGGTATCAACGAAACGGTGGATGGCCCCGATGTGTCGGCGCACTGGGATGATGATGAAGATCCGAGCCCCTGGTTCTCCGAAGCCCTGGGGGAGAACGTTTACCCGTACACCAAGCGCAGGCACGAATATCCCGGCGACAGCCACTATGACCCGGACTGGGAGCCCGGGCAGCGGGTGACCGAAGGGGTACCGGTCAAATACGGGCCTTCCGATCCGGACGACCCGATGTACCGGATGATTCCCGACCTGATGGACATTACGCAGCTGATCCGTTACATTTTCTGGGAAACGGCCCGAGAGACGGCCCACCGGAAGAACCCGGCATCGGCGCCGGCCAGCGCTTTTATCGCCGATGATGCCAGGCCTTCCACCGTTCCGGTCCTCCGCTTTACCGCCTATATCGACGAGTTCTACTATGAGGAGCATCCGCTGGAGCATACCGTGGACCAGGACCTCTGGCGCGAGTTTGTCAACGCCCAGCCGCGCGAGATGCACATCCTCTCGGATGCCCAGCAGAGCCGCGACCGCAAGAGCGACGTCATCCTCTCCAGCCATTCCATCATCCAGCAGTCCATCCAGACCATTTACAACATCTATGCGGCCGACCTGCATACGCTCTGGGGCGCTGAACACGAAGACGAGATGCGCAAGCTCTCCGACGGATGGCCTTACTGGCCGGGAGATCCGATGGACGGGATATATGACGAGGAAAGGATAGATGGAAAGACAGTAAAGACAGACGATTCGACGCCGGGCCGCTCGGGTGATTTTAATACGGAACTGGGAAAATGGAACGGACGGCTCAATTCCGCCTATATCTGGGAATTCTACAGTTCCAGAGCAGCCGGCGGAAGGGAGCTGACGGGCCGATGGAACGACTTCCTGGAATACAGTGTCCACAATGAAATTCCGGAACTTAAAGCCGCTCCTGACGGCAATGATGGCAGGGGGTACCAGGGAATGGCCTATTCCTGCCTGACCCGCAACCGCGACAACAATGGCGACGGGATCGTAGACCGCAACGAAGTGCGCTGGTATCTGGCGGCTTGTAACCAGCTCGCGGGTATGTGGGTGGGCAACGAGTCCCTGTCCATCGACACCCGGATTTACCGCCCCTCTCCCGGGCAGTGGCGAGCCCATATCGTCTCCAGCACCGGCAGGCGTGTTTCCTGGGCGGAAGAAGGTGGCGGTGCTACGGAATACCACTGGGACTTTTGGGACAGCCGGAGTACGTGGCCCACAATCGGCGCAGCGGCGGCCGGTGAGAGCGTGCGCTGCCTGCGTAATATCGGAACATTCACGGACGAGGGCGAAATCAAGGATATCAGCTATGCTCCCTACGACTACGAGATAGAGCATTACTTTACAAAGGAAGGCCCGGAACCGGAAGGCCCCTTCGTCTTCTATTTCGACCGGCTGAACCCCAAATCCATCCGCCAGCTGTCGGAGAGCGAACTGCCCTATGCCGACCAGTTCAATCAGTTCAACAGTGTCTATCTCAAATTTGAGACCCAGAGCCGGGCGGACAATGTGGGCGATGTCACCAGTTTCGACACAATCAACACGGAAAATCCCGGCAATTTACCTACCATCGATTCCATCAATCCGGAGGTTTCCAAACTGGGATACAACCCGTACTGCCCGCCAGGATACCGTTTCCCCAACCACGTGGAGATGCTGCTGATGTCGCTTTACCTGCCTAAAAATTATTTTGAAAGAGACAAAGACGGTAACGCGTATCCGTCGGATGTTAAGCTTAATATCCCGACCCGGACTTACTTCGACCGGGGTTATTATGGAGAGAACAGGACGGGAATGTCTCCTGCTGAAATCACCCGTGAACGGCGCAAAATCGGGTGGGGCTATACATCCGGTGCCAGTAAACAGTCTTGCCTGGACAGGGGAATAACAATCAACCAGACCCGCTGCGTTCGCGACGTGAATATGACCGGCCATATCGACGGCGATATCATTTTGTCTTCCGAGACGCTGTGCGCGGGTGATCCCGCTCCGCTGACCTTCAGCTTCTATTCCTCTGCCGCCGCATTTGTTTCGGCCTCGCTCAAACTTTGTTATACCGATGGCAGCGGCATCTATCACGAACAGGACATTCCCCTCAAGACTCCGCCTGCGGGATTGCAGTATATGGCCAGCCAGAAGGTTACGCTCCCTTCCTTCGCCGAGCTCGGTCTGGATCCGGATTTGGTGGACGAAACGGAATGCAAGTTCAAGATTACGATGCGAAATACCGCCACTTCGCATAACTTCGAACATGCCTTTATGCTGTCCGCCTCCCACCTGTCAGGCTGCAAGATGATCTTCCCGTCGGTCAGCGACCCGGACAAGGGCATGCCTGTACACGTACATATCGGCACTGCCAACACGCTTGCCCATTTGACCAATGTCAAGCTCTACTGGAAGGCCCCCGATGCCGCCGTCTTTACGGCCAAAGAACTTTTTGATGACGACGATGATAATCCGTTGAATAACATTAACTCCTTCTCTGAAGATGTGTATCTGCGGGATATTATCGGCGACGGTGCCTGGGCCACTGCGGCCAACCGCACCAAGGAATACCAGTTCTACGCCACCGCCACCTGCTCCGATGGTACGAGTTATGTTTCGCCTACTTACTCCAACGAGATAGTGCGGTTCAACTATACGCCCAACCCGGTCCCCGCCGGCGGCTGGACAAGTATTTCGCAGTGCAACAGGATTTGGTCTAACAATATTACCAATCTTGATTTTTCTGCCGGCGACCGTATCGAGGCCGATATGGATCTGACGGCTTGCCGGTATAAATACCTGACGGGGGTTGCCGCCACGGACCTTGGACAGGACAATATCATTGGTTTCAGCTACGGCGGAAATGTCGGTAGTATCAACAAGTCTGTAATTTGGTATTATCCTTCCGTGCAAAACCTTGTAAACAGTGATGATCCCGCCGATTGGGGCTGGATTCGTTCCCGAGTACACGCCGGGGCGTGGAATGCTTACACGCCGGACGAAGGCGTGCTTGACCATATGAACCTGATTCTGGACAAGGATGGCCTCATTCGGGACGGTAAGCGATTCACCCACACTTGGAGCAAGTGGGCCGAGGTGAAAGCCGGCCTGGCCGCAGCTTCAACCGTACAGATCGGTTCCACGGAAGGTGTCCACAAGTCCCGCGCGACCTACAACTACGTCCGCGTCGTCCGCAAAAAACCCGACGCCGTCACGCCCCATCCGAGGGATTAACATCTTTACATTTCACGGATTGCGGAATCAACGGAATTTTTTGTAAATTTGCAGGCTGCAAAAGTGAAAATTCTTAATTCAAGACAGAAATGCATATTATTCAAGTAACAGGAAGGGAGATCCTCGATTCGAGAGGTAACCCTACGGTCGAGGTGGAAGTGATCCTCGAGTCTGGTGTCAAGGGTGTTGCGGCGGTTCCCTCCGGAGCCTCCACCGGCGAGAACGAAGCCCTCGAGCTTCGTGACGGCGACAAGAAGCGCTACGGCGGCAAGGGCGTACTGAAGGCCGTTGCCAACGTGAACGATGTCATCGCCCCGGCGATTATCGGTATGTCCGCCCTCGAGCAGCGCGCCATCGACAAGACGATGATCGAGCTGGACGGCACCCCCACCAAGAGCAAACTTGGCGCGAACGCCATCCTCGGCGTCTCCCTGGCCGTTGCGCACGCCGCAGCTGCCTATCTCGACATGCCCCTTTACCGCTACATCGGCGGTACGAATACCTATGTGCTGCCCGTCCCGATGATGAACATCATCAACGGCGGTGCCCACTCCGACGCCCCCATCGCGTTCCAGGAGTTCATGATCCGTCCCGTGGGCGCTTCCTCCGAAGCGGAGGCCGTCCGTATGGGCGCCGAGGTGTTCCACGCGCTCCAGAAAGTGCTCAAGGGCCGCGGCTGCTCCACGGCTGTGGGTGACGAGGGCGGTTTCGCTCCTGCGCTGAAGGGTATCGACGATGCGCTGGACTGCATCATCGAGGCCATCAAGAACGCCGGTCTGGAGCCGGGCAAGGACGTGACCATCGCGATGGACTGCGCCGCTTCCGAATTCTGCTTCAAGGACGAGCAGGGCAAGTTCTGGTATGACTACAAACAGCTCAAAGACGGCAAGAAGAAGGACCCGAAGGGCAAGAAACTTTCCTCCGACCAGCAGATCAAGTACCTGCAGCGCCTCATCGAGAAATACCCCATCGATTCCATCGAGGACGGTATGAGCGAGGAAGACTGGGACGGCTGGGTGAAACTCACCAAGGCCATCGGCGGCAAGTGCCAACTCGTGGGCGACGACCTCTTCGTCACCAACGTGAAGTACCTCCGCAAGGGTATCGAACTCGGCGCCGGCAACTCCATCCTCATCAAGGTGAACCAGATCGGTTCCCTGACCGAGACCCTTGACGCCATCGAAATGGCACACCGCAACGGCTACACCACCGTGACTTCGCACCGCTCCGGCGAGACCGAGGACACCACGATTGCCGACATCGCGGTCGCGACCAACAGCGGTCAGATCAAGACTGGCTCCCTGAGCCGTACCGACCGTATCTGCAAGTACAACCGACTTATGAAGATCGAACTCGAGCTAGGCGATACCTGCCGCTATGGCTATGAGAAGATCAAATAGTACGGTCTGAATAGTCTTAAAGCGGTGGGTCTCATACGGATTCACCGCTTTTTTTATATCTTTGCACGTTAAGTTAGTAGATTTATGGTCAGAAGAATTACCGTAAGTGACATTACGATGAAGAAAGCCGGCGCGGATGCCGGTCAGACGCTGTCGTTCCGCGAGAAGATCGAACTCGCCAAACTGCTGGACCGGCTGGGTCTCGGCGTCATCGAGACGCCTCCCATCCTCGGCGGTAAATCCGACGAACTGTTTATCAAGTCCCTTGCCGGTTCCGTCCGGGAGAGCACGCTGGCCGTGCCCCTGGCGCTGGACAATTCCGATACCGTAAATCAGACCTGGGAAGCGTTGCGCAAGGCGGCGCATCCCCGGCTCCAGGTGAGCGTCCCGGTCAGCACCGTGCAGATGGAATACCTCTGCCACAAGAAGCCGGATGCCATTCTGGCGCTGATCACGGACCTGGTGTCCCGCTGTGCCGCGCTCTGCCCGGAGGTGGAGTTCGTCGCCGAGGACTCGGGCCGCGCGCAGGAGGATTTTCTGCGCAAGGCCTTCGATGCAGCCGTCGCCGCCGGAGCGGGCATCGTCACGTTCTGCGATACGGCCGGCAATATGCTCGCCGATGAATTTGCCGCTACGGTCAGCAAGGTGCGTTCGTGGATTCCGGAGCGCGTGCGGCTCGGTGTCTATTGCTCCAACGATATGTTTATGGCGGATTCCTGCGCGGTAGCCGCCGTTCGCAGCGGTGCCGATGAAATCAAGACCGTGCCTTATGGCAATGCCACCGCCTCCCTGAAACGCGTGACCGGCATCCTTGCGCTGCGGCAGGATGTATGCAAAGCCTCCTGCAGCGTGCGGGTGGAACAGATGCAGCGCATCACCGCACAGATCAAGCGCCTTTTCGAGACGGGGAAGAGCGGTGCCGCCGCCCCGGAAGAAGACCGCAGTTACCTCAACCTCAGCGCCCACGACGGAAAGGAAGAAGTGCTGAAGGTGGTGGAAAAACTGGGCTACGACCTCTCTCCGGAGGATGGCGACAAGGTCTATGAGACCTTCCTGCGCATCGCCGGCAAAAACGAGGTGGTGGAGCCGAAGGAACTGGATGCAATCGTGGCTTCGGTCGCCTTCCAGGTGCCTCCGACCTATAATCTTGAAAGTTTCGTCATCAATTCCGGCAATACCATTTCCGCTACCTGTCATCTGCGGCTCACCCGCGACGGGCAGTTGCTCGAAAGCGTATGCGTGGGGGACGGTCCCGTCGATGCGGCCTTCCAGGCCATCGACAAACTGACGGGCTGCCATTACGAACTGGATGACTTCCAGATCCGTTCCGTCACCGAAGGACGTGAGGCGATGGGCGAGGCGGTCGTGCGCCTGCGCCACGAAGGGAAACTCTACTCCGGCAGGGGAATCTCCACCGATATCGTGGGCTCCAGCGTGCGTGCCTACCTCAATGCCGTCAACAAGATCGCTTACGAGGAGGCTGAAGCATGAAACTTTCCTTTTCCACCCGCGGATGGGCGTCCCAAAGTTGGGACGGGATGGTCGAAGAAGCCGCTGAAATGCGTTTCTCCGGCATCGAGCCGTACAATCCGATGCGCTGTACCGCGCTGACCGAAAAGGGCGGCGCCTTCCATAAGTATTCCGTTATGGCCACCTGGCGCGGTCTTCGCGAAAAGGGGCTTTCCATTCCCTGCCTGGATTCTTCCTGCGACCTTTCCTCCGCCGACAGCGCTGTCCGGGAGGAACTGTCCGCGATGATCGCCCTGGCCGCCGATTTGCGCTGCCCCTGCATCTGTGCCTATGCTTCCGCCTATGAAGCGGAAACGATCAAGGCCAACATCGCCGCGCTGCTGCCGCCGGCCGCCCAGGCGGGCGTGACCCTGCTGGTCAAGACGAGCGGCGCGTTTTCCGATACGGCGCTCCTGCGCGACCTGATGAACGGTTTTGCCAGCGACAACCTGGCCGTACTCTGGGACGTCCATCATCCCTACCGCGACAAAGGGGAGAGCCCGGCACAGTCCATCAGCAACCTCGGCGCGTATGTCAAGCACGTGCATCTGCGCGACAGTGAGGAGGACGGTTCCTATACCCTCATCGGCGAGGGAACCTTCCCCGTACAGGAAGTGATCGACGCGCTCTGGTCCATCGATTACGACGCGTTCATTTCCCTGGAGTGGAAACCCCAGTGGATGCCCGATTTCACGCAGCGGGACGTGATCCTGCCCTTCTTCGTGAACTATATGGAGCGCTTCGAGCGCGACCGCATCCACAAGGAACTGCTCTATCCCAACCACGACGGCAGCGGCTAGTATGTCTGGAAGAAGGACGAGCTCATCGACCTCACCTTCCCCCAGGTGCTCGACCGCATGGTGGAGGAATTCCCCGACCAGTACTGCTTCAAATACACGACCCTCGACTATACGCGCACCTATGCGCAGTTCCGCGACGACGTGGACGACTTCGCCCGGGCGCTCGTCTCGCTCGGCGTGAGGCCGGGCTCGAAGGTGACGGTCTGGGCGACGAACGTCCCCGCCTGGTACATCAGCTTCTGGGCCGCCGCGAAGATCGGCGCCGTGCTGGTGACGATGAATACCGCGTACAAGATCCACGAAGCGGAATACCTGCTGCGGCAGTCGGATACCCATACGCTGGTGATGATCGAAGGGGCGCTCGATTCCAAGTACAATGAAATCATCGCGGAACTCTGTCCGGAAATCGCTTCGGCGAAGGCGGGGGAGCCGCTGCATTGCTCGCGCCTGCCTTTCCTGCGCAACGTGATTACCGTCGGCTTCCGGATGAAAGGCTGCCTCAGTTTTGACGAGGCGATGGCCCGCAAGTCCCTGGTCAGCCAGGAAACGATGCTGGCGATGGCCGCGGCCGTCCGTCCCGACGACGTCTGCAACATGCAATATACCTCCGGTACCACCGGCTTCCCGAAAGGCGTGATGCTCACCCACTACAACGTAGTCAACAACGGCAAGTGCATCGGCGACCGGATGGGACTTTCCACCGCGGACCGGATGATGATCCAGGTGCCGATGTTCCATTGTTTCGGTATGGTGTTGTCAATGACCTCCTGTATGACGCACGGCTCCACGATGTGTCCGATGCCGTATTTCTCGGCGGGCTCGTCGCTGGCCTGCATCAACCAGGAGCATATTACCTGCTTCAACGGCGTCCCGACGATGTTCATCGCGATGTTCAACCACCCGGACTACCGGAAGACGGATTTCTCCTATATGCGTACCGGCATCATGGCCGGCTCCGGCTGCCCGCCGGAACTGATGAAGCGGGCGGCCCGGCCCGACGAAATGAATATGCGCGGCATCGTGAGCGTGTACGGGCAGACGGAGACGGCGCCCGGCAATACGATGTCCGCCTGGACGGATTCGCTGGAGGTACGTACCGAGACCGTGGGCTACGCCTTCCCTTATGTCCAGTGCAAGGTCGTGGATCCCGAAACGGGCAAGGAAGTCCCGCCGGGCGTGAACGGAGAGTTCTGCGCCAAGGGCTACAACCAGATGAAGGGTTATTACAAGATGCCCGACGCCACCCGCCAGACCATCGATGCGGAGGGCTGGCTGCATTCCGGAGACCTGGCCTGCTATGACGAGGCGGGCAATTACAAGATCACCGGCCGCCTCAAGGATATGATCATCCGCGGCGGCGAGAACATCTATCCGAAGGAGATCGAGGAGTTCATCTATACGCACCCTGCCGTGAAGGACGTGCAGGTGATCGGCGTTCCCGACAAGAAGTACGGCGAGGAGGCGATGGCCTGCATCGTGCTGCACGAGGGACAGCGCGTGACCGAGGAGGAAATGCGCGCGTTCATCATGGGACGGCTGGCCCGCCACAAGGTGCCGCGCTACATCGACTTCGTGGACGGCTTCCCGATGAACGCCGCCGGCAAGATTCTCAAATACAAGATGCGGGAAGAGGCAGTGAAGAAACTTGGATTATGAAGAAAGTGACCATGGACGGCAATGAGGCCGCCGCACACATCGCATACGAATTTACGGAGATAGCGGCCATCTATCCCATTACGCCGTCTTCGCCGATGGCGGAGCACACCGACGTATGGGCCGCGAAGGGGCGTAAGAACCTTTTCGGGCAGACGGTGACGCTGACCGAGATGCAGTCCGAGGCGGGGGCGATTGCCGCCGTGCACGGCGCTGCGCAGACCGGCGCGCTGGCCACGAGTTTTACCTCCAGCCAGGGGCTGATGCTGATGATTCCGGTGCTGCACCGCATCGCCGGGGAAAGGCTTCCGGTGGTGCTGCACGTGGCTGCCAGGACCGTAGGGACGCACGCGATGAGCATTTTCGGCGACCATTCCGACGTGATGTGCTGCCGGAATACCGGTTTTGCGCAACTTTGCTCCGGGAGCGTGCAGGAAGTAGCCGACCTGGCGGGCGTCGCGCATCTCTCGGCGCTCAAAGGTGCAACGCCGTTCATGCACTTTTTCGACGGCTTCCGCACTTCCCACGAAATCAGCACCGTCGAACTGCCCGATACCGGTGCGCTCGGCGCCCTGCTGGACCGGGATGCGCTGGCGGCTTTCCACGCGAGGGCCCTCAACCCCGAGCATCCGCTGATCCGCAGCACCGTCCAGAATCCCGACGTGTTCTTCCAGGCGCGCGAGGCCTGCAATCCCTGGTATGACGCCCTGCCCGACGTGGTGGAGGGCTATATGGCGCAGATCAACGCCCTGACCGGCCGCGACTATCACCTCTTCAATTACTACGGCGATCCCGAGGCGACCGATGTCATCATCGCGATGGGCAGCGTTTCCGGCGCGGTGCGTGAGGCGGTGGATCTCCTGCGCGCATCCGGCGCCAAGGTGGGCTTCGTGCAGGTGCATCTCTATCGTCCGTTCAGCGCGGAGCATCTGTTCGGCGTCCTGCCGCAGACCGTCCGCCGCGTGGCGGTGCTGGACCGTTGCAAGGAACCCGGCAGTGCGGGCGAACCTCTGTACGAAGACGTCTGCACGGCAGCCTATGCCGCAGGCAAGGACTTCTCCGTCATCGGCGGCCGCTATGGACTTTCCTCCAAGGACACCGACCCCGGGCAGATGCTCTCGGTTTTTGCGAACCTCGCTTCCGAAGCGCCGAAGAACGGTTTTACCGTGGGCATCAACGACGATGTCACCTTCCGCTCCCTGCCCGCCGTCCCCTTCACGGAAAGCAGCGAAGGGGTTTTCAGTTGCAAATTCTGGGGCCTGGGCGGCGACGGCACCGTCGGCGCGAACAAGAATACCGTCCATATCGTCAGCGACTGCGCGGGCCTCTGGGGCCAGGCGTACTTCGAGTACGATGCGAAAAAGTCTTTCGGCGTCACCAAGTCGCACCTGCGCTTCGGTAAAAAACCCGTCGAAAGTGCCTACTATGTGAAGAATGCCGATTTCGTCGCCTGCCACAACCAGAGTTATATCGGCCGCTACGATATGCTCTCCGAACTCAAGGAGGGCGGCAGTTTCCTGCTGAACTGTACCTGGGGTGACGGGGATCTCGAGCAGCGGCTTCCTGCTTCGGTCAAGCGCCAACTGGCCACGCGCAGGCAGCGGCTCTTCATCATCAACGCGACCGAAATCGCGATGCGTCTCGGCCTGGGCAGCCATACCAATACCGTGCTGCAGGCGGCTTTCTTTGCGGTGACGGGGATGATCGATCGTCAGAAAGCGCTGGAGGCGATGAAGGAGGCTGCGCGCAAGACCTATTTTGCCAAAGGCGAGGCGGTGGTCGCCAAGAATGTCGCCGCCATCGACGAAGGGGCTGCGCTGGTGCGGGAAATCCCCGTACCCGAGCATTGGGCTGCGGCTGCCAATCCTGTGAAGGCGGTGGATGCTTCAGTCCCGGCAGTAGTGCGGAATATCCTGGAGCCCATCAATGCCCAGAAGGGCGACGACCTCCCCGTCAGCGCGTTCCTGCCCTATGTGGACGGCTGTATGGAATACGGGCTTACGGCCTGGGAGAAGCGCGGCATCGCCGTACGCCTGCCCCGCTGGGATGCGCAGAAGTGCATCCAGTGCAACCGCTGCTCGCTGGTCTGCCCCCACGCGGCCATCCGGCCTTTCCTGCTTACTGAAAGCGAGAAAGAAGCGGCCCCGGTGGGTTTTGTGGCGGTTCCGGCAAAGGGCCCCTCCGCGAAGGGTCTGCATTTTGCGCTGGCCCTTTCCGAGTTCGAC
>LXOW01218403.1_pt1 | contig 21975 bp, 13 predicted proteins | sample 1368591 | NCBI WGS metagenome assembly LXOW01 (sample SAMN04884650, study PRJNA319009) | bovine gut metagenome | isolation source: Cow rumen | host: Bos taurus | place: Italy: Legnaro (PD) | collected 2014-07-09
GTCCACTGGAAAGAGAATGCCAGGATGCCGGACCGTGCGCAAGCACCCTCCCCCCCTCCGAGAGGGGGGCCAAAGGGCGGTGGGCGCTCCGGCGCTGGACGGCCGTCCCCGAAGGGGTGCCGCGAAGCGGCAAGGCCGGACGAGCCGGAGCGCCCACCGCCCCTTGCCGTTTCACTTTTGTGTAGGCCTCCTGCCGTCGGCGGATTTTCTTCAGTCGTTTTCTCACCCGCCGGTACAGCTCCATCCCGCTGAGCCGGTCGCGTTGTTTGCGCAACGCCGCTTCTTGTTCCGCCGTCAGCACACCTTCTTCCAGCAGACGCTCGAAGGGCGTGCGGGGCGCGTCATGGCGGCAACGATACCCCTTCCCGTCTTCCCTCTTTTCCTTGGATATCAGCATCTTGCACGGACAGAAGAAGTTGCGGAAGGCCGACCACTCGTCGCACAGTTTCTCGAGTTCGCCCTGGAGGTCCGGGCAGTCGAGGCGGACCTCGCCGAACAGCTGCCGTCCCGACGAGCGGTTCTTTTCTTCGACATGGGCGTTGTCGTTGCTTTTCCTCGGGCGCGAGCGCCACAGGAACGGCGGCCGGGGTTGCAGACCGAGCCACGCCGCAACGTGGTGGTTGAGGATTTCGCCCCCGTTGTCCGCATGGATGGAAAGCATGGCAAACGGAAACTGCTCCCGGATGTGCGCCAAGGCCGCGCATGTGGCGTGCCGTCCCCGGTTCCAGGTCGGCGCCAGCACGGTCCATTGCGTCTTGCGGTCCGTCGCGTCCAGGATCCAGAAGAACTCCTCCGCGGCTCCGCCGCCGCCCAACGCGAAGGTGTCCACCTGCACGTCCCCGGGCGGCACAAGGCATCCCATGACCGTCTCGCCCGATGCGCAAGGGGCCTTCGCCTTGATTTCGTTGTTCCCGTGGCGCCCGGAGCGCTTGTTCGCCTTCGACCAGCCGGGCTTCGTCCGCGGCTTGCCGGCCAGCATGCGGGCCATGGTGCTGGCGCTCATCTCAGCAGCTCCCCGCGGATGCCGGGCGGGATGTGGGCGACTTCGGAGGCGTATTCCGCCACCCAGCGCTCCATCCCCGCCTTGAGATAGGGTGGACAGGGGCATCCGGCCTCCTGCCAGATGCGCGTGAGCACCGTCCGGGCTTCGTCCGTGTAGGTCTTGCCGCGCCCTTTGCGTTCGCGGAACTTCCGGCTCCCGGTCAGGAGCCGGTTGGCGTACTTGCGCGAGTAGCCCGTCGTTTCGAGGACTTCGTCGAGCAAACGGCGGCGTTTGGCGGGGGGCGCCGGCGCCGATGTATTCGGCTGTGGCCATTCGTGACATTCTTTCCATGCCTCCGTTCTACCCCATCGGGTGTCCACTATTTGACAAACGGGCTCCCCTCCTTTCCCTCGCCCGTTTTCAAAGAGTGTCCTCTGTTATGACAAACCGCGATGTACTTGGAAGGGCGGAATCGGAGCTTGCAATGGATGGGGGAGGGAGGTAGGATGGAAGGGAAACAGAGGAACTGTATCCAGGAGTTGCCATGAAACACATGAAAGCCATCGGTATTGCCGTCTGCGGGCTGGCCATGCTCGCCGGAGCGGCGTTTGCAAACGAAGAATTCGATACGACTTGGTACGGTGCCGGCGGGGTCGTCGACGACTACGCGCTGGTTTCGCGAGACGTCAACAACGACAACTCCTATCCCTACACTCCCTCCCCCGAGCAGTGGCGCGACCGCAACATCTACCAGCTGTTCACCGACCGCTTCGCGACCGACGGCAACATCCGCGTCAAGAGCTACCGGCCGGCCTGGGACTGCGAGTACACGGGCGACGGCCTCAACCGCCAGTACCCCTTCAACCGCAACTACCACCACGGCGGCAGCTGGAAGGGCCTCCAGTACCAGATCCCCTACCTGACGAACATGGGCGTGACCGCCGTCTGGATCAGCGGCGTCCAGCAGAACGACCAGTCCGTCACGGACAACCGCTGGACCCCGTACCACCAGTACCACGTTGACAACTTCTTCCGCTGCGACCCCGCGATGGGCACCTTCCAGGACCTCAAGGACCTGATCGATGCCCTCCACGCGGCCGGCATCGCGGTCATCCTCGACGTCGCCCCGAACCACATGTGCGACAAGAACGGCTGGGGCACGAAGGACGAGGACAAGCAGTTCCACTGGGACGATTCCGGCAAGCACTGGTGGGACAACAACAACAAGCACTGCGTGCCGTTCGACAACCTCGACCGCTTCCACGTCCAGGGCACCATCAACAACTGGGACCAGGATCCCGAGAACAAGATCGGCCAGTTCAAGGGCACGGACGACCTGAAGCAGGAAGACCCGACGACCTCCGACATCCTCTACAAGGCTTTCAAGAACCTGATCGACGCGACGGACTGCGACGGCTTCCGCGTGGACGCCATCAAGCACATCCCGTACGACTGGTGCCGCAACTGGGCGCAGGCGATGCGCGACCACGCGGCCTGGCGCGGCAAGAAGAACTTCCTCATGTTCGGCGAACTCTTCAGCTACGACACCGGCGCCCTGGCCAGCTGGTGTTCCGACGGTTACGGCTTCAACTCCGCCCTCCTCTTCCCGCTGATGCAGGCGATGAACAACGCGTTCGGCAACGGCTACAGCACCTACCAGCTGGGCGAGGAAATGTACCGCCTCCAGCAGTACGGCAAGGGCAAGGACAACGTCATCGCCTTCCTCGACAACCACGACGTCAACCGCTTCGCGCAGGCCTATGCCCCGAACAACGCCGAGAACGCCAAGCGCATCATGGCCCCGGCCATGACCTTCCTCTACCTGGCGCCCCCCGTCCCGCTCCTCTACTACGGCACCGAGCACATGTTCGACCAGGGCGGCCACGGCAACGGCTCCAACCGCAGCTGGGACGACTCCAACGCGGATGACAGCGACTGGCAGCGCGAATGCATGTTCGACCGCGGCTTCCAGCCCGGCAACGCCGGCGGCGACATGTTCGCCGACTGGGCCAAGGACCGCGGCCTGTACTACCACATCGCCTGGCTGAACAACCTGCGCAACCACTGCCGCGCCCTCCGCCGCGGCGGCTTCGAACAGCGCTACTACTCCGGCGGCCAGGGCCTCTACGCCTTTACCAAGTGGTATGACGACGAAATCGCGCTCGTCGTCTTCAACACCTCCGACTACGAGCAGGAAGCCGACATCTCGACGGGTGCCGACGGCGATTTCTACGAGAACGGCGACGGTGACAAGTACACCACCAGCGGCGGCAAGGTCCATGTCAAGCTCGCCGGCAAGGGCAGCAAGGTCCTCATCCGCAACTACCACCCCGAAAACATCTCCGACGTGTATCCCGACCAGGGCGGCGGCTCCTCCGGCATCTGGATGGCCGGCACCTACGGCTGGCCGACCGAAAGCGCGACCACCGACGACACCATCTACGTCAACACCGAAGCCGGTCCTGCGGGCCAGGTCAACAACATCGAGGTGTTCTACTACCTGAATCCGACCATCGGCGGCGACTGGCCCTCCTCGGAGAAGGGCTCCAGCGTGATGATGTCCATCAACACGAACTGGACCTCCCAGGCCGGCGACTGGTGGCACGCGGAAATCTCGGACATCAGCGGCAGCGGCACGCTCCACTACTTCCTCTGCGCCCGCCACATCGAAGACGGCGTGACCAATGAAATCTTCGACAACAACAACGGCCGCAACTACCAGCTGACCATCAGCGAGCCCCCGGCGAGCATCGGTGCCAAGTTCCAGACCGTCGCAGCGAACCCCGTCGAGCCGGATGACGGCGGAACCGTCACCATCACCGCAACGATGAAGGCCGACGAAGGTGCCGACGTCAGCGCCCTGGCCGTCACCATGGACTACGCTTTCGTGACCAAGTCCATCACCGGCAGCACGACCAGCGAATGGACGCACGTGAACCTCGCCAAGGGCACGGCTTCCGGCGACACCGTCAACTTCACCCACGCCATCTCCGACCTCCCCGGCGGCAAGACCTTGATTTACAAGCTCGAAGCCACCAACGGCGGCGCCGACACCATCCAGGCCAACGGCGGCAACGCCTACGAAACCAAGATCACCGGCACCATCACCGGCGTCACAGGCGTCTGCTGGCACTGCCCGACCAACCACGAGCCGTGGGCCGACTACAGCATGCGCTTCCCTGTCACCCCGAAGGAAGGCTGGACGATGTACCTGCGCGTCGGCAACTACCAGGGTTCCGCGCAGGGCGGAGGAGACCCGCTCAACATGAACGCCGGCAAGCTCTACTACCGCTTCGGCGCGGGCGAGACCTGGACGGCGTGGACGAGCGTGGCTCTGGATTGGGAGGACCGCCCCGACCAAGGCGAGAACAACTTCTGGGTCGGCCAATGCGACATCCCCGCAGGCCAGGCCGGAAACTTCCTCCAGTACTACTTCGAGTGCGACTACGACGTCGAGGGGCTGGCCACGACCTACCTCTACATGCATCCCGACAACTCCGCGATGTACATGCGCACCACCTCCAAGGCCGAGGCCGAAGCCACGCCCTTCGAGGTCGGCATCGGCGGCAAGACCGACGGCGACGAGCCGGGCTTCATCTGGCACGGCGGCAACATCACCCGCACCGCCAACAATTCCGTCCAGATCTGGGCCAAGATCGGCTACAAGCCCGACAACGGCGACGCCTGGGCCGACGAGGCGGTCATCCGCTACCGCATCGACATCAAGAAGGAAGGCAAGGCCCGCTCCGCCGGCGTCAAGGCCATCAAGTCCAAGCAGGCCCGCGCGGCCCGCTCCTGGAAGGCCCTGACCGGCGAGGCCGCCATGTCCCTCAACGGCACCGTCGCCGACGGCGCCGGCAAGGGCCAGGCCATGATGTGGATGGGCACCATCACCGACGACCGCCTGCTGGACGACGACGCGGTCCTCATCTACGAAGTCTACGCCCGCAACACCAAGGGCAACGGCAACTGGAAGCAGGCCGAATACAACGCCGGCGACGGCTCCTGCACCTTCGAGTACCGCATGTTCTCCGACGGGTCCGGCGACCTCACCGTCGACGGCGAGCCCGCCGACTACACCACCAGCAAGTTCTTCATCGACGAAGCCGACAGCAACGACACCGTCTCCGTCGTGGTCGAATACCACGCGCCGAACGACGCCGAGAAGGTCGAAGTCTTCACCAACTTCGGCCGCCGCGACTACGCCGACACCGACTGGGACGAAGACGGCTGGCCGGACGGCATGATTCCGCCCGCCCGCGACTCCGTCACCGCCGAAAACTGCGCCGACGGCTACTGGCAGGCCATCCCGATGACCAAGGGCACCGGCGCCTTCACCGCCACCCTCACCACCGGCAAGTGCGGCGTGTACCGCATCACCGCCCGCTACATGCCCAGCGGCAGCACCAACTGGGTCTATTGGGCCGACAACCCGAACGGCACCGACCGCCGCGACCACGTCGTCGTCATCTCGCCGAAGAAGGCGATGCAGCAGACGATGTACGAGCTGAACGTCCTCACCACCAAGGCCGCCGGCGCGAGCAACGACCAGTCCGGCAACTTCGAGGAACTCTCCGAGCGGATGAAGGCCTCCACCGCGACCGACCCCTACGGCGAGTTCTCCATCGACTACCTCAACCGCATGGGCGTCAACTGCCTGTGGTTCCAGCCGATCCACCCGAACCTCGACTACGCCCGCGGCAACACCGACGGCGAGGGCAACCGCTACTACCCCGGCTCCCCGTACGCCACGAAGAACTACTTCTCCGTCAACTACGAGATGAGCAAGGACAAGGACGAGGCCAAGGCCGTCGCCGCCTTCACCAACTTTGTCCGTCTCTGCGACAAGGCCCAGAGCGACGCGGGCGGCACCAAGAAACTCGACACCATCAACGTCATGCTCGACGGCGTGATGAACCACACCTCCTTCGACGCCGTGTACGGCGAAGGCATCACCCTCGCCCTCGCCGGCCTGAGCGACAAGGCCAAGGCCGAACTCACCGCCGCCCTCGGCGCCGGATGGGACAGCGTCTCCGCGACCAACGTCATCCCCGCCACCAAGCTCGGCATCCAGTGGTACTCCCACGTCGTCGTCACCAACGCTTCCGGCCAGCCCACGATCATGCAGGACGCCCCCGCGACCCGCTACGTCTCCGTGGACGACAACGACATCGCCAACGCCCCCGAACGCTATGACTTCGGCAAGTGGAACGACGTCGCCGAACTCCTCTACGGCAACTACTCCACCATGGTCCGCTACAACGACATGGAAGAGAAGTGGTACCAGGGCGATGACGGCAACTGGTACTCCTACACCGAGCTCGGCCCCGAGACCTCCCGCATCTACTCCGAAGAGGACAAGTACTACTACGACGAGATGCTCCCGGCCACCAAGCTGCTCTGGAAGTACATGGCCAGCTATCCCGAGTACTGGATCAAGAAGACCGGCAACGACGGCGTGAACCATCCCGGACAGAAGGTCGACGGCGTCCTCACCGACGACTACGGCATCGACGGCCTCCGCTGCGACTACGCCCAGGGCCTCCCGAACCAGTTCTGGGAGTACACCATCAACCGCACCCGCTCCATGAAGTGGAACTTCCTCTTCATGGCCGAGTCCCTCGACGGCGGCAAGGTCGGCTTCCGCTCCAACCGCCAGTTCGACATCCTCAACGAGAACATGGTCTTCCGCTTCACGCAGGACCACGTCTCCGATCCGGTCACGTTCCAGACCGAGCTGGAGAACCGCCGCGAGGCCTACGGCAACGGCCTCATCCTCCTCAACGAGACCTGCCACGACGAAATCATCCCGTGGGGCGACCCGCAGGTCACCGCCTCCCGCTACGCCATGGTCTCCGCCATCGACGGCGTGCCCATGATCTTCTACGGGCAGGAACAGGCCATCTCCACGTTCGTGCTCGGCGGATGGGGCGATGACGGGAAGTGGTACGGCGATGACCCCGAAGCCGCGAACAAGTGGAAGGGCTTCCTCAAGTTCGAATCCAACTTCGGCAAGTGGATTCCGCACTTCAAGAAGTGGAACAAGATGCTCGTCTGGGACGACATGGTGTACTCCAACGGCACCGCCAACGCCTCCCGCGACATCGCCGCTTTCTACGGGCGCATCAACCTCGCCCGCCAGAAGTCCCCGGCCCTGCAGTCGCAGAACCGCTGGTTCCTGAACGACACCAACAAGGTGATGTTCGTCGCCAAGTGGGAAGAAGAAGGGGCCAACCCGAACGACAAGGATGCCGTCTTCGCCGCCGTGCTGTTCCTCAACGACAACGAAGAGGGCTTCCACAACGGCCACTGGGGTGCCGGCTGCACCTACGACATCTCGCCGTTCGCGGCCAAGATGGGCATCGAGAACCGCGCCGACCGGTTCTACAACCTCAAGAACATCGCCTCCACCAGCGACGAGTACGTCTGGGCCGAACCCAAGAGCGGCAAGCAGCTCTACTCCGAAGGCCTCGAGCTCATCTTCCAGGGTTCCTGGCGCTGGAACGAGCAGAAGCAGGAGCGGGAAGACCTCCTCGCCTCCGAGTGGACCGACAACGGCAACGTCGTCCAGTACCTCAAGGTCTACGACGTCACCGGCGAAGTCCCGCCCGTCGCCCCCGACGGCCTGACCATCAACGACCCGTCCGACACCATCGAAGTTGCGAACTCGACGGCCAGCTACGACATCGAAGGCATGGCCGGCGACGACATCGTCGGCTCGATTACCTGGACCAACTCGGCCACCGGTGCCCACGGCACGTTCGACAAGAGCGTCGTCTGGACCCAGTCCGTGGATCTGGCCGTCGGCGAAAACGTCATCACCGTCTCCGCCCAGAGCCAGTCGGGAGGAAGCTTCGAGGTGCTCGCTTCCGCGAACGGAACCGGTCCCGTTGCGGGATTCGGCGACTTCGTCAGCGGCAGCACCAACACCGCCGGAATGTTCGTGCACGACAACGCCTCTGCCGTCGGCATTGCCGGGTTCGAGAACAACCACGCATTCGGGTTGTATGCTAATTCCCAGGATGGCGGGCAGGCCTTGTACACGCGGGCCATCGATGCGGCTGGCGACGTGCAGAGCGTCGGAGTGACGTTGGGAATGCGCTACAACAACGATGACAACGACGATGCCAACGACAAGGGCGTGCAGTTCATCGACGCGGCTGGCCATGCCATCTTCGGCATCAAGCAAGGCCAAGGCGAGGCGGTCCGCTACTGGTATGACGGCGGCGACGGCACGTGGAGCACCACGATGGGCGACACGAGCGCGGCGTTCGACGTCGTGCTGACGAAGACCGCCAACGGCTATGCCGTGAGCGGGACCAAGCGCGACGGCGGCCAATTCACCGGCCTCAACATCGTGACCACCAACAAGGTTGCCGGGTTCCTGTTCTGGATGAACGGCGTGCGCGACGACGAGTACAAGGATTACCGCCAGCTCTACTTCAACAACCTCCGCTACACCGTCGCTTCCAGCGGCACCGAAACCGTCTCTGACACGGTGAAGATCGTGAAGGCGGAAGCCGACAAGGCGGCCCCGACCTTCACGGTCGGCGACATCCCGACGAACGTGGTAGTCGGCACGACGGTGGCTGTTGAGGTGACGGCGGCTGGCGAAGGCAATCCGACGGTCAAGGTCACGGGCGCGACCGTGGACGGCAAGGCCTACAGCGGGTACACCTACTCGACCGGCACCGGCAAGCTCGTCTTCACCCCGCTGGCCGGTGGCGAATACAAGTTCGACTTCCTGGCGACGAACACCTCCGCCGACGGCAACACGGCCACCACCAACGTGACCGTCACCGTCACGGACAATGCCCCGGAGATCGAGGTCACCTCGGTGACGAAGATTTCCTTGGGGGCCGACGGCAAGCTCCATGTCGAGCTGTCCACCGAAGGCGGGTCTTCGCTCTCCGGCGTCCCCGTCTGGGGTGCCACGGGCTTCGACGCGGAGAAGGGTGACTGGAACTGGTTGGAGGATCCGGTTGGCTACGCGAACATCGACGAGGACGGCAACACCACCCTCGACCTCTCCGTCACCGCCGAGAGCCTGATCATCTCCGTCGGCAAGCCCAGCTACCTCAAGTAGCCCCCCGGCTTCCCCGCAACCCGGCGACCGCCCCCCGGCCGCCGGGTTTTTTCGTGCCATGGGGGGCGCGCTCCGCATGGTAGGGGTAGGGCGGCGAGTCCCCTCGCCGCCGGAAACTGGAACGTGCAAGCGGATGTCATAGGAGGTGCGGATGCCCTCCGGCAAGAGCCAGGGGAAACATGCGGCCGGAGATTTCCGGCGCGGTCCTTCGGCATGACGGACTCCGGCGGGCAGGGACGGCCCGCCCTACGATGCGCAATGTCGCGCAGGAAGGGGGGGCGGGCATCCGCGTATTCCGTTTGCAAACGGTTGCACACCGTTCGCTGGCGGCGAGGGGACTCGCCGCCCTACCCGCGCTCTGCCCCAAAATGTGTTTCTCGGGGTCTGGTTGGACGGGCAGTCCCCTGCACGCCGTGTCCACGGGATTCCCCTGCGACGCAACCCATGCCGCGCGGACGCAGCGGGGCGTCCCCCATGCACCGCCGTTGCTTCAGTCCCTTCCCTCCCGCGCGACCTCAACGGAAAAGCCGGCAAGGCGAACCATGCGTGAGATTACAGAAAAACACCAGGAAATGAGCGGATTTCAGACATCCTGTCCTTCATGAACAATCCAGGGCCCGCGGCTTCCGTACGGGGCCGGCGCGGGGAAAGCGCTGGACGGGAGGGGGCCGTTCCGATATATAGGAACGCCATTGCGCCGCCCGGCGGCGCGCACGAAAGGATCACGCACATGAAAATCGGTTTGGCATCGGACCACGGCGGCTTCGAGATGAAGCAACGCCTAAAGGAACTGCTCTCCGCCCGTCCCGGCACGGAAGTCACGGACTTCGGCACCTACAGCCGCGAATCCGTCGACTACCCCGACTTCGCCGTCGAAGTCGCCCGCCGCGTATCGGACGGCCAGCTCGACCAGGGCGTGCTCGTATGCACCACCGGCGTCGGCATGAGCATGACCGCCAACAAGTTCCCGAAGGTCCGCGCCGCGCTCGTCTTCAACTCCAAGATGGCCCGCATGGCCCGCGAGCACAACAACGCCAACATCCTCGTCCTCGGCCAGGACATCGTGCCCATGGACGCCCTCGAAGGCATCCTCGACCAGTGGTTCTCCGCCGTATTCGAGCCGGGCAGCCGCCACGACCGGCGCGTCCAGAAGATCGACGCGTGCGCCGTGCGCGTCACGGAGCCGGTTTCGGTGCGGGAGAAGGACTTCGAAATCTACACCGCGCTCAAGAATGAAGCCCGCCGCCAGCGGGAGAACATCGAACTGATCGCCTCCGAGAACTACGTTTCCCGCGCCGTCCGCGAGGCCCAGGGCTCGCTGATGACCAACAAGTACGCCGAAGGCCTCCCCGGCAAGCGCTATTACAACGGCTGCGAGTTCGTCGACGACGCCGAACGGCTCGCCATCGAGCGCGCCAAGGCGCTCTTCGGGGCCGAGCACGCGAACGTCCAGCCGCACAGCGGCTCCGGCGCGAACATGGCGGTCTACTTCTCCGTGCTGCAGCCGGGAGACACCATCCTGTCGATGAGCCTCGACCACGGCGGGCACCTCTCGCACGGGCACAAGCTGAACTTCTCGGGCCGCTTCTTCAACATCGTGCCCTACGGCGTCAACCCCGAGACCGAGCGCATCGACTACGACGACCTCGAGCGCCTCGCCCGTGAACACAAGCCGCGCATGATCGTCGCCGGAGCCAGCGCGTACTCGCGGATCATCGACTTCAAGCGCTTCCGGGCCATCGCCGACTCCGTGGGCGCCTACCTGACCGTCGACATGGCCCACATCGCCGGACTGGTCGCCGCCGGGTTCCATCCGAGCCCGGTGCCGTATGCCGACTTCGTGACGACGACGACCCACAAGACCCTGCGCGGCCCGCGCGGCGGCCTCATCCTCTGCAAGGAAGCCTACGCCAAGGAACTCGACAAGACCGTGTTCCCCGGCCTCCAGGGCGGCCCGCTGATGCACGTCATCGCGGCCAAGGCCGTATGCTTCCAGGAAGCGCTCCAGCCGTCGTTCAAGGAGTACGCGCGGCAGATCGTCGCCAACGCCCAGACCCTCGCGGCCGACCTCGAGAAGGCGGGGCTGCGCATCGTCTCCGGCGGCACCGACAACCACCTCATGCTCGCCGACCTCACTCCGCTCGGCGTCACCGGCAAGGATGTCGCCACCGCCCTCGACAAGGCGCTCATCACCGTCAACAAGAACGCGATCCCCTTCGACAAACTCAAACCCTTCATCGCCTCCGGCATCCGCATCGGCACCCCCGCCGTCACGACCCGCGGCATGAAGGAGCCCGAGATGAAGCTCATCGCCAAGTGGATCGGCGAAATCGCCCACCATCCCGACAACGAGAAAGCCATCGACCGAATCCGCGCCGAAGTCCTCGACCTCACCGCCAAGTTCCCGGTGCCCTGAGCGGCCTCCAGCCCCTCCCCGGCCCGCGCCTCACGGCGCGGGCTTTTCCATGCCGGCATCCCGCCGGACGGCGGACAAACTTCAAGGTGCCGGAATGATGGAAAAAGCGATGGAAATTCGAGGATTTTCCTTGATCTCGCAGTGGCTGTCGGACCATCCGGTGTTGCGGCTCCCTGCCGCGTCCGTGCGCAGGGAAAAATCCGCGAAGAGGCACGGAAAAGGCTTTGCAAGCGCGGGCGGAGGGCGTAAAGTCGGCGACAGCAGAAAGAAACGCGGGCGATGATCGCCCAATGGAGGTACAGACATGAGCAGCCACATCACCCAGATCGTGAAACGCAACGGCACGGTCGTCCCCTACGACCGCGGGCGCATCGCCACCGCCATCTTCAAGGCCGCCAGCGCCGTGGGCGGCTCCAACTTCGATGAAGCCGAACGCCTCGCCGTCCTCGTCGAGGAGAAGCTCGGCGCCCAGTACGGCCCCGGCTCTACGCCCTCCGTCGAGGAAATCCAGGACATCGTCGAGGAGACCCTCATCCACGCCGGCCACGCCACCACCGCCCGCGCCTACATCCGCTACCGCCAGGAACGCGCCATGGCCCGCACCCAGCGCGCCTACAAGTTCGAGGCCACCGACAACATCCCCTACAAGAAGATCTACGAAGTCCTCCGCTGGAACATGGACCACGGCTGCGAGACCGTCGAGGGCATCAACAAGATCATCGCCGACGGCCGCTTCCCCGAGCTCGTCGCCGCCTGCGAAGACCGCTACGACAAGGAAGTCAAGGCCGGCGCCCAGCTGATCATCGACCGCCTGCCCGAAGTCCGCATGGTCATCATCGCGGGCCCCAGCTCCTCCAGCAAGACCACCACCACCATCAAGGTCAGCGAGAAGCTCGCCGAGGCCGGAATGGAATTCAAGGCCATCAACCTCGACCACTACTTCTTCAACCTCGAACAGCATCCCAAGGACGAGTTCGGCGACTACGACTACGAGACGCCCTACGCCCTCGACCTCAAGCTCATCGACGAGCACATCGCCGCCCTCCTCGAAGGCAAGACCATCAAGACCCCGCACTACGACTTCAAGACCGGCCAGCGCGAACTCAACGTCCACGAACTCAGCCTCGCGCCCAACCAGATCCTCCTCCTGGACTCCCTGCACGGCCTCTTCGGCGAGATGACCAAGTCCACGCCGGACTCCAAGAAATTCAAGCTCTACATCGAGACGCTCGGCCAGGTGCAGAACAAGGAAGGCATGTTCATGCGCTGGGCGGACAACCGCCTGCTCCGCCGCATGATCCGCGACAGCTGGCACCGGAACCTCCAGCCCGAGCAGACCCTGACCCACTGGCACTACGTCCGCCGGAGCGAACTGCGGAACATCATCCCGTTCATCGGCACGGTGGACTACCTGGTGAACAGCGCCGTGCCGTTCGAGCTGCCGGTGCTGAAGGCGCGCCTCTTCAAGTACTTCCCGCCGGCGATCGAGAAGTTCAAGGAAGACCCCAAGCGCCAGGACGCCTACGTCCGCGCCAAACGCGTCTACGACACCCTCAAGGACCTCACCCCCATGGAAGACGATAGCGCCATCGGCCCCAAGTCCCTCATCCGCGAATTCATCGGCGGCAGCGAGTACGAGTACTGAGGCCTCTCGTACCGAAGGGAAACAAAAAGGACAAAGGGATGACAAAGATTTTGGACAAAAGGGCGCTTCGCACTTTCCAAAATCTTTCTTCCAGCGGCCTTTTTGTTTCCCTGTGAGGGGGGAGATTCAAGATGGTTGATTTGGGGTGTCTGAAGGAGCACGTGTTCGATGTAGTGGGGGCACTCCGGGCCGTGCGGGATGAGCTCGGGCCGGGACTGAACGAATACTGCTATCAGGAAGGTTTCGCCATCGAACTGGAGCGGCAGGAAATTCCGTTCGAGAGGGAAAAGACCTTCCATCCCACCTACAAGGGCGTTGCCATGTCCGCGGCCTACCGTCTCGACTTCCTCTGCAAAGGGGACATCGTCGTCGAGTGCAAGGCCGTCCCCGAACTGAATGCGACCCTCCGCGCACAACTCTTCAACTACATGCGACTCTTGAAAACCCCTTGTGGAATCATCGTCAATTTCTATCCGAAGTTCTACAAGCTCGAACGTTATTTCTTCGACCCTGGCACCCGGGAGCTGTTGACGGTGGAAGGCAATCCCATGTGGTAATGATGATTTGTCATCCTTGAAAAGTTGTTTCTTGTTTTGTTCCTTTTGTTTCCCGAAAAACGCGAACGGAAATCAGTTGTGACAACGAATGAAAAATCGAAGAGTTGGAAGGCCGGTCTTGCCGGTTGGCTGGTGGCCCTGCCTTTGTGCATCTTTTGTTTGTTCAACCACGATCTCTGGCGCCCCGCCGAGGCGCGTGAGGCCGCCATCGCCCGCGAGATGATCGAGGGCGGCGACTGGACCGCCACCCACCTCAACGGCGACGTCTTCCTCGAAAAGCCCCCTCTCTATACCTGGACCCTCGCCGCGTCCTTCAAGGCCTTCGGCTACAAGGACTGGGCGGCCCGCGTGCCCGTGCTCCTCTTCACCTTGGCGACCCTCGCGCTGGTCCCGGCCCTCGCCCGCCGCAAGCTCGGACCGTGGGGCATGGGTGCCGCCGTCCCCATCCTCGCGTCGATGGCGCTCTTCATCGAAGTCAACCACGGCGCGATGATCGACAACGGCATGATGTTCTTCACGACCCTCGCCATGCTCGCCTTCGACCGCATGGACGAGGCCGCCGACGGCAAGCGCCGCCCCTTCGCCGCCTGGTCCGCCCTCTTCTGGGCCGCATGCGGATTCGCCTTCCTGTGCAAGGGCGGAATCGGCCTCCTGCTGATCGGCTCCGGCGCCGCCATCTACGTCCTCGTCCGCCGCCGCTGGAACCTCGTGTTCTCCTGGCACTGGCTCGTGGGAGCCGTGATGCTGGTGGCCGTGGTCGGCCCGTGGCTCTGGGCCCTCTGGGCCAAGGGCGGTGCCGAAGCCTACCGCATCTTCTTCATCAAGAACCACTGGCAGCGCTTCACCGGCACCGAAGGGCCGACCGCCGCCTGGTACTACTACATCCCGCAGATCTTCGCCGCCTGCGCCCCGTGGACCCTCCTCGCCCCCTTCGGCGTTGCCGAACTCGTCCGCCGCTCCCGTACCGGCGACTCCGGGGCCCGCCGCGGCGGCATCCTGTGGCTCTGCTGGGTGGCCGGCATGTTCCTCCTCCTCAGCGTCTCCAGCGGCAAGGACAACCAATACCTGCTCCCCCTCCTCCCCCCTGTCGCCCTCGCCTGCGCCGCCTGGGTCGACCGCTACGCGCGCGCCGGCGAAGCGCCCGGCCGTACCGGCCGCATCTGCTTCGGCATCATCGCCGCCTTCTGGTGTCTCGCCGCGATGGCGGCCCCGTGGGTGCCCGCATTCACCATGAAAGAGTGGTCTCTGGCCCTCGACGCCGGCGGCTTCGTCATCGGCGCCGGCTTCACCGCCGCCCTCCTCCAGAAGACCGTCGAAGGCGACCGCCGCGGCATCCTCTGGGCGCTCGCGGGAGTGCTCGTCTGGTGCGGATTCGGCCTCAACTGGATCGAAGGTCCGCTCAATTACTCGAAATCCTCCGTCCCGCTCATCGAGATGCTCCGCGCCGACCTCCCCGAAGGCGCCGAACTGATCGGCTGGGGGCTCAACGAAAACTCCGAAGGCGCCCTCATCTTCTACGGCTTCAAGCCCGGCCGTGCCTTCGACAACCCCGTCGAACTGGTCGAACGCGCCCGCAACGGCGACAACATCGCCCTTCTCGTCTGCGCCGGCCGCGACGCCCGCACCTTCCCCGAGTGGATGCGTCCCGGCACGACCGACTGGCGGCCCATCCGCGTCAAACGCATCAACAAACGCTTTTACGCCTTGCTCCGACCCGTCGTTTCCGCGACAATGCCCGGCGACGATGAATCCGATGCCCAGCCCGAACGCAAACCTTGACGCCCCCGCCGCCGCGATCTCGGTGCGCGGCCTGCGCCCTGCTCCCGGCATGCCCGCCCGGGACTTCGATTTGCGTCCCGGCACCGCCCTGTACCTTGAAGAATCCGCCGACACCCGCGACCCCGGAATGCCGCGCTGGCTCGATCTGCTCCTCGGACTCGCAATCCCGGATTCCGACGAATGCGGCGAAGTCCTCTGGCGCGGACGGCCTTGGGCGGAGATTCCCCCCGATGCCGCGGCCGCCGCGCGCGGCGAGTGCGGCGTCGTGCCCGCCGGGGGCGGACTGCTCACCAACCTCGACATGGACGAAAACGCCTGGCTTCCCGCCCTCTGGCACCGACGGGCGGATGCGGAGGAAGAGCTGGCGGCGTGGTCCGCCTTCTTCGGCTGCTTTCCCATGCCGCAGGCACGTGCCCACGCCGTGGCCTCCGGCATGCGCCGCCGCATCGCGTGGACCCGCGCTTTTGCCGGACATCCCGCCGTCCTCATCCTCGAAGACGCCGCCGAAGGCGCCTCTCCCGCCGACCGCAAGCTCCTCCTCGACGCCTGCCGCCGGAAACTATCCGAAGGCGCCGCCATCGTCTGGATCGCCCCCGCCCTCGACCCCGACGTGGCCGCGGCGCTGGACTTGGACCACAACTGACGGCAAACAGAACCAACAAGGACAAGATCATGGAAGCCAGTGGAGAGTTTTCGGATTGCCGAACGGCCCGAGTTGTTGAAATCTTTGTCCAACGGACATCATTTGTCTTCCACTAAACAAACGAATCCAACCTATCCTCATCCAACCATGGCCAAGCCCTTCAAATTCCGCTACGTCAACGAAATCGTCGGCTCCTTCGTCCTGCTGGTCGGCCTCGTGCTGCTGGCGGGCATCCTGGTTGCCGGACGCACCCAGCACTGGTTCGAGAAGAGGAAGATCATCGGCCTGGAGTTTCCGTCCGAAGGCGTCATGGAGTTGCAGGAAGGCGCGGACGTCATGCTTCTCGGCGCCAAGGTCGGCACCGTCAAGAGCATCGACGTCGCCGACGACGGCTCCATGACCGGCACCATCGCCGTCCGCTACGCCTTCCTTCGCCACGTCCGCCAGGACTCCGTGGCCCTGGTCAAGCGCAAGATGGTCGTGACCGGCGACGCGTACATCGAAATCACGCCCGGCACCGGCGCCTGGCTCCCGCGCATGGATGCGACCCTGCCCTGCCGCAAGGATACCGAAATCATGGAGCTCGCCACCCAGTTCCTCGACGAAGTCAAGGCGCAGGCCCTGCACACGCTCGAACTGGTCAACGCGGCCATCGTCGAATACACCGAGCTGGCCGCCGGCCTCAACGACCCCGAAGGCGGCGTCCAGCAGCTGCTCGCCAACGTCAACGCCCTGCTGACCGACGTCCGCACCGGCGACGGCCTCCCCGCCAAGGTCCTCAACGACCCCGCCATGGCCGCCGACGTCGCCGGAATCATCCGCCAGGCCTCCGACACCGTCGCGCGCGTCAACGCCCTGCTGGCCGAAGTCCAGGCCATGGCCGCCTCCCTGGCCCCCGCCGTCGATACCGCCGCCGGGCAGGTGGACCGCCTGCCCGCCCTCCTCGGCGAAACCGAATCCCTGATGCGCGAAAGCACGGCCACCCTCGAAGGCCTCCAGAAGCACTGGCTCCTCCGCCGCTACATGGCCCCCGACGCCGCCCCCGCCACCGCCGAACCGCTGCCTTGACCCGAAAGGAGATTCCCATGTTTGGCACGCAATTCCACAGACCTGTTCTTGCCCTTGCCGTTGCGTTCACCCTGTCTGTTGCCGCCGGATGCGCAACGGGCGGACGCAAGGCCTGTCTCTTATACACATCTGACGCTGCCGNNGTCTGTTGCCGCCGGATGCGCAACGGGCGGACGCAAGGCCGCCGATGCGGCGGTCGGTGCGCCGGTGGCGGATGCGGAATGGCATTCGCTCGTGAAGAGCGGGCGGGGGGCCTACCTGCGGAACGACTTCAAGGGGGCGTTGCCGTACTTTGTTTCCGCCGCGAAGCGGTCCCGTGCGCTCGACGACCCCAACGGACTCGCCGTCGCGCTGCTCGACCAGGCGCGGTGCCTGGAGGAGATGGAGTATGCTTCGATGCTGGCGGGACAGGACGAGGTCGCTACCGGGGACTCCTGGCCCGTCACCGGCATGGAGCATCTGGCGGACCGAACGTGGTTGGCCATGGAACTGCGTGCGGCGATGGAGGATCCGCGGCTGGGGGCGGCTCGGCGCGGTGAACTCGCCGTCGCGTGGGTGGTCTGCCAGTTGCCGGAGGATGATGCCGTGCTGCTGGAAGCCGTCCCGGATCCGGCGGTGCTGCCACCTACTGCCCGCGCGCGGTATTTCTTTGTGCGGGCAGGGCGGGTCTCTTCCTCGGACGGGGATGCCGCGCGGGCGTTCCTCGCACAGATTCCCGCCAATGCCGTACTGCCAGACGCCCTGCGGGCGCGGATGGAATTGCTGGAGGCGTCGTTGGCGGCGACGGGCGACGAACGTCTTGACCATCTCGAAAACGCCGCGGCGGTTTTCCGCGATGCCGGACGGCCCGACGGGGTCGCATTCGCCTTGGCGACGGCAGGATGGCCGGATGCCAATCCCGAGCGTGTTGCCGTAGATTCCGCGGATGGTGCGCGACGTGCCGACATGGCGGTGCGCGCCGCCACGGCGTGCCAGGCATTGGGCTACGGGTGCCTCGCACGGCAACTGCTTGACTTCGCCGCCGCAGTCGAAGACCCCGCCATGCGGGAACGCACCGCCACGTTGCAGAAGTTGTTGCCCGGAAGCGAAGCCTCCGAACCGAAAGGAGAATCCCAGCCATGAAACGAAACCGGTTTTTCCTGCCAGCCGCCTTGCTTGCGCTGGCGCTGGCCGCCGCCGCGGTGCAGGCGGCGCAGATGAGCGTGCAGGTCAAGGAGGGGGTCCTGCGCGAAAAGGCATCGTTCTTGGGCAAACCCGTCGGCAACGTCGCCTACGGCGACCGCGTGGACGTGCTGGCGTCGCAGGGCGACTGGCGGCAGGTGCGCTCCGCCTCCGGCGCCACCGGCTGGATTCACTCCTCCGCCCTCGATTCCAAGCGCGTAACGCTGGCGGCCGCCTCCGGGAACGACGTGCAGCTCGCGGCCAGTAGCGACGAGGTCGCGCTCGCCGGAAAAGGCTTCAGCCAGGAAGTCGAAACCGAGTACAAGAAGCAGAACCGCGCCCTCGACTACGCGTGGGTTGACCGCATGATCACCTTCAAGGTCACCGACGCCGAAGCCCTGCGCTTTTTGCAGGAAGGAGGGTTGGAGCCATGATGTGCCGTATCGCCATTGCCGCTTTCGCCGGTGTGTTTGCCCTCGTGTTGTCCGGATGCGACACCGTCAACCAAATTGTCGAAGTCGGAACCAGCGCCGCCGTCGCGTCCGGACATCTCACCGCCAGCCAGGCGCAGAGCATCAACAAGTCCACGGCCGCCGTCACCAAGACGTTCGAGGACATCACGCCCGAGCAGGAGTACTACATCGGGCGCACCGTCGCCGCGACCTGCCTCTCGCGCTATTCCGCGCAGGACGACGCCGGCCTCAACGCCTACCTCAACCTCCTCGGGCAGACGTTGTCGCGCTTCTCCACGCGGCCCGAGACGTTCGGCGGTTACCACTTCCTGCTGCTCAAGTCTTCCGACATCAACGCCTTCGCGGCGCCGGGCGGGCTGATCCTCGTCACGCGCGGTCTCGTCGATTGTTGCGCGACCGAGGACGAACTCGCGGCGGTGCTCGCGCACGAAATCGGGCACGTCCAGAACCGCGACGGGCTGCGGGCCATCCGTACCGGGCGGCTCAACGGTGCGCTGACCACCCTTGCCCTGGAAGGGGCGAAGAACCTCGTCGGGAGCGATCTGGCCGAGGTCACGGCCGCCTTCGACGAAAGCGTGTCGGAAATCACCTCAACGATGATGAACAGCGGCTATGCCCGCCGTCAGGAGTTCCAGGCGGACGCCGCGGCGGTGGGCATCCTCCGTGCCGCCGGGTACCCGCCGTCCGCCTTGGTCGCCATGCTCCGCAACATGGAAAAGCGGTGGGATCCGTCGCGCCACGACTTCGCCGCCACGCATCCGTCGCCGCCGGACCGCATCGCGCAGCTGAAGAAGCTCGTGCCCGAGACAGCGGTTGACGGCAACCCCGCGCGCACGAAGCGGTTTCTTGCGGCCACGCGCTGACGGAGCGGAGGACCCGCCCGTTTCCGGGCGGGGACGGGCCCTCGAAAAGAAAAACGGAGGGGTGTAACCATTGCGGGCGGGGAGGCGACTCATGGGGCAGAAGCCGGAAATCCGGCAGACAGGAGAAACCCCATGAAAAACATCCAATCCAAATNNCCCTCCGCCCCGGCACGGCGCTCCCGCCCGCGTGGAATACCGGCATCCCGCGCTGCCTCCGCCCCGCCACCACGAAGCGCCCCGCCATCACATGCCTCCCCCGCCGCATCATGAATACCACCACCACGATTCTTCCGATGCCGCGACCGGCGTGGCCGTGGCCGTAGGGGCCATCGCCGCCGTCGGCCTCATCGCCGCCTTCTGCGCCGACTGAGTAGAAAAGAATTCGAGGGAGATCGCCCCGGTGGTTCTGCGAAAGGAACCGCCGGGGCGTTGGCGTGTAGGGGGGGCTGCTCCTCAGGGTGGCAGGATTTCGCCGCGGCGGATGCGGGCGAGGGCGAGGGCGGCGGCGGCGCATTCGGCGCGGCGGAGGGCGGTGCCTTCGCCTTCGGCCCATGCAGTGCTGCGGTGGGTCACGGCGACGCGGTATCGGCGGCGGTGCGGGGGGCCTTCGGCGGAGAGGAGGACGTAGTCGGGATGGTCCTGCCAGTTGCGCTGGGTCCACTCCTGGAGTTCGCCCTTGGGGTTGATTTCGGTGGCGGCGTCGACCGCTTCGCGGAGGAGGTCGTCGAAGGCGGTGCGGAAGAGGTTGCGTACGGGCTCGGGGCCGCCGTCGAGCCAGAGGGCGCCGATGACGGCTTCGAGGGCGTCGGCGAGCGTGGAATCGGCATCGCGGCCGCCGGATAGGTCTTCGCCGCGTCCGAGCAGGAGGCAGGGGCCGATGCCGATGCGGCGGGCGACGCGGGCGAGCGCGGCTTCGTTGGTGAGACGGGAGCGGACTTTGGTGAGGCGGCCTTCATGCCAGCCGGGTTGGGCCAGGAGGAGGTGTTCGGCGGCGACCAGTCCGAGGGCGGCATCGCCGAGGTATTCAAGGCGCTGGTTGTCTTGCGGGGCGTCGGCGGGATGTTCGGCGGCCCAGGAGGGGTGGGTCAGGGCGGCGCGCAGGAGGGCGGGGTCGGCGAAGGAGTGGCCGAGGCGCTCCTCCAGCAACCGGGAGGCGGCATCGGGGCCGTCTGGGGCGGACGGGTTCAGGGCTGGGCCGCGAGCAGGCGGTCGACGGTGAAGGAGAGGTCGCTGCCGCGCAGGTCGCGGGCGACGACGGCGCCGTTGCGGTCGAGGAGGTAGCTGCTGGTTTCGCCGAAGATGCCGAGCTGGCGGGTCAGGTCGGGGGCACCGGCGACGACCGTCCAAGGCAGAGCCGGGGGAACCACGCCGGGGGCGAGGCAGATGCCGACAATCTCGAAGCCGTCGCCATGCCGGGCGTCCCAGAGGGCTTCGAGGGCAGGCCGGTTCTGTTCCCAGACCTTCCAGCCGGGGAGGAAGAAGTCGACGAGGACGATCTTGCCGCGGAGGGCGGAGAGGGTGACGGGGCGGCCGTTGACGTCGGTGAAGGAGGCGTCGGGGAAGAGGATCCCGGGGGCGCTTTGGGCGCGGAGAAGGGCCTTTTCCATGACGGTGAGGGGGACGGAATCGGAGTCGGCGTCGGCCTTGGGACGGGCGATCAGGAGGGGATCGCCGGGGGTGGCGGCGCCGGACCAGGCGAGGGGACGGGGATTGTAGTGGCGGGAGGCTTTGTAATCGCGGATGACGGTTTCGACGCCCGCGGCGTCGCCGGCGTCGGAGAGGACTTCGGCGAGCTTGACGTAGAGAGGGGAGGCGTCGGTTCCGGAGATGGCGTCGACCTGGCGGATGGCGTCGCGGAGACCGGCGGCGGCGGCGGCGTGGCGGTTGCGCATGTCGTTGTCGACCATGGCCTTGACGAGGGCGGCGCGGACGATGGCGGGGCCGTCGTTGCGGGAGGCCGCGTCGGTGGCGAGGTCGGCGACTTCACGGTCGATTTCGGCCCATTCGGCGTCGGTGTAGTAGCCGCAACCCATGGACTGGAGGCGGCTGAGGACGGCGTTGTAGCGGGCGTCGGCGGCCGGGGCATCCTGGGCGGTCGCGGCGATGGGGAGGGCGGCCGCGAGGAGTGCGGCGGCGGAGAGGAAGATGGCGGGTGCTTTCATGCGGTGGGTCTCCTTTGCAAGTGGGTGCATTCTGCCCGTCCGGGCGGGGTTTTCAAGATTTATTTGCGCAGAGGACGGAGGCTGGAGCGGGGGGAGGCGGAGGGGGTGGACGTCCATGGGGGGCGGTGTGGGGGAAAACC
>LXOW01011625.1_pt1 | contig 21965 bp, 18 predicted proteins | sample 1368591 | NCBI WGS metagenome assembly LXOW01 (sample SAMN04884650, study PRJNA319009) | bovine gut metagenome | isolation source: Cow rumen | host: Bos taurus | place: Italy: Legnaro (PD) | collected 2014-07-09
CCCTTGCGCCGTGTTTGCGGGACGGGTATTTTTTTCCGTCCTGTCAGGTAATCGGAAGTGATGGATTCCCGGCACTGTTCCAACTTTTTAAAATCTCCTGAAAACACAATATGCCCGCCGTGAATCCCCGCTCCTGGCCCGACATCGACAATATGATCGGCAGCGCGCATGGTATCCTCGTCATGCTCGACGACGATGACGGTATTCCCCAAATCCCGAAGGCGTTTTAGGGTATTGATAAGGCGTTCATTATCCCGCTGATGCAGGCCGATACTCGGCTCGTCCAAAATATAGAGAACCCCCATCAGGGAAGAACCGATTTGCGTTGCCAAGCGGATTCGCTGGGCTTCCCCGCCCGAAAGCGTACCGGAGGAACGGGAGAGGTTCAGATAATCCAATCCCACGCTTTCTAAGAAGGTCAAGCGTTCCAGTATTTCTTTGACGATCGGGGCGGCGATCATCTGATCGCGTTGACCAAATTCTAAGCCCTTTAAAAAGGCGATCTCGTCACTGACCGAAAGGTCGCAAAAATCCTTGATATTCATTCCGCCGACCGTAACCGCCAAAAATTCGGGTTTTAAGCGCGCGCCGTGGCAATCCGGACAATCCAGTTCCGTCATATAACTTTCGATTTCCGAACGTGCATAATCGCTTGTGGTTTCTTTATAGCGGCGTTCCAAATTGTGAACGACCCCCTCAAACGGCGCCTCATAGACACCGCCGCCGAAGGTTCCGTTGCGTTTGAGTTTGATTTTTACCCCGTCCGTACCGTATAAAACGGCGTGTTTGGCTTCCTCGGGAAGTTCCCCGAAGGGGGTGTGGATATCAAATCCGTAATAGTCGGCAAGACCGTTATAATACATCGTGGCGATCGAACCGGAATCCGGGTAAAACCAGGAATTCACACCCCAGCCCGAAGCGCGGATCGCACCTTCAACAAGGGATTTTGATTCGTCGTTGATGACAAGCCTCGGATCGACTTTCATAAACACACCGAGACCAGAACAGGTCGGACAGGCGCCGAACGGACTGTTAAACGAAAACATGGTGGGGGTCAGTTCGGGGATGCTGACGCCGTGCTCGTCGCAGGCAAAACTCTGTGAAAACTGCATTTCCTCCCCGCCGATCACATCCACTGCCACAAGACCGCCAGAAAGTTTTGCGGCGGTTTCCACACTGTCCGCCAAGCGCGATCGGATTTCATCTTTGATGACCAGGCGGTCAACGACGATCTCGATCACATGTTTTTTCTTTTTATCCAACTTGATTTCTTCCGAAAGTTCGAGAAGTTCACCGTCAATCCTCGCGCGGACATACCCTTGCTTGCGAGCGTTTTCCAACTCTTTGGCGTGCTCGCCTTTTCGTCCTTTCACCACCGGCGAAAGGATTTGAACGCGCGTGCCGGAGTCAAGTTTCATCACGGCGTCAACGATTTGATCGGTGGTCTGCTGACTGATTTCTTTTCCGCAAACCGGACAGTGCGGAACGCCGACTCGCGCATATAAAAGCCGCAAATAATCATAGATTTCCGTGACCGTTCCAACTGTTGAACGCGGATTTTTGGAGGTGGTTTTTTGATCGATGGAAATGGCGGGAGAAAGTCCGTCGATACTGTCAACATCCGGCTTTTCCATCTGCCCTAAAAACTGGCGCGCATAGGAAGACAGCGACTCCACATACCGCCTCTGCCCTTCTGCATAAATCGTATCGAAAGCCAACGAAGATTTCCCGCTTCCCGAAAGCCCTGTAAACACGATCAGCCGATCGCGCGGGATCTCCAAATTGACATTTTTGAGGTTATGCTCATTTGCGCCTTTAATCACGATTTTATCGTTTGCCATCGTTCACAATTCTTTCTATGTTTTTTCTTATTTTACCGCAAATCACGCTTTTTGTAAACCGGAAATTTACGGTTCAGGCAGTGTCAACCGTTTCATACGATCATAACAGGTCTCTGCGGTTTTCGAGATAAATCGACGTTCCTCTTTTGAACAGCCGTTCAGTCTTTTCTTTTTTGGTAGACCCCATATATCAAAGAAACGCGGTCCGATCCATTCTTTTTCGCCACAGGGGTCGAAGAGAGCCCTTATAATTGAAAGACAGGCCTTGCGCGGCTTCATAAAGAGTATTTTCATCGGATGTTTGATCAGCGCAAATAGTAATTTCGGATAGTGCGCAGTGATGTTTGTGAAACTGATTCCGGGATGTGCCAGCGAAAACCGGATATCCTTTTCTGCCGCCAGTAACGCACCCAAAGAGAACATCAGCATACGTTTGGAGTTGCCGTATACCAGTGCGGAAGAGTTTCGAGTAGAGAAATCAAGATCCTCAGGGTCGGTTTTCGAATAGCGGTATGCGATACTGCCAACCGCCACCACCAGCCCTTTTCGGCTCCGCAATACCGGAAGAAGTTCCTTGGTAAGATAATACGGCGACAGGAAATTGATTTGAAAAACATTGTCAAATCCGGTTTTACAGGTTTTGCGAGGAATACTGTAAGCCCCGGCGTTATGGATCAGAATATCAAGCGGACGATCCTGTAAAGCGCGGGCGCAGGCTGCGACAGAAGAAAAATCTTCCAAATCAAGGGGAAGAAATTCCGCCTGAAGCCCGGCAAATTCCGCTTGTAATTCCGCGATCAGCGCTTGATATCGAACAACGTCACGCCCACCGAGAATAAGCGTGGCACCCGCTCCTGCCAAAAATCGGCAAAGCGGGCGGCCCAAACCACCGGCGGCACCGGTGAGAAAGACTGTTTTACCGCTCAGGATTGATTGTTTATCAGAGATTACTTTGTAGTATTTCATAGTTCTCCTTATGAAAAAATCCGACGGAAACCGTCGGAAAATAATTATTCTTTTGAACGAAAAAAGCGATAGAACCCGTCAATGTTATTGACATTCAGAAAAGGCAAAAAACAAAGATATAATTTTTTTAATTCCCGCTTCCAGTGGCGACGCTCAGCGTGGGTTTCTGCACGACGGATTTCTGATTTCAAATATTTGCGCAGCGGAACATAAACAGGCAAAAAGAGGATTGTCCGCACTGCATAGAATAGAGCAAACACCAAAATGGCGGTCAGAATTATCGCCTGCCAGAAAACGCCTGAACCAGTCATTTGTTGAAATACACCTCTAAACCAATAATTACCAATTTCATTATATCAGTGCTCTTTAAAAAGGTCAAGTCGAAAAATGCAGGAAATCGTCAGAATGAGACAAAATTCTTACTTTCCCGTTCGTAAGCGGTTGATTTTGTCACGCAAATAGGCCGCGTGTTCAAATTCTAAAATTTTGGCCGCTTGCTTCATTTCATGGGTCAAACGTTTGATTTCTGCTTCCCGCTCCATTCCGGACATCCTGGAAACCGGTTTTTCCTCTTTCACCTTAACGCCGATCTCGATTAACTCACGCACATCTTTGATAACCGTCTGCGGGGTGATCCCGTGTTCCTCATTATATCGGGTTTGAATTGTCCGCCTGCGTTCAGTTTCGGTGATGGCACGCTCCATGGATGGAGTCACGCTGTCCGCATACATGATAACCTCTCCCCTTGCGTTTCGGGCGGCACGGCCGATGGTTTGTACCAGGGATGTCTCACTACGCAAAAAGCCTTCTTTATCGGCGTCAAGAATAGCAACAAGTGAAACTTCGGGAATATCCAGCCCTTCGCGCAACAGGTTGATCCCCACCAGCACATCAAACTCGCCCAGTCTTAAATCACGAATGATCTCCATGCGCTCCATGGTGTCAACATCATAATGCATATATCGTACTTTGATCGAAAGATCGTGCAGATAATCGGTCAGATCCTCCGCCATCTTTTTGGTCAAGGTCGTGATCAAAATGCGCTCTTTTCGTTCCACGCGCAGATTGATCTCCGAGACAAGATCGTCAATTTGACCTTCTGTGGGGCGTACGGAAATCATCGGGTCCAACAAACCGGTTGGACGAATTACCTGTTCCACAATTTGGGCGGCGTGCTGTTTTTCAAAATCGCCCGGCGTGGCGGAGACAAATACCGCTTGCCCGACATGCGCGTAGAATTCCTCAAAATTTAAAGGACGGTTATCAAACGCCGAAGGCAGACGAAAGCCATACTGTACCAGGTTTTCCTTCCGGGCGCGATCGCCGCCGTACATACCGCGTACTTGCGGCAATGTCACATGGGATTCATCCACAAAAAGTAAATAGTCATCGGGAAAATAATCCAGCAACGTATAAGGAACACTCCCCGGTTTGCGACGCGAAAGAACACGGGAATAATTCTCCACACCTTTGCAAGTTCCAATTTCCCGAAGCATTTCCATATCGTATTCCGTTCGCTGCCGGATCCGCTGTGCCTCGATCAGTTGACCGTTTTCGGTAAAATAGGCGACCCGCTCTTCCATCTCTTCACGAATGTCATGCAAAGCGTCTTGCATCTTCTCGGGCGAGACAATATAATGCGAAGCAGGATAGACCGCCGCATGGGACAACACGGCTTTGACTTCTCCGGTTACGGTATTGATCTCACTGATTCGGTCGACTTCGTCTCCAAAAAATTCAACGCGTATGGCGTTTTCATAAGCGTTCGCCGGGAATATTTCCACCGTGTCCCCGCGAACGCGGAATTTATTACGGATAAAATTGATATCGTTACGCTCATATTGCAGATCGACCAGTTTACGTAACAAATCGTCCCGGTTCTTTTCCATCCCGGTCCGCAAGGAAATGACCATGTTTTTATAATCGATCGGATCACCCAGCGTATAAATACAGGAAACGCTCGCCACGATGATGACATCACGCCGTTCTGCTAACGCGCAAGTCGCCGAATGACGCAGTTTATCAATTTCATCGTTGATGGCCGAATCTTTTTCAATGTAGGTATCGCTTCCCGGAATATACGCCTCCGGCTGATAGTAATCGTAATAGGAAACAAAATACTCAACCGCGTTCTCCGGGAAGAATTCTCGAAACTCACTGCAAAGTTGTGCGGCGAGGGTTTTGTTGTGGGCAAGCACCAGCGTCGGGCGGTTGACACGCTCGATAATATTTGCCATTGTAAAGGTCTTGCCCGAACCGGTGACACCGAGTAAAACCTGCTCTTTGTCACCGCGATTTAGCCCGTCAACTAACTTTTCTATCGCTTCGGGCTGGTCGCCCGTCGGCTTAAATTTTGAATGTAAAACAAACTTATCCATCAAAAACCCACTTATTATTAAATATTTATTCTTTAAAATACTGTTTTGCCATTCCGCCTTCCGCGGTTTCACGGTAAATAACCTTTAAATCTTTTCCGGTTTCATACATTGTGTCAACAATCATATCAAAACTGATTTTCCTTGAATCAGCCAAAAAATCAGAAAGATTAACGGCGTTTAACGCCCGCATTGCCGCTATGGCGTTTCGCTCAATACAGGGTATCTGAACAAGACCGAATATCGGGTCACATGTTAAACCCAAATGATGCTCAATGCACATCTCTGCCGCATATTCTATTTGGTCTAAATCGAGTTCAAACAGTTCGGCGGCGGCAGCCGCCGCCATTGCACAGGCGGNNGCACAGGCGGTACCGATTTCCGCCTGACATCCACATTCGGCACCGCTTATGGAAGCGTTTGTTTTAATCAGGTTTCCGATTATACCCGCCGTGGCAAGAGAATGAATTATTTCTTCATCAGAGAATTTTCGCTTTTGTTGAAGATACTTTAATACCGCCGGAACAACACCGCAGGAACCGCAAGTGGGCGCGGTAACTATTTCGCCGCCCGAGGCGTTTTCTTCACTGACCGCATAAGCATAGGCACAAATAAGGCGGTTTGTTTTTGTTTCCTCGGTTTCGTCAATATGCCTTTGCCTGAACAGGTACTTTGCCTTTCTTTGAAGCCCTATCCCGCCTTGTAATATACCTTCGGTTTCAAGTCCTCTCTCGATCGCTTTCTGCATCGTTTCCCAGATTTTTTCAAGATATTTCCAAATATCTTTGCCTTCGCATTCCTCCACATATTGCCAGATACGAATATTATTGCTCCTGCAATACCGTGAGATCTGAGCGAAGGAATTCAAGTCGTAAATATCCGAATGTTCGTGCTTTGATTCGCCTTCGGCGATTATTTCGCCCCCGCCAATGCTGTAATACCGCTTTTTTGAAACAACACTGCCGTTATTCAAGACCATTAAATCCATCATATTGGGGTGATATTCAGTAGGAGTCACTTCGTCAAATTCCACCGAAAACTTTTTACCGACGAAAGCGTCACGCAAAACAACGTCTGTCATATGCCCTTTACCGGTCTTTGCCAAAGAGCCATATAAAATCACCTTATACTCCTTTTCGTTCGGGTTTTCCTCCAAAAATCGTTTTGCCGCAAAAAAAGGTCCCATTGTGTGTGATGATGACGGTCCTCTGCCTATTTTGTATAAATACTTCAATGATTGCATATTTATCATTCCTATACCGTTATTTTATATTTCACCTTTTTATCGCATTACGCGAATTTAGGTCACAAATTTTTCTGATTTATCCTGTGTTATTGTGTGTTGTTTAGTGTTATTAAGTCCCTAAAAACCGCATAAAATGGGCATTTTTACTGCATAACGAGTAGTAGGACACAAAATACTCAACCGCATTCTCAGGGAAGAATTCTCTGAATTCACTGCAAAGTTGTGCGGCAAGTGTTTTATTGTGTGCGAGAACGAGCGTCGGGCGGTTTACCCGCTCGATAATATTCGCCATAGTAAAGGTCTTGCCCGAACCGGTAACGCCTAAAAGCACCTGTTCCCTGTCGCCGTTTTCGAGACCTTTAACTAATTTATCTATCGCCTCGGGCTGGTCGCCCGTCGGCTTGTAATTTGAATGTAAAATAAACTTGTCCACAAAATACTCTCTTTCTCACTACACTTAATATACGCCAGGCAATTCGTGTAATATTTTATGCCNNCACCGTAACACAAACTAATATCAATTAAAACAGGATAACACAAAATAACCTTTAACAACAGTATTATACAACAAAAATTCTTATAAGTAAATAGGAACGGACAGTTTTAATATCCGTTCCTTTTTCTTTTTATGCGATTAAACTTTCAAACACATCCGGAATATTAACGGAAATGATATGGAACAGTATAATCCTGTTCTCCTCGTGAAAGATTTTAACAGTCACGGCAAACTCAAAACGGATGATACTTTTATGACACTTGCGGATATACCTGCTTTACTAACGGAGGGAATCATTGACCATCCGGTAAACCCAATCACCGGAAACCCCATCGACTTTAGCGGAAAAGAAGGCGGTGCCATTGTGTCAACTGCCGACAATTTTGATCCATTTGATAATGACGGTTATTCTTATAAAACAAAATCCGGAATGTGGTATCGCGTTTCCGGCAATATCTTTGATGAGAAAAACTGGGTTCAAATCGACAAACCTTATTGATTCCTTCCATACGATCAAAGCAAACGTATTCCTTTCAATCACAAAACAGCACAGCGGCGGAAATGTCTCTGTGCTATTTTTCTATTCTTTCGCATTTTTTGCATATGCTATATGATAACCGTATGATTCCCCCTGCTTTCTGCATATACTCTTTACAGAAAACATGTAGGAGGAAGAGCATGCGAAAATCGCTTTACTGGTGGCAGTTTGCGGGATTTATTTTCACCGCGCTTGCGGGGACTCTGCTGCATTTTCTTTTTGAACTGACCGGAAACAAGATGGCTATTGGCCTCTTTTCCCCGGTCAATGAATCCATTTGGGAACATCTGAAACTGCTGTATTTTCCGATGTTGTTGTTTTCCGTGATCGAGTATCGTATCGTCGGAAAAAAGGTTAAAGGATTCTGGGATCGAAAATTTCTTGGCACGGTGTTAGGGGTTCTATTGATTCTCACATTTTATTACACATATACCGGTATTTTCGGGCGTTCGTTGGATTGGCTAAACATTCTCATCTTTTTTGTGGCCGCCGCTTTTGTTTATGCCTTTGAAACGTGGCTTTTTTGTCATGGAAATGTCCTTCCCTACTGCAACCTCGCCGCGCCGGTTTTACTGGTTGGTATCAGCGTTATCTTTTTTGTTTTCACCTTTTTTCCACCTAAGATTCCACTATTCCGTGACCCCGCTACCGGACTTTACGGGATCTCTCCACATTTCACGCCTTGACAAAGGGAAAACGATGTTGCGTCTTTTCACCGGTTGTAAGATTTTCGAATACGATAAACCGGGGAGGTGAAGTGTTTGAGTACCCTTGATCATCTCGTTGTCGGTAAGGAAGCGATCATTGAAGAAATCTTTTGCACCGGCAGTATGCGTAGGCGTCTGCTGGACATTGGTTTGACGCCGGGTTCAAAAATCAACTGTGTTGGAATCAGTCCCTGTGGGGATCCGAAAGCGTTTTTGATTCGCGGCGCTGTGATTGCCCTGCGAAATGAGGATTCTTCGCAAATCCGGATCGGTTAAGAGTTGCATTTTTCGGTTTTTTCTGCTAATATTAAGAAAAAGCAAAAAGAACGGAGCGGATTGTATGAAACGATATGATATTGTCATCGTCGGTGGCGGCTGTGCGGGTTTGACCGCCGCGATCTATGCCCGGCGTGCGCAGAAATCGGTTTTACTATTTGAGAACAACGCCTTTGGCGGACAAATTTCCACTTCCGCCGCTGTTGAAAACTTTCCGGGTCATGAGCGTATCAGCGGTTCGGATTTTAGTAATTTGCTGTTAAAACAGGTGACCGATTTAGGAACCGAAACCCGTTTTGAAACCGTCCGTTCGCTGGAAGATCGAGTGGATGGAAAACTGATAAAAACCGACACCGATGAATACTCGGCGGGCGCGGTCATTCTAGCGACCGGATTGCGCCACCGTAAGACCGGATTGACCGGCGAAGATAAATGGATCGGCCGCGGAATCTCCTATTGCGCGGTGTGTGACGGCGCGTTTTACCGCGGAAAATCGGTCGCCGTTTTGGGAGGCGGCAACACCGCTTTGCATGACGCGTTATATTTATCTGACATTTGTCAAGACGTGACCGTGATTCACCGACGGGATTCATTTCGAGACGACGCGGAGGCTTCCCTGAAGGAAGCCGTCTTTCAAAAATCAAATATTCGCATTTGTTTTCACAGTGTCTTGACAGAAATAAATGGTGATAAACGACTTTCATCGCTGACAATCGTTGATACTAAAACAGTTGAAAAGTCCTTTCTGAATGTTTCGGGGCTTTTTGTTGCGATTGGTCTGATACCGGAAAACAAAGCCTTTGCTCAACTTGTTGAATTGGATCAAAGCGGCTATATCNNCCGCCGCCGCAGACGGCGCTGTGGCAGCCACCAATGCCTGCCGGTATCTGGAAACCCTGAAATCCACGGCGAGATAAAGGTTGCAATATCCCCGAAAACCATTTATAATATATTTGTAACAGATTATCGAAAGGTTTCGGTGAACGTGATGCGGAAGTTTAAAATTGCAGTAATTCTCACTATATGCCTGTGTTTGGCGTTTTCATGTTTTTCAGCCGGTGTATTGGCGGCTGACTCTTCAGTTACTCTGAAGAGCATTCGTTTGCGCAATATCGATTCTATTACGCTGGTTGAAAATCTATACGGTCAATGGCAGGAAGACACTGACCGTGTAACGTATTTTCATTATGAACCGGCTTATGACAATTATGAACTTCAATTCATTTACAGCGACGGTTCCTACTATGATGTGAGTATGGGCTTTTTGATCCAGTCCGGACTGATGACCGTAACGGATACGCAAGCGGAAAACCACTGGCTGGTCAACAACCGTTACCGTCTGCCGGTTCAGTTTGGTGGAAAAACCTATCAAATTCCTGTCCGTATTATCAAAAACACGGTGGAAAGCATCGCTTTTGTCCAACCGCAATCAATCGAATTGACCGAATACGCGGACGGATACTGGACTACAACTCCCGGTGACGAAACGGAAGAAGAATGGTTCTATTATAACCTCTATGATTCTGAAATTAAACTGGAAATCACCTATACCAACGGCAGAACCGACCGCACCGGTCTATACAGCAGTTATGACGGTATCCCGATCAATATTTTGACCGATCAAAACAAAGAACATTGGTCGCCGGAAACCACCGATGTGTTTGCGGTGGAATTTATGGGTCATACCGCGCAAATCCCGATCGTTTTCCACCCCGGCACGGTCGCTTCTATGACCTATATCGGGCCTGAGATTTCCTATGTAGAAGGAATGGACTGCAATATTTCCATCGACGATAACGGCGACGAATATTTTGATTATTATATCCGTACCGACGATTTGCGGTTTGATGTCGTCTTTTCCAACGGCGACGAACAGATCCTTCGATATGGTGAAGATTACAACGGTGAATCAATCTCTCTTCATATGAATCAGAACCGGAAACACTGGGTGGTCGGTTCGGGTAACACCGTTTCCGCTACCTTTTTCGGCTATCGGCTGGATATTCCGGTAACAATCACGGAAAGTCCGGTGAAATCTATTGAAATTCTGACCCCGCAGTCCCTGTCGATCGTTGAAAACAGTGACGGCTGGTGGGATACCCGTTATAATTCCGATACCGATCAGGATGAGCGGTTTTTCCGTTATGATATCCCGTCGGATCAATTTCAAATCCGTATTCATTACCGTGACCCTGAAAAAGAAGATGTCGTCGCCCGACCGAATCAGGATATCGACGGTTATTGGGTCAATATTGGAAACGATCAGCATAACAATCCCTGGCATGTCGGCGAAAACACCCTGCTTGTGGAATTCATGGGCAAAACCGCTACCATTCCGGTGACCATCACCGAAAATCCGGTCGAGTCAATCGAGATCCTTACCCCGGATTCTCTGACCTTAGTGAAAGAATCGCGAGGGCATTGGAACCAGCAGTATGACCATGAAACGGATCAGAGTATAACGTTCTACTATTATGAATTCCCTTGCGATGATTTTCAAATCCTTGTTCATTACAGCGACCCTGAAACGGAAGACGAAATCCTGAAACTGGACCATGATTATGATGGTTATCCGGTTCGGATCGGTGACAATCAAAACGAAACGCCATGGCAATTAGGCGAAAATACCCTTGTGGTGGAATACATGGGCAAAACCGCTACCATTCCGGTCACCATCATTGAAAGTCCGGTCGAATCGATTGAGATCGTCTCCCCGATCTCACTGACCTTGGTCGAAAACGCCGAGGGATGGTGGGATACGCGTTACGACGAAGAAACGCATCAAAATGCCCCTTACTACTATTATGATGTTTTTCCGAATGATTTTGAAGTTGTGATCCATTATTCGGATCCCGATCTCGAAGATGTTGTCACCCACCCCCATGCGGAGGTCAACGGCAGTTATGTGGAAGTCCTCGATGACCAGTTTGAAAGACACTGGTTGCCGGGTGAAAACTGGCTGACCATCAGTTATTTGGGTGAGACCGCTTCCATTCCGGTCTATATTGTGGAAAACCCGGTCGAGTCAATCGAAGTCGTCACACCGCAATCCCTGACTTTCACGGAATATCATGGCGGCGAGTGGGAATCCGAGCCGGTCGGAATCGAAGAAACCTATGACTTCTACCGCTATCATATTGTCCCCGACGATTTTGAAATCGTCATTCATTATTCCGACTCCGCAAGAGAAGATCTCGTAGTGAGGCCCCACGATGAAATCGACGGTTACACCGTCCGCGCCGGGGATAATCAGGTTTATCAACCTTTCCATGTCGGGGATGATAACGAATTTATCATTGAGTATATGGGTCATACCGCATCCATTCCCCTCACCCTTTTGCCGTCTTCGGTAATCAAAGGCGATCTTAACGGTGATGATGTTGTCGATATTCGCGATTTGATCCGTCTGAAAAAATTCATCGCATCCAACAAAAAAATGGATGTGACCGGAAATCCCGACTTAAACGATGATAATACCATCAACAGTTTAGATTTGATCGCTTTGAAAAGACAAATCCTGTTTTCATAATTTTCAGCAATCTTTTAAACAAAATTTCCCGCCGGTTTTCGATTGTAACCGGCGGGATTTACTATGTCATTGTGTAAAATAATCAAAATTGCACATCACCGAATCATTTCAATAAAAGCGTTCTCGTCAATTACAGGAATTCCCAAGGCATTGGCCTTCTCCAGTTTACTGCCGGCTTCCTCTCCCGCCAAAACATAAGAGGTTTTCTTGGAAACCGAAGAAGCGGTTTTGCCGCCAAAGGATTCAATGAGATCGGACGCTTCCTTTCGTGAATAGGTGGGAAGGGTACCGGTCAGGACAAAGGTCATGCCGGCAAAGCGAGTATCGGTCACGGTTTTTTGCGAAACCATATTGAGTCCGAGTGCGTGAAGCCGCTCGATCATGGCTTTGGATTCCTTTAAGGAAAAAAATGTGACAGCGGATTTCGCTAAAACATTCCCAAATCCGTCAATGGACGAAAATTCTTCCTCAGTGGCCGCCAGAATTGCATCCATACTGCCAAAATGGTCAGTCATAAGTTTTGCCGCCTTAGCGCCGATATGACGAATACCAAGCGCAAATACAAGTCGTGAAAGATCGTTCTTCTTAGAGTTTTCAATGGCCTCACGTAAATTTTGTGCACTCTTTTCGCCGTTCCGTTCCAATGCCGCGACCCGTTCATAATCCAACGAATACAAATCGTCCAAATTGTGAACGAGGCCGTTTTTCACCAGTTGCTCTAACAGAACAGGACCGAGTCCCTCGATATCCATGGCGTCACGGGAAGTAAAATGAATCAAATGTCTGAGAATTTGCGCGGGACAATCCGCGTTGGTGCAGCGGATCACGGCTTCCCCTTCCTCACGGCAGACAGGCGATCCGCACGAAGGGCATATAGACGGCATAACAAACGGTTTGGAACTCTCCTTGTGGCGCAACACCGTTAATACTTCGGGAATAATATCCCCTGCTTTACGCACCACAATGGTGTCCCCGATGCCGATGCCTTTTGAGGTAATAAAGTCTTGATTATGGAGCGTGGCACGGGAAACGGTGGTGCCGGCAAGTTCGATCGGGTCGAATTCGGCTGTTGGTGTCAAGGCGCCGGTACGACCGACATTGATCTCAATTCTCTTTAATACCGTTTCTTTTTCCTCGGGAGGAAACTTAAACGCCACCGCCCATTTGGGGAATTTTGAGGTGCTTCCCAGTTCTTCGCGGTAAACAAGATGATCCGCCTTGACGACGGCACCGTCGATATCATACGGCAATGTGCCGCGAGAAGTGCCGATCCGTTCGATTTCTGCGATGATTTCTTCGGTCGAAAGGCACCGCTTATAAGTCGGCAAGGTATGAAAGCCTAACGATTTCAAATAATCAAGTGTTTCGATATGGGAAGAAAATGTTTTTCCTGTGATGCGCTGAATATTAAAAACAAAGATATCCAAATCGCGTTCCGCAGTGATTTTCGGGTTTTTCTGCCTTAAGGAACCGGCCGCCGCATTGCGGGGGTTTTTGGCGGGCGTCTCACCGTTTAGTTCCTGCCGCTCATGCAAGCGTACAAAACTCTCGCGCGGCATATAGACTTCGCCCCGCACTTCCAGTTCCCCCGCAAACGGTATGGCTTTCGGAATGCTTTTAATCTGCAAAAGATTGGCGGTAACGTCTTCCCCTGTTTCACCGTCTCCGCGGGTAGAACCGCGGAAAAACAAGCCGTCACGATACTCTAATGAAACCGACAAACCGTCGATTTTCGGTTCGACCGAAAACGCGGTTCGCGATGTGTCAATTTTGTCGGCAAATGCGCGCAGTTCCTCAAAACTGAATACATCCTGTAAACTTTCCATTTTCACCGCGTGTACAACCGGTTCAAATAGTTTTAACACCGCACCGCCAACCATCTGCGTGGGGGAATTCGCTTTTAGAAACTGCGGGTACGCCGACTCCAGTTCTTCGAGTTCCCGAAGCAGGGCGTCATATTCGAAATCCTCGATTTCCGGTGCGTCTTCCAAATAATACTTTCGATTATGATATTTTAAAGTCTCCGATAACTCTGCGATACGCGCTTGTGCCTGCTCTGCTTTCATATTGGTCTCCTTTATTCTTCATCTGCGCCGTAATCATTGATAAGTCCGGCGATATCTTCCGTCTTACCATCCTCAAGCACCTGCGTGTAAGCGCCCGGTACGATCCCGGCAATAACGGTTTGTGCCGCAAAAACCGAAGTAGATACCGAAACGGCATTTCGTCCGCCGGGCACTACCAAACTCCCGTAAATATCCATATCGATCATCACAATATGCAAAACCTGATTGATTCCGGCCGCACGAAATTCATGGGAAAAGTTCACATGTGCAGTCGCTGTCAGGCGTATCTTCAGCGGGATTTTCGGACCCCATCCCCCGGTGTAAACGGTGGAAAAGAAAGAACCGACCGGGATTTGAATGACGTAATCCTCTTCTGAAGCGACGATTTGTGATAAACGGTTAGAAATCAGGCTTTTGAGCGTATTGAGTTTTACAATATCGGTTTCCAAACTGGTTACAGAACCTTGTGCGTCACGGGAAAGTATAACAATATCGTTATACGAAACTCCCTCGTCGGTCAAGACATCAACTACCGCACGATTGGCGGCGTCAAGTACCATGGTTTCCGCCGCGCTGACCGCATATTGAAAAATGACCGGCCGCACCCGATTAAAGAAAATGAAAAGCAACCAACATAACGCCGCTGTGAAAGCGACGGCACGCAAGTACCGCCTATTTTTGTTTTGCCTGTGGTGAAGAACTTTGCGCATACCGAGAACCTCCCGCAAGATGTTGCGGAAAACCGGAATTTAAAGTATTCCGCAACCTATCTTACGGAGAACGATGCTTTTCTGTTCTTATGATTATACCACTTTTTTTAAAAATATTCAATTATTTCCTTGACATTTTGAAGGTTTTGAAGTAAAATACTTTTTGTTGGCTGCTATATTCTATACGCGGGTGTGGCGGNNGTGGCGGAATTGGCAGACGCACCAGCCTTAGGAGCTGGCGGCACACGCTGTGCAGGTTCAAGTCCTGTCACCCGCACCAGTGTAACATATTTGAAGGCGTAGCTCAGTTGGTTAGAGTACCTGCTTGACATGCAGGGGGTCGGTGGTTCAAGTCCACTCGTCTTCACCATTGTGCCTCGGCGCGCTTTTCGCGTGCCGGGGCTCTTTCCGTCTTATTTGCACTCTTTCTTTAAATTTTGACAAAAAACTTGTAAAGTTTATGAAATCGTGTTATAATGCGTAAAGTAAAAATCTACATATCGGGTGGTGCCTATGTCAATCGGATTTCGTAAAAGTCTTTTTGGTTTTCATTGTGATGACGTCATGCAGTATATCAAACAATCACAGCAAAACTTTGCGACGATGCAGAAAACTCTTTCTGATCAAGTGGAAGCATTAGCAAATGATCTCGCGCTTTCCAACAACGCCTGCCAGGCGCTGACTGCCGAAAAGGAAGAACTTACTGAAAGACTTGCTCAGTTTCATGATAAGTATGAAGAAATCGATCGGTTATCGGAAAATATCGGTAAACTGTATTTGGTTGCACAGGCAAACGCCAAAGCCATTATGGAGAATGCAAACGAGAGTGCGGAACTTTCCCGAAAGTCTGTCGATCGTAATCTTTCCGCAGTCAGTCAGGCACATTCTTCGCTGGACGAATTAAAAAAGATCCTTTTGGCGACAACGCAGGATTTTGCGGGTGAAATTGATTCTTTGATCGAATCTTTGGATGAAACACGAGTCAAAATCATGCAGGCGCAATCGGACAACGAAGAGCATCTTCAGCAATTTGAGCAGATATATGAAAGCATCGTAAAATGAATGAGTTTCAACTTTCCGTTTTGCAAATCAAACAGTTTGCTCCGCGCTTAAAAGCCGGTGACCGCGTCTTACTTTCAGGAAATGTTTATACTTCCCGAGACGCCGCGCATAAACGCATATCGGAGGCCCTGAACAACGGAGAACCTCTTCCCTATCCGCTGGAAAACGCTGTTATCTATTACGCGGGTCCAACACCCACACCGAACGGCCTTGCGATTGGCAGTTGCGGTCCGACCACGTCTTCCCGCATGGATCCTTACGCTCCGGGCCTTTACGATCGCGGGCTGGCCGCCACCATTGGCAAAGGTGAACGCAGCCCGGAAGTGATACAGGCAATCAAGCGCAATCACGCTGTATATTTGTGCGCTTTGGGAGGCGCCGGCGCTTTGGCAGCACAGCATATTTCTGACTGTCGGGTCATCGCATATGAAGATTTAGGATGTGAATCGGTGAAACGATTGACTTTTTCCGATTTTCCCCTGATCGTCGGTATCGACAGTGAGGGAAACAGCCTCTTTCAGCGTTGATAAAACTTCAGGAATTCCATATTACACTTTAAATGCCGCAGATTTTCTGTTTTTAGAAAGTCTGCGGCGTTTCGTTCAGTCTGGATTATTTTTTGAATAGTGCCCTGTAATTTGTCGGATCGTATGAGGATAAGAATTCTTCCCACTGTTCCTCGGAAAGTTCCTCGGTCATACGGGTTTGATAGATCTCATAAAGACTGTCTAAAACCCGTTTATACTGCTTCTCGGTCTTCATGCGTGCACGCTGGGAAATGATGATCAAGAGAAGGCTGAAAATCACCACCAACGCAAGCGGGATAAAATGGCGAAAATAAAATGAAGGTTTATACCCCAAAAAGCCAAACGGATCATCTAAAAAACCGGCAAAAGTGGGAATTAAAAAGAGCGCCGAAAGGATGCTGAAAATACCGGAAAGCAAATGAAGTTTCACAAAACTCAAAATGAAACCGGCCAAGAGAAAGACTGAGCAGGTCCCTACGGTAATCAGGGAACCGATTACGGAATCAAACCGTTTTGTTCCGACATGGGTCATCGTCATACCAAGCAGATACAAAGCATTGATAAATAACGTATAGAGTACGGAAAGTGCAAAGAAAAAGCGCAAAAAGCCAAATAGTTTTCCATCGGTTTTTGCATAATGTATCCCATTTTTTTCTTCGATCATGCGGACGCGTCGCAGAATGTTATATTCCATCTTCATTTTGTCTGCCACCTTAGGATATTGTAAATTTATGGAACACTTTCTTTCCCTTTTTTATGATCACTTCCTTCTTGAAATCCTCCGACTTCAAAGAAAACTGCGGATCATTGATTTTTTCATCGTTTACACTGACGCCGCCTTGCACGATCAGTCTTCTCGCTTCCCCTTTGGAGGCAACCAGTTCGGCTTTAACCATCATATCCAGCAAACCGATGGCGCCGTCCGTAAAATCAGAATCCGCAAGAAGCGTGGACGGCATATTCTCATGAGAACCGCCCCCGGAAAAGATGGCGCGCGCGGCGGCTTGCGCCTTTTCGGCTTCTTCCTCGCCGTGTACCAGTTTTGTTAATTCATAGGCTAATATTTCTTTGGCGGTATTCAGTTGACTTCCTTCCCAGGTATCCATCCGATCAACCTCTTCAAGCGGTAGGAAAGTCAGCATACGAATACATTTCAGGACATCGGAGTCGCCGACATTGCGCCAATATTGATAAAATTCATAGGGGCTTGTCTTATTCGGATCCAGCCAAACCGCACCAGAAGCCGTTTTCCCCATCTTTTTGCCCTCCGAATTCATCAAGAGCGTGATGGTCATAGCATAAGCGTCTTTACCGAGTTTTTTACGGATCAACTCCGTTCCGAACAACATATTCGACCATTGATCATCCCCGCCAAACTGCATATTACAGCCATATTCGCGGAAAAGATGATAGAAATCGTAACTTTGCATGATCATGTAGTTGAACTCTAAAAACGACAAACCTTTTTCCATGCGTTGCTTGTAACATTCGGCACGTAGCATATTATTCACCGAAAAACACGCGCCAACATCACGCAAAAGTTCAATATAGTTGAGAGGAAGCAACCAATCGGCATTGTTGACCATTTGTGCTTTTCCTTCGCCGAATTCGATGAAACGGCTCATTTGTTTTTTAAAGCAGTCACAGTTGTGCTGGATCTGTTCGGGCGTCATCATCGAACGCATATCGCTCCTTCCGGAGGGATCCCCGATGTATCCGGTCCCGCCTCCGATCAGTGCGATCGGGCGATTTCCTGCCATTTGAAGCCTCTTCATCAGGCAAAGCGCCATAAAATGCCCGACATGCAGACTGTCCGCCGTCGGGTCAAAGCCGATATAAAAAGTGGCTTTGCCGTTGTTGATCAGTTCTTTGATTTCGTCCTCGTCCGTCACTTGCGCGATCAGACCTCTTGCAACCAGTTCCTCATAAATTGTCATTTGTCATACTCCTATCCAACAACTCTTTTGCGGAGTTATATAAATTCTCTGTCAGTTGAGTGCCGGACATGATCCGGGCGATCTCATGAATACGTCCTTCGCGCGTGAGCGGCTTTACGTCCGTAAAACTGCGGCCTTCCCGCACCGATTTTTCAATCAGCAAATGGCGGTCAGCCATCGCGGCGATTTGTGCCAAATGGGTCACACAGATCACTTGGCAACCTTTCGCAACCTTTTGTAACTGTATGCCGACCTTTCCAGCGGTATATCCGCTGATGCCGGTATCGATTTCATCAAAAATCATCACGCCGACCGGATCGCAATCAAGCAGTACACTTTGAATGGCCAGCATGATGCGGGATAGTTCGCCGCCCGACGCCACCTTGCGCAGTGGCTTTAAATCCTCGCCGGCATTGGCGGAAAGAAGAAACTCCACCGTATCGCAACCGGTTTTGGTATAACGGCCTGTTTGAAGTTCCACATGAAAGCGGACCTGCGGCATATTTAGGTACATCAAAATCTCCGTCACTTGTTTTTCAAAACGAAGCGCCGTCTTTTGTCTTGACGCCGTTAGTTCCTCGCCTAAAGCGATCAGACGCTCGGTGGAAGCGTCCAGACAGTCAGAAAGATGGTTGACCGCATCATCAGCCGCACGGATCGTTTGAAGTCTTGTTTTTGCGTTTTCTAAAAAGTTCAGCATTTCGCTTTCGTCTTTACCGTATTTCAACGAAAGACGCTCTAAAAGATCCAAGCGGGAGTTGATCTGCTCGACGTCAAGGTCGGAAAACTCGGTATTGCTTAAATAGTCATCCACAGCGGCCGCCGCATCACGGATCAGCGAAACTGCCTCCCGGCATTGACCGGCAGTAGATTCCCAATGATCATCTTTTAAAGAATCCAAGGCTTTTGCCGCCTCTGTCAGAAGGACTTCGGCACCGTCGGTTTCGTCGGTACCTGTCATGCACGCACGGACCTTTGACAGAGTTGTCACCGTTGTTACATATTCTTTTGCAATTTGCAGTTTTCTCTTTAAATCTTCGATTTCACCGTATTTTACAGCGGCGCTTTCCAGTTCATTGATTTGATAGGAAAGCAGTTCGGTTTCCCGTCTCTTTTCATCCTCGTCCATTTCCAATGCCCGCAATTCTTTACGGATCCGGTTGAGATCCCGAAATTCGGCATAGTACCGCGCCAAACATTCCTCGTGATCAGCCAGTTTATCCAGCACCGCAAATTGCTGTTCGGGATTTAAAAGAGATTGGTTATCATGCTGACCGTGGATGCGAACCAGCATGGTACCGATCTCTTTTAGGACAGCAACGGTCGTCGGGATCCCGTTGATTTTTATCAACCCTTTTCCGGAAGAAGACAAACGACGTTCAATGATCACATTTCCATCCGCGTCCGGCGAAAAACCGTTTGCAGTAAGTGCCTGTTTGGTCTCCTCCTGCAAATCGCTGAAAACGGCACTCACCTGAGCAGTATCACATCCGGCACGAATGAGTTCTTTCGAAGTTCGTTCCCCTAATACCGCGCCGATGGCGTCAATCAAAATAGACTTCCCCGCCCCGGTTTCACCGGTCAGAACGTTAAAGCCATCGGATAAATCGATATTTGCCTGTTCGATAACTGCAATGTTTTCAATATGCAAAAATGTCAACATAATTTTTCCGCCATTACAAAATCTTTTGCAGTTTACCGCAAAGAATCGAAGAGGCTGTTTCATCAGTCGTGACGATCAAAACCGTATCTTCGCCCGCCAAAGAGCCCAGCATATGGTCGTCAAACAATTCGTCGACCGCCAGCGCGGCGCTTTGCGCCATGCCGTTATAACACTGGATCACAACATTGTTCATCGCGTATTTCACACTCTTTGCCGAACGGTGAAACAATTCCCGCATTTGGCTTTGATTGGAAGTAACAGAAGGACGTGGTGCCGCAATATAGCGATAGATTCCTTTCTCATCGTGTCCCTTTTCGATTTGCAATTCCTTCATATCCCTGGATACGGTCGACTGCGTGATCGGAAAACCAGCCTGTTCCAAAGCGGTTTGGAGTTCTTCCTGTGTCAGAATTACCTGTTCACGAATCAGGTTTAGAATTGCTTTTTGTCTTTCAGTTTTCATCAGATACTCCTTATTTTGTACTTCGTGTATCGTTGAATTTGCTGGAAAGGGTGCTGTAAAACGAACGGTCATTCAAACGGATCAACTGCGCGTAAAGCGGCGATTTCCGCACATAGATTTCGGTATAGGGTTTTACAGGGCAAACGCGTCTGCCGTCGACCGTGAGGAAAATATCGCTGCGCTTTTTGGAATAGGCTTTGACCCGAATCGTATTTTCCGCGCCTAAAAGGATGGGTTTCGCCGACAGAGAGTGTGAACAAATCGGCGTTACACACATGTTTTGGGTCAGCGGATCAATGATCGGGCCTCCCGCAGACATGGAATAGGCTGTAGAGCCGGTCGGGGTCGAGAGGATCAGACCGTCAGCGCGATAATGGATCATGTCTTTTCCCAAGCCGACCGAAATATCAATGATGCGCGCAATATAACCGCTGGTAACGACCGCATCGTTTAAAGCGGTATATTCCCCGATTTGCCGACCGTTCTCGGCAACCCTGACAGAAAGCATCATGCGCTTTTCAACAAGATACTCCCCGGTTTTGAGTTTTTGAAGAAGCGATAATTCGTCCTGTTCGATATTGGCTAAATATCCCATTCGTCCCGCGTTGATCCCCAAAATCGGTTTATGATCCAACGCCGCACGTTTGGCGTAACGGATGATCGTGCCATCTCCCCCGATGGTGATCAAAATATCCGAATTTTGGTAAAGTTCATCCTCAGAGACCGAGATAAAATTCGGCGCACAAATTGAATCCGGCAGATAAGCCTCTATTTCCAGTTGCTTTAAAAGAACTCCTAATTGATCCACCACTTCGGAGGAGCCCCTCTTATCGAGATTTGGCAAAACACCTACTTTCATACCGTTCACCTCACTGGCGGAGCGCCTCATACGAGCGTTCCACTAATTCTTCTGTGCTGATCGTACACGCCTTTACCGGCTCGGCTGATTTTTCCAAATAGCACAAGTATTCAATATTACCTTCCGGTCCCCGAACGGGAGAAAAATCCAATCCCAAAACCGAGAACCCGGTTTCGCTTGCCAGCGAAACGATTTTATCAATCACCGCGATATGAACCGAACGTTCCCGAACAACACCTTTTTTTCCGACGTGTTCCCTGCCTGCTTCGAATTGTGGTTTGATCAGGCAAACTGCACGAGCGTTATCTTTTAAGAGAGGTCTCAACGTGGGAAGAATCAGGGAAAGTGAAATGAACGAAACATCCACGGAAGCAAAATCCAATGCATCAGGGATCTGCTCGGTGGTGACATAGCGAAAATTGGTGCGTTCCAAATTGATAACGCGAGGATCATTGCGGAGTTTCCATGCCAGTTGACCGTAACCGACGTCGATCGAAAAAACTTTCACGGCGCCGTTTTGCAACATACAATCGGTAAATCCGCCGGTGGAAGCCCCGATATCCGCACAGACATATCCGTCCAGAGAAAGCGAAAAACTCTGAACCGCTTTTTCCAGTTTCAGTCCTCCGCGGCTGACATAACGAAGCCCTTCGCCGCGAAGTTCGATCGTATCGCGCTCTTTCACCGGCGTACCCGGCTTATCG
>LXOW01000858.1_pt1 | contig 21963 bp, 17 predicted proteins | sample 1368591 | NCBI WGS metagenome assembly LXOW01 (sample SAMN04884650, study PRJNA319009) | bovine gut metagenome | isolation source: Cow rumen | host: Bos taurus | place: Italy: Legnaro (PD) | collected 2014-07-09
GTATCTGCTCGAAGCCCAGACGGTCGGCCTCGGCGATGCGCTGCTCCACGCGCGCCACAGGACGCACCTCGCCGCTGAGTCCCAGCTCGGCAGCCATGCAGACGCGCGGACTGATGGGGATGTCTACATTGCTGGAGAGAATAGAGCAGGCCACGGTCAGGTCGATGGCAGGGTCGTTGACACGCAATCCACCGGCGATGTTGAGGAAGACATCCTTGGCCCCCAACTTGAAACCGCAGCGTTTCTCCAATACCGCCAGCAACATGTTCATGCGACGCAGGTCGAAACCGTTGGCGTTACGCTGCGGCGTGCCATAGACGGCCGTGGAGACCAGCGACTGCACCTCGACGAACAGAGGGCGCGCCCCCTCAAGGGTGGCGGCGATGGCGGCACCGCTGAGCGTCTCGTCGCGGTGACCGATAAGGAACTCCGATGGATTGGAGACCTGCCGCAGTCCATCGCCACACATCTCGAAGATGCCCAGCTCGGCAGTGGAGCCAAAACGGTTTTTCAAGGCCCGCAGGATGCGGAAGCCATAGTTGCGGTCGCCCTCGAACTGGAGCACCGCGTCGACGATATGTTCCATCACCTTGGGTCCCGCCAGGGAGCCGTCCTTGGTGATATGTCCCACCAACAGCACCGGTACACCGCTGGCTTTGGCGTAGCGCTGCAGCTCGGCGGTGCACTCGCGGATCTGCGAGACGGAGCCCGCCGACGAATCGATGCTCTCGGTGGAGATGGTCTGTATGGAGTCGACAACGAGGATGTCGGGCTTGACGGCGTCGACATGATCGAAGATGCGCTGCGTCACCGTTTCGGCAACGACATAGCACTGCTGCGTTTCTCCCGCAGTGGCGGTGCCGATACGCTCGGCACGCATCTTGATTTGCTGTTCACTCTCCTCACCGCTGACATAGAGCAGTCGCTTGCCCGGGATGGACAGCGCGGTCTGCAGCAGCAGCGTACTCTTGCCTATACCCGGCTCGCCGCCCAGCAGCACGATGGAGCCCGGCACCAAGCCGCCACCCAGCACCCTGTCGAACTCGGCACAACCTGTCGGGATGCGTGTATGCTCGCTGTAGACGACTTCCTGGAGCTTCTTTGGAGTTGAAAGTTGAGCGTTGCGAGTTGCGAGTTTTTTCCCCGTCGGCACCGTGGCTTTCACTACCTCCTCGTCGAAGGTGTTCCACTGCCCACACTCGGGACAACGGCCCAACCAGCTGGAGGACTGGTAGCCGCAGTTGCGACAGAAGAAGTAGGTCTTGGCTTTGGGCATGGGGAGAAATTAAGGGTTATTGGTTAGGGGTTATTGGTTATTGAGGATGGGGTTAGGGGATAAAGGTTATTGGTTAGGGGTTATTGGTTATTGAGGATGGGTTAGGGGATAAAGGTTATTGGTTAGGGGTTAGGGGTTAGGGTTTATGGGTTATTGGTTATTGAGGATGGGTTAGGGGTTGATTCTATTGTATTTAGTATTCGTCGATGACGGTATCAATGCGGTAGAGCTTGTCGCCGCGGTGGAGAACTTCGGTGGTGGGGAAACTGAAGAGGTCGCCCTGGTGTACCTCGGGGATAGGGTCGCGGTCCAGTCGCAACTCATCGGCAGTACCGCTGTAGACACCCGTCGTGGAGCCAATGACCATGATGCGGTCGCCCGCACAAAGCCGTTCCGCCGTTTCCAATCGTGCCTCTGCTACATGGGGACGGGGATAGTAGTTGGTGATACGACCCAGATAAACCTTGTTCTCGGTGGCCTGGGAGCCGTAGCGCTCGCTCCACTCGCCCAGGGTGCGCCCCAGGTAGTAGCCGTCCCAGAAACCGCGGTTAAAGACAGTGGAGAGGCGCTGCAACCAGCCCTCAATTTTCTCTTGGCTGTAGGTGCCGTCGGCAATGGCGTCGACCGCCTCGCGGTAGCAGCGGGTGACGGTCTGCACATAGTCGGCACTCCTCCCCCGCCCTTCAATCTTCAACACCGAGACGCCGGCACGGACAATCTTGTCGAGGAAACCGATGGTGCAGAGATCCTTGGGGGACATAATATATTTGTTGTCGACCACCAGTTCGATGTCCGACTCCAAATCTTTGACCAGATACTGACGACGGCAGAGTTGCAGACAGGCGCCACGGTTGGCGCTGTGGTTGTAAGCGTCGAGGCTGAGGTAACATTTTCCGCTGACCGACATGCAGAGGGCGCCGTGGACGAAGAGCTCGACTTGCAGCAACTCGCCGCGGGGACCGCGGATATCGTTCTGACGGATGTATTCCACGATGTCTGCCACCTGCCGCAACGACAGCTCGCGCGCCGTGACCACCACGTCGGCAAACTGGGCGTAGTAGCGCACCGCCTCGACATTGGAGACGTTGCACTGCGTGGAGACATGCACCTCGATGCCCATGGCGCGGGCGGAGGTGATGACGGCAAAGTCGGAGGCGATGATGGCACTGACACCCGCCTGCTGGGCAGCACGCAGCAAGTCGCGCATCTCCTCCAGTTCTTCGTTATAGACCACCGTGTTGACCGTGAGATAGGAGCGCACCCCAGCCTCGCGGGCAATGGAGGCCAGCCGAGGCAGGTCGTCGACGGTGAAATTGGCGGCGGAACGAGACCGCATATTGAGCCGGCCCACCCCGAAATAGACGGCGTCGGCACCACCCTGGATGGCAGCTTGCAAGCTCTCATAGGAGCCAACCGGAGACATTATTTCGGGGAGGAGCATGGGAAATTGAGAATTGAGAGTTGAGAATTGAGAATTGAGAATTCGTTATTTTGATTAATCGTTTAAACGTTATATCGTTATATCGTTATAACGAAAATCCGTTATTTCTTTTTCTTTTTGGATTCTACGTATTGGACGGCCTGCATGAAACCTTCGAACATGGTCTCGATGGGCATCTCTTTTTCGTAGGTCGCACGGGCGGCGGCGGAAACACGCTGGTATAGCTCTTCATCCGTCAGCAACTGCATGATACGATTTTTCAACGCCTCCTCGGTCTCCTCAATAAAACCGTTCTCGCCATTGTGCAGATAACAGATCTCCGGTGCATGGGGACCCGGCAGTTCCACCACCGGTTTGCCCCAATACATGGCCTGATTGATGGCCAGACCGATGTGCCCCGGGGTGCTGAACACCCCTTTCAGCTGATAAATCTCGTCGACCTCGACGCCGTATTTCTCACCCAAATAATAGAAGTTCGGCGTCTCCTGCATCACCTGCAGCTGCTCGGGAGTGGCGCCGCCACCCACCACGACGAGTGCCACATCGGGCTCGTTGCGGAACAGGCGCAGCAGAATATCCAATCCTTTGCGGGGCATGATGCGACTGATGTACATCACAATCCGCGACTCATTGATGCCGTAAAAAGCTTTCACCTCGTCGGGAGACCGCATTGCATTCTTATCCACATCACTGAAGTCCAACGTATTCATAGCAATGAACGTTCGATTGCGACAAGAGGCATCAATCAGATTCAGCTGTGCCGGCGAGTAGAGGATGAGGGCGTCATATTGGCGATGAAGCCGATGGTTGACCCAACGCCAAAACGGACTGGAGGCATTACTTAGATTCATGCCATGACCCCAATAGATCAACGGAAGAGAACGTCGACGGCACCAACGGAGGAATCGGAATATAATGCCCACCCGCAGTCCAATGAACGTGATGACGATATCGGGTTGAATCTCACTTACTTTGCGGGTCACTTCGCCCAGTTTCAGCGCACAGCGATGCTGGCGGTAGCGGATGGGGCAGTCGACGGATTGGTATTCATCGCTCAACACATGGAACTCGTAGCCCTGCTGCTGAAACAAATCGTAAAAATGGTTATAGATGCGACTACGATAGTGCATCACCTTTTCCGTAACAAGGAGTATCTTCTTCATAGGCTAACGGTGAAAACGCTGAGTGATACCCAACCAGATATTGACATGATTGGCGCGTGCCAACCGATAATAACGACGAAACTCTGAAAATCCGTAATGGCGCAAAGCACCCCATACCCGTGCAGTCAGCCAAGGCAGCATGTGGTCGAGATTGTGGTCGCGCAAGAAACAGTATTTGCGCACCGCCACCTCGTAGCGACAGTAGGCCGATTCACGACTGGTGGTTCGGGTAAGAGAGCCTTCGCGCACCGTGACACAGTAGGTGACCCTATTGTCGGCGGCAACGCTTTGGGCATAGTAACCCGCATACAATGCAAACATCGCATCGTTGGAGGCACGCACACAGTCGAATTGGAGATGGTGTGTCTCCACCAACTCGCGGCGCACCATACGTGCCCACGGAACGGGGTTCTGGTAGCGCAGCATCTCGTCGGCCTGCTTGTCACCCTTGTCGCGGGACAGCCGTTGCACGTACTCGCTGCGTTCATCGGAACGGACAGTCTGCTCCAGCGAATCCGACAACCGCGATTCATGGGCAAAAAAGACCATATCATATGCCGAATCCTTCCAGTCATCCATCACCTTAAAAGCCTCTTCGGTGAAGAAGTCGTCGGAATCGGCAAACACCAACCAGCGTCCTTCAGCCAACGCCAATCCCTCATTACGCGCACCGCCGGCGAAATGTGTTGTCTCCAAAAACAGCACCTGTACCCGCGACGACCGCAGCGACTCCAGTTGTGCGTGCTCCTCCTCCGTCAAAGTGCTGACATCGTCCACAATCACAACCTGTATGTCGTCACGGACCGGGATGCTGTTGAAACAGCGTAGCAGCAATGGCACACAGTTTTTGTGAGGGATAATAACGCTGTAGGTGAACATTGGGAGAGGTTATGGGTTAGTGGTTATTGGTTATGGGTTATTGAGATGGGTTAGTGGTTATGGGTTATGGGTTATTGAGATGGGTTAGTGGTTATGGGTTATGGGTTATTGAGACGGGTTAGTGGTTAGTGGTTATGGGTTATGGGTTATAGGTTATTGAGATGGGTTAGTGGTTATGGGTTAGCGGTTAAAAACAATCTCAACACTGTAGTTTCTTTGAGAGGGTTAGACGGCCTTCACTGAACCGTATGCGCCAACGGGTTCCGACATACTCTGGTTCAGCATTACGCAACAAAATAAGGTATGTAAAGCAAAAATACAAGCCATAGGTATCCACCAAAGAGATACCGATACCCATCACCAAAAAGATGTACAGGAATCCCCTCGCCAAACATTTATCGGAATAGGTGTAGCGCCGAGGTAGATAATGCCGCATAAAGGCAAAATACCACGCAAAGAATAGCAGAAAACCCACCAAACCTATCTGTGCCAGTACATCGACGTACATATTGTCGGCATCATAGCCAAAACCCATTTCGGTAAAATTATCTCTTCCTGTACCAATGCCCGCCAACAGATGCTGCGGAATCACCGTAGTAAAAAGACCCTCCATGGTAATCAAACGCCCATGTCCGCCATCCTCCACGACAGAATCGACCGTCATTTCTTTTTGGTCGTTCAAATCACCACCCAGCGTATACAAGAGTGCCAATATACCAAAAACAGCACCGCCAAGAAGAATATTCTTCCAATTCAAGCCTCGTGACAAGACAGGCAACAGCATAATGACCACCGCCATAGCTAACATCGTGGTGCGACTGCCGCACAGCATAACCGGTATCAAATTTACCATTGATACGGCCCCCATCCATATCTTCTTCTGGCGGAACGCCTCCGCATACAGAATAACAAAATTCAACGCCATAACACGGGCAGCGATATTGGGGTTCACACCCGGCATCACAGACAAGTGCAACGTCGCCTTCTTCGGACCCACTCGTAACGTAGAGCCTTCATGCTCCACATAAAACGGGTGCAGCAACGCAATTGCTGTGAAGAGAACGGTGGAACCGAGGGCAATCCACACCACACACTTTCGGCTGAACTCCATGTTCTCAATCTTCAAAACCGAGGCGATAATCATTAGAGAGAGACTCGCCGCAATCTTGATACTAGGGAATGCATCACCCGACACCGCTCGAAAGCCAGTCCATAAGAACCAGAACAACAGCGGTATGGCTATATATATGAACACGGGAAATCCCCACAATATTGCATACTGGTGTTTTCGTCGGGTAACGTACAACGAGACAATTAGCAGGAATAGGTAAAAAAAGTGGGTTAATCCCGGGATAATCAAGAAGCCATTGTGCCAGGAGCTAAGATAGAGCAAGGGGATGATAGCCGCGGGATTAAAAATAAGCGGTGCGGACAATACCGCCAACAACGCCAACGGAACTATACCCGACACATTACTCAGAACGAGTCCGGCACTGAGAAACACTATCGCATAATAGAAAGCATCCCTCTTGGAGATTTTAAATTTCAAAGGCAACTCCATAGGATACTTTGTTACGATAGCGGGCTAAATGGGTAATATTAAATATGGAAGACGCCTTCGAGCGGGCAAATGTTCTGACAATCAAATATCACCTTGTCGCTGATACGACTCCAATCTTCACGTATGTGGTGATGCTTGACCATGATGACAATCATCTTGACATCAGCCAAGAAACAATCGAAGTCATGATACTGGTTCTGTGCAATATCCCTTTCGACAAAGGGGTCGAAGGTCTTGAATTGCGGCGTTGCACCGTTGACCTTCAAACTGAGCAGCTGGGCCGTAGGACTCTCGCGCACGTCGTCGACATCCTCCTTGTAGGTCAAACCATAGAGACCCACCTGGCCGAAGTCGGTGATGCCTTTTTGCTTCATGATATCCTGAATGCGCTCTAGAATAAAGGCCGGCTGGCTGGCATTGGTGCGCATGCTGGCGCCAATAACATTTGTCAGTTCGGGATAGTCGCCCACCAAGAACCACGGGTCGACAGGGATGCAGTGTCCTCCGACACCGGGACCCGGCTGCAGGATGTTGACACGAGGGTGCATATTGCAGATACGGATAATCTCGTAGACATCCATGTTGTCGTGACGGCAGATGCGCGCCAACTCGTTGGCAAAAGCGATGTTGACAGCACGGAACGTATTCTCGACCACCTTGGTCATCTCGGCGGTACGAATGTCGGTGACCACGATTTCACCTTGACAGAAGGAGGCATAGTACTGCTTGACCCGCTCTCCCACCTCACGGTTGTCGGCACCGATGGTGCGGTTGTTGTGGAGCAACTCGTAAATCATATTGCCTGGGATGATACGCTCGGGGGCATGGACCAGATGGATGTCGGTACCCACCTTGAAACCAGCCTTTTCCACCTCGGGACGTACATACCGGTCAATGGTTCCCGGGCTGATGGTGGACTCGATGACAACGACAGCGCCTTTGTGGCAGACCTGCAACACGTTGCGTACCGCCGCGACGACATAGGTCGCATCAACCTGCTTGGTCTCCTCGTCATAGGGGGTAGGAACCGAGACGATGTACATATCCGTTTTCTCATACGATGTGGAGAAGCGGATGCCGGCGCGTACCGCGTTCTGGAACAATTCATCCAAACCATCCTCGCTAAAAGTCGTATGTCCGCTATTAAGGCGCTCAACCACTTTCTCGTTATAATCGGTACCGACAACTTCCACTCCGTGGGAAGCCATCATCAATGCTGTAGGCAGTCCAATGTAGCCCAATCCAATTACATTGACAAACATATTCTTCTTATTTGCAAAAATATAAATACATTACAGCGCACAATGCGCTGATATTTTAGTTGCAAATTTACATAAAATTCCCTTAATACTAAAGTATACTAACAATAAAGTCTTTTCTAAATCGTTATAACTAATGATGAAAGATTTAGCATTATCGGAAACCATTTCGCAACTGCATGATTATTGCAGCGATAGAGACTATAAAGGTCACGACGTGGCCGACAGTGTCGACTGTTGGCTGATGACCCATACCTCGATAGGGAAAAACAACCTGATACGCTTTGGTTTTCTGCAGTTGACAGGACACCGACTGGGGTACATCAACATGCGCCCCCTGATGCGCATACCCACCTTCCATAACGGAAAAGGCATCGCACTGTTTCTCAATGCTTACTGCAACCTCTATGAAGTCGCTTGCACCGACGAGCAAAAGGCTCCCCTGTCCAAAGCGGTCTGCTTGGAAAAAATCGATTATCTAGGACACCTGCTGCTGACGCTACGTCACAAAGCAGATAAAGGCGCTGGCTGGGGCTATCCTACCACATGGCAAGCCAGAAACTTTCAATTCCCCGCCAACACCCCGACGGCCGTCGCCTCGTCGTTTGCAGTGGACGCGCTGCTTCACGCCTATACGCTGACAAAAGAGGAGGATTTCAAAAACGCCGCCCTTGAAACGGCGACATTTGTGCTGCAAGACCTACACCGCACGCCCTACAAAGAGGGATTTATGTTCTCCTACTCGCAGTACAGCGGGAATGACACAGTATACAACGCCTCCCTGCTGGCCGCCAGAATCCTGCTGCAATGCTATCAGTATGAGCACAATGAAGAATACCTGAACCTTGCCCAGACAGCCATCGAAACCTGTGTGCGCGACCAAGCGGCCGACGGCAGCTGGAAATACGGACTGTTGCCCGTACAGACATGGATTGACAACTTCCATACCGGCTACAATTTGGAGGCTATCTGGGAATACAAACATATCACTGGATCTGACCGATATGACGACTGCCTGAAACGTGGCGCCGACTTTATGCTACAGCATCATTTCGATGCGAACGGCGTTCCCAAATATTATCACAACAAGCAGTACCCCATTGACATACACTGTTGCGGATCGCTATTCCCCATGCTGTACAAGCTGGGCCTCTACGAAGAAAATGCAACGCTGGCTCGCAACGTCTATGACTGGACGATGGACAACATGTGGTCGAAGCGGAAACACTATTTCTACTTCCAACACCACAAATGGTTTGCCAACAAGGCGTCGCTGATGCGTTGGAGTCAAGCCTTTATGATGAATGCGCTATCCTACTACGAAAAATCAAAACTGGGCATATGAAAATATTGCTAACCTTGGACTATGAATTGTTCCTCGGATTGCGAACCGGATCGGTGGAGAAATGTCTGGTGGAGCCGATGCACAAGTTGTTGCAAAAGGTGGATGCATTCGACGCCAAATTCACCTTGTTTGCCGACGCCGCTTATCTGTATAAACTGAAAGCGTTGTCAGGAAGCCAGCCTGCGCTGAAGCATGACCTACAAACCGTTACAAAAGAATTGCAGACGTTGGTTAAAGCGGGCCACGACGTACAGTTACATATCCATCCACAGTGGTACTATTCCACCTTCGACGGCAACAACTGGACACTTGACCAACAGCACTACAAACTGACGGACGTGCCCAAAGAGGAGGCGGCCATTCTGTTCAAGGATAGCAAGGCGTTGCTGGACGAGATTGTAGGATACAAGACCCACGCATTCCGAGCCGGCGGTTTCTCCGCACAGCCTTTCGAAGACATCAAGCCGTTATTTTTGGAGAACGGTATCACGGTGGACTCGTCGGCATGCCCAGGCACCCGATACAACTCCGACCACCAGCAATACGACTACCTCGGCTGTCCCCAGTTGTCGCGATACACGTTTGAGGACGACCTGGCGGTGGAGGCGAGAGAGGGACGGTTCACAGAGATACCCTTGAACATGTATCCTGTCTCACCGACATTTTACTGGCGACTGGTGCTGACCCGCCTTCTGAAGAGCAAAAAACACCTAAAAATCGGCGACGGAGACAGTGTAAAGACCGCAACGGATAGCATTGTAGAGCGACTGACCCGACACGCCCTTTCGCTCTCCACCATTGACGGACTGAAAATCAGCTATCTTTATGACAGTCTGCGAAAGGCCGAGAAGCGCGGCGATGAATTATTCTGCGTGATTGGTCATCCGAAACTGGCAACTCCCTACTCTATCGAGGCATTAGGCAGATTCTGCAGCAAGGCCGTCAAGGAGGGTCACCAATTTACCACGATTGCAAACATATAAACATACCACATAATGAAGAAGCTGTTAGTTAGTCTTATGCCGGCTTTTGTAATAAACTGGCTCAGAAACATAAAAGAAAAGAGAGATTTGGCCAAATCCGACCGCTTGAAAAAAGAGAAGACGCTGTCGAAAGAGGAGATTCTGGATGTGCTCAGGAAATGCGGCATTGACAGCGACATATATCTGCACACGTCGCTGCGTAAAATAGGCTACGCCATCGACGGCGGCAAGGAATGGATTGCGGAGGTCATCTGCGACCTGGTCGACCTGGAGAAGCACACGCTACTCGTTTCCGCCCTGCCTTTCCGCACCACCATGAAAGAATTCCTCGACGCCACCACCGACTTGGACATACGTACAGCCCCCAACGCCATGGGTGCCGTCAACAACATCATCATGGGCAAGGCGGGTGCCGTCCGATCCCTGCACCCCACCCACTCCACCGTAGCCATTGGAAAGGATGCCGATTACTATGTCAACGAACACCATCTGGACACGACGCCATTCGGCCCGCACAGCCCCTATTACAAACTCATGGAGCGCAACGGTAAGATTCTTCTGTTCGGCGTCGATCTGGACAGCATGACTTTTACCCATGTGATTGAGGACCTTATCGGCGACCTCTACCCCGTGAATGTATATACTAAAAAGAGTTATACGGTTGCCGTCACCGACACAAAGGGCGAGGTGCATCAGGTTGTCACCAAATGCCACAACCCGGAAGCCTCCTCCATGCGGGCGTGCAACTCCATCCGCGAGGACTTGATCGCATCAGGTGCCATGAAAACCTTCCCCCTGGGAACCAGCGAAGTGTCGATTATCGACGCAAAGGGTTATGTACGAACGGCCGCAGAACTGCTGTTGAAAGGAAAATCTATCTACGGCAACCTGCACATCACCGACGAGACCCGACAGAAAATCAACGAACTACTCTCCAACCTCTAACCCAATACAACGATGAGTGACTTTTTCGTAGGACAGAGCGCCTCGATGTCAAAACAATTTAGCCAGGAAGAAGTGGATGCTTTTTCCAAGATGAGCCTGGACATCAACCCCATACACCTCGATGAGGCCTACGCCGCCAAAACACTGTTTGGCAGACGCATCATACATGGTTTTCTCAGTGGATCACTGATTAGCGCCGTCATCGGCAACATACTCCCTGGCGAAGGTGCCATCTACCTCCATCAGGACATGGATTTTCGGAAACCCGCCTATACCGACGATGTCCTGACGGCAACAGTAACCGTTGAGCGCATCAATCCCGAGAAACACATCCTGTATCTCAACACGGTGTGCACCAACGAAAAGAAAGAGGTTGTAATTGAAGGCAGTGCTGTAGTGAAATACTACCCCAAAGACAAATAAGTCACTTTCAAATGGCCACTACAGGCACCGATGTCCAGTCAATCCTTGCTGCAGCCGTTTCGATATCGGTAAAACGGTAGTCTGACAAATACTTACGGAGCTTTTTCTCTGCGCTCTTCAATCCCACATACGATTTGAAGCGGCGTTTCAAGGGCAGACCCTCCAGCATGGGCTGTTCCGCATCCAAGTCACGCGGATGAATATAGCTCAACAGGTAATCACCACACTGCTTGGAGAAGCGATTGATAAGGCAGTAAGGCAGGAGCCTAAAATAACCGCCGCCACTAAAAACCAAAGACTTTCCCATTATCCGTTTGGCACTAATCGGGAACTCCTTCATTTCAACCCCATTGTGGGTGATGATGCTAGGCTCGGCATCGCNNGCATACCCCCATGTGCATGGGTGGCTGGGAACACTGACGAATCGTATTTTATACCCGCCTCGGAAAGAATTTCAAACGCCCAAGCCTCGGACTCGCGGATGGAATAGCCCGGAGCACGGAAACACTCCACCTTTTGTCCTGTGATATCTTCCAGCAATTTGATAGACGATGTCACATCTTCCTTGAAAGATTCCCGACTCTGCTTCCACACCAGCTGATGATTCATTGTGTGAGTACCTATCTGATACTTTTCCGCTATACGGCGCACCACATCGGGATAAGTCTTGGCAATCCAACCCAAGATGAAAAAAGTAGCCTTGGTATTCGTCTCCTCCAGAAGTTGAAAGATGCGATCCATATTGCCATAGATACGGGTCTCGAAACCGTTCCACTGTTCCTCACCTTCTGTGGCACCGAAATCAAGCAGATGAAACCACTCTTCTATATCAAATGAAAGTACATTCATGCGACATCAAAATCTATTAGTTCAAAGAAAACGTTATCACTTGTCATTTGCGGCAAAGTGTCCCCCGTCAAATCCCTGAAGATGAGATTGAAGGGAGAACGTTTAATAAATTTGGGCAATGAGAAATAGAAACCTTTACGCAACTCCGCTCCATAACCAATATAAAGGTTGAGCGGACGGAAGCGCAGTTTCGGCAGCGAGACCATCCCCGCCCCATTGCGGCAGACTAATTTCTTACATCCCACAGCGATGGGACCCGTAATGATCTCGCCATTTTTGTAGTATTTCATCGAGGGGTTACGCAAACGCCATCCCAAAGTATCCTGATCCCAAAAATGGCTGAAAGTATAGGTACGTTGGGGATAGATACAGGTGCCGAAGCCAACCTTGAGCGTCAAAGAACCCACCAAATTGAAATGTAGGTTTTTTAAAAAATTATGTGTGCTGTTGGCATTGGCCACACCAACAACAAATTGATAACCATTCTCGGCCGCATATTGATAGGTCTGTTCCGCCAAGACGGTAAACAAGCGCTTTCCCCGATGGTCGGGATGTGTGACGGTATTCAAGGACAAAAGACCCAAGGTTTTCCGACCTTGGATATTCAGATAGATGGGCATTGCGACATAGTGCGCCGCCAAAATATCGTCAGCGTAGGCGTTGAATCCAACAATTTGACCCACTGGATTCTCCGCATACATCCATTTGACATAATCAAAACTGAATTTGTCGGCGTGCTTCTCAAACACCAACTGCAGCAGCGCTTGGGACTCTCGCAGGGCTGCATCATCCGTACGAACCTGTTCTATGCGGTAGCCGTTGTAATTCATATACATCCCAGCTTAATTTTAACCATCACCCACAAATCCTGCACAAAACGTTTCCATTTTTTGAGATCAGTCATCACGCGGTATGGGCCTTCCAGATTGTGCTTAATCCACCATTCCGGTGCTCGTTTCATACGACCCGTATAGACATCGAAACTACCACCGAGACCTTGGTATATAGCCGGATGCAACGACTGCATACGTTCCATCAACAATTCCTGCTTGGGGGATCCCATTGCCACAAATACAACATCCGGTTTTTTTGTGGCAATATCATCAATAAGCGCCTTCTCATCTTGGTCACTCATATAACCATTGCGATAGCCGGCAATGTGTATGCCCGGGAAATCTTTTTGCAGCTTCTCCACCACAGTATCTATCACCTCTTGCTTGCCACCAACCAAGTAGAAAGTGGAGTCTTTATATTTTCGTGACACGATATCAAGCCACAATTCACACCCCGGAATCTTTGTCGCATTTTTGATGCCTCTTTTTTTAAGCACCGCAACCGCGGCAATGCCGTCTGCATAGCCCACATTACGATTGATAATAGAAACCATCTCCTCACTTGAACGTCCCACCTTCCCCGCATTCATGGCGATAAGGATACATTTCTTTTTATCCGCGTAATCCACCACCTCATCCTTGGATACAAAAGGGAAAAGCGTGACGCCATTTTTCAATACAATGCGCTGAATTTCTGACATACTTAAATGATAGCAATACAACAAATGCCGGCGCACCTGCACCAGATATTTTGCAAAGATAATAAAAAATTAAGAAAAAGCGAAATTCATCGCTTTTCTCGTCGGACTTCACGCACCGAGCAACATCTGCACGATACGTTCGCAGGCATGGCCGTCGCCATAGGGGTTGACGGCGCGGTGCATTTGATCGTAGTAGGCTGCATCGGTAAGCAAGCGTGACGTCTCACGGACGATCAGTTCTCTGTTGGTACCCACCAACTTCACGGTACCCGATTCAACCGCCTCGGGACGTTCGGTAGTGTCGCGCATCACCAGCACCGGCTTGCCCAGTCCGGGGGCCTCCTCCTGGATGCCACCCGAGTCGGTAAGCACCAGTGTGGAACGCTCCATCATCATAACAAACTCCAGATATTCCAAAGGATTGATGAAGAACAGATTGCCGATGGCTTGCACAGAGGAGTCAATGGCGGTATCGATGCCAAACAACTCACTGATAGGACGGCGCACATTGGGGTTGAGGTGCATTGGATAGACGAAGTCGACCCCCGGGAACTGCTCGGAAAGGTCTTTGATGGCAGAGAGCATATTGATGAAGCCCTCGCCAAAATTCTCGCGACGATGTCCCGTTATCAACACCATGCGACGACCGTCGGACAGACGGTTCAGATCGTATCCTGCCTGAAGCAGATTATTGGCAACCTGCGCCGTCAGCTGATTGTCGGTATGCAGTCTGTCGACCACCATGTGGAGCGCGTCGATAACGGTGTTGCCCGTGACGATGATCTCTCCCTGTACATGCTCCGACCGCAGATTCTGCTCGGATAGCGGCGTGGGAGAAAAGTGGTAGGTGGTGATACGCCCCGTGAGCTGTCGGTTCAGCTCCTCGGGCCACGGACTATAGGTGTTGTAGGTGCGTAAACCCGCCTCGACATGACCCACCGCCACATGCTGGTAGAAGGCAGCGAGAGCTGCAGCAAAACTGGTGGTGGTGTCGCCATGCACCAACACCACATCGGGTGAGGTCTGCTGTATCACATCGCGCATGCCAACCAGCACACGCGATGTGACATCATACAGGTCTTGTCCCTGCTGCATAATATTGAGGTCATAGTCGGGCTTGACATCGAAAACGGAGAGCACCTGATCGAGCATCTGACGGTGCTGGCCGGTCACACAAACCACTGTCTCAAAATCATCGGGGTAGTTTTGGAACCGCTTCACCAGCGGGCACATCTTGATAGCCTCGGGACGGGTACCAAAGACAAGCAGAACTTTTTTCATGGACGGATACGTTGGATGGGACGAATAGAAACAATAGTTTCGAATTACAGCAGGCCGCGGTTACGGAGCAGCGGGGTGACCGACGGGTCGTGACCACGGAAGTCGCGATAGAGCTGCATCAGGTCGCGTGTGTTGCCGCTCTCGAGAATCGTGCGGAACTTGCGAGCCAACTCCGGATTGTAGAGGTCGCCACTTTCCTTGAACGCCTGGAAGGCGTCGGCATCGAGGATGGCCGTCCATGTGTAGCTATAGTAGCCAGCATCATAGCCCGTGGTGAAGATATGCTGGAAATAGGGGCTCTTGTAGCGAGACACAATCTCGGGAATCAGACCGATGCGGTCGAGTGCCTCCTTCTCGAACACCATGGGGTCGACATGCTGCGGGGTAGCAATGGTGTGGTAGTCCATGTCGAGCAGCGATGCCGCCAACAACTCGGTATTGACGAAGCCCTGACCATAGGTCTGTGCTGCAGCAATCTTGTTGATCAAGCTGTCGGGAATTGCCTCATGGGTCTGATAGTGACGGGCATATTCCTTCATCACCTGCGGGTTGCGGCACCAGTTCTCCATAATCTGCGACGGCAGCTCCACGAAATCGCGCGGCACATTGGTACCGGCCAAAGAACCATAATGGCACTTGCTGAGCAAGCCGTGGAGGGCGTGACCGAACTCATGGAACAGGGTCTCGCTCTCGTCGAAGTTGAGTAGCGACGGTTTGTCGCCCGTCGGCTTGGTAAAATTGCAGACCACCTGGATGATGGGGATAACATTCTTACCGTCACGCGTGTAATGCTGGCCGCGGAATTCGGTCATCCAGGCACCGCTGCGCTTGCTCTCGCGCGGGAAAAAATCCATATAAAGGATGCCAATCACATTACCACCGTCCAACACCTCGTAGGCGTGGGCCTCAGGGTTGTAGGTCGGCAAGTCGGGGTTCTCGCGGAAGGTGATGCCGTACAGTTTATTGGCCACCATGAATGCGCCCTCACGCACGCCGTCGAGCGAGAAGTAGGGACGCACCACATCGTCGTCGAGCTGGTAGCGCTGCTGACGGAGACGCTCGCTGTAGAAACGCCAATCCCACGGCTGCAGCTTGGCGGATGCATCGGTTGCGGCAATCATGCGCTGGTACTCGGCACATTCGGTCTTGGCCTTTTTGAGTGCCGGCTGCCAAATCTGCATCAAGCATTTGTTGACCGCCTCGGGAGTCTTGGCGATGCAGTCGTCCAGCACGTAGGCGGCATGGGTGGGGAAACCCAGAATATTGGCGCGTTCGAGACGCAGGTTGACCAACGTATCGATAATCTTGGTGTTGTCGTACTCGCCACCAGCACAACGCGACGTGTAGGCGGTCCAAGCCTGCTCGCGGAGGTCACGACGACAGCTGTTCATCATAAAAGGTTCCCACGAAGGCATGTGCAACGTAACCACATATTTACCCTTTGTTTCGAGATTGGCATCGGCCGCCTCGCGGGCCGCTGCAATCTGGTCAGTCGTCATGCCGTCGAGCTGGGTGCTGTCGAGCACCAGCTTGTAGGCGTTGGTGGCCTTGAGCACATTCTGTGCAAAGCGCAGCGTCAGCGAAGCAATCTGTTCGTTGAGCTGACGGAAACGCTCCTGTTTGTCGGCCGGCACATTGGCTCCACCCCGCACAAAACCCTTATAGGTCTCCTCGAGCAAACGGAGCTGCTCGGCGTTGAGGTCGCCACTGTCGCACGTACCGTCGGCATGGAAATATTGGTCATAGACCGTCTTGACGCGCTGGAACAGGGCGGCATTGAGTGCGATATCGTCACCATGAGCCGACAGCTTAGGTGTCACCTCTTCGGCGATAGCCTCCATCTCGGGACTGTTCTCACACTCGCTGAGGTTGAAAAAGACGCTGGCCACCTGGCTCAGCAGCTCGCCACTGTATTCGTAAGCCTCAATGGTATTGGCAAATGTGGGAGCCTCGCTACTGTTGACGATAGAGTCGATGGCGGCTTTCTGCTGACGCATGCCCTCTTCGAAAGCAGGCATATAATGCTCCGTCTTGATGCGAGCAAAATCGGGGATTTCATAGGGCGTGTTCCACGCCGAGAAGAACGGATTATCCATATTTTTCTTGTCCTTGCAAGCCGTCATGGCACAGAGGACGACGGTCATTGCGGTTAAAGTGAATATTTTTTTCATATTTTTAAAGATTTTGATAGATGCGATAGATGGGATAAACTAGATAGATGGGATGGATGCGATAGATTGGATAGATTTGATAGATTACCTTTTTGTTTCAGTTTTTTGGTTTGCAGATGGCTTTGACGATTCTCTCGAATGTTTCGGCGTTGAACTTCTTGGCCATGATACGGTTTTCCTCGTCGAGCAGAAACATCTGCGGCGTGGTGATGACATTATAGACATCGTGCCAGTCAATGTTGGCTTCTCCGCCATCCAGATTGAGCCAATCGAGGTGATGGTCTGCGATAAACTTGTGCCACAACGGACGAGTGGCATCGTCGGGTTCACTGAGTATGGCAAATGTACCGATATCATACGTCTCGGACAGTCGCTTGTAAGCCTCATAAATGGCTGGTACCATGGTTTTACAGTGACCGCAAGTAGGCGACCAGAACACCAGCAGCTTGTAACGGTTGGGCAGATGGTGCAGCGAATGAGGCACCCGCAGTGTATCGAACAATATCAGCTCAGGCGCGGTGCGACCGATAAGCAGTTTGTCCCACTTCTCCGCCATTGCCGTCATTTCGTCAATCGTGGACGAGGCGCACCAGAAAGCTTCGCCAGAGGCATAGTAGCGTTGAATCATGTGGACAGCCACCGCTTCGTAGGCGGTGATATTACTGCGCAAATACTTCTCTTTAATCGTGTGTACCAACCACTTGAAATTCTCGCGAGAGGGGCGTGCCCGTTCGATGAGGCTGTCGGCTCGGGCGATAATCTCCTCTGGAGGGGCGCCTTTGAGGTAGATGTCGAAGTAGTCCATCACTCGCTGATAGAAGACCGCCTTGGGCGTGCGCACCAACATATCGTCATGGAGCGGCATACTGTCGAAGTAGTGCTCCATCAGATACTCATAACGCTGTTGCTGCGACAGCGTATCTCCATTGGGCGAAAACAACGGGACCAAAGAGCGGGGGTCCTTGGTGGCACGCATGAGCATCGAAATCATGCGATCCGGATTCTGACGGATGACCTGCTCTTTCCAGTCGTACTGCTGATTCCGCATCTCCTCTTCCAATTGTCGGCGCGTAGCGCTGTCGGCCTGATGAAAACGCTGCTGGAAATCGGCATAGATACGATTGCTGCCCCGCTTATAATTGAAAAAGAAATCGTTCTCCTTCGAACCCTTCACCTCCATATTGCCCACCCAGTCGGCCTCGTCGGTGACAAAAGTAAAAAAGGGCTTCTCGTGGTAGACGATAAAATCCATCCATCGTGACGGCGAAGCGGAGAAGAAATACATACCGGGGAGCAGCGTCGTTTTGTCGCTGCTGAACACGAAACGACCTTTCTTGTCACGTCGTGCCGTGTCGAGCACATAGCTACCTTCTGCATAATAGTAGCCCATATACATGACGGTATCTTGGTTGTTTCGGATGGTCAGCGTGATGCGATAATTATCCGATTTCGCCTCGGCGGAACCGATCACCAACCATGCGAACAGCAACAAAGACAGTGCGTGAATGCAATTTTTCATTTCCACAATTTCGCAGCAAAATTAACAAAAAAACTTAGAAGCTGTTTAAGAAGCTGTTTAAATTTAATTCAATGTTTTTCTTAAAGTACATGAACGGCATCTTTTGTTCTCCGCTACGCTATCGAAATGCCACTGGCATTTCTTCATCTCAGTCACAATTTCCTCGCCTTCTTCGAAAAGTGGGAACTTTTCGAGGCTCGGCTCACAAGTCCACAGGACTTGTTCACACCATTGTTCCATCGGAAAGGCAAAAAATCTGCTCGCCATCCATAATAAAACTCATCAATCAAACTTAAACAGCTTCTTATCAAAAAAAAACGTAACTTTGCAAAATCATATATAAGTACACAAAACATTTCATTCAAAACACCGTAATAACAAAATACCAAAGGTTTATGCGTAAAGTTCTTATTTTCCTACTACTCGGTTTTGCCTATATAGGTATTGCGCAAGCCCAGATGAGTGACGACGAGATCACCGCCTATATCAAATCGGCGGCTTCGGCAGGAAAATCCGAGCAACAGATTGGTGAAGAGCTCATAACAAAAGGCGTAACCATAGAACAGCTGCAGTTTATCAAACAAAACATAGAAAGAAGAAGCGGCTCGTCGCTAAGTTCCTCTTCCGGGGCAATCCATCACGACGCCCGTTTCCAGACGGCCGGCATCAGTCCGGTGGGACAGCCCGAGGGCGAACACTCCTCCCATTCGTCCAGCGGCTCCGACATCTTCGGTCACGATATGTTCCATTCCAAGAGCATGTCGTTTGAACCCAACGAGAATGCGGCCACCCCGGCCAACTACAAGCTGGGACCCGGCGATGAGGTGAATGTCGACATTTGGGGCACCAGTGAGGCCAGTTTCAAACAAAAGATCTCGCCCGAAGGCATCATCATGATTCCTCAAGTGGGTGCCCTCACTTTGAGTGGACTGACCCTCAAGCAAGCCACCGAGAAAATTCGTCACGCAGTGTCGCGCCGCTACGCCGGATTGGGCGTTGGCGGCAGCACTCAAATCAGTGTGACACTGGGACATATCCGCACCATCAACGTCCACCTCATGGGCGAAGTGGAGGTACCTGGCACCTATCGTCTTTCCTCGTTCACCACGCTTTTCAATGCCATGTACCGTGCCGGTGGCGTCACCGGGGCCGGTTCGTTACGTAACGTGAGAATTGTGCGCGATGGTGCCACTGTCGATACGGTAGATATTTACGAATTCTTCTACCACGGCAGCATGAGTGACGACCTCAGCCTGCATGACGGCGACGTTATCATTGTGCCGCAATATGACCAAATGGTCACCATCGAGGGCCAGGTGAGACGTCCGATGCGCTATGAACTCAAACGCGGCGAGACGCTTGCCGACGCTATACGCTACGCTGGCGGCTTTTCAACCACTGCCTACACAGACCAGTTGAAACTAATCCGCAAGAGCGGTCGTGAAAAACAAATCTTCACCTTAAGTGAGTCCGACTACTCGCAATTCGTGATGGCCGACGGCGACATCGTCTCCGTTGAATCCAACCTGAAGCGTTTTGAAAACATGGTTCTCATTGAAGGCGCAGTGCTCCGTCCCGGCGAATACGAACTGGGCGGCAGCATCACCACAGTGAAAGAACTCATTGCCCACGCCGACGGTCTGACGCCCGACGCCTTCCTGGGTCGCGCCGTCATCATTCGCGAAAACGAAGACCTTTCCCTCCGAACCCTAGCCATTGATTTGGAGAAGGTAATGAACGGAGAAAACCCCGACATTACACTGCAGAAAAACGACATGCTGGTCATCTCAAAGATCAACAGCCTGCAAGATATCGGTCCCCTGTACATCATGGGTTGGGTAAACCACCCTGGTTCTGTCCCCTATGCTGACAACACAACCATTGAAGACATGGTGGTACGCGCCGGCGGTTTTAAACACGGTGCCTCGACCATCCGCGCCGAAGTGGCCCGTCGTATCTACGATCCGAAGAGCAACACCTCTTCTGGGCAGCTGGCACAGGTCTTCACCATGGAATTCACCGATGAATTGTCCTTGTCGGAGAATAACTTTATCTTGGAGCCTTACGACATTGTTATTGTGAGACGCAGCCCTGACTACCACATACAGAAGAAAGTGACCATCAAAGGCGAGGTACTTTTCCCGGGCGAATATATACTCACCTCTTCTGACGAGCGCCTGAGTTCGATCGTGAACCGCGCAGGTGGACTGACGAAGAATGCCTACGCCAACGGCTGCCGCCTAAGACGAGAAGTCAGTGCGGCCGATCGCAAGGACTTGCTCAACGCCATGGAAAATATTGACGAAGACGGCAGAGTAACTGGCGACATACGCGACCAAGCTCAATCCCTGGTTTTTCCCATCGGCATCCAGCTCTCGAAAGCCATGAAACGTCCCAATTGCGACTACGATGTAGTGCTTCAGGACGGTGATGAAATCACTATCCCCAGCTACGATGGCATCGTGCGCATCAACGGTGAGGTAATGCGTCCCAACGCTGTGGCCTATGTCAAAGGCAAGCACGCACGCTATTATATCAACCAAGCCGGTGGATTCAGCTCAAAGGCAAAGAGATGCCGTACCTACGTCGTTTACCCCAATGGCACCATGTCACGTGCACGCTGGTGTACCCGCATTGAACCTGGCAGCAATATTATAGTGCCGCAGAAGGTGGAGTCCAAACCTGTAAACACCACCGAGGTGTTGGCTCTCAGCACTGCCGCCGCCTCTATGGTATCGGTCATCATTGCCCTCATTAAACTGTTTTAACGCAGCATCGGAAACATCTTTATCAGCCCCTACCCCAACAGAAATCTGCATATTATATGGACGAGCAGAAAAAAACAGCCGAAGAAAACCAAGGTGAGTTCTTGGACATCGACCTCATAAAGATATACAAACAGTTAAAATCCAGCTGGAAGCGGATTGGCATATGGTGCTTTATCGCCTTTGCGATAAGTCTGGTAATTGCATTTAGCATCCCACCCAAATATTCTGTCACCACAGAACTGGCTCCCGAACTTTCCTCCAGTACCTCTCGATTAGGGTCGATCACCAGTATGTTGGGCATGTCGAGCATCGCCGGTGGTTCCGACGCCATCTATCCCAGCCTCTATCCTCAGCTAAAAGAGTCCACCCCCTTCATGGTCAACCTTCTCACTTCCAATGTCACGATAGAAGACGAAGAGGACCATCACACCGAGGTCGTAAGTGTGCGCACCTATATGAAGGAACACATGCGCAAACCCTGGTGGGGAACGGCAATCAAATGGGTTGGCGACCTGTTCTCCTCCGAGAAAGAGAGTGCTCGCGACACCATAGACCCCTACCATCTC
>LXOW01417123.1_pt1 | contig 21955 bp, 25 predicted proteins | sample 1368591 | NCBI WGS metagenome assembly LXOW01 (sample SAMN04884650, study PRJNA319009) | bovine gut metagenome | isolation source: Cow rumen | host: Bos taurus | place: Italy: Legnaro (PD) | collected 2014-07-09
GTTCATGACCGCAAAAAGCATGACAGTGGACCGTCCATTGCCGCAACGGGCGTATTATAGCACGGAAAAAACGGGAATGCAAGCCCTATTTTCCCTTGTTTTCGTAGTATTTTCCGTAGGTGCCCAGGAGCTCCGGCCGGTTCTCCCTGGTCTTCACCAGGGCCTGCTCATGCCGCCACTTTTCGATGTTGGCCGCATGACCACTGAGGAGCACCTCCGGTACGTCCTGCCCCCGGAAGGAGGCGGGCCTGGTGTACTGGGGGTATTCGAGGAGGCTTTTGGAGAAACTCTCCTCCTCCGCGCTCTCGCCCTTGCCCAAAACGCCGGGCACGAAGCGGCTCACGCAGTCAACGAGGACCATGGCGGGCAGCTCCCCGCCGGTGAGGATGTAATCGCCGATGGACACCTCCTCGTCCATAAGGGACATGACCCGCTCGTCCACCCCCTCGTAGTGGCCGCAGAGGAGCAGCAGTCGGGGATATTCGGCGAGTCCACGAGCCCGCTGAGTGGTGAGGAGCTTACCACGGGGGGTCAGAAGGATCCGATGGGCGGTATGGTCCGGGTCCACGGTCTCTATGGCGTCGAAGATGGGCTGGGCCATCATGACGAGGCCCGCCCCGCCGCCGAAGGGGTAGTCGTCCGCCTTGCTGTGCTTGTTGTCGGCCCAGTCGCGGATGTTGTGAATGGCGATGGTCAGGAGCCCATTTTCCTGGGCCCGGCCCAGCATGCTTTCCGAAAAGGGCCCGGCGAACATCTCCGGAAACAGGGTCAGGATGTCAATCCGCAAAGAGGCCCACCTCCCGCAAAACGTCCGCTTTGAAGACCATCTCCCCGGCGGCCACGTCCACCCGCTCGATGACCTTTTTGAGGGCGGGGACCATGAGCTTGCCTCCGTCGACGACGTATACGTCGTTGGCGCCGGTGGAGAGGACGTCGGTGATCTTCCCGTAGGCCCTGCCCTCCGTGTCCGTGACGGCGAGGCCGACGAGGTCCGCGATGAAATAGGTGTATTCCGGCAGCTGGGCGGCGTGGGCACGATCGACGCAGAGGAACCCGCCCCGCAAGGTCTGGGCCGCCTCCACAGTTTCATAGCCCTCGATCTCGACCACCACCGCGTCCGGTCGGCAGGAAAGCACAGAAAGCCGCACGGGGGCATGGCTCCCGTGCAGCTCCAGATACCCTTCCTGCATGCCCTTGAACCGGCGCACGTCGTCGGTCAGGGGGTCCAGCTTCACGGCCCCCTTGAGGCCATGGGGCCGGGCGATGTACCCGACGCGCAGGTATTCCGTCACAGAATGTCCACCACGTACTTCTTCTCAGCGTCCACGGAGGCCGCCTTGACGATGGTGCGGATGGCCTTGGCGATGCGGCCCTGCTTGCCGATGACCTTGCCCACGTCGGAGGGGTCCACGGAAAGCTCGATGACGAAGGCGTCGTCCTCTTCCCGCATCTCCACCTTCACGGCGTCGGGCTGGTCCACCAGGCTCCTGGCGATAAACAGTACCAGCTGGTCCATGGCTTACTCGATGGCGCCGGACTTCTTCAGCAGGGCGCGGACGGTGTCGGTGGGCTGGGCGCCGTTCTTCATCCAGGCGGCGGCCTTCTCGTTGTCGACCTTCAGCTCCGCGGGCTCGGTGCCGGGATTGTAGTAGCCCAGCTCCTCCACGAAGGCGCCGTTGCGGGGCGCGCGGGAATCGGCCACGATGATACGGTAGAAGGGGGCTTTCTTGGCGCCCATGCGGCGCAGTCTGATCTTCAGCATTGTTTGTTTTCTCCTTGTTTTCTCTTTCTTTTTGATGTATGAAAAACGGTGTTGCCCATTTTTTCCTGTGTCAGAACTTGAAGGGGAAGCCGCCCCGGCCCGCCCGCTTCATGAACTTCTTGTTGGTCATCTGCTTCATGAGCTGGCGGCTCTGGTTGAACTGGTTCATGAGCCGGTTCACCTCCTGGACGGTGGTGCCGCTGCCCTTGGCGATGCGCTTGCGACGGCTGGCATTGAGAAGGTCAGGGTCGGACCGCTCGGCTTTGGTCATGGACTGGATGATGGCTTTGGTCCGGCTGAGCTGCTTCTCGTCCACCTGGAGGTTGCCGAGCTTGCTGGCCCCGGGGATCATCTTCAGCATGTCCTCCATGGAGCCCATGTTCTGCATCTGCTCCATTTGGTCCAGGAAGTCGTTGAGGTCGAAGGACGCGGTCCGCATCTTCTTCTCCATCTCGGCGGCCTTCTTCTCGTCGAAGGCCTGCTGGGCCTTCTCGATGAGGGTCAGCACGTCGCCCATGCCGAGGATCCGGGAGGCCATGCGGTCGGGATGGAAGGGCTCGATGTCGGTGAGCTTCTCGCCGGTGCCCGCGAACTTGATGGGCTTGCCGGTGACCGCCTTGACACTGAGGGCCGCGCCGCCCCGTGTGTCGCCGTCCAGCTTGGTGAGGATGACGCCGGTAAGGGGCACCGCCTCATGGAAGGCCTTGGCAGCGTTCACGGCGTCCTGACCGGTCATGGCGTCGATGACCAACAGCACCTCGGCGGGGTTCAGCAGGTCACGAAGCTTTTTGAGCTCGCCCATCATGTCCTCGTCCACGTGGAGACGCCCCGCGGTGTCCACGATGAGCACGTCGTAGAAGTTGCGCCGGGCGTATTCCACGGCCTCAGAGGCGATCTTCACCGGGTCGATCTGGCCCTTCTCGAAGACTGGGACGCCCACCTTCTCCCCCACCACCTTCAACTGGTCGATGGCAGCGGGACGGTACACGTCGCAGGCGCACAAAAGGGGATTCTTGCCGTATTGCTTCTTAAGGAGCATCGCGAGCTTCCCGCACATGGTGGTCTTGCCCGCGCCCTGGAGGCCTGCCATCAAAATGATTGCGGGCTTGGTGGAGCCGAAGTCCAGCCGAGCGTTGGTGGAGCCCATGAGGGCCGTCATCTCCTCGTTGACGATCTTGATGATCTGCTGGCCCGGGGTCAGGCTCTCGAGAACGTCTGCGCCCACCGCCCGCTCGGTGACCTTCTTCACGAAGTCCTTCACCACCAGGAAGTTGACGTCCGCCTCCAACAGGACCAGGCGGACCTCCCGCATGGCGTCCTTCACGTCCTTCTCAGACAAACGCCCCCGGCCCGTCAGCTTTTTGAAGATGTTTTGAAGACCTCCGGAAATACCTTCAAAGGCCATTTTTTCATTCCTTTCTTGGCAGTTTTGCCGGTTTCGCTTGCGAAATTGCTGCGCCGGTCCGCAGCAAAGGCACAAACTGCGTGGTGTGAAAAACCCTGTTTTTCACACTACTCCTCCCAAACGCTTTCCACCGTATCGAGGCCCTGCTGCAGCAGCTCCTTCTCCCGGTCAGATACGTGGCTCTCCTTCACCAGCAGCCGCATGGCGGCCATGAGCTTCTCCTGGCGGTTGAACTTCTCCACCAGCTTCAGGGTGGTCTCATACCCCCTGAGCTGCTCCTCGGCCCGCTTCAGGGTGTCCCGGACCCCCTGGCGGGAGATACCCTCCCGCTCGGCGATCTCGGACAGGGAGCAGTTCTCGTTGGCGTACTGGGCCATGATCTCCCGCTGCTTCTCAGTCAACAGGAGGCCGTACCAGTCTAACAATTCGCCCAGCTCGATCAGCTTGTCCATAACACCTCATCCACCGCGTTGCGGTCCCCCTTCCCCTCGAGGGGAAAGCGAAGGCTGTAAAGCATTTTTACTTTACAGCCTGAACAGTATACCCTATGGAGTTGGAATTGTCAACAGGTTTTTATACGGTCTCGAACAGCTCCTGGGGGAGCTGGGGGAGCTCATCGAGGCTGGTCAAATTGAACTTGTGGAGGAAGGTATCCGTGGTCACCAGGAGCATGGGCCGTCCGGGCACGTCCTTCCGGCCAGAGATGGCGATGAGGCCCAGCTTCAGGAGCCGCTCCACCGCGTACTCGCAGCGGACGCCCCGGACCTCCTCGATCTCCGCACGGGTCACGGGCTGGCGGTAGGCCACGATGGCCAACGTCTCCAGGACGGAGTTCGACAGGCTCCGCTGCTGGGTGGGGTTCAGCACCGCCTCCACCGCCTCGGCGTTCTCCGCCGCCGTGGTGAGCTGCGCCGTGTCCGCCGTGGTGAAGAGCCGAAGGCCCCGGTCCTCCGCCTCGTAGGACAGCTGCAGCTCGAACAGCTTCTGCTTCAGCTCCCCGTCGGTGAGCTCCAGCCCCCGGCTGAGCTCGCTCAGCAGCACCGGCTCCCCGGCCACGAACAGTATGCTCTCTATCTGCGACGTGATGCGATCCATTTACTCCTCTGCGGAGGGCAAAGCCTCCTCCTCGTCCATGTACACCGTGTCCTCCCCGTCCTCCCGGAGCGTCCGCATATGGATGCGGATGGGGGCGAAGGTGTCCCCCTGGGTGATGTGGACCTCGCCCCGGGCCATCATCTCCAGCACCGCCATGAAGGTGACCACCACCTCCATGCGGGTGGGGCGCTCACTCAATAGCTCCCGGAAGGACAGGTGCTGCTTCTCCATCAGCTTTCTGCGGATGAGGCCGGACCGCTCCCGGACGGTGTAGGTGTCCTGGCGGACCCGATGCTCCCGCTCCGTTTCCTCAGGCTCCCTGGCCCCCGCCAGGGCCTGCAGGAAGGCTTTGAGCAGACCTTCCGCCGTGGCGTCGGGAAGGTCCGCCTCCTCCTTGGGAGGCGGCAGTTCCTCAGGCAGCCGGGCGAACCGGAGCCGGGCCTGGTCGTAGAGGGCGCTCAATTCCTCCCCGGCGGCCTTGTATATCTTGTACTCCTTCAGCCGGCGGATGAAGGCCTCCTCCGGGTCCTCTTCCTCATCTTCCGCAAGGGGCGCGGGCCGGGGCAGCAGGTGCCGGGATTTCAGGTACACCAGCTGGGCCGCCACGGTGAGAAAGTCGCTGGCCTCGTCGAGCTCGTCCTCGGTCAGGTCCTGCATGTATTCCAAGTATTCAGCCGTGATCTCGGACACGAAGATGTCCTCGATGTTCACCTCCGCCTTTTCGATCAGGTGGAGCAAGAGATCGAGGGGGCCGTCAAAGTCCCGGATGTGTACCCGATAGCCGTCCATCTACGCCACCAGAAGATTGCTGATGAGGCCGAAGACCAGGTTCTGGGCCCATGAGATGGGATAGCTCAACACCCCCAGCCACAGCAGGGCCAGCAGGATATAGCGGCCGTACTGGTGAAGGAAGGCCCAGACCCGGTAGGGCACATGGCGGGCCAGCAGCTGTTCCGCCACATGGCTGCCGTCGAGAGGCGGGATGGGGATCAGGTTGAAGATGATGAGGGTGGTGTTGATGCCGATGAGGTTCAGGAAGATATAATAGAAGGCGTCGTTGAAGAACAGCCGGTTGTTCCACCGCACCAGCAGGATGAACAGGCCCGAGAAGAACAGGACCTGCAAAAAGTTCATGGCCACCCCGGCCAGGGAGACGATGATATCGTCCCGCTTGTAGTTTCGGAAGTTCCGGGGGTTCACCGGCACGGGCTTGGCCCAGCCGAAACCCAAAAACAGCAGGCACAGGGTGCCCAGGATGTCGAAGTGGTCCAGGGGGTTCAAACTCATGCGCCCCAGGTTCCGGGCGGTGGGATCGCCGCAGCGATAGGCCGCATAGGCGTGGCCCCATTCGTGGAGGGTCAGGCCCAGCAGCAGGGCGGGCAGCATATAGAGGAGCTGCATGGGGTTTTGAATGAAATACTGTATCCGGCTCATGGAGCCATTATAGCGTACCCGTCTCCCCTTGGCAAGCCCCGGTTCAGCCTGAGGCGCGGAGGTACTGGCCGCCGATCCGGCGCAGTAGGTCCACCAGGGAGTGGGAGGTCACGTCCGTCGCCGGGTACAGGGCCACCGAAAAGACCTCCTCCCCGCCCAGGGAAAAGACGGCCGTGCCTACCGGTTCATCCGCGAAGAGGGGGGCGGTCAGGGGGTCCGGCACCTCCAGCCGCCGCTCCACCTTCCCCGTCTGTTTGGAAAGGAGCAGCGAGGCGTCCTCGTGGGCCACCAGGTCCACGGCGTCCCGGTCCCCGTAGAGCACGGGCCAGTCGGGGACTGCCACCTCCCCCGCCCCCGCGAGGCGCACGGGCTGGAAGGTGGCGAAGGCGTAGTCGAAGAGGGATCCGGCGGCGGCGAACCGCTCCTCGCTGGACTTCGCTCCGATGACGGCGGCCACGTAGACCACCTCCTGCCGCTTTACGGCGAAGATGCCGGAATAGCCCTCCTCCTTCTGGGAACCGGTCATGAGGCCGAAGCAGCCGGAATAGCTGCGGATCATGCGGTTGGCGTTCACCAGCTCCGTCTCCCGTCCCCCGGCGTGGACGATATGCTCCATATACTGGCCGGCCCAGCGGCAGAAGTGTTCGCTCTTCACGGCGGCGGCGCCGAGGATGCACAGGTCCTGGGCGGAGAAGGCCACCCCCGTGCCCAGGCAGTCGGGCAGGACCCGGTCCACGCCCAGCTCCTTCAGGGTGACCATGATGTTGTTGAGAAACACGCTCTCAGAGCCGAAAGCGTTCTCCCCCAGGGTGACGATGGCGTCTCCGGCGGAGATCATCACCGCGGCCTTCAAGAGCTCCCCCGCTTCGATCCGCTCCCCCGATTCCAGAAAGGCTGTGGGGCCGGGGACGGCCGCCGCCCGTGGGGACACCTGCATGCCGGTGCTCTCCGAGATGAGGCCGCTGTCGAAGGCCCGGCACAAGGTCAGCACCGCGGGGAGCTTCCGAAGCCCCGCCACGGCCTTCGCTTCCGTTCCCTTCTTGTCCAGCAAAGATTCGGCCCGCCCCGACAGGGTCAGGCAGTAGGCCGGGACGGACACGGTCACAGGGTCCTCGTCCCCCCAGGTCCCCAGGGGCAGCAGCAGGATGAACACGGTCAGGGCTACAGACAGAAAACGGCGCACAGGCGATCCCTCCTTCTTTGGGATAAGCCTATGCGCCGCAGGGGATAAAGATGATCTACTTCAGGATGTCAGCAAGGAAGGACGTGCCCGCGTGCCAGGGCGCGCCGGTCAAGTAGTCGTAGATGGTGGCAGCGATGTCGGCGAAGGTCCGGCGGACGCCCAGGTCCACGCCCGCTTTCACAGGCTTGCCCGCCACCAGCAGGGGAATGTGCTCCCGGGTGTGGTCCGTGCCGTGATGGGCCGGGTCGCAGCCGTGGTCGGCGGTGATCATGAGGATGTCCTCGTCCTTCATGCGGGCCATGATGTCCGGGAGCTGCTCATCGAAGCGCTCGAGAGCCCTGGCGTACCCCTCCACGTCCCGGCGGTGGCCGTAGAGCATGTCGAAATCCACCAGGTTGGTGAAGATGAAGCTGCCGGTGCCCTCCTCGACGAACCGCTCCGTGGCGGCTACGCCGGTCTCGTTGTTCTTGGTGTGGTCCACGATGTCGATGCCCCTGTGGCAGAAGATGTCCTCGATCTTGCCGATGGCCACCACGGGCAGATCCTTGGCGTGGAGGCCGTCCAGGATGGTGTCCTCGAAGGGCGGTATGGCGTAGTCCTTCCGGTTCTCGGTGCGGACGTACTTGCCGTTCTTCGTCGTGAAGGGGCGGGCGATGACCCGGCCCACCAGATACTCCCCCTGGAGCATCTCCCGGGCGATCTCGCAGATGCGGTAGAGCTCGTCGAGGGGAATGACCTCCTCACAGGCAGCCACCTGAAACACGCTGTCCGCGGAGGTGTAGATGATGGGCTTGCCGGTCTTCACGTGTTCATCGCCCAGCCGCTCGATGATCTCGGTGCCGCTGGCTACCTCGTTGCCCAGGGTGCCCCGGCCGATCCTGGCCTCGAATTCATCCATGAGAATCCTGGGGAAGCCGTCAGGGAAGGTCTTGAAGGCGGTCTTCTGGATGAGGCCCGCCATCTCCCAGTGGCCGCAGGTGGTGTCCTTGGCGTGGGTCACCTCCATGCACTTGCCGAAAGCGCCCTCCACGGGGCCCTCCCACTTGGGGAGGGGGCTGCCCGCGATGTGACCGATGCCCAGCCTGCGCATGTTGGGGATGTTCAGGGGGTGCCGCGCTTCGATATGGCCCAGGGTGTTGGCCCCCACGTCGTCGAATTCCGCCGCGTCGGGCAACGCGCCGATGCCCACGCTGTCCAGAACGATCAAAATGGCTCTCTTGCTCATGGTACGCTCCTTTAGGATTTGTATCAGTATACCAGATCCTGCGCTTTTTGGCAACCGTCCAGCGCCATGTCCCGGCCGTTGATCCAGCCTAGCTCCCGCAGGAAGGCCTCCTGGCCCCGATCGTAGGGGAGCAGAAGCTTCACGTGCTCGTAAAGGGCGAAGAGGAACTCCCCGTTGGTGGGCATGCCCTGCTTGTCCTGAGCGCTGTAGCCGAAGTACTGCCGCTGGACCGCCTTCCCCGCCAGCCGCCAGCAGCTCTCCACCCCGTGACGCATGGCCCGGTCCACCATGACCGGGGAGGAGTGGTGCTGCTGGGAGAGGGTCGGATACAGCTGCTGCATCAGCTTCACCCGGGAGGGGTATGGCATCTCGGAAAGCAGGCCCACGCCGTCGGAGAAGTAGCGGAAGGCCAAGAGGTGCCGGGGCACGGAAAGGGCGTCCAGGGAACACTGGGCCTGGAGGGTGAACCAGCCCCGGCGGCCGCCCTCCTCATCCGCCTCGCCCAGGATGAGGGCGATGCGCCGCAGCACCAGCTCCAGCACCAGGGGCTTATAGAAGACGAAGGTGGCGACGGACAGGACGTCACGGGCCATGGCTCCGTCCCGCTCCGCCAGCAGGAACAGAGGTATGCGCAGCTCCCGGCACCGGTCCAGGAGGCTCGCCCTGGCCCCCGACAGCAGCTCCTCGTCGGCCAACAGAAAGCCTGTCTCCGGTCCCAGCTGATCAGCAGTCGCCATGCCCCGGCCCATAAGATAGGCTTCCGCCCGCATGCGGTCCTTGGACCGCAGCAGCAACAGGGCTTTGCGCTCCTCCCTATCGCTCATGCCCGCTGCGCCTCCTCCCCCGCTGCCAGCCCCTCGCCCCAGGGGCTGTCCAGTCGCATGCGCACCCGGTCCGCCACCATGTAGATGAAGGCGGAGTTGGAGGGCGTGTCCCGGTGGGCTTCCACCGTATAGCCGAAGAAGGTCTGGATGGTGTTGATGTCCGCCCGCATCCAGGCGCACTCGATGGCGTGGCGCATGGCGTGCTCGGCCATGGACACGGAGGTGCCGCAGAGCCGGGCCGAGGCGGGATAGATATCCTTCATGACGGAGAGCCTGGCGGGATGGTCGGCGCAGTTCACCAGCTTGATGGCCTCCCGGAGCAGGTGGTAGCCCTGCAGATGGGGCGGCACGCCCAGGGAGAAGAGGGTGCGGGTCACCAGGTATTCTACATAGCTATAGTCGGGCCGGACCACAGGCCCGTCCGCCCGGGTCAGGGCGTAGAGCTGAGAAGCCACCTTCCTGGGATCCAGGGGCTTCAGGAAGCAGTAGGCGATCTCGTCCCCCACGCTCTCCAGCACGGCCGCCGTGCCCGCCCCCGCCATGAGGAACAGCTGGGGCCGCCGCAGCAAAGGCAGCGAACTCACCGCCTCCAGGATCTCCAGGCCGTCGATGCCCGGCAGTTCCAGGTCGATGACCAGCACGTCGGTCCGCTCCTCCATATACCGTTCCAAAAGCTCTCTTCCGTCCCGCAGAATGGGCAGTACTCGGAATTGTTTGTTGCGGATCAGCATGGTCTGCAGGCTTTCCGCCGTCCCCACGTCCGCGCTGACGATGCGAAGTGTCTTCATAGGCCCTCCCGGCTGTATCATGTGAAATGATATGAATAAATATGAAACCGCTGGTTTTCTCGGTTCATATAGGATTTTACACGGATTTTCGCATTATTTCAAGACGCCGGCCGCCAATAATCGCATTATTTGTATGAATAAATTATGAATATTACATAATTCCGCAATTTTGCACGGTTTTCCGCTTTTTTCTAATAGAGTTTTTCCAGCATCCACTGGGCGTAGATGCAGTAGCCTCTTTTGGGCTCGTTGACGAAGACGTGGGTCACCACGCCCACCAGGCGCCCGTTCTGCACCACGGGGCTGCCGCTCATGCCGGGGACGATGCCGCCGGTGAGGGCCAGCAAGTCCGGATCGTTCACCTCCACCATCATGCCCTGGACGTCGGGGGCGCTCTGGACCTTCAACCGGATGATCTGGCAGGAATACCCCCGCCAGGTCCCGTCTGCCGCGGAGTAGAGGGTGGCATCCCCCGTCTGGACCTGAGACGCCGCAGCGAGAGGCACCTCCATCCCCCACAGGTCAGCGTTGCCATAGTATTCTCCCGCCACACCGAAGCTGCCGTTGGCGTCGATGTGGCCCACGGCGTCCCGCTCCCGGGTGGAGAAGTCCCCGCTGAGCTCCCCCACCTGGCCCGACTCCGCCCGCAAAACGGCGGTGACGGCGGCAGGCGTGATGTAGCCTCGGCCGGTGAGCAGGGTAACGCCCGTGTCCACGTCCGCGACCCCGTGGCCCAGGGCGCAGAACCGGTCCCCTCGCAGAAAGGACAGGGTGCCGATGCCGGAGGTGCTTTCCCGGACCCAGGCCCCCAGCTTGTTCTGGCCCGTGGCCCGCTCCGCGGCGGGCCGCAGAGGCAGGGACAGTTCCTCCGTCCCCCGCTGGATCGTCAGGGTCACCTGGTCCCGGTCCTGCAGAAGATCCTTGAGCCCCGCCGCCCCCACGACGGGCTCCCCGTCCACCGCCAGGATGGAATCCCCCTTCCTGAGTCCGGCGGCGGAAGCCGGGGACTGGGGACCGTCCTGGGCGTCTACAGCGGTCAATCCCACCACCTGGACCCCCTTCGTGTAGAGGACGATGCCCACAGCCTGTCCCCCCAGCCGCACCGCGGGGAGAGGCTCGACCTCCCGGACCGTTTTGAGGGGGACGATGCCCAGCAAAGCATAGGTCCGCTCCCCCGCCTCCGCCCGCTGATCGCCGCTCACTCGCACGGGACGGGCCTGGGCGCGGACCAGCAGGCTCACGGCCTCCGCCGCCCCCGGCTCCATCCCCTCGGGCAGGGCCCGAAGAGCCGTCATGCCCGGGGAGAAATACCAGAAAAACAGCAGGGCGCTGAGCCCCGCTGCCACGATCTGCTTCGTCCGCTGCTTCATGGGCATAGGATGCCCGCGCAGGCCGTCCGTATACCCTCAAGGTTTCTTTCTGGCTTGCTGGATGCCGTTGTTGTCGATGGAGGTCTCCCCGGAGAGCAGCAGCTCAGAGACGGTGACGAAGCTGTAGCCCTTCTGCTGGGCGGTCTCGATGAGCACCGGCAGATAGGTCTCGATCTTATAGCCGTTGTTGTGGCAGAGGATGATGTCGCCGCTCTGGAGCTTCTTGAGTACCCCGTCCAGGATGGTCTGGGCGCTTCGGTCCTGCTTCCAGTCCACCGTGTCCCGGGACCACTGGATCACCTCGTAGCCCGCCTCCCGGGCGGCCTTGATGACCGTGTCGTTATACTCGCCGAAGGGAGGCCGAAAGAGGGTGCTGCGCTTGCCCGTCAGCTCCTCCAGCATGTCGTCCAGGTCTTTGAGTTCCTTCTGGATGGCGATGGCGTCCATGCGGGCCATATGGGGATGGGTCAGGCTGTGGTTGCCGATCTCGTGGCCCCGCTTCGATATCTCCTTCACGAAGTCCGGATACTGCTTGACCCACACCCCGCAGAGGAAGAAGGTGGCCTTCACGTTGTATTTGTCCAGGGTGTCCAGGATGAAGGGGGTCTTGTCCGCGTCCCAGGCGGCGTCGATGGTGAGGGCGATCCGGTTGTCGCTTCGCCCCACGCCGTAGACCGGCAGCTCCCGGCCGTTGAGGGGCAGCACGTTCAGCTCGTAGTTCTCCACCTGGACCATGGCCTGGGCGGTCTCGGGCGTTTTGGGTTTATCCCGGAACCGCAGGAACAGGAACAGCCCGCCCCCCAGCAGCAGCCCGCACAGCAGGGCCAGAAGCAGGTTTTTCTTCGTCAGCACGATGATCGGCATGTTGCACCTCCGTGAAATCATGGTACAACCTATGTGCCGTCCCGGCCCCGTATGCCCGCGGACCGCCGGACGATAAAAAAGGAACGGCGCTGGTCCGTTCCTTTCGGCGATCATGCTCGATCAGTATTCGTAGGTCCGCTGATCCTTCCAGGTGTTGGCGGGGTAGTTGATGAAGCGGCGGGTGACGGTGTATTCCACCGTACCGTGCTCCGGGAAGGTCTCCGGCCGGGGCATGACGAAGGCGTAGCGAAAGAAGATCTGCCCGTCGTAGATCACCGGTTCCACCTCCAGATGGCAGGCGGCGGGGTCGATCTGCTGGCCGTTCGCCGTGACGGTCACGGCTACGTCGCCAGGCCCCAGGGCGGCGATATCGTCGCCGTAGAGGATATGGATATTCTTGACCATGGTGGGGTCGATGCGGACCACGAAGGAGTCCGGATAGGTGGTCTCCTCCAGGAAGTAGTAGTTGAAGTCCTCCTCCTGGTTCTTGAGGTCGTAGCGGAAGCTGACCCACAGCTCCTCAGCGGCCTGGGCCCGCTCGGTGAAGGTCTCCTCGGTCCCGTCGTCATTGCGGACGGTATAGGTGACCTCCAGGACGGGATCGGGCTCGTAGCCCTGCTGGAGCAGGGCCAGGTGGCTGTCCACGTACTCCCGGCTGTACAGGTCATAGTTGGACAGGGCATACCAGCCGAAGGCGATCTCCTCCTCCGTATAGACGTGCTCCCAGATGGTCTCCTGGAGCGTCGGGTCCGCCAGCCGGGCCGTGACGGCGCTCATCTTCTCCTGGGCGGCCAGGCGGATATCGAAATGATAGACCTGGGAGGTGCGATAGAAGGTGAGCCGGGCGGCGGGGGTGACGATGGGCTCCGGCGAAGGCGTGGGCGTGAGCGTAGGCACGGGGCTGGGGGTCCTGGGCACAGGGCTGGGAGACGGCGTGTGGTCCAAGGCGGGCCGGGGCGTGGCCTCCGCCACCGCCGCCTGGGGCGTGGGCGACACGAAGGGCTCCAGGATCGCCTTCTCCGAGCCGCTGAACAGCGCTACGGTGGACAGGAGCCCGGCCACCAGGGCCGCCGCCAGCCAGTGGTATTTCTTTTTCTGCGTCGAAGAGGCCGCGCTCTCCCCACCTTCGCCGAATTCGGGGGGCGGCGGGGCCATTTGAGCCGCCGGCAGAGGGAACTCCTCCGGCGGACGCAGGTATTCCTGGTCGTCGGTGATCCGAGCCATGGGCGCTTACTTGCTGTGGACGTCCATCTGGGGGAAGGGCACCTCCACGCCCAGCTTGCGGAAGCCCAGCCACAGATCCCGGTTCAGGACCCGGGCGCCGGTGTAGATGTCCTTCTCGGCCACCTCCACCACGAACCGCAGCACCACCGCCGAATCGGCCAGCTGCTGGACCCCCAGGTACACGGGCTTACTTAGCATCAGGTCGCTGCGCTTTTGGCGGATCTCCTCCATGAGGGCGGGGAGCTTGGCCTCCAGGGCCTCCAGATCCGTCTCGTAGGGGATGGCGATGTCGCTGACCGCTCGGGAGACGTTGTCGGACCGGTTCAGGATGTTCTTCATCTCGGAGTTGTTGATGATCTTCACGTTGCCGCCCAGATCCATGATGGCGGTGGTGCGGATGCCGATCTCCTTCACCGTGCCGCGGAAGCCGTTGACCTCCACGATGTCGCCCACGTTGTACTGGTTCTCAAAGAGCAGGAAGATGCCGGTGACCACGTCGGCCACCAGGCTCTCCGCCCCGAAGCCCACGATCAGGGCGACGATCCCCACGCTGGCCACGATGGCGTTCACGTTGACGCCCAGGATGCTGAGGCCCCAGCAGAGGATCACCAGGGCCGCCACATACCGGAGAAGGCTGGACAGGATGGACACGAAGGTCAGGCCCTTGCGCTCCTTGGGCTTCACCAGGGTCAGCAGGAAGCGAAGGAGCTGGGCAGCGAACAGCACCAGAGCCGCCATGGCCAAGGCTCTGACGACGGCGTTGGCGTAGACGAAGCGGTCGATGGCAGCGAAGACAGCGAAGGCCGCCAGATAGCCGAGCATGGGTTTCCAGTTTTTCATGATAACTCTCCTTTATCTATGGATCATTCTGCATAGATCTTCACAAGGTTCATGGCCACGTCCACGCAGAGGTCCATCTCCTCCACGCACACGTGCTCGAAGGGGCCGTGGCAGGCGTAGCCGCCGGTGCCCAGGTTGGGACAGGGCAGGCCCATGAAGGACAGGGTGGCGCCGTCGGTGCCGCCCCGGATGGGTTTGATGAGGGGCTCCACCCCTGCGGCCTTGCAGGCGGCCACGGCGTTCTCCACCAGGTGGTAGTGATCGGGTCTGATCTTCTCCACCATGTTCCGATACCGGTCCCGGATGGCGAGCTCGCAGGTCCCGGGGCCGTACTTCTCGTTGAGGAAGGCTTCGATCTGGCGCAGGGTAGCCTTGCGGCTGTCGAACCGGGCAGCGCTGTGGTCCCTGACGATGTAGGAAAGGGTGGCCTTCTCCACGGTGCCGGCCATGTCGGTCAGGTGGAAGAAGCCCTCATATCCTGCGGTATGCTCGGGCCGCTCCGCCCCGGGGAGCAGGGCGTTCAGCTCCATGGCCACCTGCAGGGCGTTGATCATCACGTTCTTGGCCTTGCCGGGATGCACGTTACGACCGTGGATGGTGAACTTGGCGCCGCAGGCGTTGAAGTTCTCGAACTCGATCTCCCCCGCCTGGCCCCCGTCCAGGGTGTAGCCGAAGTCGCAGCCGAAGCCCGGCACGTCGAAGCCGTCGGGCCCGTGGCCGATCTCCTCGTCGGGGGTGAAGGCGATGCCCACGAATCCGTGGGGGACGTTCTCCTGCTGCAGCTTCTCCACCAGGGTCATGATCTCCGCCACGCCCGCCTTGTCGTCGCCGCCCAGGACCGTGGTGCCGTCGGTGGTGATGAGGGTCTTGCCCTTCAAGTTGAGGAGGCTGGGGAAGTTTTTGGGGGACAGGATGCGGCCCGAGTCGCCCAGGGGGATGTCGCCGCCGTCGTAGTCATGGATGAGGGTGGGCTTCACGTTCTCCCCGGAGAAGTCGGAGATGGTGTCCATGTGGGCGATGAAGCCCAGCCTGGGCTTGTCCTCATAGCCCGGGGTGGCGGGCAGGGAACCGTAAACGTAGCAGGTGTCCGTGACCCGGGCGTCCTGAACGCCCAGATCCTTTAACTCCTGCACCAGCAGGTGAGCAAGGTCGAACTGCCGGGCCGTGGAGGGATTTTTGACGAAGTTCTCCTCCGAGCTGGCGGTGTGGATCTTCACGTAGGTAATGAATCGTTCGTAGGCGCGCATAGGGTCCTCCTTATTTGATCTTGGTCATATCGCAGCCGTCCAGCCATCTGGCGGCGGCCTCGCAGGCAGCCTTCAGGCCTTCCGGCTCAAAGGGATCGTTGAGGCCGGCGGAGGCCACCAGCTCCCGATAGGTCCGGGTGCCGGCCAGCTTCACCAGCTCGTAGTACCGCTGCCAGGCGGCGGCCCGATCCTCCTGCATCAGCGCCCAGAACTGGAGCGCCACGGACTGAGCCAGGCAGTAGTCGATGTAGTAGAAGGGCCGCTCGTAGATGTGGTGCTGGCGCTGCCAGGCCTTGCCCTCGCCCCAGAAGGGCATGTCCAGTTTGATCCAGGGCATATAGACGGCGGTCAGCTCCTTCCACTTCTCGTGGCGCTGGGCGGGCGTGAGATCCGGCTTCTCGTAGACGATGTGCTGGAAGTGGTCCACCATGGTGCCGTAGGGCAGGAAGGTGAGGGCGCCCATGAGGTGGGAATAGCGGTATTTGTCCGCGTCGTCGCCGAAGAAGTCCTCGGCCCAGGGCCAGGCGAAGAACTCCATGCTCATGGAGTGGATCTCGCAGCTCTCCAGCGTGGGGTCCTGGAGCTCCCGGGGGAAGATATCCCGGGCGGTGTAGCCTGCGAAGGCGTGGCCGCCCTCGTGGGTCAGGACCTCCACGTCGTGCTGGGTGCCGTTGAAGTTGGCGAAGATGAAGGGGACCCGGTATTCGGGGATGCCGGCGCAGTAGCCGCCCCCTTCCTTCCCCTTGCGGCTCAGCACGTCCATGAGCTCGTTCTTGAACATGACGTCGATGAAAGCCGAGGTCTCCTCTGACAGCTCGTGATAAAACTTCTGTCCCGCCGCCAGGACGTCGTCCGCCGTGCCCTTGGGCCTGGGGTTGCCGGAGAGGAACCGGGGGGCGGTGTCGGCGTAGCTCATGGGATAAGGAACGCCCAGCCGCTCCGCCTGTGCCCGGTAGAGCCGCTCAGCGAGGGGCACCACGTAGGCGACGATGGCTTCCCGGAACTTCTTCACGTCCGCCTCGGTGTAGCAGTTGCGGCCCATGCGGTCGTACCCCAGGGGCACGTAATCCTCATATCCCAGGGCCCGGCCCATTTTGGTGCGGAGGGCGGTGAGCTTGTCGTAGATATCGTCCATCTCCTGCTGGTGCTCCCCATAGAAGCCCGCCTGTACAAGCCAGGCCTTCCTGCGGACCTGGGGGTCGGTGCTCTCCTTGTAGGGCGCCAGCTGGGAGATGGTCAGCACCTGGCCCTCGAAGGGGATCTGGGCGGAGGCCATGAGGTTGGCGTACGCGGTGGTGAGCCTGTTCTCCTCCTGCATATCGGGGATCAGCTTTGGATCGAAGGAGCGAAGCTGTATCTCCATGTCGGTGAACAGGCGGGAGCCGTATTTCCTTTCGAAATCAGGTCGCCAGGGGGAGTCGTACAGCTCCTTCTGGGCCCCCTGCTGCAACTCCTGGAACCGAGGCGCGGCCTCGTCCAAGTATTCCTTCTCCGCAGTGTAATAGGGGTCCTCCGTGTCCACGGAGTGGCGGATATAGCAGAGAGTCTCGGCGGTCTCCACCCCGCAGAACACCTTCTCAAGGGCCGCGAAGGCCCGGTCCGCTTCCGCGAAACATCGGGCGTTCTTCAGCGCCTCCACCTGCTCCACGATCTTTTCCCCCAGGAAGTCCAGGTCCGGTCGAACGTAGGGCATGTCAGAAAACAGCATGGCGTCTCCTCCTGCATGGGATAGTCAATATAGTATACACCTAACAAAGAATAAACACAAGTTCTTGAAATATGCGGCAGGGTTGTATATAATGTGGTCTATACTTGGGGAGGTATGGTATATGCACCGCATCGGTTTTGACCACGACAAATACGTCCAGCTCCAATCTGAGCACATCCGCCAGCGGATCAACTCCTTCGGCGGCAAGCTCTATCTGGAATTCGGTGGCAAGCTTTTCGACGACTATCACGCGTCCCGGGTGCTGCCCGGCTTCCAGCCCGACAGCAAGATGCAGATGCTCCGGTCCCTCAGCGACCAGGTGGAGATCATCATCGTCATCAACGCCTCGGACATCGAGAAGAACAAGGTCCGGAGCGACCTCGGCATCACCTACGACCAGGACGTGCTGCGGCTCATCGACATCTTCCGGGATTTCGGCCTGTACGTGGGGAGCGTGGTCATCACCCGCTACGCACGGCAGCGAGCCGCCGTCAACTTCTCCGACCGGCTGGAGGCGTTGGGCGTCAAGTGCTATCACCATTACTCCATCCCCGGCTACCCCGCCGACGCCCAGCTCATCATGAGCGACCAGGGCTGCGGCAAGAACGATTACGTGGAGACCACCCGGCCCCTGGTGGTGGTCACCGCCCCCGGCCCCGGCAGCGGCAAGATGGCCACCTGCCTCTCCCAGCTCTACCACGAGCACCAGCGGGGCGTGAAGGCGGGCTACGCCAAGTTCGAGACCTTCCCCATCTGGAACCTGCCCCTCAAGCACCCGGTGAACCTGGCCTACGAAGCCGCCACCACGGACCTGAGCGACGTGAACATGGTGGACCCCTTCCACCTGGAAGCTTACGGCAAGATCGCTATCAACTACAACCGGGACGTGGAGATCTTCCCCGTGCTCAACGCCATGTTCGAGCAGATCTACGGGGAGTCCCCCTACAAGTCCCCCACGGACATGGGCGTGAACATGGTGGGCTTCTGCATCAGCGACGACGAGGCCGTCCGCTTCGCCGCCCAGCAGGAGATCATCCGCCGGTTCTACGCCGCCCAGATGAGCAAGAAGAAGGGATTCTCCACCGCCGAGGAGGTGGATAAGCTCCGCATCCTTATGAAGCAGGCTGGCCTGAAGCCAGAGGACCGGCCCCCGGTGGGCCCCGCCCTTCAGCGGGCCCAGGAGACCGGAGGCCCTGCCGCGGCCATCGAGCTGCCTGACGGGCGTATCGTCACGGGGAAATCTACGCCCCTTCTCGGCGCGGCGTCGGCTATGCTGCTGAACGCGCTGAAGGAGCTTGCTGGCATCCGGCACGACATGAAGCTCATCTCCCCCGTCATCATCGAGCCCATCCAGCATCTGAAGGTGGACCATCTGGGGGGCCACAACCCCCGGCTCCACACGGACGAATCGCTCCTCGCCCTCTCCATCTGCGCCGCCACCAACCCCACGGCGGAGCTGGCTATGGAGCAGCTCAACAATCTGAAGGGCTGCGAGATGCACTCCACGGTGATCCTCGCTGAGGTGGACCTGAACCTTCTTCGGAAGCTGGGCGTCCACGTGACCTGCGAGCCCATATACCAGACCAAGAAGCTGTATCACAAGTGATCCAAAAGAGCGCAAGGCCGCTGCCCGAAAGCAGCGGCCTCTTTTTTCGCTGGTCTTATATGGCTTCGATGGCGGCGGTGAGGGCCGTCACGATTTGGTCCAGGGTGAGCGTGGGCGCGTCCAGCCCCATCTCCGGCGTAGCGGGGACGTGGATGAAAGCGGCGGGAATGGGGTCGTCGGACTGCTCGATGCGATAGAGGGTCAAATAGAGCAGGGCGTTGCAGACGAACCGGCCCGCGCTCTCGGAAAGGCGGGCGGGGACGCCTGCGGCCAGGATGGCCTCGGTCATGTCCTCCACGGGCAGGGTGGAAAAGAGGACCTCTGGCCCGCCGGGGATCACGGGCTCATCTTGGGGCTGGCTGCCCTCGTTGTCGGGGATCCGGGCCACGATCTCGTTGATCCCCTGCCGCTCCGGGGTCACCATGCCCCGGCTGCCAGCGAGGCCGATCATCAGCACCGCGTCGGGCTCCGCCTCCGCCATGGCCTCGAACAGGGCCGCCGGCGCGCCACGGAAGGTGACGGGCAACTCCTTTTTATACAGCTCCCACTGGCCCACGGTCTCGGGCAGCGCCTCCACCGCCTGCCAGGAGGGATTCAGCTTGTCCCCGCCGAAGGGGGCGAAACCGGTGATGAGCAGCCGCTTCATTGGCGCAGCCCCCTGACCACGGCCTCCAGCTTCTCCATGGCCCTTTGGAGCACCCAACCTGGGCAGGCCAGATTCATCCGCTCGAAGAGCGCGCCCTCGGCGCCGAAGATGTACCCTTCGTCGAAGAACAGCTCCCCGTCGATCATGACCCGCTCCAGGGCGTCCTTGTCCAGGCCCAGCTTCCGGCAGTCCAACCACATGAGGTAGGTGCCCATGAGCTCGAAGGGGCGGATCTCGGGGATGCGCTGGGCCAGGTACGTTTCCGCCAGCCTCTTGTTCTCCCCCAGGACCGTCCGCAGCTCCTCCAGCCAGGGCTCGCCGCAGGTGTACGCCAGGCGGCAGCTCTCGTATCCGAGAGCCGTCAGCGTTGGATAGTGGCCCTCCTTCTTCAGTCTGTTCCGCAGGGCCTCATCCGCCGCGAACAGGTTGGAGCACTGCATGCCCGCCAGGTTGAAGGTCTTGCTGGGGGCGGTGCAGATGACGGCGTTCTTCACGTACTTTTCGGGCAGGGCACCTACGGAGGTGAAGGTGTAGCCGGGCAGGATCAGGTCCCCGTGGATCTCGTCGGCCACCATGACGACGTCGTTGTTGAGGCAGATGTCGGCGAGGCGCAGGAGCTCCTCCCTGGTCCAGACGCGGCCCACGGGGTTGTGGGGGCTGCACAAAAGAAACAGCTTGACCTCCGGCCGGGCGCAGAGCTTTTCAAAGAGATCGAAGTCGATGTCGTATGTTCGCTCCCGTTCGACGAGGGGGCAGAACACCGCCTCCCGCCCCTGCTCCTGGGCGCAGAACCGGAAGGGATGATAGACCGGGGTCAGCATCAGCACCCCGTCGCCGGGGACGGTCAGGGCCTTCACCAGCTCATAGAGGGCGGGGACGACGCCGGGGCTGGTGATGAACCATTCCTTTTCAGGCCGAAAGCCGTGGCGGCGCTCCATCCAGCCCTGGACGGCGGCGAAGTAACCCTCTGTGGGGCCGGTATAGCCCAGCACGTTGTGGTCGAGGTATGCTTTGAGCCCCTCCACCACCTCAGGGGGATCCAGAAACTCCATGTCCGCCACGCTGAGGGGCACCGCGTCCCGGGAGACATCGGGCTTCTTGTCCTTCATGTGCTCATACTTGAAGGCCCCTGCGTTCCAGCGGTCGGGCAGGGTAGTAAAATCGTAGGCCATGCATGCTCTCCTTGCTGTTTCTATGGCATGAGTATACCACAGGCAAGGGGGATTGCAAAGCCCCTTCCGTCTGCATACGCAGACACCTCCCCCTTTTGGCTTCGCCAACAAAGGGGAGGCTTTTGGAGGATCAGCCGTTCAGCTGGTACGCCGTGAGATTGAGATAAAAGGCAAAGCAAAGCCACAGGGCGTAGGGCACCTGGAGCCAGGCCGCGGCGGGGCTGACGGGCCGATAGCGTATCACTGTGCCGATACTGAGGGCCAGCATGACCAGCAGAGTGATCAGGGCGGCGAGGCGCAGGCCCAAGGCGAAGAAGAGCACCGGCCAGAGGAAGTTGAGGAGCAGCGTCCCGGCGAAAAAGAGATGCTGGTCCTTCAGCCCCCGGGGCGGGGCCGTGTAAATCAGGGCCGCGGACACGCCCATGAGGACGTAGAGGATGGACCAGACGATGGAGAACGCCACGGGCGGCGGAGTCAGAGGCGACTGAGGCAGGCTTTGAAAGGCTTTCATGCCGTCCATGGACACCAACGTGGCGAGGCCGCCGGTCAGCAAGGAGAGAAAGATGAAGATCAGATAGGGCCAAAAGTCTTTTTTACGTTCCATGATCCTATTCTACGCCGATCCAGCACAGCCTATGCTTTCTTGACGGCAGGAGGCCATCTGACTATAATGGTGCCATGAGATCGTGGAAAATAGCCCTATATCGGCTGTGGCAATGGACCTGGGGCCTGCCCCAGAGCCTGGCGGGCCTTGCCATGGCCCTCAAGTACCGTCGCTGCCCCCACAAGCGGGTGGGCGGGGCGCTGGCCACCCTCCACGACGGGGACTGGGGCGGCGTGTCCCTGGGCATGTTCATCTTCGTGCCCCAGGGATTGCGGCCGGAGCATGAGGCGAAGCTCCTCGCTCACGAGTATGGCCACACCTTCCAGTCCGCCCTGCTGGGGCCCCTGTACCTTCTCCTGGTGGGCATCCCCTCCTTCCTTTGGGCCAACCTGCCCCGGAACGAGCGGAAGCGGATCCTGCGGCATATCCCCTACGAATCCCACTATCCGGAAAACTGGGCGGAGGAGCTGGGCCGCCGACATTTCCCCAGGGTCCGTCCCCCGGAGCCCGCGCCCATGCAGGAGGAAAAGATATGAAGATCGTTTTGCTGCTCCTTGTGGCGGTGAATCTGCTGGCCTTCGTCCTCTACGGTCTGGATAAAGACAAGGCGAAGCGGGGCGCCTGGCGGATCCCGGAGGCGACGCTGCTCCTCGTCGCCTTCCTGGGCGGGTCTTTGGGCGCGCTGCTGGGCATGGAGGTCTTTCGCCACAAGACGAAGCACGCAAAGTTCAAAATACTGGTGCCCCTGTTCTTAGTATTGCATGTCGCGTTGGCGGTATATGGTTTCAATAGCGGGCTGCTGACCTGAGTTTCTTCTGCAGGAGGAGCAAGCCCCTCCCCTACGGATGCGTGCGTTCGAGGCCAACTCGCCCTGAAAAATGCGGAAATTCCTGCAAAAAAGGCCTTGACAGGGGCGGGGTCGGTGGTTATAATATGTACGCTTAAGCAGAGGCGCCCG
>LXOW01456001.1_pt1 | contig 21954 bp, 20 predicted proteins | sample 1368591 | NCBI WGS metagenome assembly LXOW01 (sample SAMN04884650, study PRJNA319009) | bovine gut metagenome | isolation source: Cow rumen | host: Bos taurus | place: Italy: Legnaro (PD) | collected 2014-07-09
TGTATCGCCACCATTACGCCCAACCGCCCGGAATGGAACTTCCTGGACATGGCCATCATGCAGATCGGAGCAATCCACGTGGCCATCTACCCTACCATCAGCGAAGCCGACTACCGCTATATCCTCAATCATGCGGACGTGAAGCTCATCTTCGTTTCCGGTTGGGAACTTTTGCGCAAAATCAACAACATCATCGAGGGAATTCCCTCGCTAACCGACAAGGTCTATACGTTCCGAAACCTGCGTGGATACCGCCACTTGAACGAGCTGATTGAGATTGGACGCGCCAACCCGAGTCCGGAATATCTCCAACAAATCAAAGACAGCATCCTGCCTGACGATGTGGTCTCCATCGTATATACCTCCGGAACCACTGGCAACCCGAAAGGTGTAATGCTCACACACCGCAACTTCCTCACCAACATTTACGGAGTGCTTCCCATTATTCCGGTGAAAAACAACAACCGAATCCTGAGTTATCTTCCTTTGTGTCACGTATATGAGCGCATGATGAACTACACGTGGCAATACTTGGGAATGCCCATTTACTACAACGAGAACTTAGCTAAAATCCAGGAAGAGATGGTCGAGGTGCAACCCGACATTTTCACCACGGTTCCGCGTCTTTTAGAGAAAGTTTACGACAAGATCCTGGCCAAAGGACGAAAGTTGAGCGGTGCAAAGCGTAAGATTTTCTTCTGGGCCAACGACATAGCCCTGGATTTCGATTTCAATAAGAGCAAATCCTATTACAGAAAACTGAAGCTGGCGCGCAAGCTGGTACTCAACCAATGGTACAAGGCGTTGGGCGGCAACTTGGACGTGATTGTCACAGGCGGCGCTGCCATCCAGCCTATGATTTCCAAGGTGTTCTGGGCTATGGGCGTGCGCGTGGTGGAAGGCTACGGCACCACGGAGTCCTCTCCGGTTATTGCCGTTAGCGATTTCTTCAAGGGCGGTCTAGAGTTCGGCACGGCCGGACACGTGCTCCCGGGCACGCAGGTGCGCATTGCGGAAGACGGCGAGATACTCGCCCGCGGCAATCATGTGATGAAGGGATACTACAAGGCTCCCGACCTGACCGCCGAAGCCATTGACAAAGATGGCTGGTTGCACACCGGCGACCTTGGCAAACTCACTCCTGAAGGAAGACTCAAAATTACCGGACGTAAGAAGGAGATGTTCAAAACTGCTTTCGGTAAGTATGTGGTTCCCACCATATTAGAGAACAAAGTCTCGGAAGACTCTCTGGTAGATAACATCATGGTGGTGGGCGAAAACAAGCAGTTCGCCGCTGCTCTTATCGTACCAAACTTCCCTGACCTGCGTTCCTGGTGCCAGAACAAGGATATCCCATACACTACCAACGAAGAGATGGTGCAACATCCGGAAGTGATCAAGAAATTCAAGAAGATCATCGACTACTACAATACGCAGTTTGGTGAAACTGAAAAGATCAAGCGATTCATTCTGATCGGCTACGAATGGTCCATCCAAACCGGCGAGCTCACCCCCACCCTCAAGCTCAAGCGCAACGTGCTGCTGAAAAAGTATGAGGATCAGATTGAGAAGCTTTTTGCATAGGTCCTTTTTACGTACCTTTGCACTCATTATCAAGAATAAAAACTAAAATAGATATGACTCCTACCGACAACAAAGGCAAAGTTTTATTATTCAACACTTTATCCAAGAGAAAAGAACTGCTCACCCCGATTGTTCCCGACCATGTGGGCTTGTATGTGTGCGGCCCGACCGTCTATGGCGAACCCCACCTGGGCCACGCCCGCCCGGCGGTGACCTTCGATCTGGTGTTCCGCTATCTCACGCATATCGGCTACAAAGTGCGCTATGTGCGCAACATCACCGATGTGGGCCACCTGGAGCACGATGCCGACGAAGGCGAGGACAAGATCGCCAAGAAGGCCCGTCTGGAACAGCTGGAACCGATGGAAGTGGCGCAATACTACATGGATAGCTACCACAAGGCCATGGACGCCCTCAATGTGAAGGGCCCGTCCATCGAGCCGCGCGCTTCCGGCCACATCATCGAGCAAATCGAGATGGTGCAGAAGATTTTGGAGAAGGGCTACGCCTACGAGTCGGAAGGCTCCGTCTATTTCGATGTGGAGAAGTTCGACAAGGACTTCGGCTACGGCAAGCTGTCGGGCCGCGTGCTGAGCGAGCTGATGGCCAACACCCGCGAGTTGGACGGCCAGAGCGAGAAGCGCAACCCCGCCGACTTTGCGTTGTGGAAGAAGGCCGCGCCGGAGCACATCATGCGCTGGAACTCGCCCTGGAGCCAAGGTTTCCCGGGCTGGCACATTGAGTGTACCGCTATGAGTACCAAGTATTTGGGCGAGCAATTCGACATCCACGGCGGCGGCATGGACCTCCTGTTCCCGCACCACGAGTCGGAGGTGTGCCAGAGCACCGTGGCCAACGGCAAAAGTTCCGTCAAATACTGGATGCACAACAACATGATCACCATCAACGGCCAGAAGATGGGCAAGTCGCTGGGCAACTTCATCACGCTCAACGAGTTCTTCACGGGCTCGCATAAGATGCTCACGCAGGCCTACTCGCCCATGACCATCCGCTTCTTCGTGCTGCAGGCCCACTACCGCGGCACCGTCGATTTCAGCAACGAAGCGTTGCAGTCGGCCGAAAAAGGCATGGAGAAACTTTACGCGGCCGAGCGCCATCTCGACAAACTGAAGGCCGGCGCCACCTCCACCGAGGACATCAACGCATGGGTGGAGCGCTGCTACGAGGCCATGAACGACGACTTCAACAGTCCGAAGGTCATCGCCGAGCTCTTCGAGGCCTCCCGCATCATCAACGCAGTAAAGGACGGCCACGCCACCCTGACTGCCGAGGATATCGAGACCCTGAAGAACACTTTCCGCACCTTCTTCTTCGAGATTCTGGGCATGAAGCCCGAAACCGCCAATGTGGCCGACAAGTACAGCGAGGCCATGAACAAGGTGATGGACCTCGTGCTGGCCATCCGTCAGGATGCCAAAGCCAACAAGAACTGGGCCATCTCCGACAAAATCCGCGACGAGCTCAAGGAGGCCGGCATCTCTGTGAAGGACACCAAGGACGGCGCCGAATGGTCGATTGAATAACATATTCCGATAAATAATTGTTGTAGAGACGCAATGTATTGCGTCTCTACTTTTTTTGTACCTTTGCGCACTATGTCTGCAGGCAAACATTTTTTACCGATCACCAAAAAGGAACTGGATTATCTGGGGTGGGATTATGTGGACGTCATTCTCGTGAGCGGCGACGCGTATGTGGACCATCCCTCCTTCGCGGCGGCGGTGATCGGGCGTGTGCTTGAGCGCGAGGGCCTGCGCGTGGCCATCCTACCGCAACCCAACTGGCAGGACGATTTGCGCGACTTCAAGAAGTTAGGCAAGCCACGGCTGTTTTTCGGGGTAACCTCCGGCAATTTGGACTCCATGGTGAACCATTACACCGCCAACAAACGCTTGCGCAGCGACGACGCCTACACCGCCGGAGGCAAGGCCGGGTTCCGTCCCGACTACGCCACCACCGTCTATGCGCGCATCCTCAAGCAGTTGTTTCCCGATGTGCCCGTCGTCATCGGCGGCATCGAGGCCTCCATGCGGCGGCTGTCGCACTACGACTACTGGAGCGACAAGCTGATGCCCAGCATTTTGCAGGACAGCCAAGCCGATGTGCTCGTCTATGGCATGGGCGAGCGGCCCATGGTGGCGCTGGCAGAACTGTTTCGCCAACCCGACTGGCGCGAGCATCTGAGAGATTGCAGGCAGATTGCCTATTTCGATTCTAAAATCGACCCATACACCGAGCAAAATCCCATTATCTTGCATTCGTATCAGGCGGAATTGAAAGACAAGCGCAAATACGGGGAGAATTTCGTGAAGTTCGAGACGGAGTCGAACAAGCGGGAGCAGCGGATGCTGATACAGCCGTATGGCGACCGTTATCTGATTGTGCAGCCCCCCTACCCTGTGGCCACGGAGCAGGAAATGGACAGTTTCGCGCTCTTCGACCGGATGATGAACGCGCCGCACCCGAAGTATTTGAAGCGCGGGGCCATTCCGGCGTTCGAGATGATCAAGAACTCGGTCACCATCCACCGCGGGTGTTTCGGCGGGTGCAGCTTCTGTGCCATTGCCGCGCACCAGGGCAAGCAAATCGCCTCACGGTCAACCGATTCCATCATGGCTGAGGTGCGCGATTTGGTGCAACGCGACTATTTTAAGGGGCACATCAGCGATTTGGGCGGTCCCTCGGCCAACATGTACCGCATGGCGGGCAAGGATTTGGACAAGTGCAAGGGTTGTCCGCGCCCCTCGTGCCTCACCCCGAAAATCTGTCCCAACCTGCAACTCGACCATAAGCCGCTGATTGAGTTGTACCGTATGGTGGACGGGCTCAAGGAGGTGAAGCATGTCACCATTGGCAGCGGCATCAGGTACGAAATGTTGCTGCCCCAAGACCGCTCCGAAGACATAAAGTATAACTTGAGTGAATACTTGCATCAGATTGTGAATAAGCATGTTTCTGGGCGACTGAAAGTGGCGCCGGAGCACACCGACCCCGAAGTGTTGAAGTTGATGCGCAAACCCAGTTTCGACCATTTCTTGGAGTTCCTGGAGCGATTCAATCAGGAGAACCGGCGATGTGGCAAGAACCAGCAGCTCATCCCCTACTTCATCTCCTCGCATCCGGGCTGCACGGTGGAGAAGATGGCCGTCTTGGGCAGTATTGCCCAGAAGTACCGATTGATGACGGACCAGGTGCAGGACTTCACGCCCACGCCGATGACCTTTGCCACAGCGCTTTACTATTTGGGGTACAATCCATACACGGGCGACAGGGTGCACACAGCAAAAACCGTGCAGGAGCGCCACGACCAGCACATCTTCTTCTTCCCGAGAATCCCCGAGAACCGCAAGCGGATTGCGCAGATTACTTCCGGCCGAATTCGGCGGGAATCTGGCCATAGTGGGAGATAGGTTCATCATTGAATATTATTTGGAACAAGTTTTTTTCATTTAAAAATCGTTATGATTTTTTAGATGGAACAATTTGATTGTAAACTAATTCCGCTTGTTTACAACGGCAAATACTAATGAAAGTAATGCAAAATAAACTAATGATAGCAAAGCAGCAAAAACTAATAACAGCTGTATTTGCGCACCGCCCGCATTGTGATGAACAGCCAATTAGTGACCACCGGCTAACCATGGGTGGTGATTCCCGTGGAGCGTCGGGAGGAGTACATGTCAGCATTAGAGCAAGCCAGTGTAGAGGGGAATATTGAGGGGTTTGTTGGGTTAGTTGGGAGTTTGACGTGAACAAATCATAGCTGATTCATCTCGCACACAAAACAATAAAAATGAAAATATTTTCTATATTTTCGTAGCTTTTTTACGAAAATAGGATTTGTTTTTCGATTGTATTAATATTTTTATTATTTTTGCGGCGAAATTAAAACGCTGTTATTATGATAAGAGAATTTTGGGTCGAGAATTTCCTTTCGATAAAGGAACGCCAAATATTAAACTTCGAAACGAAATCCAAAGAGGATGATTGGGCTTCTGTGGACATGGGTAACGAAAAGCGGGTTAACAAACTGGCAGTGATATATGGCGCCAATGCATCTGGAAAATCAAATATGCTGCTGGCCATACAGAATATTTTTGAGATTTTATTTATTCCACATAGTAGAAAACAATCCACTGTTAAAACCAGGAGGCCGTTTGCATTATGCCCGAATAAACCGACACGGCTTTTTGTATCTTTTTACGCAAACCATATTAGATATGACTATATGGTTTCATACATAAAAGACTACATAACGGACGAATTATTGGAATGGTACCCTAATGGATCGAAGTCGCTTTTTTATGAAAGACATTTTGTTTCACAAGAAGCGCAGAGTGAAATAAAGTTTGGATCAAGTCTTAAAGTTTCAGCTAAGACAAAGGATAATTTTATACAAAACACCCTTAACAATCATTCTGTATTATCTGTTTTTGGCAAAATCTCTTTCAGCATTGATGCTAAACCAATAGCTGACCTTTATAATTGGATCGCTAATTATATGCATGAGGTAAACATTGAACATGATTCCCCTCAAAAGACGCTAAAATCCATTGAAAAAAACAACAAATCAAAGCAATTCTACATTCAAATGCTACAAAAGGCGGACTTTAATATTGTTGATTTTTATACAGAAACAGTAAGCGAAGAAATTCCGCAGATAGGTTTAACTGTCAATAATGAGACACTTTCTTTAGAAAACAAAATGGTTCCATTTGAGCGAACAAAAGTATATTTCATTTGTGAAGCGGGGAATGAAAAGTTTACATTAAGCTATGATGAACAGTCGGAAGGCACAAAGAAATTTTTGTCAAACTTGTCATCTTTGTATAAAGCGGTAACAGGCAACCATGTGTTTCTAATTGACGAAATCGACTCAGAATTGCATGACGATTTGTTGCTCTATTTCCTCAACACATTTATCATGAACTCTAATGAGTCGCAGTTGATTTTCACCAGCCAGGAAACGTCCTTGTTGAACGAAGATTTGTTGAATACACATCGTGATTTTGTGTTCTTTGCGGAGAAGAATCGTGATGGGGCTTATTCCGAATACACTCGTGCGGACGAATACGGGCTGCACAAGAATCTTTCTTTATACAAGTCATATCGGAACGGCCGGTTAGGCGCGGTTCCCCAATTAGGTTCACCTTTATTATACTTAGAAAACGATGAAGAAAATTAAGGATTCTATCATAGTAATTGGTGAGGCAATTACGGAATACTACTATTTCAATTCTTTGAAAGATACATACCGGCAGCTCAACATAAGGCCTACCTATCCCAAACATTCTTCGGGACTGGATTATCTTAAACAAGAAATTGACAAAGCGATAGAAGCTGGCTATTCGCAGATTATTTGTGTGGTTGACATGGACAACAAAAAAGAGGGAAAAGAAAAGAGCGACTATGAACGCTTCAAAAAGCGGATGGTGGGCACTCACACGATAAGGAAGACGAAGCAGAAATATGAGATTCGTTTTATTGAGAATGAACGTTGTACCGAGATCTTTTTCTTGTTTTATTTTGCATATACATCTCGCTGTTTCCAAAACCAGCCTGAACTATTGAAAGAATTGAACAATCATTGCGTATATGAGAAAGCGGAAATCTTTTTCAAGAAGCACTCGCTTCATCAGTATTTTGAGAAAGCAGGTGGCAATTTCATGCTTGCATTGCGCAACGCCGCAAAATCAATGAAAGAGAAAGAAGAAACGGAAAGGGATTACACCTACTCTCAAATGGCAGAGCTGTTTGAGGCGTTGGGGATAAGAGTTGATTAAAACAATGATAAACTTACAAGAATGAATGAGATTTTTTTATTAAAGAAAGATAAGAGATTTGTTTTAAGTAAAATAGATGAGATATTTCATAAATATCAAACGATTAATTCAACGAATGAAGTGCAACGAAGAACTATCCTTAGAAAATGTTGCCATGATATTGATTGTATGTTAGACGAATGCTTTGAACCAAGTCTTTGGGGAGTTGCTAAATGTAAGCAAAAAACCTACAGGTGTTATTGTGTTGACGATCCTCAGCTTGTTGATATGTCTTTTTATATTCTTAACCAGATGCTGTCTGAATTGAATGCCAGGACCTATTGCGCTATTCCTTTAAAAGAATACCCGTCATGTCGCAAACTGGTTGGATTGTCGCCTAAGGATGTTATTTCGAAAACAAAGGATTTGGTGAAAAATGACATTGTAAAAGCTGAAGTATGCTTTTTGTTATTAGGATTAGACGTTGGCAAGGCCATTAATATTGTAGATATAAAAAAGCTTTATCAAGGTTTCTTGGATGAATTACAAAAAGAGATACGAGAGAAAAATAATGGAATAAATCCAGTGGAGCAAGAGCTTATGGATTGGTTTAATACGGAAATAGGTTATTGCGATTTAGCAATGTTTAAGGCGGGAATTAGTATTGGGGAAAATGTTGCAGATCTTATTGATATTGCTCAAAAGAACATTGATAAGTATGAGAATCGTTCCTTGAATGGGAATAATAGTATTAGTTAAAACGCATAAAATGTTTGAAAAGACAATGGGGTATTAACAAGAATTGTTCATAGTCGTTTTCCGTTTTGATAACATGAAATTAGTCTGTCACACTATCTCGTATTTTATATTATTTTTGTATTTTTGCGATGTGAAACACCTTTATACGGCCATGCCCATTAATCGATACACTTTGGGAAATAGGTATTTTGCGTAAGAAGTGAGGTGGAAATATATGATTATTAATTTGATTATATCATCTTTTAAACTACATTATGAAATATCATTTTAGTCAGGGGAAAAAGGATCTTCTCGAAAATATTGATGAGGACAAGCATTGCGAAACAATCTGTGAGAAGATAAGTTCGTTTTTCGATATGAAAAACCTATGTTTTTTGTTTGGTTCTGGCACAAGTGCCAAGGCTATTCCGTTGATGAAAGGTTTGTATGAGGGACTTCTGGGAGAGAAAGATAAATATCCTGCTGAGGAAAAAGAGTTTCTTGAAAGCATCGGAGACGAAGATAACATTGAAAATGTTTTAGGGGTTCTTTATTCTGGACGCAGTTATTTGAAAGATTTAAAGACTCCATCTGATGATGAGAAGAAAAGACTTGAGACAATTACTTCTCTGATAAAAAAGATTGAGAGTTTCTTGAAAACCAAAATAGATGTTTTGAATAAAGACACTTGGGATACCGAAACATGTAAAACACTAGATAACTACAAGAAGTTTTATTTCAAAGTGGCCTTACGCAACAAGGAACTTTCGAGAGTAAACATTTTTACCACCAATAATGACATGTTCAATGAAGTTGCCCTTGACAATTTAAGCATTCATTACTTTAATGGTTTTAGTGGAGGAGTGATGAAGAGCTTTAATCCCGCAAGTTTTAATTATACATTGTCAAAGCGCATGGATACTGCTATTGATAAATACGAACCTGTAGAAAACCTTGTTTACCTATACAAAATACACGGTTCAGTAAACTGGATAGAAGATGACACCACGAATAAGGAGACATTCTTTAAAATCAAAGAATTACCGTTAAGAAATGATGTCAAGGATGCAAGTGTATTGATTTATCCAACACCTCTAAAACAAAATAAGAGTTTGGGAGCTCCTTATGTGGATCTCTTTCGTGAATTTCAGCATAAATTATTAGAGCCTAATACCGTATTATTTGTTATAGGCTATAGTTTTAGTGACGAACATGTAAATGATATTGTTTACCGTGCTTTGGCAACCAATTCAACGATGAATCTCGTTGTGATTAATAATATTTCAGATGAAAAAGTAATATCAAAGGTTGATGACCCTCGAATCTATCGTATTTGGTCAACCGATGAGACCACTGGTGAAAAGCCAATCCATCATTTCAGTGAGATAGTAGAAAAACTTATCCCAACAAAAAATGCTTTTGACCCTGAACCACTATTAAAACAATTCGTAAATGAACTCCATGAAAATAGGTAAAATCATATCTGTCGAATACAATAAGTTCCGGGTACGATTGTTCCATTCCACCAGAAACTCAACAACCAGCATTGATGGTTCTGTGTATTACTTTGGTAATATAGGCAGTTATCTTAAAACTCAGAATGTCTCTGGTGAGATGATAGTATGCGAGGTTGTTTCAGTAGTGGATTATGTCTCCCCTAATGTACAAGTATCCAAATACAATCTTGATAGCTCTCGAGAGATAGTACTGCAGCCGATTGGAACTATAAACCGTGATAATAAGTTCTCATTGGGTGTAGGTATTTTCCCACCGCTTTATGCTGATGTAGAGATTGTTTTGACATCAGACTTGGACTTGATTCTTGAAGGTGTTAAAGATAGTTCGGAAAAGAATTCGGGTATTCATAAATCTTTTAGAATAGGAATGAGTAAAAGTATGCTCAATTACCATATTAATCTGAATATCAACACTTTCTTCAATATCCACACCGCTATTTTGGGCAATAGTGGAAGCGGCAAATCCAACACTGTTGCACATATACTTCATGAAGTATACAGAAAGGATAATAATTTTGCAAAAGGAGCCAAAACTATTTTATTCGATTCCAATGGTGAGTACAAAAAGGCTTTTCATGATGCTCGTTTAACGAAGGAAATTGATGTCAAATTTTACAAACCAACACTGAAAAAGATGGATTTAGATTCTGGACAGGAATCATTTCCAATGCCATACTATTTGATGAACCTTGACGAGTGGCTTGGCTTTCTGATGGCTTCTGAATTGACCCAAAAGCCGTTTTGGGATAAAGTACTCCAAACAACTTACAAATTTTACAAGATAGTAAATGATAACAGTAACAGCAATACGTCTTTTGTCAACTATTTTAAATGGAAAGTGTTGCATATACTTTCGTTAGTTTTAGCTCAAGTGGATTCTGACACAGCTAGGATTACCGCAGCTAGAAGTGTCTTATTCAGATGCGGACAACTACTTGGAGAGGAGGAACGTCTTTCTGACATGAGAGAGTTTCTTCAGAAGGCAGAGCAATGCTGTTCCATTGTTTATGGTAATAATGATTCCAAATTGGATGATTTCATTTCTTCAGCCAAAGATAATATTGATGAAGATAATGCTATTGCGATTGACCTTCAAAAACTAATGCCTGGAGAATATTATGATTATAAGTTCTTATCTATTGCTGTTGAAATGACGTTGCTTGAGGAAGAGGCACGTGGTAATGTTCGTATCCGAGAGTATGCATCCACTATGATTACCCGCTTGGATTATTTTCTCAACAATCCAGAGTGTGGGTTTATGAAGTCAGACAAGCAAGATTATCAGAATGTGGAGGATTATTTAAAAAAAGTGTTTGGTATTAATGATGACGAAAAGAAAAAACAACTAATTGTCATAGACTCAAGCGAAATCAATTCTGAAACGCTTGAACTGCTGACAAGTGTGATAAGTCGTATGTTATTTGACTACAGAAAACACCTTTATGGAGAATCAAGACGTAAGCAACCAATTCATTTAATAATGGATGAGGCTCATCGTTACATACGGAAAAATGGTGGTTATATTCTTCGTGAGAATATTTTTGAAAAAATTGCCCGTGAAGGACGGAAATACTCGCTATATTTAATGATATCCTCACAACGTCCATCTGAATTATCGGAGACAGTTCTTTCCCAATGTGGTAACTATATTGTGCACCGCATTCAAAATGAAGTGGATTTAAAATATGTTTATTCTGTATTGCCCTATTTTTCTGAAGATTTCAATAGCAAGATCAAACAGTCTGTTCCTGGTGAAGCACTAATTTTTGGTAGTTGTGTACCAATGCCTTTGCAGATATACGTGCCAAGAGCCAATCCGGATCCAGACAGCGACAACTGTATAATTGCCGAAGAATGGTTTAAAGAAGGTTCTAGAAGTATTGTCGAAAAAGAACAATAATCTTTTATTGTTTTAGAGTACTAAATTAAGACAAAGTAACTATAGCCAGCCCTCTGTCATTTACCTTTTAGGTGGTATTGTGATTGCAGTTTTCTCAAAAACTTTATCCCCTTTTACCAAAATAATTCCGTATCTTTGCACCCTAAAATAAAACAGAAACTAAAACCCAAAATTAATATCAAAACAGTAGAAGAATAGAATAATAAGATAAACATATAGTATAAAAGCGTTTTTGCTTTTCAAGTGGACCGAAATCTCGACAATTTCAATCACACTACTCAAGAAAGCAGAAATGCTCACGGTATGTCCGTGGGCTTTCTTGTTTGTAGTGTAGGTTGTCGAGAACCTCGGTCCAGACAGAAGTTCACGGATTTTTTATGCTCGATAACCAAAACACAAAACAAATCAAAAGCCGCCAGCGGGTAGCTGACCATGGCGAGGTGTTCACCAATCCCCGCGAGGTGAACGCTATGCTCGACCTCGTGCGCGACGAGTCGTTCCGGCTCGACAGCCGCTTCCTCGAGCCCGCCTGCGGCGACGGCAACTTCCTCATCGAAATCCTCCGCCGCAAACTCTCCCTTCTGCAAGACACCAAATCCCAAACCGAATGGGAGTTCCAGAGCCTCATCGCCGTCGGATCCTGCTACGGCATCGACATCCTTTCCGACAACGCCGAAGCCTGCCGCACAAGACTTGAGGAGTACGTCCTCTCCCAACATCCAGCCTCGGAGAGGCTACCCGTGGACAGTCCCTACCTCCTCTCGCTCCGCTATATGCTCCAAAAGAACATCGTCTGCGGCGACGCCCTCACCTACCGCACCGCCGAGGACAAGCCCATCGTCTTCTGCGAGTGGACCCCTATCGCCGGAAGTATGCAGTTCTCCCGCCGCGACTTCCAGTTCGACTTCCTCGTCACCCAAAGCCACCAGTACAGCCTTTTCGACGAGCAAGGCGAAGCGCAAAGCTTTGACGAACCTGTACACACTTATCCCCCTTTGCATTACACCCAACTTTATCGATATGACACACTATAGTCCCGACATCCTCAATTGCTTGGCCAACCTCAGCAGCGACGAGGTCTTCACCTCGCCCGAGTTGGCCAACCGAATGCTCGATCTGTTACCACAAGAGTTGTTCCGCAGTTCCAAGACGCGCTTTCTTGACCCTTGCAGCAAGAGCGGGGTCTTCCTGCGCGAGATAGCGAAACGGCTTTTAGCTGGTCTCGAAGAGCAAATCCCCGACTTGCAACAGCGCATCGACCACATCATGACAAAGCAGGTTTTTGGAATCGCGTGCACCGACCTCACCGCCGAGATGAGCCGCCGCACGCTCTACTGCACCAAGCAGGCCAACGGCAAATACAGTGTCAGTACGGTTTTCCGTGACAAACAGGGCAACCTGCGCTACGACCGTTGCCGCCACACGTGGAACGCACATGGCCGTTGCAAATACTGCGGTGCCAGTCAAGGCGAGTATATCCATACCGACTCTCGCGAGACCTACGCCTATCCGTTTATTCACAAATCAATCAAAGAAATATTCAAGAAAGAAATGCAATTCGACGTAATTATTGGAAATCCGCCGTATCAGATGTCTGATGGAGGTGGAACAGGGGATAGCGCAAAACCCATTTATCATCAATTCATAGAACAAGCAAAACAAGTAAAGCCTCGATATCTTATTATGATTTCTCCTTCTCGGTGGATGAAAGGTGGTAAAGGTTTGGACGAATTTAGGAACACCATGCGTAATGATACACGTATAAAGTATATCTACGATTATGAAGATGCTGCGGAATGCTTTCCTGGTGTGCACATAGATGGAGGTGTAAGCTACTTTTTATGGGATGCTTCATACAACGGAATGGTAGATTACTTATTTAAATCGCAGGATGGTGGGTTATATCAATCAAAGCGATTTCTTAAAGTTGATTATTCTGACACTGTCATACGAGATCCTCGTCAAATATCAATTATTAAACGTGTGAAATATCAGTGTACTAAATTCTTTAATGAAATTGTGTCACCAAGAAATCCCTTCGGGCTATTTGCAGACTTATTTAATGATCCAGAGAAGTATCCAACTATTAATATAGTAGATAATCCTTTCAGTGGAAGTTGCAAAGTGTATGGAGTAAAAGGAAAAAAAGGAGGAGCAAAGCGTGTCATAGGGTATATAAACATTAACTGTTTGAACAAAAATGTAGATTTTTTGGACAAATACAAATTGTTTTTTTCAAAAGCATATATGACAACATCAACAGTCCCTCCTGAAATAATTAAAGGCGAAAGAGGGGATGTTTGTACAGAAACATTTTTACACATTGGCCCATTCGACAGTGTCAAGAAAAGGGATAATTGCTTGAGTTATATTAAAACAAAGTTTTTCAGAGCGTTATTATTCTTCAATAGACACTCCCTTAATATTTCTCAAGAGTCATTTGCATCAATCCCACTCCAAGACTTCTCCCACCCCTGGACAGACGAGATGCTATACGAGAAATACGGCTTGGACAAGGACGAGATTGCCTTTATCGAGAGCATGATAAGACCGATGGAATAAGTTATAGATCTTATAATAAATAATTTGCGTTCTTTGAAATAATGTAAGGAAAAGCGTTCGTCATAATTAAAAATGTGTATTTTTGCATCAGAAGAAAACATGATATATTATGACACACGAATATTCAGCAGAAGCTTTTGAAGCTCAAGAAGTTAATGAGCCTGGAATCAATTATTCCACCTCTTCAAGAAAGTCTTTGCGCACCGTTTCAGACGAGGAATTGGCACAAAGTATGACGCTTGATGAGCTCGACAATCATTTAACAGAACTTATCCACCATCATTATCACGCTAAATAATGAAAGTGATTGTTGATGACATTGTTGTGAAAGCGATCGATAGTTTCTATCTCGCTGCCATGAACAGGCATATCTCATTGTCAGAGGAAACCGTCATGGCTAAAAAGAAAAGGCTGATTTCCGCACTCGGTTTTTTAAGCGATTATTATTTCATCTACCCAAAGGCAAGATGGAAACGCAAGTGGATAAAAAACAAATGGCAGGATTTCACATGCGAGGATTTCCATTTCGCATTTGAGATAGCTTTGGACAAGAACGGCCAAGAATTCATATTTATTCAGGACGCGACACACAGTTTGCTTTATCACTGATTCCTTTACATCTTTCAAAGAGCGCCATAAACCTTTGTGATTATGGCGACTATAGACCAAATCCTCCCCAACAGACGACGCACGGTGCCGCAGATATATATGTACGACGACGTTGCCTTCCCGGGCTGGATCAAGATCGGGGAAACGACCCGCGCCGATGTGACGCAGCGCATCGACGAGCAACACCCCATCACCGAACCTTACAAGACCTACCATCTGCTGTGGCACGACAATGCCTTCTATGCCGATGGCAGCGGCGAAAGTTTCAGCGACCACGATCTGCACGAGTGTCTGCGCCGTATGGGAAAGGAACTCATCGGCGAATGGTGCCGCTGCTCCCTGCGCGAGGCACAAGCGGCATACGTGGCAGTGCGCCATCGCGATACACATATCGAAACGGTGCGAGACCTCGACTACGAGATGCGCGAAGAGCAGGCACAGGCGGTAAAACAGACGGCAGAATACTTTGCCAAGATGGACAAAGAAGAGCCCGACCGCCCCAGCCACTACCTGTGGAACGCCAAGATGCGTTTCGGCAAGACTTTCGCCACCTATCAGCTCGCCAAACGCATGGGAGCAAAACGTGTGTTGGTTCTCACCTTCAAACCCGCCGTGGAGGACTCTTGGAGCGACGACCTACTGCGGCACCGCGATTTCGAAGGTTGGCAATACTTCAGCAGTCGTGACACCGATAACTCTAAACTCTTAACTCTCAACTCTAAACTACCGTTAGTGGTTTTCGGCTCATTCCAAGACTACCTCGGCAGAGACCGCTACGGAAACATCAAATCCAAAAACGAGTGGGTTCACAGCATCCATTGGGATTTGATTGTGCTGGACGAGTACCACTTTGGTGCGTGGAATGACAATGCCAAGAGTCTGCTCGACCTCGGGGATGCCGAGGCCAAAAAGCGTCAGGCTGAGGAAGATGAGGTGATGAGCGAAAGCGGCATTGACGTGGAAAGCGGACGTGCTTGGGACGACAGCGATGTGCCTATCACGGGCAAACATTACCTCTACCTTAGCGGCACTCCTTTCCGCGCCCTAGCCACGGGCGAATTCATTGAAAACCAGATCTTCAATTGGACTTATCAGGACGAACAGGCACGGAAAGAGGCTATCGGTGGCCCCTACTTGGAGATGCCCACCATGGTGATGATGACCTACCAGATGCCGCAAGACCTCGGTGCAATGATCGAGCAATGGGATATGGACGGCTTCGACCTCAATGAGTTCTTCCGGGCCGAGGGCAAGACTTTTGTCCATGAAAAAGCGGTGCAGAAATGGCTCGACATCATCCGTGGCAAAGCCCCCATTTTTGGCGACGGCAGTTCACCCCTCAATGTGCGGCCAGCTTTACCTTTCGAGGACACTCGCCTGCTTGACTTCTGCGCCCACACGATGTGGTTCCTGCCCAACGTGGCGGCGTGCGATGCCATGGAAGCGCTTCTTCACCGTCCGGCCAACGGATTCTATCAGAACTACACCATCATCAACTGCAGCGGCACAAAGGCTGGCATTGGCGTGGATGCCCTTGGTCCGGTGCGCGAAGCCATGGGCGACAACCCCTTGAAAACCCGCACTATCACGCTGACTTGCGGCAAGTTGACCACGGGCGTTACCCTTCGACCGTTAGGCGGACTGCTGATGCTGCGCAACTGCTCCAGCCCCGAGACCTACTTCCAGACGGCTTTCCGCGTGCAGAGCCCGTGGACAACCACTGACAAAGACGACCCGACAAAGAAAACTATTCTCAAACCCACCTGCTATGTGTTCGATTTCGCCCCCAATCGTGCTTTGCGCGAGGTGGTGACATACGCCAACCAGTTGGATGTCGATAGCAACCGCCGCATCACCGACAAGGTGGATGAGTTCATCAACTTCCTGCCCATCCTTCAATTCGACGGCAGCTCCATGAAACGGGTGGATGCCACTGAAATCCTCGACTTTGTGGATAACGGCACCAGCGGCACGCTGCTGGCACGCCGTTGGAACAGTGCCCAACTGGTGAATGTGGACAACGCCACCCTGCAACGAGTGCTGAACAATCCCGAGGCCATGGCCGCCATTATGAAAATCGAGGGCTTCCGCGCCTTGGGCGGCGACATCATCGAAAACATCGTCAATCGCTCAGAAAAGATAAAGAAACTAAAACGCGATGTCGGCGAAGGTGGTGACAGCAAAAAGAAGAAAGAGCTGACGCAAGAGGAGAAGGAATATCGCTCCAAGCGGCGCGAGGTGCAGGAAAAACTGATGAAGTTTGCCACTCGAATCCCCATCTTCATGTACCTCACCGATTATCGTGAAGAAAGTCTTGAAGATGTCATCCGCAAACTGGAACCGAGTCTGTTTGAGCGCGTCACAGGCTTAACAATCGACGATTTCGATCTGCTGTTGCGTGTCGGTGTCTTCAACCGCGCCCAGATGAACGACGCCATCTTGAAGTTCCGCCGCTACGAGGATGCTTCGTTGGCCTACACTGGCGTGAACCGCCACGCCTCCGACACCCGCGTTGGGCTGATGGACAGCACGGTGCCGATTGAGGCGATGGTGAATCGGGAGACTTATCCCCGTTAGTTCAATTTCTCATAGCTTTTATCCAGAGTCTCCATTTCGCGGCGGGAAAAGATCGCGTTTCAAAGCACTGGTCTCCCGCGCCGCGAGTGGTTTTTCGGGCGCATCATGGCCCCACACTGCGGCCTTCGGCCTTGTGCGGGGTTACTGAGATGGCATCCCTACCGGGATGCATCCCACGATGGACACAATTAGGTTATCTGCATTAGCCTCGAAGAGGCTGTATCCCAGTAACCCCAGACCAAACGCAGTGCGGGCTGGGGCTGGAGAGCGCGCCCGCCCCCCCATCGCACCGCGGAAGCACCTTGCCTCGAAGCTCGGCCTCGGCTCGGTGCGAAAGGGAGTAACTTAATGAGTTGCAATGAGAGATAACAACAAAGTGCCATTATGTATATAAATAACCAAAATTATTATTTTTGCGACATAAAATCATCCTCATGAAAAATCAAAGCAAAGCAATTGTACTTGGCCTGTTACTGGGAGTTGTGGCTTGGGGGCAAGCATCGGCACAGAGACTGAGTGACCGGTATTTCGGCGTCTCCCGACAGGTTTTCACCGATACCATCAAAATCAAAATGTGGAACGGAGCCATCATCGTCCCGGTGGAAATTGAGGGCGAAACCAAAAACCTCATGTTCGACACCGGTGCCGGAAGCGGATTCTGGATCGGGAAAAAAGAGGCATGGATGAGATCTACGGACGACAGCACTTATACCACCGATGCCCAAAACAGACATAAAATGATGGAGATGGTAGAAATCCCCTCCATCAAGATGGGCAATATTATTATCAAAGGTTATCGGATGGTTGTTGACGATGCACTTAGCAACTTCACCTGTGGAATCATTGACGGCGCCTTCGGCTTCGATCTCGCCGCCAAAGGCATTTCGTTCAAGTTTGACACCAAAGACAGTCTGCTGATCATGACATCCCACAAAGGGTTCTTCGCCAAGGAGGAGAAAGGACACGCCCGGGTGAAATACAAAGATTATGGTATCCGGCCCAAAGTATGGGCGAAAATACCGTTTGCCCGCCCTAAAATGCTTTTCGACATGGGCGCTATTGGCGGGTGGTTCGGTCTCCCACAGGAGTTGTTGGACCTGTGGTCTAAAAATGATCCCAAAATCAAACAGCAACTGGATGCTATGACGGTGAATGTGGACACGACCGTCATGACATACGCGGGGCTTTTCGGCGCCTCATACGATACTGTTATCAACGGAGAACTTTGCTTTCCTGAAATTGAAGTGGGCGACATTATCTTCAAAGACGTGTGGGTGAACACTGCCACACACAACAGGGCCATTGGCTCGTCCATCCTGGAACATGTTTCACTGATTATTGACGCACCGAAGAAAAGTTTCTACTTCCTCCCACATGATGGGAATCCGGAAATCACGGTGAACAACAAGCCCCGGGGGTTGGATTTGGTCGCTGCCGAAGAGGGCGACCCTCTCGGTGCCATGAAAGCAATCGTGCGCAAAGGCTCTAAAGCGTACGAGAAAGGGATTCGCACCGGCGACTACCTGGTCAGCGTCAACGGCACGCCCATCACCTGCCAATGCGATTTAATGTTGCTGACGCGCCAAGAGAGCGTGAAACGCTATGTGTTCCGCACTCCAGAGGGCGAAATCAAAGAGATTGAGTGGTAATTATCCCCTAAGGGAAACATGTGTGCATTTCACTTCCTCCCGAAGTCGGCGGGAATCTCGCCCCAGAGGGGGGTGTTCCATTTATAGATAGGATTGGAATAGGTGTTGTTCTGCAGCCATTTCTCCGCGCGCGCCATCATCTCGAACAGCACGGCGTTCTCCTCCGTCGGCAAAACAATGGATTTGTGCTTCTTGTGCCGCACCCACGACAATGCGGTGATGCTGTCGGTGTAGATGGGGATGTCCAGATTCTTCTGCTTCAGCAGGGCCAGGCCGTGCACCAGGGCCAAAAACTCGCCGATGTTGTTGGAGGCGTTGGGGAACGGACCCTTGTGGAACCACACTTCGCCCGTGGCGGCATACACGCCCCTGTACTCCATCACCTTGGTCACCATGTTGCAGGCCGCATCCACACAGAGGCTTTCGAGGATGGGTTTCTGCGCATTGGCGTCATTTGCCTGCAATTGCAGCGCCACGCCACTGGCCGTTGCCGGATGGTTGCGGTAATAAGCGGCATAACCCTCATTGAGCGCACTTTTTGCCGCTTCTAACGTGTCAAACGACTTGTACTTTGCGCCCTCAAACTGATAAACTTGCTCCTTGCACTCCGGCCAGTTGTCGTAAACCCCGGGCTTCACGCCGTTCCAAACTACATAAAATTTCTTCTTTGCCGTCATAGTTCTTCATTTAATCAATAAAACAACTTGTATCATGTATAATATCTATAAAAGATAGATGGATTCTAATTCCTTGGTCAAAGACCGAATGCCATTTTGAATTTTTTCAGACTGCACTTTTCGAGGCTTGTGCACACCAGCCGCATAATGCCACAATTGACGCTCGTTGATGCCAGTAATGCGACTCAAAGCAGCTTTTGTAAAGATATTGCTATAATAGTTGATGAAAGTAGAAGGATCTATCTTGAACCGCAATACATAATCTCCGGCCAGCAATTCACAAGGATGGTCATTGTCCTGCAAATACAAATCAATGGCCTCGCGAATATTACTGTCTATCTCCTTCAGATCCTTGCCCACCGTAATAATCGGAACGCCCTCAATATAGGCACTGAGGTTTTTACCCGCATATTCAACAATCACTTCAATAGTATTCATAATATTCTCTATTTTAGACCTACTTGTTTCAAAATACTGTAATAGGTTCCTTTTTCAACACCTTTGCTTCCATGATTGGGGACAATCACTATTCTCCCCTCTTTCTCAAATTTAAGATGGCTTCCCTTTTGGCCTTTAAGGACAAAGCCATTCTTTTGCAGCAACAATATCACGTTTTTCACAGTTTTGAAACTCATAAGAACGTTTGTTTTCAGTCGCTGCAAATATAGTAAAAATATGAATATTTCACTTGTTGTTTTTTTTTCTATTTTCGCGGGCCCTTAATCCAAATTCGTAATCATTTGTTTGTAGAGATGAAAAACACAAGATTCCAACATTTTCCACTCATTTCCATTCTGTTTCTTTCCCTTACCATCCTCGTCACAGGCTGCAACAACTCCAACAAAAACATGGAGTCTATCAGCGTGACGCGCAATTTTGCCAACTCCAACTGGAACTTTGAGGAGCAGGTGATGGACATGCCGTTCACCATCACGGACACAACCAAAGACTACAGTATTGAATTTGTGTTGAACTACGACACTGCCAGAATCGAGGTGGAACAACTTCCTGTTACCGTAACCCTCAGATTTCCAGACGGACAGGAAACCTACGTCACCAGTCTTTTCGATTTCAACCAGGATGCCAACAAGAGTTTTGTCGCCGCTGGAAACGGAAGCACATGCAACATGAACTTGGTGGCTTTTCCCAGAAAAAGCCTGAACCAGTCGGGAGAATACCACATCATCTTCTACCGCAAGGCTGTAAAATATGACAATTACGGATTCAACAGCCTCACTCTGAAGGTTAATCCTCTTAAAAAGAACAAGAACTAGATATCTTCCCTGTACAGCAACGGGCTGGTAATCACCTGGTCTATTTGGAAACGCCGATGGGCGTGATTGGACATGGGGATTTCCTTACCTCGCATGCGCACACGAATGCGTTCCTCCAGAATATTGTTCATCAGCACCCCAAAATACTCAATGAGATTCTGCAACGTGGAGATACGCTTGCCCTCACCTGTTTTCTGCGGTTCTTTTTGCAAAAAATGGGTCACATTCACTGTCTGAAAGCGCTGATCCAATTCCAACAATTCCGAAATTTCAGTGATGGAACTGTCCTTGTCGCTATACAGGATGACGATATAATCATAGTTATGGTAAGGACATTTGAAGAGCATCTCTTTCCTGTCATTGAAGAAAAAATAGACGATGTTTTCCTCAAACATGGAGAGACCCAACAGCGGATTCTTCGGCTGGACATCCTCCGGTTGCGGCAGGGTCGTGCGGTTGGCCATAACCACCATATTGATGTCCTTGGGAGCATCCAGCACGGCAAAATAGGTCGGAAACTGTATTTCTTGCTGTGAGCGGTCGGGCGCATAATCGGTGATGAAAGAAAACTCCCGCCCGAACAATTTGGACAACGTCGAGGCGAATCGCATCGGTTCCTGCTGCGACTTCAACATAAACAACGTGTATTGCCTGGACTGCCCGAAACAATCCTTCCAATCCAACTTACTTTCTGACGGCTTTATCATCATAAAAATGCAAAGTGCAAAAATACAAAAATAGCCGTGAAAAACAGTTTGTAAAAACTTGCGAAAAGGCGATTTTAACAATTGATTTTCTTACTTAAAATATTTACTTTTGCCACCGATTTCGCAAGGGTTATCATGCCTTTGCAAATCAACAGTAAGTTACTGATATAAAAGTAAATAATTAAAATACTAATTAACTGAAACATGTCAACAGAAAAACAAATCAAACACATTGACGACATCGTCGTTCGGTTCGCCGGCGACAGTGGTGACGGAATGCAGCTGTCGGGAACACTGTTCTCCGACGCCTCTGCCCTGACGGGCAATGACATTGCCACTTTCCCTGACTATCCTGCAGAAATCCGCGCCCCGCATAA
>LXOW01079239.1_pt1 | contig 21950 bp, 18 predicted proteins | sample 1368591 | NCBI WGS metagenome assembly LXOW01 (sample SAMN04884650, study PRJNA319009) | bovine gut metagenome | isolation source: Cow rumen | host: Bos taurus | place: Italy: Legnaro (PD) | collected 2014-07-09
CTGTTCCATTGAAATATTCTTCTATTTGTTCAATTACGTATTTTGTATTATCGAGAACCTCCTCATTAGTAAAACGAATGACGTGGTATCCCATTTGTTCAAGCACCTCTTCTCTTACTTCATCATCTGCTTTTTGTGTTGGTTCTGAGTGATATCCACCATCTACCTCTATCACAAGTCCGTCATGCAAGGAAACAAAGTCAACAATGTAATCCCCAATAATGTGTTGGCGTAGGAATTTTATTCCCAGAGCGTTTTTCCGCAAACAATCCCAAAGCACTTTTTCTGCGAGTGTTGCATTCTTACGGTTCTCTTTGGCAAATTCCTTTAATAGCGCATATCTGTCAGGTGAAGCCGTCTTATAGCTCATAGTGCTCTTACTAATCACTCCCCTCCCTCGCAGGGAGGGGTTGGGGGAGAGTCTGGTGGGTCTCCTTAGAACGGAATATACACAACAGCCAGGATCTTAGCTGCTTTGCCCGGTGCACCGTGGATGTGGTGCTTCACAATGGAGTCGTAGAAGATGCTGTCACCCTCCTTCAGCGTATAGGTCTCCTTGCCATAGACCAGTTCCACGTCACCCTCCATGACATAGATGAACTCCTCACCCTCGTGGGCAGACAGTTTGTAGTCAGGATTGTCATTGGGGGCAATGTCGATGATGAACGGCTCCATGTGGCGGCCTGCCTTCTGCTGAGCCAGCGGGTGATACTCCATGTTCTTGCGGGCATCCGTAGCGTCATTGGAGAAACTAATGCTGTGGTCTTTCTCGCGGTCTTCTGCACGGCAGATGACGGGTCCCAGTGAGTCGTTGTCGTCCATGAACGTTCCCAGTCGGACCCCCAGTGCCCTGGCAATCTTGATTAACGGTCCTAAGGACGGCATGTTCTGGCCGTTCTCAATGGACAGGATCTGTTCTTGGGACAGACCGCTACTCTCTACAATCTCCTCAATAGAAATGTTCTTCGATTCCCTAATCCCTTTGATTTTGGAACCTACCACTGTGTTGTTTGTGTTGCTATTAGTCATGTCTAGAAAAATAATTTGGCTGCAAAGGTAAAAATAAAATATGAATTACGAATGATAATTTATAATATTTTTATATAAATGTAAAGAGAAGGAAGCAGAAAGGGATGAAAAGTTTGCACAAATGCAGCGTGTCTGTGCAAACTTTTTGCTCGCTAACGGTTGATTTTCAACGAAAAGCAAAAAAAATGCTAATTCATAATCCATAATTCATATTTTTTTTCTACCTTTGCACCCCAAATGAGCGAGTTAGAGACGTATCGAATAGATTTNNGCGCGCAGCTGGAGCACGGAGCGTTGCATGTGTCGGTGTCTATACGCAAGACAGCCGGCTTATTTGAACTCCTGTTCCATACTGAGGGCGACGTCACTGTCAGCTGTGACCTTTGTCTTGACGACATGCAACAGCCTATCCTTGCGGACAACCGTCTGTTGGTGAAGCTGGGAGAAGAGACGAACACGGAGGACGACGAGCTTATCATAGTGTCCGAGAACGACGGCGTTCTCGACCTGTCGTGGTTCATCTACGAATTTATCATGTTGGCTATCCCCATCAAGCATGTGCATGCACCTGGAAAATGCAACCATGTGATGACAGAAAAGCTCGAAGAGCTGTCAGCTGCCCGAAGCAGTGATGAGGCCAAGGAGATAGATCCGAGGTNNGTCGTACTCATGACAAGGCAGTAGCTCCCACACTGGCAGTATGCCCCAACTGTGGTGCTTACTATGTTTATCACACAGTATGTCCTACTTGTGGATACTATCGTGGTAAGGTGGCTATCGTGAAAGACGAAGTGGTTGAATAAAAACCAGGTAAATGAAGAAACTTAGTGCGGTAATCACCGGAGTTGGTGGGTACGTACCCGACTATGTCCTCAATAATGAGGAACTGTCGCGTATGGTCGATACCAACGATGAGTGGATTATGACGCGTGTGGGTATCAAGGAGCGCCGTATCCTCACCGAGGAAGGTCTCGGCACCAGCTACATGGCCCGTAAGGCGGCCAAGCAACTGCTGCAGAAGACCGGTACGGACCCTGATACCATTGACGCTGTCATCGTCGCTACGTCAACGGCTGATTACAAATTCCCTTCTACAGCCAGTATCGTGTTGGGCAAGCTCGGACTGAAGAATGCTTTTGCGTTTGATTTCTGGGCAGCCTGCTGTGGCTTCCTCTATGTGCTTGACGTGGCTGCGTCGATGATACAAAGTGGCCGTTGCAAAAAGATCATCGTGATAGGTGCGGACAAAATGTCTTCCATTGTTGACTACAAGGACCGCGCAACCTGTCCGCTCTTTGGCGACGGTGCTGCTGCCGTGCTCCTTGAGGGTACCGAAGAGGAGAACATCGGTTGCATGGACTCCCATTTCCGCTGCGACGGCAAGGGACTTCCGTTCCTGCACCTGAAGGCCGGTGGCTCGGTGAGCCCTCCCAGCCACTTCACGGTCGATCATCGTCTGCACTACCTCTACCAGGAGGGACGTACCGTGTTCCGCTATGCTGTGACGAACATGAGTGACGACTGCGCCTTGATAGCTGAGCGTAACGGTCTGAACAAGGACAACATCCAGTGGGTGGTGCCTCATCAGGCGAACATGCGTATCATTGAGGCTGTGGCCAAGCGTCTCGAACTGCCGATGAGTCAGGTGATGGTCAACATCGAACACTTTGGCAATACCAGCGCTGCCACCATACCGTTGGCGCTCTGGGAGAATGAGCATCTGCTGAAGAAGGGCGACAACATGTTGTTTACTGCTTTCGGTGCAGGCTTCGTGCATGGTGCAAGCTATTACAAGTGGGCGTATGACGGAAAACAGTAAACAATGCATAAAGCAGGATTTGTAAACATTGTTGGTAATCCCAACGTAGGAAAAAGTACGCTCATGAACCAGTTGGTTGGTGAGCGTATTTCAATTGCGACGTTTAAGGCCCAGACGACGCGCCACCGTATCATGGGCATTGTGAACACCCCTGAGATGCAGATCGTCTTCTCGGACACGCCGGGCGTGCTGAAGCCCAACTATAAGCTGCAGGAATCCATGCTGGCCTTCTCGGAGTCAGCCTTGCAGGATGCCGACGTGCTGCTCTACGTCACCGACGTGGTGGAGAACCCCGAGAAGAATATGGACTTCCTGGAGAAGGTACAGAAGATGGATATCCCCGTCATTCTGCTCATTAATAAGATAGATGAGCTTACCAGTGATACTAGCACGACTAGTCAGGCTAGATTAACTGGCATCGTTGAGAAGTGGCATACGCTGCTGCCGAATGCGGAGATTCTGCCCATCTCGGCGAAGAACAAGTTTGGCACGGAGATGCTGCTGAAGCGTATTCAGGAACTGTTGCCCGAGAGTCCTGCCTTCTTCGACAAGGACCAGCTGACGGACAAGCCTGCCCGCTTCTTCGTGTCGGAGATTATTCGCGAGAAGATTCTGCTGTATTACGACAAGGAGATTCCGTACGCCGTCGAGGTACGTGTGGAACGCTTCAAGGAGACGGAGAAGAACATCCACATCAATGCCGTCATCTACGTGGAGCGTGATTCGCAGAAGGGCATCATCATCGGCCATCAGGGCGTGGCACTGAAGAAAGTCAGCACCGAGGCCCGAAAGGCTCTGGAGAAGTTCTTTGACAAGTCTGTTTATCTTGAGACCTTTGTCAAGGTGGATAAGGACTGGCGCTCGTCGCAGAGGGAACTTGACTCGTTTGGTTATAATCCGGAATAATAGCATCTTATGAAGAGGAATTTGTTGATTGTTATCTGCTTGCTGATGGCAAGCCTGACGCAGGCGCAGATTGCCGCTACCGAGAATCAGGACACCGAACCAGCCGAAACTACGGACATGGAAGGTGACAGTCCTCTTCAGCAGTTTGAAGGCAAGATAGGCCCCTATGTCATCACGTTCTTCATGAATCCCGCCGATTTCGGTGTCGGTGACACAGTGGGCAGCTATTATTATAATGAGCGTCCGAATTCGGTGTTCAGGCTGGAACTGGTGAAGAACGAAGCCGTCAACGCCAAGGGCTCAATGCATATTGTGCTCAAGGAATTCACGGCAAAAGGCAACCATACCGGCACGTTCGACGGTCAGTACGAGTGTCGCGGTGGAGGATATGCCGGAACTTTTACCAACTCAAAGGGAAAGAAGTTCCGTTTTAAATTGATGGAGAAATATTAAGAAGAGAAGGAGAAAGTAAGATGGCAAACTTAGTAGCAATCGTAGGACGTCCGAATGTGGGCAAATCGACTTTGTTTAACCGCCTGACCAATTCGCGTCAGGCCATTGTGAGCGACGAGGCCGGTACCACGCGTGACCGCCAGTATGGCAAGTGTGAATGGAATGGCCGTGAGTTCTCGGTGGTTGATACCGGTGGCTGGGTGGTGAACTCTGACGATATCTTTGAGGAGGAGATCCGCAAACAGGTTATCGTAGCTACCGAGGAGGCCGACCTGGTGCTCTTCCTGGTGGATATAAAGAACGGCCTGACAGACTTGGATGCTGACGTGGCATTGATCCTGCGCCGCTCGAAACTGCCTGTCGTGCTAGTAGCCAACAAGGCCGATGATGGCAAGGACCTCTACAATCAGTACGAGTTTTACAAACTGGGTCTCGGCGATCCGTTCTGCGTGAGTGCTGCTACGGGTTCAGGTACGGGTGACCTGCTGGATTATGTGCTGTCGAAACTGCCCACCGAGAAGGTCGATGACGTGGAGGACGGTACCCCGCGCTTCGCTGTGGTGGGACGCCCGAATGCAGGAAAGTCGAGCCTTATCAATGCCTTCATCGGTGAGGACCGTAACATCGTGACCGATATTGCTGGTACGACGCGTGACTCCATCTACACGAAATACGACAAGTTCGGCTTCGACTTCTATCTGGTTGACACTGCCGGCATCCGCCGCAAGAACAAGGTGACGGAAGACCTGGAGTTCTATAGCGTGATGCGCTCCATCCGTGCCATCGAGAACAGCGATGTCTGCATTCTCATGCTCGACGCCACCCGCGGCATTGAGGCGCAGGACATGAATATCTTCCAGCTCATCCAGAAGAACAACAAATCACTGGTGGTTGTGGTCAACAAGTGGGACTTGGTCGAGGACAAGTCGCAGGAATCCATCAAGACCTTCGAAAATGCCATCCGTAACCGCATGGCACCGTTTGTCGATTTCCCCATCATCTTTGCTTCTGCCCTGACCAAACAGCGTATCTTCAAGGTGCTGGAAACTGCCAAGCAGGTCTATCTGAACCGTAAGGTGAAGATCGGTACATCGAAGCTCAACGAGGTCATGCTGCCTATCATCGAGATGACCCCGCCGCCCAGCATCAAGGGAAAGTACATCAAGATCAAGTACGTCAGTCAGGTGCCCGACACGCAGATTCCAACCTTCGTGTTCTATGCCAACCTGCCGCAGTACATCAAGGAACCCTATAAGCGTTTCCTGGAGAACAAACTACGTGACAACTGGACGTTGACGGGTACTCCCATCAATGTGTTTGTTAGACAGAAATAACTTAAAAAAAGCGTGAAGAATGAGGAATGAAGAACTTGTTGCCGCTGTAGGATGGATGAATGTGCTGCGACATGCTATGTTCGCTCTATTCCTCCTTCTTTGTCCCTCCTTCTTCATTTCATGCAGTAGCCCTACCCCCGAGGAAAGGGCGTCGCTGGCTGCCAAAGGCTACTATGACCACCTGATTGCTGGTGAGTACGACGCGTATCTGGAGGGTGTGGACGGCATGACGGAGGCTCCCGCTGACTATCGACAGCAGCAGCGTGTTTCCGCGGAGCAGTTTATGCAGCAGCTTCGTCAACAGCACAAGGGAATCAGTTCCGTTGAGGTGTCATCGGCAAAGACCGATAGTTCGCTACATTGCACCAACGTTTTCCTGTTGATTTGCTTTGGGGATTCCACAAGGGAGGAGATTTGTGTTCCTATGGTAGAGAGGAACGGATCGTTCCGAATGAGATAGGCTATAAAAAGAAAAATCGGATTGACTCCGTTGGAATCATCCGACTTACATGGTGTGGTAGTTATAAAGTCTTGCGATGTTCAGGCAATACTCGTTATACGACTCACTCATGAACCATTTGTTTAACAATTTCTTAATCATCTTTTTACCTTTCTTTTACTTTATTTGTTTGTGTTATCCTGAAATGCTTTCCTCTTGAAAGCCGATGCAAAGGTACGATGATTTTGGCAGGCAAACAAGCAAAAACGGGAATTGTTTGCGTTAACAGCGGTTATTTTGACATGTGTCAATCTTGGTTTTCATGCTTCAGGACAATGCTGCGCATGTTCTTCAGCAGGTCGCTGGCGAAGATGAAGTCCGTGAGCAGCTGGTTGGTGGAGTGCATAATGTCGCTGCTGACGCCCTGCCATTCCTTGCGGCCCTCATGAATGAAGATAATGTTTTCGCCTATGCCCATCACGGAGTTCATGTCATGGGTGTTGATGATGGTCGTGATGTTGTATTCCTGAGTGATGGAGTGCAGCAGTTCGTCAATGACTAGCGACGTCTTCGGGTCCAGACCTGAGTTCGGCTCGTCACAGAACAGGTATTTCGGATTCATGGCGATGGCACGGGCAATAGCTACGCGTTTCTGCATACCGCCACTGATTTCACCCGGATACTTCTCCTCCGCATTCAGCAGATTCACACGGTCAAGACATTCCTTGGCGCGTTTGATGCGGTTGCGCAGCGTCATCGGGGCAAACATGTCGAGGGGGAACATCACATTCTCCAGTACGGTCATCGAGTCGAAGAGAGCCGCACTCTGGAATATCATGCCCATCTCACGGCGCATCATCACCTTCTCATGCTTGGTCATGGCCACAAAGTCGCGACCGTCATAGAGCACTTGGCCACTGGTGGGCGTCAGCAGCCCCACCAGATTCTTCATCAGTACCGTCTTTCCGCTTCCGCTTCGGCCGATGATGAGGTTCGTCTTTCCGTTCTCAAACGTGGTGCTAATGTCCTTCAGCACCTCGATATCATCGAAACTCTTATATAGGTTCTTGACTTCAATCATTTCGCTTTCTTTGTTTTTCTACTTCCTATACTACGATAACAGCCTTGTCAGGAAAACGTCGCTGAACAGAATCAGTACGCTGGACGTGACAACGGCATCCGTCGAAGCCTTACCCACGTTTACCGAACCGCCCTCTACCGTGTAGCCGAAGTAACTGGGCACACTCGAGATGATAAAAGCAAAGAAGGTGCTCTTGATGATACTCATCCACACGAACCACGGGACAAAGGCATGTTGCAGTCCTAACGTCAAGTCTTCGGGCGGCAGGATGTTTCCTACGTAAGCTGTGGCGTAGGCACCTAAGATACCTGTGGCCGATGAGAAGATGACAAGGAAAGGCATAATGGTTATCATGCCCATGATCTTGGGCAGAATCAGGAAGTTGGCGGAGTTGATGCCCATGATGTCCAGCGCGTCAATCTGCTGGGTGACACGCATGGTTCCCAGTTCCGAGGCTATATTCGAACCTACCTTACCCGCCAGGATCAGACACATGATACTCGACGAGAACTCCAGCAGCATGATCTCACGGGTGGTGTAGCCCGTCACCCAGCGGGGCATCCACGGACTCTGGATGTTCAGCTTCATCTGGATGCAGATAACTGCTCCGATGAAGAACGAGATGAGCAGTACGATACCGATGGAGTTGACACCCAACTGTGCCATCTCCTTGATGTATTCTTTCGCGAACATCCTTAGACGTTCCGGCCTGGTGAAAGTGCGCCCCATCAGCATCAGGTAGCGTCCGAAAGCGTTAAGCCATTTTGAAATAATCATACCAATAATCGTTTTCGGGGACAAAGGTAGTGCAAACCGAGCGGAATGCAAAATAAATTTCGATTTATTTTCATTTCCGAGGTGCAGCCTACCTAAGAGATGCTGTCTCAAAGGTAGTGCAAACCGAGCGGAATGCAAAATAAATTACGTTTTATTTTCATTTACGTGTATTCACGTAGCGTCCTCAGCCGAGTTTTTTTGATATGATGCAAAAAAGTATTCGATTATTTACGAATTTCTTTTTTTATGTTTACCTTTGCAAGCTGAAACAAGAAACAATATGGACGAACAGATAACGATAACGGCAGAAGATAATCAGCCGCAGGAGGAAACACAGTGGTCGGACGAGCACATGGTGCTGCGCGCTGAGGGACTGGTGAAACGGTATGGCAAGCGTACCGTGGTGAACGACGTGAGCATCAACGTCAGACAGGGCGAGATCGTGGGACTGCTGGGTCCTAACGGTGCTGGAAAGACCACGTCGTTCTATATGACGACTGGACTCATTGTGCCGAATGCAGGACACATCTACCTGAACGACCTCGATGTGACGCAGTACCCGGTGTATAAGCGTGCCCGTGCCGGCATCGGCTATCTGGCACAGGAGGCCTCGGTGTTCCGTAAAATGTCGGTGGAGGATAATATCCTCAGCGTATTGGAGATGACGGGCAAACCGCGTGAGTACCAGTTGGAGAAACTGGAGAGCCTGATCAAGGAGTTCCGTCTGCAGAAGGTGCGCAAGAACAAGGGTGACCAGTTGTCGGGTGGTGAGCGCCGTCGTACGGAGATTGCCCGCTGTCTGGCCATCGAGCCGAAGTTCATCATGCTCGACGAGCCGTTTGCCGGTGTTGACCCGATTGCCGTTGAGGACATTCAGCAGATTGTCTGGCGCCTGAAGTATCGTAACATCGGAATCCTGATAACCGACCATAATGTGGAGGATACGCTCTGTATTACCGATCGTGCCTATCTGCTGTTCGAAGGTCGTATCCTGTTCCACGGCTCACCCGAGGAACTGGCAGCCAATCCTGTCGTACGTGAAAAGTACCTGACCAATTCGTTCGTGCTTCGCCAAAAGGACTTCCAGAAGATGGATGAGGAGCGCAGGCAGAAAGAAGCAGAGGAAGACGTTAATAATTCATAATTCGTCATTCGTATTTCATAATTATTGTGTACCTTTGCACCTCCATTTCGGAGAACGAAGTGTAAAATGTAAATTGTAAATCGTCAAATAGTAAAGTAAGAAGATGAATATTCAGTTTGAAAATGCTGACAAGGTAAATGGCCTGATGACCATCACCATCGAGAAGTCAGACTATGAGCAGAAGGTCGAGAAGGCCCTGAAAGATTATCGTAAGCGTGCCCAGGTCCCCGGATTCCGTCCTGGTCAGGTTCCTATGGGAATGATTAAGCGCCAGTATGGCATGTCCGTGAAGGTGGATGAGGTAAATCGTCTGCTGGGCGAGAAGCTCTATGAGTATGTTCGTGAGAACAAGATTCAGATGTTGGGTGAACCCCTCCCGAATGAGGAAAAGCAGAAAGCACTGGACTTCGAGGGTGACGGCCCGTTCGAGTTCGTATTCGATATTGCCGTAGCTCCTGAGTTCAAGGCAGAGCTGACCGGTAAGGACAAGATTGACTATTATAACATTGAGGTGGATGACAAGCTCCTCGACCAGCAGGTGCAGATGTACCAGTCGCGTGGCGGTCAGTATGAGAAGGCTGAGACCTATCAGAGCCGTGACATGTTGAAAGGTGACCTGCGTGAGCTCGACGAGAAAGGCAACACCAAGGAAGGTGGCATTACCGTTGAGTCGGCTGTCATGATGCCTGAATATATTAAGGTAGAGGACCAGAAGAAGCTCTTCGACGGTGCGAAGCTCGGTGACATCATCACCTTCAACCCCAAGAAGGCTTATCCCGATAACGACAGCGAGGTGGCTGCCCTGCTGAAGGTGAAGAAGGAAGAGGTGGCCGACCTGACGGCTGACTTCAGCTATCAGATTACGGAGATTTCCCGTTTCACTCCCGCTGCCCTTGATCAGAAACTCTTTGATCAGGTGTTCGGTGAGGGTGCCGTGAAGGACGAGAAGGAGTTCCGTCAGAAGATTGCCGAGTCTCTGAAGCCCCAACTGACCGAGAACGCTGACTACAAGTTCCTGTTGGACGTTCGTGCCCACATGGAGAAGAAGGTTGGTAAGCTGGAGTTCCCCGATGCACTGCTGAAGCGTATTATGCTGAACAACAACAAGGACAAGGGTGCTGACTTCGTAGAGAAAAACTACGAGCAGAGCATCGTTGAGCTGAAGTGGCACCTGATCAAGGAACAGTTGGTGGCTGCCCAGGACATCAAGGTGGACGAAGCTGACCTGAAGAGCATCGCCAAGGAGGCTGCACGTGCTCAGTTTGCCCAGTATGGTATGACCAACGTACCCGACGAGTATCTGGAGAACTACGCTAATGACATGCTGAAGAAGCGTGAGAATGTGGACGGCCTCGTTGACCGTGCCGTTGATGCAAAACTCATCGCTGCCCTCAAGAAAGTGGTCAAACTGAACGAAAAGAGCATCACTTTGGAGGACTTTAACAAGATGATGCAGGAAAAATAATATATTTTACGAAAAAATAACCCCAACTTTTGCAGGTTATCGACTTTTTTTATTAATTTTGTTGCTACAAATTTAATGAGAGGTCGATGACCTGCTTTTTTATTGCTAGAACAAAGGAGAAAAACGACGTATTATGAACGATTTCAGAAAATATGCTACCAAGCATTTAGGTATGAACAGCATGGTGCTCGACGACGTCATCAAGTCGCAGGCACAGTATTTGAACCCCTATATCCTCGAAGAGCGTCAGCTGAATGTGACGCAGATGGACGTGTTCTCACGTCTGATGATGGACCGCATCATCTTCCTCGGAACCGAGATAGACGACTATACCGCCAACACCCTGCAGGCACAGCTCCTGTATCTGGACTCTGTGGATAGCGGAAAGGATATCTCCATTTACATCAACAGCCCTGGCGGCAGTGTGACCGCAGGACTGGGCATCTACGATACCATGCAGTTTATTTCCAGTGACGTGGCCACCATCTGTACGGGTATGGCTGCCTCTATGGCTGCCGTATTGCTGGTGGCCGGTCAGGAGGGTAAGCGATCAGCGCTGACCCACAGTCGTGTGATGATTCACCAGCCCCTCGGTGGCGTGCAGGGTCAGGCCAGCGATATTGAGATTGAGGCCAAGGAGATACTGAAATTCAAGAAAGAACTCTACACCATCATCGCCAACCACTCGCATACCCCGTATGAGAAGGTGTATGCCGACTCCGACCGTAACTACTGGATGAATGCTGAGGAGGCTAAGGAGTATGGCATGATTGATCAGGTCTTGGTAAGAAAGTAAAAGCAGTCGATGAAGAAGCAATGTAACTTTTGCGGTAGAGGAGAGAGAGAGGTCAAACTGCTCATCACAGGCATTAATGGCTATATCTGTGAGGATTGCGCCATGCAGGCATACGAGATTGTCCAGCAGCAGAACCTGTCGCCTGCCAGCCAGAAAGGTAATGATGGCGCGTTCAAACTGAACAAGGTGCCTAAACCCAAGGAGATCAAGGACTATCTGGATCAGTATGTCATCGGACAGGATGAGGCCAAGCGTTTCCTGTCGGTTGCCGTCTATAACCACTATAAGCGACTGCAGCAACCGAAGGACGACAGTGGTGTCGAGATAGAGAAGAGCAACATCATTATGGTGGGCTCTACGGGTACGGGAAAGACCCTCTTGGCGCGTACCATCGCTAAGTTGCTCGATGTGCCGTTTACCATCGTCGATGCTACGGTATTCACGGAGGCCGGCTATGTGGGCGAGGACGTAGAGAGCATCCTGTCACGTCTGTTGCAGGTGGCTGACTATAATCTGGAGGCCGCACAGCGAGGCATCGTCTTCATTGACGAGATTGACAAGATTGCCCGTAAAAGCGACAACCCCTCCATTACCCGCGATGTCAGTGGCGAGGGCGTACAGCAGGGATTGCTGAAACTGCTGGAGGGTACTATGGTCAATGTGCCGCCCAAGGGTGGTAGAAAGCATCCCGACCAGGACTATATCCACGTCGATACGCATAATATCCTGTTTATCTGCGGCGGTGCATTCGATGGTATTGAGCGGAAGATTGCGCAACGCATGAACACCCATGTCGTGGGTTACAATTCGGTGCAGAACGTGGCAAAGATCGACAAGGATGACTTGATGAAGTACATCGTGCCGCAGGATCTTAAGTCGTTCGGACTGATACCGGAGATTATCGGTCGCCTGCCTGTGTTGACCTATCTGAATCCGCTCGACCGTCCGGCTTTGGAAAAGATCCTTACGGAGCCGAAAAACAGTATTGTCAAGCAGTATGAGAAGCTCTTTGAGATGGATGGCATCAAACTGTCCTTTACAAAGGAGGCACTGGAACTGATTGTCGATAAGGCTGTTGAATATAAACTGGGTGCCCGTGGACTGCGTTCCATCGTTGAGAGTATCATGATGGATGCCATGTTTGAGGTGCCTTCCCGTCGCATCAAACAATTTGAAGTGACGGCCGAATACGCCCGGCAGCAGCTGGATAAGTCGCGTATGAGCCCAATGAACTAAAAATCTTATATTGAGAATATGAAAGAAGTGAACCTCATAGAAGCCCTGAAGAAGTATTTTGGGTTTGACAAGTTTAAAGGCGATCAGGAAGCCATTATCCGTAATGTGTTGGCAGGAAAGGACTCGTTTGTCCTGATGCCGACAGGTGGCGGAAAGTCGCTTTGTTACCAGTTGCCGTCCCTGCTGATGGAAGGCACGGCCATCGTGATTTCCCCCTTGATTGCGCTGATGAAGAACCAGGTCGATGTCATCTCTAACTTGAGTGAGGTTCCAGGCACTGCACACTACCTGAACTCTTCACTTAACAAGTCTGCCATTGATCAGGTGAAGGCGGATATTGTCGCTGGTATCACCAAACTGCTGTATGTAGCACCAGAGTCACTGACGAAGGATGAGAATGTCGATTTTCTCAAGACGGTGAAGATTTCTTTCTATGCTATCGATGAGGCTCACTGTATCTCGGAGTGGGGTCATGACTTCCGACCGGAGTATCGTCGCATCCGTCCTATTATCAATGAGATAGGCAATGCGCCGGTTATCGCCCTGACGGCAACGGCAACCGATAAGGTACGTACGGATATTAAGAAGAGCTTGGGCATCTCGGATGCCGATGAATTCAAGAGTTCGTTCAACCGTCCGAACCTATATTATGAGGTACGTCCCAAGACCAAGGAGGTGGATAAGGACATTATTAAGTTCATCAAGCAACATCCGGGCAAGAGTGGCATCATCTATTGCCTGTCGCGCAAGAAGGTGGAGGAACTGGCTGCCATCCTGCGGGCCAACGACATCAAGGCACAGGCCTATCATGCCGGTCTGGACTCTGCCACCCGTTCGCAGACACAGGATGACTTCCTGATGGAGAAGATTGACGTCATTGTGGCTACCATTGCCTTTGGTATGGGTATTGACAAACCCGATGTACGCTTCGTCATTCACTATGACATCCCGAAGTCGCTGGAGGGCTATTATCAGGAGACAGGACGTGCCGGACGTGACGGTGGCGAGGGTCTTTGCGTGGCCTTCTATTCCTATAAGGACTTGCAGAAACTGGATAAGTTCATGGAGGGTAAGCCGGTTGCTGAACAGGATATCGGCCGACAGCTGTTGCAGGAGACGGCAGCATACGCAGAGACATCGGTATGTCGCCGTAAGATGCTGCTGCACTACTTCGGTGAGCAATATGAGAAAGAGAACTGCGGCAACTGCGATAACTGCCTGCATCCGAAGTCGAAGATTGAGGCTATGGACCAGTTGGTTATGGTACTGAAGGTAGTCATTGCCCTGAAGGAGAATTTCCGCTCCGACTATGTCATCGATTTTATCATGGGGCGTGAGACGGATGAGATAGTGGCCCACAAGCACCATGAGTATGAGCTGTTTGGCATTGGTGAGGACGATGACGAGAAAATCTGGAATCCCGTTATCCGACAGGCCATCATTGCCGGCTATATTAAGAAAGAGGTGGAGAACTATGGTCTCCTGAAGATTACCTCCGCAGGAAAGAAATTCCTGAAATCTCCGAGCTCGTTCATGATTGTCAAGGATGTGGAGTTCAACGAGGACGACTATACACCGATGGATCAGGAGGGCGGTATCAGTGCCCTTGATCCCGTGCTCAGCGCTATGCTCCGTGACCTCCGTAAGAAGTGGAGCAAGCAGTTGGAGCGTCCGCCGTATGTAATTTTCCAGGATGTGTCCATCGATCAGATGGCTACCGATTATCCTGTGACCATCGAGGAACTGAAGAATATCCAGGGCGTTGGAGAAGGAAAGGTGAAACAGCCGTATGCCAAGGAGTTTGTAGAGCTCATCAAGCGTTATTGCGACGAGAACGACATCACTCGACAGGCTGACCTGCGTATCCGTACTGTGGCCAAGAAGTCTATGCTGAAAGTGAAGATCATTCAGGCCATTGACCGTCAGATTGCACTCGACGACATTGCCAATGCCCAGGGCATTGAGTTTGAGACTTTGCTCGATGAGGTGGAGGCTATTGTCTATAGCGGTACCAAACTGAACATCGACTACTTCTTGGAGGAGGTGATGGACGAAGATCATATTGATGATATCTACGACTATTTTGCCGAGAGTGATACGGACAGCTTAGAGGCTGCCATCGACGAACTGGGCGAGGACTACAGCGAAGATGAAATCCGCCTCATCCGTATCAAGTTTATCTCAGATATGGCGAACTAAAGGAAGCGAAAAGTGAAAAGTGAAGAGTGAAGAATCGCAAAACGTTAAAAATTACCAAGGCAGTAGCAATTCTTCACTCTTCACTCTTCACTTTTCACTAAAAATGCGTACCTTTGCACGCAATAATTTTTAAAGAAGCTATTTTATGTCATCATTTATTGCAGACAAAATTGTGATGGACGGCCTGACATTTGACGACGTCCTGCTGATTCCCGCTTATTCGGAGGTACTGCCCAAGACGGTAGAGTTGAAAACACGTTTCTCTCGTCACATCGAGCTGAACATTCCTTTTGTGACGGCAGCTATGGATACCGTTACCGAGAGCCAGATGGCGATTGCCATTGCTCGTGAAGGCGGTATCGGCGTTATTCATAAGAATATGTCTATCGAGAACCAGGCTCGTGAGGTGGCTATCGTCAAGCGTGCTGAGAATGGTATGATCTATGACCCCATTACGATTCCGCGTGGTTCAACGGTGGCTCAGGCTCTTGACATCATGGCAGAGTACCACATCGGTGGTATCCCTGTGGTTGATGATGACAAGCGCCTGGTGGGTATCGTGACCAACCGTGACCTGCGTTTCGAACGTCGTCTGGACCGTCCCGTCGATGATATCATGTCGAAAGATAACCTGGTGACAACACACCAACAGACAGATCTTGTGGCTGCTGCGCAGATTCTGCAGGAGAATAAGATTGAGAAGCTCCCCGTTGTCGATAAGGACAACCGTCTGGTGGGACTGATTACCTATAAGGATATTACCAAAGCCAAGGATAAGCCTATGGCGTGCAAGGATGAGAAGGGTCGTCTGCGTGTGGCTGCTGGTGTTGGCGTAACAGCCGATACGCTCGACCGTATGCAGGCACTGGTCAATGCTGGTGCAGATGCCATCATCATTGACACGGCACATGGTCACTCCAAGGGTGTCATCGAAAAGTTGCGCGAGGCAAAGGCTTCGTTCCCCGGTGTTGATATCGTCGTAGGTAACGTTGCTACGGGTGCTGCTGCCAAAATGCTGGCTGAGAACGGTGCCGATGCTGTGAAGGTTGGTATTGGTCCGGGTTCTATCTGTACTACCCGTATCGTTGCCGGTGTTGGTGTGCCGCAGCTCAGCGCTGTCTATGATGTCTATTCTGCTTTGAAGGAGACGGGTGTTCCCTTGATTGCTGATGGTGGTCTGCGCTACTCTGGCGACATCGTTAAGGCACTGGCAGCCGGTGGTTCCAGCGTGATGATTGGTTCACTGGTGGCTGGTACCGAGGAAAGCCCGGGTGAGACGATTATCTTCAATGGCCGTAAGTTCAAGTCATATCGTGGCATGGGCTCGTTGGAGGCTATGGAGAACGGTTCAAAGGACCGCTACTTCCAGTCGGATACGAAGGACATCAAGAAGCTGGTACCCGAGGGTATTGCCGGTCGCGTACCTTACAAGGGAACGGTTCAGGAGGTGATTTATCAGCTGTCTGGCGGTCTGCGCTCTGGCATGGGCTACTGTGGTGCTCCTAACATCGAGCGTCTTCACGAGGCCAAGTTTACCCGCATCACCAATGCCGGTGTCATGGAGAGCCATCCGCATGATATCTCCATTACCAGTGAGGCTCCGAACTATTCACGCCCGAATAATTAAAGAACCGCAGGGATGAGAAAATGGTTGCTGATAGTAGTGGGGGTGTTGTCGGCTCTGGGTCTGTGGGCACAGAACGCTGACGATCCTGTGCTTCTGACTGTCAACGGCATTCCCGTTACACGTTCGGAGTTTGTCTATAGCTACCGGCATAACTGTGAGAACGGCGATGCTGAGCGTATCTCACCGGCTGATTATCTTGAGCGTTTTGTTGATTATAAACTGAAATTGGCAGCGGCTTTGGATGCCGGCTATGAATTGCCGGCATCGGCTGAGCAGTCGGTTGCTGCTGTCCCGTCTGTCAATGTCGAAGACCGCGAGGCTTGCTACCGTCAGGCTTGTCAGGCTGCCGGAAATACCGATATGGTATGTCTGGCACAGATATTACTCAAGGTCGATACCCGTGCTTCTGCCGTAGGGGTGGAAAAGGTGCACCAGCGCATGGATTCTGTCTATCGTGCTTTGTCTCAGGGGGCTGACTTCTCGGCTTTGGCACAGCGCCTTTCAGATGATGCCTCTGCAGCATGTGGCGGCAACATGGGGTGGGTAGGCCCTTCCCAACTGTTGGAGTCTGTTGAACGTGAGGCATATGCCTTGCAGCCTGGTGAGATGAGCCGTCCGTTCCAGACTGTGGCAGGGTGGCATGTCGTGAAGGTCCTTGACCGTCAACCAGCCACCAGCAACGTGGTACGTCAGTGGTACCTCTCTTCTGGCCCACAGCAGTTGCAGCCCGTTCCGTCGTCAGGCGACGAACAGCTGCTTCACGAATATCATGAGGGTCTGTTGGTGAGCCGTATCACCCAGGAGGCTGTCTATGAACAGGATGCTCCGGAGGAGAAGAAACTGCAACGTTACTTCAAGAAAAACAAAAAGCGCTATGGTAAGAAGTTGAAGAAGCGCGACTACCCTCAGTATCGTGACCTGGTGTTGGCTGACTACATGCAACTGCAGGAACAGGAATGGGTGGTTGACCTGCGACATCGATATAAGGTAAGAACAGATAAACGTGTTTTGAGGACGATAGAATGAAAAAGTCAAAAATCATAGGACTGGGCCTGGTGGCCCTTTTGCCGCTTGTCGGACTGACGGCTCACGTACCGGGCATCGACGATGATGACCCGACACGTCGTAATGTGATTGACGAGGTGATATGGGTGGTAGGCGACGAGCCTATCTTGAAGTCGGAAGTGGAAGGTTTGCGCCTCCAGTCGGAGATGGAAGGCTTACGTTGGAAGGGTGACCCCGACTGTGCCATCCCTGAACGTATTGCCATCGAGAAACTCTTTCTTCATCAGGCCGCCATCGACAGTATCGAGGTGACGGAATCTGAAGTGGCATCCAATGTAGAGCAGCGTCTGGAGTATTTTATCACCCAGGCCGGTTCCCGTGAGAAACTGGAGGAATACCGTGGACAGTCTATCAGCCAGATACGTGCTGAGATGCGTACGGAGTTGCGTAAGCAGATGATGATTCAGCGTATGCGTGAGAAACTGGTGGAGGACATCACCGTGTCACCGGCTGAGGTGCGCCGTTTCTTCAGCAATATCTCACCGGATAGCATTCCTTTCGTGCCGACCGTTGTCGAGGTACAGATTCTGACACAGTCGCCGAAGATTGAACAGGAGGAGATTAACCGCATCAAGGACGAGCTGCGCGAGTTCACGGACCGTGTGAACAAGGGTGAAACGACTTTCCAGACCCTCGCACGTATGTACTCTGAGGACCCGGGTTCGGCACGCTATGGCGGTGAACTGGGCTTTGTCGGTCGTGGCACGCTCGACCCTGCTTTTGCGGCTGTTGCCTTTAATCTTACTGACCCGCGTAAGGTGTCCAAGATAGTTGAGTCGGAGTATGGCTTCCATATCATTCAGCTCATTGACAAGCGTGGCGACAAGGTGAACGTCCGTCATATCCTGCGTAAGCCGCAGATGTCGGATGAGGCCATCAACCGCGCTTTGGCACGCCTTGACTCCATCGGCGACGATATCCGTAGTGAGAAATTCTCCTTCGATGAGGCTGCTTCCGTATTGTCTGACGATAAGGACACCCGTAACAACCACGGTCTGATGGCGAACACCACCGAGGACATGCGTCGTACGTCGAAGTTCCGCATGCAGGACCTGCCCCCCGAGATTGCCCGTGTTGTGGATACTTTGCAGGTAGGTGGTGTCTCTAATTCCTTCCAGTATATCAGTAAGACAACGGGCAAGACCATCTGTGCCATTGTTAGGCTGAAGAGCCGTGTTGAGGGTCACAAGGCAACAATCACTGAGGACTTCCAGGTGATGAAGGACGTTGTGCTCAACAAGCGCAAGGAGGACCGCATCAGTGAGTGGATTGAACAAAAGATCAAAACGATATATGTTCGCGTGAACGACCGCTATCGCGATTGTCAGTTTGAACATCAAGGTTGGATTAAATGATTATTCGGAACGTTGCACATCGGTTGTTTGGTGGGCACCGGATCCTGTTGTTCCTCGTGCTGTGCCTTTGTGGACTTTGTGTTGTTGAGTCCATGCCTCCCGTCCCTAAGAAGAAGGCGCGGAAGAAGACCACCGTGCGCAAGGCGAAACCCCGACCGACCGACAAGCGTATCTATCTGGTGCATGCCGACGAACTGCATTACGACCAGTGGAGAAACAACGATGCTCAGGTGCTGAAGGGAAAGGTGCATTTCGACCACATGGGGGCCCGCCTCTTCTGCGACAGCGCCAATTTCTATGAGGCAGACAACTCCTTCGAGGCTTTCGGCCATGTGAAGATGTATCAGGGCGACACCCTCTCGCTGTTTAGTGACTATGCCTTTTACGACGGCAACGACCAGTTGGCACGTGCACGCTATAACGTAGTCCTGAAACATCGTAAATCGACGCTCTATACCGACAGTCTTGATTATGACCGCATGTATAACCTCGGCTACTTCTTCGAGGGTGGTAAACTCGTTGACAACGGTAGTGTACTGACTTCCGACTGGGGCGAGTACCATACCGACACGAAGATGGCTTTCTTCGCCTATGACGTTGAACTCAAGGACGACGACTTCTACCTGACGACCGACTCCATGTATTATAATACGCAGACTTCGATGGCGCACATTGTCGGTCCGTCCAGAATCGTCTCTGGCGGTAGTAATATCTATTCCGAGAACGGCTATTACAATACGAAGACCGACCACTCGGAGCTCTTCGGACGTTCCGTTATCGAGGACAAGGGACGTTCGTTGGTGGGCGACAGCGTCTATTACAACAGCACCAGCGGTTCCAGCTATGCCTACAACGATGTGATATTCAAGGACTCCCTGAACAACAATATGCTGAAGGGCGACTACCTGGAGTACAACGAGGCGACGGGCTATGCTATGGCGACGAAGAATGCTGTAGCCATTGACTTTTCGCAACGTGATACCTTGTATATGCATGCCGACACGTTCAAGATATTCACCTACAACATCAATACCGACTCGGTCTATCGCGTCATGCATGCTTATAATAAGGTTCGCGCGTACAGGGTGGATGTTCAGGCCGTCTGCGACTCCCTGGTCTATGACCAGAAGGACTCGGTCATGATTATGTACCACGACCCCATCGTGTGGAATGCCAACCAACAGCTGTTGGGCGAGGAGATCCGTGCCTACATGAAGGATTCAACCATCGAGCGGGCACATGTCATCAGTCAGGCTTTGTCTATTGAGCAGATGTTCGACTCGGTGCATTTCAACCAATTGACGTCGAAGGAAATGTTGGCTTTCTTCCGTAATGGTGAGATATATGAGGCGCATGCCAAGTCCAATGCTTTCGCCATCTATCATATCATTGACGATGCCGACAGTGCCTTCATTGCTCAGAACTATACTGAATCACCACTGATGAAGATGTATTTTGAGAACCGCAAGATGCAGCGCATCTGGGTCGAGAAACCGGTAGGGACGATGTATCCCATGACACAGATTCCGCCTGACAGGAAGTTCCTGAGCAACTTCATGTGGCTCGACTATATCCGTCCGCTCAACAAGGACGATATCTTTATCTGGCGTGGCAAGAAGAAAGAGCAGATGCTCATTCCCGAAGAGCGGCGTGTAGCACCCAAGCAAACACTAAAGAAACCTACTCCCGAATCTCATGAGTGATATCATCCAGCTGCTTCCCGACTCGGTGGCTAACCAGATAGCAGCAGGGGAAGTCATCCAGCGACCGGCTTCTGTCATTAAGGAACTGGTCGAGAATGCCATTGACGCTGGTGCTACGACGGTGAACGTGCTGGTGGTTGATGCGGGGCGCACGTCCATACAGGTCATTGACAATGGCCGGGGCATGTCCGAGACGGATGCCCGCCTGTCCTTCGAGCGCCATGCTACCTCGAAGATCCGTAAAGCCGACGACCTCTTTGCCCTGCATACCATGGGCTTCCGGGGCGAGGCTCTGGCTTCCATCGCTGCGGTGGCGCAGGTGGAGTTGCGTACCCGTATGGCTGATAACGAGTTGGGTACCCTGCTCACCATTTCCGGCTCGCGGGTAGTAGGGCAGGAGCCTGTTTCCTGTCCTGTCGGCAGCAATTTCAAGGTGGAGAACCTTTTCTTCAACGTCCCCGCCCGTCGTAAGTTTCTCAAGACGAACGCCACGGAACTGAATAACATTATGACGGCCTTCGAGCGCATCGTACTCGTCTATCCCGATATCAACTTTACCCTCCATAGCAACGGTGCTGAACTGTTGAACCTCAAGGCTGGCACCTTGCGCCAGCGCATAGGCGACGTCTTCGGCCGTCGTTTCTGTCAGGACCTCCTGGCGGTTGAGGTCGATACGGCCATGTGCCGCATTACGGGTTTCGTCGGTAAACCGGAATCTGCCCGCAAGAAGGGTACACACGACTATTTCTTCGTCAATGGCCGCTTCATGAAGCATGCCTATTTCCACAAGGCCGTGATGAATGCCTACGACCGTTTGGTGCCCGCCGGCCTCCAGGTGCCGTACTTCATCTATTTTGAGGTGGAACCCGCCAACATCGACGTGAATATCCACCCGACCAAGACGGAGATTAAGTTTGAGAACGAACAGTCCATCTGGCAGATTCTCTCTGCCGCTGTGCGCGACGCGTTAGGGCGTTTCTGTGAGGTACCGGCCATCGATTTCGATACCGAGGGGCGTCCTGATATTCCAGTCTTTGATCCTTCACGTAGCGTGACGCCGCCGTCACCCTCCTATAACCCTTCCTATAACCCCTTCAAGCAGCATAGCGAACGCCCCGCATCAGTACCCGCCGACTGGGAAAAACTCTACGAGGGTCTTGAGGATAGGGAACATCAGCACGTTGAACAGCCTTCGTTGTTCGAAACTCCCTCTCTCACGGGAGAAGGGTGGGGTGTGGCTCTGGGCGATGCTCCCCATTACCAATATAAGGCCACTTATATCATGACGGCAGTAAAGTCCGGTCTCATGATTATCGACCAGTACCGGGCGGATGTCCGCATCCTCTATGAGCGTTACCGTGAACAGCTGCGCACCCATACGGGCAAGTCGCAGCGGGTTCTGTTCCCCGAGGTGGTACAGTTCCCGCCGTCAGACAACATGCTGTTGGAACGCCTGCTGCCGGAGCTCGAGGCTGTGGGCTTCGACCTCTCACCGCTTGGCCAACAGTCCTATGCCGTCAAT
>LXOW01400134.1_pt1 | contig 21926 bp, 13 predicted proteins | sample 1368591 | NCBI WGS metagenome assembly LXOW01 (sample SAMN04884650, study PRJNA319009) | bovine gut metagenome | isolation source: Cow rumen | host: Bos taurus | place: Italy: Legnaro (PD) | collected 2014-07-09
TGAGCTATGTTTTCGGTATGGCTCGTACACAGGGTCTGAAAGAGTATCTTGCTCAGACTGGTGTTGACACAACCTATATGGCTGACTTCATTAAGGGTCTGAACGAGGGTGCTAACTCTGGCGACGACAAGAAGAAGGCTGCCTACTATGCTGGTATACAGATCGGTCAGCAGATTGCCAACCAGTGGGTAAGCGGTATGAACCGCGAGCTCTTCGGTGACGACTCTACAAAGACCATCTCTTTGAAGAACCTGATGGCCGGTTTCGTGAGCGGTATCAAGAGCAATGGTCTGATGACCGTCGACTCTGCCCAGATCGTGGCTCAGTCTATGATGCAGTCTATCAAGGCCAAGGCACTGGAGAGCACCTATGGCGCTAACAAGGAGGCTGGTGAGAAGTTCCTCGCTGCCAACAAGACCAAGGAAGGTGTGAAGACTCTGGAGAGCGGTGTGCAGTACAAGGTGATCAAGGAAGGTAATGGCCCGATCCCCGCTGACACTTCACTCGTGAAGGTTCACTATGAGGGTAAGACCGTTGAGGGTAAGGTGTTCGACAGCAGCTACGAGCGTGGCGAGCCCATCAACCTGCGTTGTAACCAGACCATCAAGGGTTGGACCGACGCTATGGTTCACATGCCTGCTGGTTCTGTTTGGGAGGTTTACATTCCTCAGGATCTCGCCTATGGTGAGCGCGAGCAGGGCGACATCAAGCCGTTCTCTGCCCTGATCTTCAAGATTGAGCTGATTGAGGTTAATCCTAAGAAGTAATGAAGAAGACCATCATACTGGCACTCGCCCTCGTGGCGAGTGCCTCTTTGTTTGCAGCCACTCCTGCCAAGAAGAAGACAACCGCAGCGAAGAAAGTGGCTGTTGTGAAGGAAGAGTCCGTGAAGCTGAACAACAGCAGCGACTCGGTGAGTTATACGGCCGGTATGAGCATCACAAACGGTCTGATTCCCTACCTCGTGCAGCAGCAAGGTGTCGATACCGCTTATATGGCTGACTTCGTGAAAGGTTTCCAGACGGTGACCAACGGTGGCAGCGATCCCAAGGCGAAGGCCTATGCCGCCGGTATGGACATTGCCAAGCAGGTGAAGGAGCGCATGATACCCGAAATCACCAAGGAGTTTCAGGACTCTCCTGACTCGATCGTCGCAGCTCTGCTTTACAAAGGTTTCACCGATGCGCTGCTGAAGGATTCGAGCCTATTCAAGCAGGCCGCTGCCGAGCAGTACTTTAAGGACAAGCAGATAGCCGACAAGGCTGCCAAGGACGAGAAACTCTATGGTGCCAACCGCGACGCCGGCCGAAAGTTCCTGGCAGAGAATGCGAAGAAGGAAGGTGTGATCACTTTGCCCAGCGGCTTGCAGTACAAGGTGCTCGTTCAGGGGGACGGCCCAGTGCCCGCCATCGATGAGAAAGTGCAGGTGAAATACGAGGGTCGTCTGGTCGACGGCACGGTGTTCGACGCCTCAGACAAACATGGTGACAAGCCAATTGAGTTCAGACCTAACCAAGTAATCAAGGGTTGGACGGAGGCGCTGACCATGATGCCCGTGGGTTCTACCTGGCAGCTCTTCATCCCTTACGAGCTAGGCTATGGCGAGCGCGAGTCGGGTCAGATCAAACCCTATAGTGCACTGATCTTCGATGTGCAGTTAGTGGGTATAGACCGTCCGCAGCCTGAGCCTCAGGAGCCGCAGGAAACAACCGGTAAAAAGTCGAAAAAAGACAAGAAATCGAAGAAATAAGCAAGTGTGTCACGAAAGTGGCACACTTTTTTTACTTTTTCTCCCAAAAAGTTGCATTATTCAATTAATTTGTTTACTTTTGCTGACAAATTGTAAACAATCGTATCGCATTATGGAGAAAATTGACAACCTGGACAGGAAAATCCTGAGCATTCTCTCGAAGAATGCACGTATCCCATTTAAGGATGTAGCCGCTGAGTGCAATGTGTCACGTGCCGCCATCCACCAACGTGTGCAACACCTGATAGAGGCCGATGTCATCACCGGCAGCGGCTTCGACGTGAACCCCAAGAGCCTTGGCTACAGCACCTGCACCTACGTGGGCATCACCCTTGAGAAGGGCAGTATGTACAAGACGGTGGTTGAGCGTCTGTTGCACATCGCCGAGGTGGTGGAGTGTCATTTCACCACAGGCCCGTACACCATGATGGTAAAGCTCTACGCCCGCGACAACGAGCAGTTGATGGAACTGCTCAACGGTCAGCTGCAGAGCATTCCCGGCGTGGTGGCCACAGAGACCCTGATCTCGCTCGAGCAGAGCATCAAGCGGGAGATTCCCGTCACAATCTAAGATAACCCGCACCCGCTATGACAGACAGATTCGACCTGCAGGCCCACCTTCGCAAGGTCTATGCGAAGTATCCGGCCGCACAGCGCCAACCAATCATCGGCATCACTGGCAACTACGAAGACCTGACCTGTAAGCTGGGGCAGGGTTATTATAAATCGGTGGTGGCCGCCGGTGGCGTGCCTATTGTCATTCCTCCCGTAGCCGACACGAACACACTGTTCAACACCCTCGACCATATCGATGCCCTTATCCTCAGCGGTGGTGGCGACTTCAACCCCCTGTATGGTGGTGAGGAACCCTCGAACCGGCTGCACGACATCAATTCAGAGCGTGACCTGCCCGAGCTGATGCTCACACAGATGGCTTACAACCGTCAGATGCCTATCCTCGGCATCTGTCGCGGTATCCAGACCTTGGCAATGGCCCTCGGCGGTCGTGTGTGGCAGGATATCAATGAGAAGACCGTCACGAAGCACTCCCAGCAGGCAGCACGCAGTGAGGTGACGCATTCGGTGAACATCGAGGAAGACTCGCTCCTCTATCAGATGTACCAGGAGGACAAGATATTCGTCAACAGCTTCCACCATCAGGCTGTGCGTGAGACAGGACCTAAGTTCCGCGTTACTGCCAAGTCGCCTGACAATATCATCGAGGCAATGGAGAGCAACGAATACAAGCCCATTGTCGGTGTGCAATGGCATCCGGAGTGTCTGGAAGAAGGTATGCCTCTGTTCCATTGGCTCATCAAGGAGGCCCTGGCCTATCACCACGCCCACGAGGTACACAACCGCGTGCTGACCCTCGACACCCATTGCGATACACCGATGTTCTTCCCACAGGGCATCCATTTCGACCAACGCGATCCCAAGATCCTCGTCGACCTGCACAAGATGAACGAGGGCCGTCAGGATGCAACCATCATGGTGGCCTATCTGCCACAGCCCAAAATCGGCGAGACCTTCTCGTCGTTGGTCGACTTCAACGTGGCCGGTCCTACGGAATATGCCGACCTGATCTTCGATAAGATCGAGGAGATTGTCAACAATAACAAGGCTTACCTGAGCATTGCCCGTACGCCTGGCGACTTATATGAGGACAAGCGAAACCGCCGGAAGTCAATCATGCTTGGTATCGAGAACGGCCTGGCCCTCAATGGTCAGTTGCAGAACCTGCAGCACTTTGCCCAGCGCGGTATCGTGTATATGACCCTCTGCCACAATGGCGACAATGACATCTGCGACTCAGCCCGTGGCTGTAATACCCACGGCGGTGTGAGTCGTTTTGGCGAACAGGTGATCCGCGAGATGAACCGTCTGGGTATCATGGTCGACCTGAGCCACGCCTCGGAGAAGAGTTTCTACGATGCCCTTGAAATCAGCAGCACACCTATCGTGTGCAGCCATTCAAGTTGTAAGGCCCTCTGCGACCATCCCCGTAACTTGACCGACGACCAGATGCGTGCCTTGGCCTCGAAAGGCGGTGTGGCACAGACCACGCTTTACCCGGGCTTCCTGAAGAGCGACGGCGAGGCAAGCATCATGGACGCCATCGCTCACTTAGAGCATGCCATCAAGATCATGGGCATCGACCATGTGGGCCTCGGCACCGACTTCGACGGCGACGGTGGTGTCATTGGCCTGGCCGACAGCAGCGAGCTGATCAATTTCACCCGTCAGCTATTGGCCCGCCGCTATAGCGAACGAGATATTCAGAAGATCTGGGGCGGGAACTTTTTGAGGGTCATGTCGCTGGTGCAGAAGGTTTAAAAGANNATATTGAGTAAGCGCATTTTCGGGATGGGGGTAATCTCTTTCCTCTTTCCTCTTTCCTCTTTCCTCTTAATAGCCACTTCCTGCGGTCTTCGCAAGCAGGCTACTACAGAAACAGAGACGATAACAGTCGTAGGGCCTGCCTTCAATGCCGACAGCGCCTACCTGTTCTGTCAGCAGCAGTGCGACTTCGGTCCCCGTACGATGAACAGTAAAGCCCACGACGACTGTGAGCAATGGATCATCAACAAGTTCAAGGGCTACGGCATGAGTGTCGTTCCTCAGAAATGCGATTTGAAAGGTTACGACGGCACCACGCTCCACAGCACGAACATCATCGCCAGCTATAAGCCGGATCTCACAGACCGCATCCTGCTCTGTGCCCATTGGGACTGCCGTCCCTGGGCTGATAACGATCCTGACGAGGCCAATTGGAAGAAACCTGTAATGGCGGCCAACGACGGTGCCTCTGGCGTCGCCGTGATGCTTGAAATCGCCCGTCTCCTGTCGCCTGACTCCTGTCGCCTCTCTCCCACTCTCGGCATCGATTTTATCTGCTTCGACGCTGAGGATTACGGTTTTCCCCAATGGGAGACCACCGATGACCCAGGCAACACCTGGGCATTAGGCGCACAGTATTGGGCAGAACATCCCCACACCGCAGGCTATAAGGCCCGTTACGGCATCCTGCTCGATATGGTGGGTGGACAAGGCGCGCAGTTCTATCAGGAGATCATGTCGAAACACTATGCCAAGCATATTGTCGACAAGGTGTGGAAGGCCGCCGCTGTGGTGGGTTATGGCAGCAGTTTCCCCATGTCGGAGGGCGGTGCCATCACCGATGACCATATTCCCGTGAACACCACGGCCAACATACCCTGCATCGACATCATCCCCTATTATCCCACTTGCGAGCAAAGCACGTTCGGTCCGACGTGGCACACGCTGAACGACGATATGGCCCATCTCGATAAAAACACCCTTCAGGCCGTCGGTCAGACAGTCATCCAGGTGTTATTCTCGGAATAATCAGACTTAAGCGGCTTTCTTCGTATTAGCCTTGGCCTCTTTGGCCTGAGCCTTTGCCCGTTTGTCAAGCGCTTCTCTGTAAGCTTTCTCCTCTTCCTTTGAGGCTAGACCCGTCTTGACACGGAACTCCAAGCGCGCCAGACGCATCTGCTCCAGGAAACGCTCGTTGGTGTGCATACGCGAATAAGCGGCAGCAGCAGCCAGACGACCGGCATCCACATCGCTCTGCCAGTGGGCACCCACAATCACACGGCTTTCGCCATACATATAACCACGTTTCAGGAGGGTGTCGGCACGCTCCGGATTAATCTCCGAGAGCAACAGGGCTGAACACCAGCCAAGCAGCGTATGGCCTGAGGGATAGGAGAAGTTACGACGCAGGTCTGGTTCAAACTGAGGCGTTGCCGTATGCTCATGGAAACGCATGAACGGACGGATGCGCTTATAATAGAATTTGGGGAAATTGCTGATATTCTCGCCTGTGACCTTCGCATCGCGGAGCAGTTTCCAGATCTCGGGCGTCCCTTCCTCGGAAATCTGCAGGCCGAAAGGCTCGCTGAACTCCTGGGCAATGCATTCGAGACTATACACGGCATCGCGGATGGCAATGGCGGTACGCTCCTTATCCTTCTGGCGCATCTCCTTGCCCCACATATACTGCATGATGTCGTAGGCAAAGGCCGCACCGACGGTATCGGGAGGTGCAGGACACCATTTCAGCATGTTGGGCAACTCTCTGAATGAGAAATAAGGTTCTGGTTTCGATTTACTCTGTGCCATAGCACATACGCTTGCAGTCATCACAACTGCCATCACAAGATACTTCTTCATAAGTTTGTAATTCATTAGTTATTTAATAAAATGTATGATTCCAATCAGTCGTGTAGGATCATGGCCGACTGTGGTGCCACCAAGGCACGACGACCGAAGAGTTTGTCGGTTGAGGCCTCGTTGATCGCGCCGTTCTGACAAACGATGGTGTACATGGCCTTGGGGAGGTCGACGGCAGCCTGCTCACGATTAGCATTGAGAATGACAACGATGTTACGCCAGTCGTCGCGACCCGCATAGTCTTTCAAGCGGAAAGCCACCACACCCTTGGGTGCATCGAGGAATTGCAGATGCTTCCTGACCAGATGGGCATCACCTAAACGGAAGGCCGGATGGTGCTTGCGAAGGGCGATCAGATCCTGATAATACTTGAACACCTGCGGATAACGCTCTAGATTCGTCCAATCGAGCTGGTTGATGCTGTCGGGCGACTCAAAGCTGTTATGCACGCCCTTCTTGCTACGCAGCAGTTCCTCGCCAGAGAGCATAAACGGCACACCCTGCGAGGTGAAGACAGCCGTCTGTGCCAGCAGGTCGAGACGAATCAATTCTTCGTTGCTAATACCAGGAATGCTGGCTTTCAAACGGTCGACGAGACACATGTCATCGTGACAACTGACGTAGGACATCATCTGCGTAGGTTCTGAAGCCCAGGGAGCTTTCGAGTAGTTGACCTTCGACATATCCACCTGCGGATGGGCGATAGCACCTACGATACCTAACTTCAGGCTCTCCTCACAATCGGGTACGCCCGCTAAGAATCCACCCTTGGTATCATCATCGAAGGGGCCGCGCAGGGCGTCACGGATCTCATCGGAGAAGGCTGCAATGCGTGGCATCTTGGAGATATTGGCCTTGACGCCCAACTGTTCGGTAGGCAAAGCACACTGGCCCGCACTCCAACCCTCGCCATATATAAATATGGTGGGATCGATGGCATCGACGGCTTTGCGGATCTCATTCATGGTCTCGATATCGTGACAACCCATGAGGTCGAAGCGGAAGGCATCGATGTGATATTCGTTGATCCAATGCTTCACCGACTCGATCATGAACTGACGCATCATAGGCTGATCGGAGGCTGTCTCGTTGCCACAGCCAGAGCCGTTGGAGTACTTGCCCTCCACCTTTCTATAATAATAGTCAGGATAGGTACGCTGGAAATTGGAGTGCTCAATGTCGTAGGTATGGTTGTAGACCACGTCGAGAATCACGGCGATACCTGCCTTGTGGAGAGCCTGCACCATCTGCTTGAACTCACGGATACGACACGTGGGATCGTAGGGATCGGTGGAATAGCCACCCTCAGGCACATTGTAGTTCACGGGATCGTAGCCCCAGTTGTATTGCGGGGTGTTAAGACGGGTCTCGTCCACGGAGCCATAATCGTAGCTGGGCAGAATATGAACAGCATTCACGCCCAAGGCCTTCAGGTGGTCAATAGCCCAGGGCTCCGTCAGAGCAAGGAACTTACCCGGATACTTGGCATCCTTGCGGGCAATGGAGAAGTCGCGATGGTGCATCTCATAGACCACAAGGTCGACAGGCGACTTGATAACGGGATGCGCATCGCAGCACCAGTCTTCAGGATCGGTCTTTACCATGTTGACAATAGCACCACGCTGACCATTCACGCCTACAGCCTTGGCAAACACGCCCGGACACTCACCCTTACCCATATCGAAGGTATAGAACCTGCCCAAGAGATTCCCCTTGACCTCGGCTTTCCAAAGATCCTTTTCGGTGGAAAGTTTCATCTTAACGGTCTTGATGGGCTTGCCACCGATGCCATCCTTATAGATACGAAGGGTGACGCGCTTGGCCGAAGCGGGCGCGAAGAGTTGAAACGTCGTGGCCTCTGGTCCACAGTCTACTTCTTTGAAATCAAAACCTTGCGCATTGGTTATTACTGCAGTCATTACCAATAGAATTACGAATAAGATTCTTTTCATTTCCTATTAATATTTACGTTTATGGGCACAAAGATAGAAAAAAAAGTTGAATCTATATCCTATTTCAGAAAAAAATCGTATCTTTGCGCTGTGCAAACGATAGAAAATGATGATCAAGCAGTTGCTAACTATCTTCGTGATGCTCTTTCCGATGGTCCTTTGCGCCCAGCAAGTGGACTTAGACTCGCGTTACAAGCAGATTGACGAGGCCATTGCCGAGTCACCCCGCTATGTGGCCCAGCGTGAAGCCAAGATTACGGCTGCACGCCATGCCTTTGAGCAGAGCAGCGGACAGCAGAAATACGAAGAGGGCTATCGGTTGTATGAACTATACCGTCCGTTTGTGAGCGACTCGGCTATCTATTTCCTCCGTCAGTGCATCACGCTGGCCGAACAGTTAGGCGATCAGCCTGCTTCTGTGCGCTGTCGCTCCCAACTGGCTATCCGTTGTTCGAACATCGGCCTTTACGATGAAGCACTGAATATTCTCGACTCCATCCGTTTGGGTAACGGGCTCGACAAGATGGTGCTCGGCACTTATTACGAAGCCTATAACAATGTTTACGGAGAACTCAGTTACTACACCCGTCTCGACGATATGCGTCAAATCTATCAGGAGAAGGAACAATATTACAAGCAACTGATGTTTGAGCATCTGCCAGCCACCAGCGAGATGTGCTTTCTCCGTCGCGAACAGGCAGCGCAGGCAGAGGGCGATCTGAAAGAGGCGATGGCCATCAACGACGAATGGATGAAGACCGTAGAGCCTGGCAGTCATCCCTACGCCTTAGTAGCCCTTTACCGTTATATCGAATACAAACTACAGCGCGACACCATCCAGATGATGTACTGGCTGACGGAGTCGGTGCTGGCCGATATCCGCAATGCCGCCATGGATCAGGGGTCGATGTGGGAACTGGCCAACGAACTGATGCTCATGGGCGATGTGGACCGGGCTTCGCGCTACATCAGCTATACCAGCGACTGCGCCAACCGCTATGGTTCGCGCCAGCGCAACTGGCAGATAGCCCCGTTGCTATCGCATATTGCTAATGAATACAAGTCGCAGAGCGAGCGTACCACGTCGCAACTATGGGGGACACTAGGCATGATCAGCGTGCTGGCCTTGTTGCTATTGGGTGCCCTCTTCTTCGTACATCGCCGCAACACCCAGTTACACGCTGCCCGTAACGACCTGAAAATCTCGAATGATGAGCTGGCATCGGCCAACAACCTACTCGCCTCGCAAAAGGACGAACTCGCAGCCTTGAACACTCAGCTGTCAACTGTCAACCGTCAACTCTCTGAGAGCAACCGTGTAAAAGAGGAATATATCGGCCGCTTCATGAGTCTCTGCGCACAGTATATCGACAAGCTCGACAACTATCGCAAGATGGTGAACAAGAAAATGAAAAACAAGGAACTGGATGAGTTGTTCCAGATATCGAAGTCAACGGAACTGAAGGAAAAGGAACTGGAAGAGCTCTATGAGAACTTCGACACCGTGTTCCTACACCTCTTCCCCAATTTCATCGACAATTTCAATGCCCTGTTGCAACCAGAGATGCAGATTCATCCCAAGGAAGAAAACCGGTTGACGACCGATATCCGTATCTTCGCTCTCATCCGATTAGGTTTTGAGGACTCATCGAAAATTGCCGAGTTCCTACACTATTCGGTGAACACCATCTACAACTACCGTGCCCGCATCAAAAATGGAGCTCTCGGCAACCGCGAACAATTCGAAAACAAGGTGAAAACCCTGTAAAAAGGCAATAATTGTAAAAAATACACCTCTATATTTCGTCCACTCTTTTTAGGGGGCACCAAAGTCATAAGTATCTTATTACTAACCACATAGCCTTCTAGAGAAGACAAAATCATCCACTTTTTCTATTCACCCTCCAAAATTGTATTGGCATTTTGCGTAATTTTGCACCGTCGAATGAACAAAACGGCAAAATCNNTGTCGATGGTAACGCGAGCCCAAGGCTTCTTGGGAACTGTGACAGACGAGAATGGGGAGCCCGTAATCGGTGCTTCCGTCGTCGAGAAAGGTAATCCTCAGAATGGTAGTATCACCGACTTTGACGGTAACTTCAACGTCAAGGTGAGCGAGGGTACACCTATTGTTATTAGCTACATCGGCTACGTCACTCAGGAGTTGAGAGCCACCAGAGGCATGAAAGTCGTGCTGAAGGAAGATTCTCAGACACTCCAGGACGTGGTGGTGATTGGTTACGGTGTTCAGAAGAAGAGCGTGGTCACCGCTTCTATTGCGAAGGTGAGTGCCGACGACTTAGAGGGCAAAACCCGTCTGCGTGCAGACGATGCCCTGAAAGGTATGGCAGCAGGTGTGAATGTCACTTCATCATCAGGTCAGCCTGGTTCTCAGTCGATGATCCGCGTACGTGGCACTGGTACTATTAATGATACCAACCCACTTTACATTATTGACGGCATGCCTGCAGACCAATACGGTCTGGAGAGTGTAAACCCTAACGATATCGAGAGTATCGAGGTGCTGAAAGATGCTGCATCGGGTGCTATCTACGGAGCCCGTGCTGCCAACGGTGTGATTCTGGTAACCACCAAGAAGGGTAAGATTGGCAAGGCACAAATCAATTACAACTTTAGCTACGGATGGCAAAGCGCCTGGAAGAAGCGTGAAGTAACTGGTGCTACTGACTATGCTATTCTGCAGAACGAAAAGTACGTGAATGGTGGACAGACGCCGCTGTATGCAGATCCTTATAACCTGACTGATGCCAACGGCAATAAGATTACTGGTTTCGGAACAGACTGGCAGGAACTGCTGTTTAACGACAATGCACCTGTCGTACAGCACGATGTTAGCGTAAGCGGTGCCAGCGAGAAGGTGAACTACTATCTTTCAATGGGTTATTACACACAAGAGGGTATCGTAGGCGGTAACTACGGCCAGTCGAATTATGATCGTCTGACCATCCGCTCGAATAACCAGTTTAATCTGTTCGATGACTCTAAGGAGCGCTCATTCCTGAACAAACTGGATGTCAGTGCTAACCTGTCTTATATGCGTACGCACAGTACGGGTGTTGATGCCAACTCGACATGGGGTTCGCCGCTGGGTTCGGCCCTCTATCTGGCACCCACACTGCCTGTGACACTGACTGGCGCTGTGGCTCAGGATATGATTGACCGTTACAGCGCATACGACCTGTATCGTGACGGGAACGGTAATCCTTATACTATCCCTAATTATGTCGGCTCATATCAGGAGCAGAACAACCCCATCGCCATGATGCAGGGCAATCCTACCAAATACTGGAGCCACAAGTTTATGCCTAAGTTCAGCATCGATCTGCAGATTTGGGACAACATTAAGTATCACTTTACCTGGAGCGCTGAGCAGAGCTTCTGGGGTAACGAGGGTGCCACACTCTCCAAGTTCTACCTGTCGGGTAACAACAACTCTGACCACACACAGGCCTCAGCTGAGAAGTCGAACAGCACACAGTGGCAGATTGAAAATACGCTGACTTTCGATAAGGAGTTTGGTAAGCACTCTATTGGCGTGGTATTGGGACAGAGCGCCCTGAAGTACAAGGGTAGCTATGTCGGTGCATCTCACTGGAATCTGATCAACACTAACAAGCCTTACGTTGATTACACGACTGGTGGTAGCATTGAGACCACTACTGATGCAGATGGCCACATTACTGGCGTGAAAAGTCTGGTAAATGGTTGGGCTGGCGTGAACGTTGAGCACCATCTGGCATCACTCTTCGCACGTCTCAGCTATAACTACGATGAGAGATATATGTTCCAGGGAACCATCCGTCGTGACGGTTCAAGCCGTTTCGGTTCTAATAATAAATATGGTGTGTTCCCATCATTCTCAATCGGTTGGAACATCATGAACGAGGCGTTTATGAAGGACACCCGCGATTGGCTGACCAATCTGAAATTCCGCGCCAGCTGGGGTAAGAACGGTAACGAGAACATTGGTGACTTCCGCTACACAGTACTGACCACCACGGGCGGTACCAGCAACTACTACTTCGGACGCCAGGCTTCAATGGAGTACGGCTCTAAGGCCAACGGACTGGCTAATGAGAACCTGAAGTGGGAGGAGAGCGAGCAGACCGACCTGGGTCTGGACTTCGGTTTCTGGAATAACAAGCTGACATTTACCATCGATTATTATATCAAGAAGACTAACGGTATGCTGATGACTATGCCTATCCCGTCGTACGTAGGTGAGACAAAGCCTATTGGTAACGTTGGTGATATGGAGAACAGCGGTATCGAGTTCGAGCTGGGCTACAAGTGGAACATCGGCGATGCTCATTTTGCCGTCAAGGGTAACGCTTCTTATCTGAAGAACAAACTGAAGAATCTGGGTAACGACACCGGTTTCCTGAACTATGGTATCTCGCAGTTCAGCGATGGTGGTACTCGCGCAGAGAACGGACAGCCTTTCCCATTCTTCTATGGTTACAAAACTGCCGGTGTTCTGCAGAATAAAGCAGAGGCCGATGCTTACAATGCCAAATATGGAACAAGCTCTAACCCAGGCGACCTGATCTTTGTTGACGTAAATGGTGATAACAAGATTAGCAGTGACGACCGTACCAAGATCGGAAAGCCGACACCCGACTGGACCTTTGGTCTTAATCTCAACGCAGATTGGAAGGGATTCGATTTCAATGTGTTCTTCCAGGGCGTTAGCGGTGCCGACATCTTCGACGCTACATGGCGTCAGGATATTGCCTCAGGTAACTATCCCACTTGGGTATTGGGTCGCTGGACTGGTGAAGGCACATCAAATAAGCTGCCTCTGCTGAAGCTGGGTGACTCAAAGAACTGGGTATGTAGCGACATCTATGTACAGGACGGTTCTTATCTGCGCCTGAAGAACATCGCTTTGGGATATACATTGCCACGACAGATTACAAAGAGAGTCAACATCGAGCGCTTCCGCGTATATGTTCGTGCAGAGAACCTGTTCACATGGACCAAATACTGGGGATTTGACCCCGAAATCGGTTCTGGCAGCACATCGATGGGTGTTGACTATGGTGTCTATCCGCAGGCTCGCATCTTTACCCTCGGATTCAACGTTTCATTGTAATTAAGAATTANNATATAAAGTATTGTGCGCTGGAGTGGTCGCCATATCGCTGACTGCTTGTAGCGACGATTTCCTGGAGGTATCAAATCCTACTGGAGAGCCTTTGGAGGAATATTATATGACCGATGAGCATCTGTCAGAGGCTTGCGTTTCAGCCTATGCGCCGTTGCACTGGCCCGACTGGGACGGATCAGCCTACAACGACCTGACCTGCGACGCTGAGATTATGGGAGACGACTTCTGGGTAGGTGGCGCCAGCATCAGCGACAACCAGCACTGGCACAAACTCTTTAACTTCGAGGGCGACGGCAATAATACACTGGGTACCCTTTGGGGTGACTTCTATAGCGGTATCAAGCGTTGTAACGACGTCATTAAGTACTGCTCGTGGGGAGGTGGTAGCGAGAAGAACCGCAGATCGTATGAAATGCAGGCCCGTCTGCTCCGCGTGTACTATTATAATATTCTGTGGCACTACTATGGCAACGTGCCTTTCTATCTGGAGAATCTGAGCGAGCCTTACACGGCCCCACAGCTTTCTGCCGACGAGATCTATGCTCAGCTTCTGCCTGAACTCGAGGATATCATCGCATCGAACGTACTGCCCATGCGCTGGGAGACCAGTGAGAGCGGTCGTGTATCGCAGGCTATGGCCTATATGCTGTTTGCTGAGATGGTGATGTATCAGAACGACACTGCACGCTATCCTGCAGCCCTGAGTTATATGAAGCAGATTATCGGCGACAGCAGCTACCAACTGAATCCATCTTTCAAGGATCTGTTTGACGAGAGTGGTGAGTGGTGCGCTGAGAGCATCTTCGAGATCAACTACGAGGATGACAACGGTCAGCGTGACTGGGGTACACCATTGCATGCCGGTGGTACCGTATTCCCAACACTCTGCTCACCCAATGGTTGGGGTGGCGGCGAAGGCTGGGACTCTGGTAACGACGGTTGGGGTTTCCTGCCCATGCGCTTAGAGGCCTATAATATGTATGCCGACTATGACCTTCGTCGTGATGTCACTTGTTGGGATGTTCGCGGCTACACCTACACAGAGCGTTATCAGGACACCCACATCTGGCATGGTAAATATCGCCCACAGAGTGTGAACAATCAGGACTGTCCTTCGTCGAAGAACCTGAACTATAACAACAACAAGCGCATCTATCGCTATGCTGAAACGCTGTTGAATGCTGCTGAGTTATTGCTCCAGACGGGTGGCAGTGCAGCAGAAGCAACAGGTTATGTGAATGAGGTTCGTGCCCGTGCAGGTTTAAATAACCTCTCCAACGTGACGATCGATGATATCCTAACAGAGCGCCATCTGGAATTCTGTGGCGAAGGAAAGCGTTATTTCGACCTCGTACGTGCTGAAGGTATCGGTGGTGCTACACAGAAGGCCACTACCGTGCTCGTACCCGACAACTATGGCTATCGCACCAATTCTTGGACTCCAAGTAAGAAGCACATTCCTCTGTCGCAGAGTGAACTCGATGCTGATCCTACGCTGAAGCAGAACAATTATTGATAAATAAAACGAAATATTAATTATGAATACAAATAAATATAATAAGGTATTAGCAGGAGTTTTCACGCTTCTCTTACCTGTCACCTCTTACCTCTGCGTATCCTGCTCGCCAGAGAGTTTTGATGGCGCAGACCCCAATGGTATCCCGTCAGTAAGCGGTGTTGACTTCAACATCAGCGTTGACCAGGAGACCAACCAGATGATTGCTACCTATACCCCACAGGCTGGTACATATCCCGTGTGGATTCTAAACGGCAACACATACTCTACACTTCAGGAGGTAGGTTATCAGAACCCCGAAGCAGGTACCTATACCATCGACCTGAAACTGGGTAACCGCAATGGTTTCAGTCAGGGTGTGGTCAGCAAGACTTTCACTTTCAACGAGACTAAGATTGACTATAGCGCTGACTTCCGTCGTCTCTGCGGCAAAGAGTGGCGTATCGCTAATAAGGAAGTGGCCCACATGGGTTGTGGCCCTGCTGGAACTGCCGGTTCTGAGTGGTGGGCTGCTCAGCCTAACGATAAGAAGGACTTCGGTGTTTACGACGACCGCATCACTTTCAGCAATGACACCCGTAAGGGAGGTACATATAATTACAATGCCGGTGCTGACGGTATGACATACGTCAATTATGGTACAGCCTTCAATACCGAGGGTGCAGGTGCCGACCTCGATGTAGCCCTGGGCAACCAGACAAGCACTTGGAGCTTCGAGATTTACGACTGGGAGGATGCCGAGGGTAACGTAACCAAGCAGACCTATATCCAGCTGGGGGCAAACACGCTGTTCCCTTACATGTCGAGCGATGCTCAGTATGCTGATCCTAAGTTCCGTATCGAGAGCATGACAGCTACCAAACTTGTGCTGGTATATGATACACCTGACCGCAGCATTGCATGGCGCTTCATCCTGACCAGTGCTCCCGACGAGCGTCTGGTAGAGGAGCAGGGATTCGATGCCAACAGCGACTTCAATATGTGGAAGGGCATCACACCGACCATGTCGTTCTACTACAATCCTGATCCAGGTTGGGGCAACGAGCAGACAGCTGCATTCGAAGCGCTCTTCCAGATGGGTAACAACGACTACACCGTTACTGTTCCAAACGAGTGCTACAGCGAGTGGCAGGCACAGGTGCACTTCCATACTGCTCTGACAACATCGGCTGCTACAAACTACGACTTCTCTTGCATCTTCAATAGCGATCGCGACATTGAGGGTGTGGTAGTGAAGCTGACCAACGAAGACGACTCTGAAGCTATCATCGATGAGCACAACATCAACCTGAAGGCCGGCGAGGACTACGTATTCTGGGTAAGTGACGTGGCTGGTAAGGACCTGAATCCTGTGAAGCTGGTTATGGACTTCGGACATGCTACTGGCGAGACGAAGGTTAATGTGTCAAGCATCGTACTGAAGGATCATGCTAACGATGATGGAACCATCGTTTCAGGCGGTGGCGACAACCCCGACGCACCTAAGATGGACTGGGACTACGAGAGTGGCGCAAACCTGTGGAAGGCCGTCGACGATGGCACACTCTTCGATGCATTCGGCTACTGGTTTGCTGATAATGGTTGGAGTCAGATTGCCAACTCAGAGTGCGTCCATAGCGGCGACACCTATGAGATTACCCTTCCTGAGGGTATGGGTGGCAGTCAGTGGCAAGGTCAGTTCCATATCGACACCAAGCTTACAGCAAGCGCTGCTAAGGCTTACAACTTCTACTTCGTATTGGAGGCCGACAACGACTGCCCTGGTGTAACCGTCAAGCTCACCGACTCAGGTGACACGAACTTCTTCTGCGAAGGCCGTCATGATATCAAGGCCGACGAGCCATTCATCTTCAAACTGGAAGGCGCTACGCTCAAGGAAGGCAAGGATGCCGAGAGCATCCGTCTGTTCTTCGACTTCGGAGGCTCACCCGCTGGCACAAATGTCAAGATCAGTAAGATCTATTTCGAGGAGGCTGTCGTGCTGAACTACGATGATGTCAGCAACCTGTGGAAAGGTGTTGACGATGGTAGCGTAAATAGCACGTTCGGATACTGGTTTGCTAACGACAGCTGGAGCGAGATTGCCCACAACGACTGCAAGCACAGTGGTGACGCCTACGAGATAAAGCTTCCTGAGGGAATGGGCGGTAGCCAGTGGCAGGGTCAGTTCCACATTGATACTGAGCTCACAGCATCTGCTTCAAAGCAATACCACTTCCAACTGGTTATGGAAGCTGATGCCGACTGCCCAGGTGTAACCATCAAGCTCACCGACGCTGGCGATACCAACTTCTTCTGCGAGGGTCGTCATGACATCAAGGCCGACGAGCCATTCGTATATACGCTGAAGAATGCGACACTGAAAGAGGGTACCGACGCATCTGCCATCCGTCTGTTCTTCGACTTCGGAGGTTCACCTGCCGGTACTAATGTCAAAATCAGCAAGATTATCTTTAAAGAGGCTGAATAATAAATGAAACGATTCATGCTTAATACATTTTTGCTCTCTCTTGCCGTGGCCCTTTGGGGCTGCGGTGGGAGCGACGACGACGACCCACAACCAGCCGTTAGCATCACAGTATCGCAGGAAAGCATCAGTATTCCCGATGCAGGCGGCACCTACACCATCAGCGTCACCACAACAGGCAAGGAGTGGAATGCCTATGCCGACCAGGACTTCATCACTGTAGATGCAAAAAATACGGTAGCCCAGTCGGGCACGCTGACGGTCACGGTTCCTGCTAATCCAACGACCAGTGCCCGTACTGGCACCGTCACCATCATGTCGGGTATTGCCCGCAAGGCCATCAGCGTATCTCAGGAAGCGGCTGCGCAGTCTGCCTACAACGCCCCTGAAGGCTATACGCTGGTATGGCAGGACGAGTTCGATAAGAGCTCAGAGTTGAACGGAAACGACTGGACGCACGAGGTAAAGAACGCAGGTTGGGTGAACCACGAACTGCAGAACTACGTAAACCACAAGACGCCTGAGGGCGCACTGGTAACGGAAGTGAAAAACGGAACCCTGCGCATCACTGCCCTCAAGGAGAACGGAAAGATCTACTCTGGTCGTGTGTATGCGAAAGTGAAGAGCGGTTGGACTTACGGTTACATCGAAGCCAGCATCAAACTGCCAAAGGGCAAGGGCACCTGGCCTGCATTCTGGATGATGCCTGTGAACTTCCGTTCATGGCCTGCCGATGGTGAGATTGATATCATGGAGGAGGTGGGTTACCATCCCGACTACGTATCATCGAGCCTGCATGCCAATGCCCATGTTCACTCTAACGGTACACAGATCACCCACGAGATGAAGTGTGCAGGTGCCGAGGGCGAGTTCCATACCTACGCCATCCTGTGGACATCAAAGAATATCACCACTTACGTGGATGGCAAAGTACAGCTGAGTTACGACAATCGTGGTCTGGGTCGCGACGACTGGCCCTACGATGATCCATTCTATGTGATCTTCAACCTTGCATGGGGTGGTGACTGGGGTGGCGCTCAGGGTGTTGACGAGAGCGCCCTCCCTGCCACAATGGAAGTTGACTACGTACGTGTATTCCAAAAAAAGTAATTAGAAATGAAGAATATCATAACAGCACTCCTATTAGGTGTTACAGTCACCACTCAGGCACAAAGTCTGCCCAAGTATCTCGATGAGACCGTCCCAGTGGAGCAGCGTATCGACGATGCCCTGAGCAGGATGTCGCTCGAAGAGAAGATTGCTGTGATTCATGCGCAGTCGAAGTTCTCGAGCCCAGGTGTGAAGCGTCTTGGGTTCCCCGATCTGTGGACGGACGACGGTCCTCATGGCGTGCGCCCTGATGTGCTTTGGGACGAGTGGGAACAGGCCGGACAGACCAACGACTCGTGTGTGGCCTTCCCTGCCCTCACCTGTCTGGCTGCCACGTGGAACCCTGACCTTGCCCGTCTCTATGGTGAGAGTCTTGGCGAAGAGGCGCTCTATCGCAACAAGAGCGTGATGTTAGGACCTGGCGTGAACATCTTCCGTACACCTCTCAACGGTCGTAACTTCGAGTATATGGGCGAAGATCCCTACCTCGCCTCACGAATGGTGGTGCCTTATGTACAGGGATTGCAATCGAAAGGTGTGGCAGCCTGTGTGAAGCACTATGCCCTGAACAATGACGAGGAATACCGCCATCAGGTGAACGTCATCGTCAGCGACCGAGCCTTGCATGAAATCTACCTCCCCGCCTTCAAGGCTGCTGTGCAGGAGGGTGGTGCCTGGGCTATCATGGGTGCCTACAACCTTTACAAGAACCAGCACAACTGTCACAATGAGGTTATGCTCAATAAGATCCTGAAACAGGACTGGGGCTTCGATGGCGTGGTGATTTCCGACTGGGGAGGCTGTCACGATACCGACGAGGCTGTGCGCAATGGACTCGACCTCGAGTTCGGTACCTGGACCGACGGTCTGACGATGGGCAAGACCAATGCCTACGATGCCTACTATCTGGCAGCGGCCTACAAACAGGCCATCCAGCAAGGCAAATACACCACGAAGGAACTCGACGAGAAAGTGCGTCGTGTGTTGCGTCTGTTCTATCGCACCACGATGAAGAAGGACAAGCCTTTCGGATTACTCTGTTCCGAGAGCCATTACGACGCAGCACTGAAAATTGCCCAAGAGGGTATTGTGCTGTTAAAGAATAATGTAGTAAAGAAAGATAAGACTCCATTACTACCGCTCGATTTGCAGAAGATGAAGCGCATCCTTGTGGTGGGTGAGAACGCCATCAAGATGATGACTGTTGGCGGCGGTTCTTCCTCTCTCAAGGCCCAGCACGAAATCCTCCCTCTCGACGGCCTTACATCAGCCATCTCACATCTTACCTCATCCATCGAATATGCCCGTGGCTATGTCGGCGACACCATTCAAAGCTATAATGGCGTCACTGTTGGACGTTCGCTCTACGAAACCCGTTCGCAGGCTGAACTTACTACAGAGGCAGTGGAAAAGGCTCGTGAAGCAGATATCGTTATTTTCATTGGCGGCCTCAACAAGAGCAATCATCAGGACTGCGAAGGGCACGACCGTCTCTCCTATGAACTGCCATACGCTCAAAACGAGGTAATCGAAGCTATCCTGAAAGTCAATCCCCGTCTGGTCTATGTCAATATATCGGGCAATGGTGCTGCACTGCCTTGGCTTGCGAAAGTGCCAGCTGTCATGCAGGCTTGGTTTATTGGCTCAGAGGCAGGCAAGGCGATTGCTTCCGTGCTGACAGGCGAGGTGAATCCCTCGGGCAAGCTACCCTTTACATGGTACGCCTCACTCGACCAGTGTGGCGCTCATGCCACAGGTTCTTACCCTGGCATTTGGCGTGCAGATCACCAGATTATCGACGAGGAATATAAGGAAGGCCTCTTCGTTGGTTACCGCAGGATGGATCGCTTGAAGAAACAGAGTCCACTGTTCCCCTTTGGATATGGTCTGAGCTATACCACCTTCAAGATTGGTAAAGTTATTGCTGACAAACAGGATATGACTGCCAATGACAAAATCACCTTCACTGTACCCGTCACGAATACTGGCAATGTGGCTGGCGCTGAAACGGTCCAGCTTTATGTCAGCGACCTTCAGTCATCCGTCGAGCGTCCTGTCAAGGAACTCAAGGCCTTCCGCAAGGTCTTCCTTCAGCCAGGCGAGACGCAGCAGGTAAGCCTCACTATCGACAAATCAGCCCTCAGTTTCTACAACGACCAAACAGCCCAGTGGACAGCTGAGCCCGGCGATTTCAAGGCACTTATTGGAACGTCATCAAAGAACATCATAAGTGATTATAAGTTTAGATTAAAGTAATTAGTTAGTTAGTAATTGTTTTTTCATCGGAAGACAATGTAATGAAGCCGGACTCTGTGAAGAATCCGGCTTTTTTATGATTCGTAATCAAATAGCTTTAATCAGAAGATCTGGTTGAAAGTAGGACTCGTATACCAGTCCAAGCACTTCGTATGATCCTGTGCCCACTCACCAAACGAACAGCCTTTGTTCATATAGGCACCAAAGAGAGCACCCTTCTTGCTGAAGCCAATATTCACGCCCTCCAAAGGATAACGGAATGAAGCGTATGGAATCATCAGTGCCCAAGGCAGATTCTTGCTCTTTGCCAGCGTATATTCACGTGTTAACTGAGCATCCCGGTCACGGAAACAATGTATTTCCCAAAGCATCGTGTAGTAGGGACTCAGAATAAAGGGATCGAACATGCCAGGCGTGAAATTATCAACGCTTTTTCCTTCTTTGAAATAGACATTATATATTTCCGTACGCGTAGGCAGAATTGTCAAAGTACTATTCTCCCCCTTTGACACATTATATTTCTTGCGCTGGAAAATCTGATTAACGACATCCAAATCTTCGCCCATCGCCCAATGCGCATCCTCAAACAGATAAAGCATAGCTTCACCATTACGACCTGCCTGCAGCAGACTATTACTATCCCACATAGGTGTGGCCATTTTCTCCAAAGGAACATTGTGTTTATGACCACCCAAGTCGAAAGAGCCTCCACCCTCAATAGTCACACTATCGATATCCTCTGCCTGATAACCTACCAATCGCAAGCCGGCTGCTAACTGTTTCGAACCGCCCACAGCGGCCAGTTCAACTTCAATTCTCAGATGACGGCTATTCACAACCTCACGCGAAAGGCGCAAAACCAGATCATTATAATCAAAATCGCCAGGCTCAGGCATTTCTTCCTCGAAGCAATACACCAACTTCTGCTGCTCCAATTGAGCCTTACGTGACTTTTGCTTGCTACTAGATGCGACGTGTTCGAAACTCACCACATCACTCGTTACAGGGAAAGTCACTACAGAATAATATCCATTGACATCCACCAAGGCTGCATAAAGCCAAGAATATCTTGTAGGCACCGTCGCCTTGAGTGTCACTTGACCGCCATCTTCAATGGCACTCTGAGCCAAAACTTCACTATTGAGTGCTGTCAGCGGGTTGTCAGATAGAATATAGACAGATTTTGCACCCACATTTGCATCTGCTTTAACTATATAAGTAAGGTCTTGTGTCAACTCCCAATTATGGTTAGCATCTACACTGTCCACAGGCGAGGCTTCTTCAATAATTCTGTTGTAATCGTCCTCGTTGAACACATCTCTGCTGCACGAAGTCAGCAACAAGCCGCCAAACACGCCAGCAGCCATAATGATTTTCAAAGTGTACCGCATCTTTATCATGACTCATTAGTTATTTTGCGCCAAAATTACAAAAATATCCGATAAAACGTGCAAAATTTTGGCCTTTTTACAGAATTTAACGATTAAAGTGTTGGATTTTCCCGAAATTTATACTAATTTTGCGCCCGAAGAATCGATTCAATA
>LXOW01016492.1_pt2 | contig 21924 bp, 18 predicted proteins | sample 1368591 | NCBI WGS metagenome assembly LXOW01 (sample SAMN04884650, study PRJNA319009) | bovine gut metagenome | isolation source: Cow rumen | host: Bos taurus | place: Italy: Legnaro (PD) | collected 2014-07-09
ACCGACGGGATCTCCGTCAGGGATCTTGCATTCGCCTATGAGGAAGGAAAGCCCGTGCTGAGCGACGTGGATATGGAGCTGACCGCCGGCGGCTGCTACGCGCTGGTGGGCGGCTCCGGCAGCGGCAAGTCCACGATCCTGAACCTGCTGATGGCCTCCTCCAAAAACTATCAGGGCGAGATCCTTTACGACGGCCGGGAGCTCAAAGGCATCTCCTCCGGCTCGCTCTATGACCTTGTTTCCATTATCCAGCAGAGCGTTTTCGTCTTTAACAGCACAATCCGTAACAACATCACCATGTTTTCCGAATTCCCGGAGGAGGAGATCGATCGCGCTGTACGGCTGTCCGGGCTGAAAAAGCTCATCGACGAAAAAGGCGCGGACTATCTCTGCGGCGAAAACGGCTCCGGCCTCTCCGGCGGCGAACGGCAGCGGATCTCCATCGCCCGGGCGCTGCTGCGCAAGACCCCGGTGCTCTTCGTGGATGAGGCCACGGCTTCCCTGGATGCGGAAACCTCCTTCGAGGTGCTGGACGCGATCCTGAAGCTGGACGGCTACACCCGCGTCATCGTCACCCACGACCTGGACGAGAACATCCTGCGCCGCTGCACCGGCCTGTTTGCGCTGAAAAACGGCGCGGTCTCGGAACAGGGTACCTTCAGCGAGCTCATGGAGCAAAAAGGCTACTTCTACTCCCTCTACACCGTCTCCCAGGGAGAATAATCCATTTCTGTCCATGCGGAAACACCGGTTCCTTTGATACGGGTTGTATCGTCCTGCATTCCTGTATATAATCAGGGCGAAAGAGCAGAAACCGGTCTTCCAAAGGAGAAAAAAGCATGAAACAGATTATTTTGCTGGGAGATTCCATCCGGATGCAGTATCAGCCGGTTGTCGGGGAAAAACTGGCGGATATCGCGGAGGTCTCCGGTCCGGATGAGAACGGCCGCTGGAGCGGCTATACCCTGAATTCCCTGCGGTTCTGGCTGCCGCAGCTGCCGTCCCCGGACCTGGTGCAGTGGAACTGCGGCCTTTGGGATATGGGGGACGACTACCAGGAAGGGCGGCATTTCTATCCGCCGGACCTGTATGAGGAAACCTGCAGCCGGATCTGCCGGATCCTTCGCAAGGTTACGGGAAAGCCGGATCTTCCGATCGTCATCGCCACGACCACGCCGACGCTGCACGGAGATCATGAGGACATCCGGCAGTACAATGATATCCTGCGGAAAGTGGCCGCGGCGGAAAACGCGGCGGTCAACGACCTGTATTCAGTTGTTTCACCGAACAGGGCGGAGATGATCGGCGAGGATCATATCCACCTGACACCCTTTGGGATTGAAGCCGTGGCGGAGCAGACCGCCACGGTACTCCGTGCAGCACTCGGATAAATATTCAAATCTGAATCGGTAAAATTATACGGAGGATTGTATTGTGAGCAGACTCAGTATCCGCACCCATGAAAAGCGTTTCCCGGTGGCGCCTGATCTCTACGGCCTTTTCTTTGAGGATATCAGCCATGCCGGGGACGGCGGTCTCTATCCGGAAATGCTCCGCAACCGTTCCTTTGAGGATTCCCTGATGCCGGAAGGCTGTGTCTCCCATGACGGCGGAAAAACCTTTGTCTCGCCCACCGGGTGGATTGATGAGTTCAACAACGGTGAGGGCATGAACCAGTGGGTAGCCGATAACCGTGTGCAGCCTACGCCGGTGCCCGCCTGGTACTGCGAAGGAGCGGAGATGACGCTGGATTCCGGATGTGTCCTGAACGCGGCCCGAAAGGTATCCCTGCGGGTGGATTTCCGTGCCGGCGGATGCCTCCGCAACGTCGGATACTGCGGAATTGCGCAGGAGAAAGGAAAAGAATACCGTTTCTATACGTTTGCACGGACAGAGGAAGAGGTTCCCCTGTCCATCAGCATCCGGGAAAAGGAACGCATTCTTTCCGCCGCGGAAATAACCCTCCGCCCGGGAGACTGGACCCGGTATGACGCTGTACTCACGGCTGCAGCTTCCACGCGGAACGCGGAGCTGTGCATCACCTGCCCGGTCAGCGCTTCCGTCCGCTTCGGCTTTACTTCCCTGATGCCGGCGGACACCTTTATGGGCCACGGACTCCGGAAGGATCTGATGGAAAAGCTTCGGGACATGAACCCCTCCTTCCTTCGATTCCCCGGAGGCTGCATCGTGGAAGGCTTTTCCATGGAAACTGTATGGTACTTCCGCAACACCGTGGGACCTGTATGGGAACGCCCGACCCATTGGCTGCTCTGGCATTACCGCACCACCAACGGACTGGGTTTCCATGAATACCTCCAGCTCTGTGAGGACCTCCACCTTGCGCCGCTGTATGTCTGCAACTGCGGCATGACTTGCCAGGGCCGGAATCCCCGGTTCTTCAATGACCGGGAGCAGGCAGAAATGCTGGAGGATATCCTGGGCGCCCTGGAATATGCCCTCGGTCCCGCGGATTCCCGCTGGGGTGCTGTCCGGGCGGCCATGGGCCATGAAGCGCCTTTCCGCCTGGATTACCTGGAGATCGGAAACGAGAACTTCGGGCCGGAATATGAACGGCGCTTCGATCTCGTCCGGCAGGCCGTCCTGGCACGTTACCCGCACCTGAAGATCGTGGCCAACGACCGGGGGCGCACCCGGAAACTGGAAGCGGATATCGCGGACGATCACTATTACAACATGCCGGAATTCTTTGCCGAGGGGATCACGCGTTACGACAGCTACAGCCGGCAGGACACAGATGTGTTCGTCGGCGAATTCGCCGTGAACCAGACCTACGAAGGCCAGCTCCGGGCTGCCATTGCGGAGGCCATGTTCATGGTAGGCTTTGAAAGGAACCAGGACAAGGTCCGGCTTTCATCCTTTGCGCCGCTTTTCCAGCATATCCGCTACGGTTCCTGGTTCCCCAACCTGATCATTTATGACAATGCCCGCAGTTTTGCCATTCCCTCCTACTACACCTGGCGTCTCTTCGGCGGAAACCGCGGTAAAAACGTGGTCGCTTCCGATGAGGAAGTGCAGAAGGTTTTCTATGACCTGCACGGCCTGCCGGCGCTGTCCGGCGATGACGGCACCCGGTTCCGGAATCCTGTCTGGAACGGTACTTCCGTAACCCCATCCAGGGACATCCTTGCCAGAACGGAATCCGCTGATGACGGATCGATTGTCGTCCGCCGGAAGCCGGATAAGGATATGCCGGACTTTCCCTTCAAGGTCTATCCCCTGGTCACCCTGGGAGAAGACCTGGAATGCCGTCAGGGCACCTTTGAGGTGGATGCATTCTGCGAGGAGGGAAAGGATATCGCCCTGGGCATCCTGGTTTCCCCGAAGCCGCTGTCCTATTATGACCGCACCAACCCCAACCCCGTCGATCCCTGGAGCATGCGCTTCCTGGAGGTTTCCCGCTGGATCCTGTCCGATGGCAGCTCCTGGGTCGCCCGTGGCAGTTTCCCGACGGATCCGCTCTCGGAGCCCGTGAAGGTCTGTCTGGAGAAGAATGCCTGGAACCACCTGAAATATACCGTATCCGGACATACTGTCACCCTGGAGGTCAACGGCAGTACAGTGGATACGGTCGAGCTTGCTTCCTATCCGGCCATGGGCACTGTCGTCACCGACAGCGAAGATACGGTTACGGTCAAGATCGTGAATTTCAGCGACCGCCCCGAACCGGTGGAACTGACACTGGACTGCGATGTGCAGCCCGATTATTCAGTTGGTCTCCTGACAGGCAATGCTACGGATGAGAACAGCCTGGATGCGCCGGAAAACGTCCATGATGTGCTTCTGCAGGCCCATGGAGCTTCCCGTTCCTTTGTCTATGACGCGCCTGCGCTGTCCGTCAGCATCCTTACGCTTAATAAAGTCATTTAAGGAAGAAGTCCCGCAGATCCCGGTAAACCTTTTCTTTGTCCGTCTCATTCAGGATCTCATGGCGCATATGTTCGTATGTAATGACAGAGATATTCCGGAAGCCGGATTTTTCCAGGAGCGCGCGGCTGTTTGCCCGGCCCTTTTCACCGCCGGTGCAGGGATCGTCCTTCCCGGCGATCAGCAGAACAGGCAGATCCGCGTTCACACTCCGGCAGGCATCGGGTTTGCCCATGCGATTCAGCAGGCTGAACAGCGCGCAGTAGCTCCCGATCGTGAACCTGGCTCCGCAGAGGGGATCCTCGCTGTATTTCTGCACATTTTCTTCGTTATAGGACAGCCAGTCCAGATCGGTTTTCCGGTCAGGGATGCTCTTTCCGTAAGGCCCCAGGGCCAGTCCGTCCAGCAGCTTTGAATATGCCCGGCTTCCTTTGGAAAGGCGGGCCGCGTCTCCGAGCGCGACAGCGACGGGAGCGGCGGGATTCGGATTGACATAACCGCTGAGGGCAGCTTTGGCATAGCGGGAGGAATCGGTCTGCAGAAGAACACGGGAGATAATGCTTCCCATGGAATGGCCGAAAAGGATGACAGGAAGGCCGGGATACCGTTCTGCAATCCAGTCAGCAATGACCTGCTGGTCCCGGATCAGCAGTTCGTCACCTTTCCTGTCTGCAATATGGGAAAGCACCGGCGCATCCTCCCCGTGACCGCGCAGGTCGGCAACCGCCACGTGCAGTCCGCCGGCCGCCAGATACCTGGCAAAATCATAGTAGCGTTCCTTATGTTCCTCCATGCCGTGGACGATCTGGACAACGCCCGCGGCCTGTTCGCTTTCGCTTTCGAAAACGGACAGGGAAAGGGAATAGTTCTCCTCAGAGGAAAGCATGATTTTTTCCATGGAATCCGCCTCCTGTTTTTATCTGTTCGGTTGATGTTTCTTTTAAAAATTATAGAAGATGAAAAACTGGAAGTCAAGGAACCGGGGACTGTGAAGCATAATGAAAAAAAACGGTTTGTTCGCTTTCATTCCTCCATTGTGCATGTTAGAATAACAGCAGAACACACCCGACGATAAATCCATCAGAGGCAGAAAGCGAAGGGATTCCATATGAAATACCCCTGGATTGATGAATACCTGATGGCCAAGCGCGGCGTCACGAAAGATCTGCAGGCGGAATGGAACTGGATCCGGTACCATATCGGCGGAAAAATGTTCGCCGCCGTCCTGCTGGACGATGACGACCAGCCCTACTATATCAACCTGAAACTGGAACCGATGGAAGGCGAACTGATGCGGCAGCAGTATCCGGATATCATTCCCGGATACTACAGCAACAAGCAGCACTGGAATTCCGTCAAGCCGGACGGGGATATTCCGGATGACCTGCTGAAGCATTGGCTGGACCGCTCCTACTGTCTGGTGCTGAAGGATTTCAGCAAGGCAAAGCAGCGTGAAATCCTGGGGCTGTCCGTCTGCGGAACGGATTGTTCCGCCTGCCCCCTTCTCGGCAATCCCTGTACCGGCTGCAATGAAGCCTGCGGCAAAGTGTTTCATGCGCCGGAGGGAAAGCCCTGCCCCATTTATGCCTGCTGTGCCAACAGGCACCGTTTTGCCACCTGCGCTTCCTGCGGGGAGCTTCCCTGCGCTGTCTGGCAGGCGACCCGGGACCCGTCCATGACAGACGAACAGTTTGAGAAGAGTATCCGGGACCGCGCAAACCAGCTGAAGCATTCCGGATTGATCTGAACACCATCCATCCTGAAGGAGGAATACACCATGGAGTTTTATGATGCCGTCAACGGGAGGCGGAGTGTCCGGGATTTTACGGATGAAGCCATACCGGAAGCAAAAATGAAAAGGATCATTGAGGCCGCATACAAAGCGCCCGCCAATGATCACTTCAGGGACTGGCATTTCATTGTCGTTACGGATCCGGACATCAAACGGGACCTGCTGGGCGGCGTCCCGAAAAACCTGACCGAAAAGGATGTCGACCAAATGACATTTATTTCGGATCCGGTTCAGAAAGAGAGCTACCGCGTCGCCGTTCCGAAGCAGTACAGGATGCTCTGTGATACGGCAGCCGTTATTGTTCCGCTGATGAAAAAGAAGGCGGACATTCTTCATCCCGCCAATCTTTCAGATCTGAACTGTTATGCTTCCGTCTGGTGCAGCATTGAAAACCTCTGGCTGGCAGCCGTTGCGGAAGGCTATGGCTGCAATCTGCGCATCCCGTGGGGTGAGGAAGAAGCTGTCGCGCAGAAAGTCCTTGGATTCCCGGACGGATATCTGATCCCCTGCTTTATCGGGATCGGCCGGCCGGCGCCGGATGCGGTCCTCACAAAGCAGATTGATCTCCATCTGGATGAACTGATCCACTGGGAAAAATTCTGAGCCGGTTATCCCCTGTTTTCCCATTCTTCCCGGGTAATGGCAAAAGCATAGGAAATCGTGTTCTTCGGATCCGGATATTCCTTCACCTTTTTCATGCCGTTGGCCATGGCGGTGCGCCAGGAGCCCTCGTTGGTATATTTCATGTAGGAATACAGCACATCATACTTTGTATTGCGAAACGCCCAGTCCCGTACGGCCCGGGCCGCTTCTTTTGCATAGCCCCTCCGCCAGTACTTTTTATGGATATGATAGCCGATCTCCGGCAGCATTTCCCCGTCGATATTCTGGATCGTGATGCCGCAGTCGCCGATGAATTCGCCGGTTTCCTTCAGCACCACTGCCCAGAGGCCGAAACCGTATTTTTCATAATTCTCCAGGTTCCAGTCAATCCATCTTTTTGTCCGTTCCGCATCAAACGGTGCCGGATAATGCCGCATCGTCTCCGGATCGGACAGGATTTCGTACAGCGTGTCAAAGTCCTCCGGGGTATACTCCCTGAGCAGGAGCCTTTCTGTTTCCATCACCATATGTTTTCTCCTGTCTGCCTGCACTCTCTTTAAGCCGCATCAGGCAGTGCGGAAAGGTCTTTCAGCGCGTCGAAATCATTGAGGGTACGTTCAAACAGGGCAAAGAAATCCGTTTCGGAAATCAGTCCATCCCCGTTCGTTTCGACGCCCTCAAAGCTCAGCACATACTTCTGGGGCGGGTTTTCAAGGGTCAGCAGTTCGCTGCTGCGGATCTGTTCCGTGGTCGGATAAACCAGGCTCGCGCAGTACCACACCTTGCCTTCCTGATCCCGCAGGCGTTCGAACATCAGTTTTACACTGATCGGTGTCTTTGTTTCAATGCTGCCCGGCAGCTCACCCATGTTTACCCCCAGGGCGTTCAGCGTGCCGAGGACCGTGCAGTCGTGCGCGCAGAAAAAGGTAAACTTCCGCTGTTCATTTTTCAGCTCTTTTTCCAGCTCCTGAATCAGCGGATGGGTTGTGCTCAGCGCCACCAGCCGGGCTCCGTGCTTCATCTCCAGGCAATAGGTCATAAACCTGCCGATCGTAGCCCAGTCCTCCTCGGTCAGTTCGTGGCCGAAAGCGGCTTTGACCGCGTCCGGCTCTTCATAGTACTGCAGGAGCAGCGCGTCCGCCACCTGATAGGCCGTCTTGATCGCTCCGGTGATGTCAGGCTCTTTGCCTTCCTCCATCTTGTACCCGGATCCGTCTGTAAGCAGGTCTCCGTATTTACCGCTCTTGTAAATCTCGCTGTCCTGCATATCGACCGTATCCATGATCAGCCGGATTACATCCCGGGTCTGTTCGGCAATACCCTCGAATCCCGCGTCTCCTCCGATTGAAGCAACCTGCTCCGTCGCTTTCGCGATAAATTCATCGCTGCAGAAATGCAGAACCGGCTGCATGAAATCTACCGTTCCCTTATCGTCTCCGGGATACTCCACCTCGATGTTGGCCAGGGGGAACAGGCCGGCAGCAAAGTATCTGGCCGTCGCCCGGCAGCGCTGTTTGTTGCGGGCGTTGAAGCGTACTTCGCCTTCCGCCGGAACCGTGTTTTCCTCAAACAGCCCTTCCTGGGCCAGCCATTTCCTGAAGAACTGTCCAAAGCTGGCTTCCGCAACCCCGCCTTTCATGGTCAGCTCACTGGATATCGCTGACCAGTTGATCCAGGAATGGGGCGTCAGGTCGCTGGGAACAGAACCGTTGCTGGACAGCGGTGCGCGCAGGTTATGCCGGCTGAGGATCACCACCTGCTCCAGCGTATATTGTTTCGTTTCGGAGAGCTCACCCTCTGCAAAGCAGGCAGCGCTGCCCAGAATCATTACCAGTGCCAGGATAATTGCCATGATCTTTTTCATGCTGTTTTCCTTCTTTCCGAATTTACTGTTTTTCCCATTTTACCATATTTTTCCGGAATGTCCGGCTGAAATCTGTCTTCCCGCAGTCCGGACAGCCGGACTTATCCGAACACCGGGATGGCACGCCCGGTTTTCTTCAATGCTTCCTCATCCAGCCGGTCGTCGCTGTAAATCAGTTTTCCGTTGATGAACACCTTTTCGATACCGAAGGATTTCTCCTGGTCCGGCACACCGTTTTTCAGCGCTTCCTCATCAAACACAGTCAGGTCGGCATAATAACCTTCCTTCAGGTAACCCCTCTCCGGCAGCATATACCGGTCCGCAATCGCGCCTGTCATCCGGCGGATGGTGTTGGGCATCGTGTCTCCCGTCCCCCGCAGGGAATCCCGCAGGAACTTGGGATAGCAGTCATAGATGGCGGGATTCTGGACCCCGTGCTCCTCCACCCAGGCGTCCGTCATGTACAGGCAGTGCTCATTGTGTTCAAAGTCGGAAATAATCTCCGGTGTGGAATAGGGACCCATGTTAACCCGTCCGACAAAGTTGCTCTTTTCGCACAGCATCAGATAAGCGTTCATGTCGGAAAGCCCTTCTTCCTGCGCGATCTGATGCACCGTTTTGCCTTCGTATTTTTCCTCCCCCGGCCCGATATATGCGATCTGGATATCATTGAACCCGAATCCCAGCAGTTTGCTCGTGGCTTTCACCAGTGCCGTCAGTTTCACCCTGGTAGCCGGGCTCCTCTTCTGCTGCAGCGTCATCCCTTGGTACCAGGCCGGCAGGATGACCGTGATCACCGATACACCCAGGCATTCGTTGTAAATGTCAAACATCACATCCACGCCTTCCGCCCGGAGCCGGTCAAAGATCCGCATCAGCTCATCCTTGTCCTTCAGGGTGGTCCTTCCCACAAAGATCGCGTGGGAATACTGCAACTTCAGGTTCGTACCCTTCGCAATTTCGACCAGTTCATCCACCGCCCGCAGCAGGTGGGAGCGGCCGAACAGCTGCGGATAAGCCATGGATACCTTCGATTCCGCCCGCGGATGCACCGTCAGGGGCTTGTTGTATTTCACGCACAGCGCCGCAACCTTCTTCAGTTCCTCCACGTCCGCGTACAGCCCGGGCTGGTACATCAGGCCCAGGGAAATTCCCGCCGCGCCCTGCTGAAGCGCCGTCTCCAGGATCTCCAGCATCCGTTTCTCCTCTTCCGGGGTCAGCGGCCTGTTCTCAACCCCTCCGGCAGCCGCCCGGGCGGAGCAGTGACCCGCCAGCATTGCCATATTGCAGGGCATGTTCCCGTCCACCGCGCGGAAGTATTCCTCCGCGGTGCCGTACTGTCCGGTTGTATCCCTGAAACTGAAGATTCCGCCACCCAGCCTGTCCGTATACGGATTGCCTTTTTCAAAGCCGATCTCGGAAATTCCGCAGTTGCCGGTCACGAAGGTCGTAATCCCCTGCAGGATGAAAGGCCGGAAGTAAGGCAACGGCTCCTTCTTGATGGCAAACCAGTCATTGTGGGAATGACCGTCGATAAATCCGGATGAAACCGATTTCCCTTTCAGGTCGATGAGCTGATCCGCCGCCTCATCCATTCCTTCGGCGATCCGGACGATCCGGTCCTCCTCCGTCAGTATATCCGCCACATAAGGCTCCGCGCCTGTCCCATCATAGATCTTCGCGTTTTTCAGCAGTGTCTTCATTTGGATCGCGCTCCTCCCGTTTATTTCATCATGCCGTATGGATTATTCTCCGGCCTGTTTCGCTGCGATTTCCCGGAGGTCATGTACAATCCGGTCTTCCCGGCCCGTTGCCGAAACGCAGGTATCCGGCTCAAGATAAAGCAGGGCCCGAACCCCGGCATCCTTCGCGCACAGCACATCCAGCGTGCGGTCACCTACATACCAGGTTTTCTCCGGATCCAGGTTATATTTTCCAAGCAGATATCGGACCCCTTCCCCGGAAGGCTTTTTCGCCAATCCGTATTCAGAGGTGACCACTTCCCGGAAGCAGTCCAGGATCTCCAGCCGTTTCAGGATCGGCACGGACGAGCTGCCCCTGTGGGTGTAGACAAAATGCTCCGCCCCGAGAACCTGCAATTCCTCCAGTGTTTCCTTCGCCCCGCTGATCAGCCGGATCCGGTCATCCAGCCGGTGTGTATACTGCCGGTACTGTTCAAACAGTTCCCCGACCGGTTTCCCGCAGCGGCTGCTGATTTCCTGCATATAGGCTGTCACAGACCCCTGCTTCACCGCCTTCAGGACATGTCCGGACGGATCGTGGATGCCCTCATCCGCGGCCGTCAGGGCCGCGGCCTCCGTGATCACTTCATAGGAATCCAGCAGCGTTCCGTCCAGATCCCAGATATAGGCTGTCATTTCCTGCCTGTCTCCCTGTGTCGTTTCTTCCTCTGCGCGTTTTCCGCTTTCAGGGATCATTATTCTTCCCTGTCTGTTCTCTTCCCTTTTCTTCCTGCGGGAAAATCTTCCGGTCCATTATATGAAAAATCAGCTGCGTTGAAAAGATTCTGCCTGCTGTTCTGTTCGCCTTTTCTTCTTTGGGAATGAATGATAAAATCTTTTCAGAATCATTGCGGCCGGCTGCCGCTGAAGGAGGTTCCCATGCTGACCATCACACCGGAACAGGCGCGGCAGTTTATCCTGCTGAAGCAGGGGCTGCTCGGGGAACACCGTTTTGTCGGAAAAAACGGCGCGTATCAGTATGTCCGCCAGGCCGGCTGCATCCAGTATGATCCGGTGGATGTCTGCGGCAGGAATGCCGAGCTGACGCTGCAGTCCCGGGTGAAAGGCTTTACGAAGCAGATGCTGGACGATCTGCTCTACCGGGACCGTCTCCTGGTGGATTATTCGGACAAGGAACTGTCCATCTGGCCCAGCGAGGACTGGCCGTATTTCGCTTCCTACCGGGAGCGGAGCCTGGAACAGGGCAGAACCTTTGCCGGCATTCCGGAACTGGAGGAGGAAGCCCTGCGCTATATCCGGGAAAACGGCCCTGTCAGCAGCGACACCCTTCCGATCGAAGGAACGGTCTTCTGGCATTCCTCCATGCACTGGAGCGGAAACTGGCACCGGGAATCCCCGGCCGCCCGTTCCGTGCTGGAGCAGCTCTATACGGACGGGATCCTGCTGATTCATCACAAATCCGGCACCCGCAAATTCTATGACCTGGCGGAGAAATACCTGCCTGCGGATCTGCTGGCCGCGCCGGATCCCAATCCGGACGCATCCGCGTTCCTTGCCTGGCGTGTTTGCCGCCGGATCGGCGCTGTCGGCCTGCTCTGGAACCGCCCCTCCGACGCATGGCTCGGAATCCGGATGAATTCGGAGCAGCGGAATGAGGCTTTCCGCCGCCTGGAAAAGGAAGGCAGTATCCTCCCGGTACAGGCCGGCAGCCTGTCCTTCCCCCTGTATCTGCAAAGCGGGGATCTCCCGCTTCTGGAATCCGTTCTTTCCGGGCAGGTCCGGCTCAAACCCCGGCTGGAATTCCTTGCCCCGCTGGATCCCATGCTGTGGGACCGGAAGCTGATCGAAGCCATCTGGGGCTATCAGTATTCCTGGGAAATCTACACGCCGGTTGCCAAACGGAAATACGGGTATTATGTGCTCCCCATGCTGTATGGCGACCGCCTGATCGGGCGGATCGAGCCGAAGGCAGACCGGAAAACAAAAACGCTGACAGTTCAGAACATCTGGCTCGAACCAGGTGTCCGCCGGACAAAAAAGCTCTCCGCACAGATTGAAAAAGCGGTGCAGCGCCTTGCAAAATTCAACGGATGCACCGTTACGGATTCCGGATCAGTTCCCGCAGATCCCTGATTTTCAGGTAAGATGTCTCCACATCTGCCGGCGGATTGGCGGCAATCAGGATCGGGAAAATACCCAGGGCTGCCGCGCCGTCCAGGTTCGCCACACTGTCATCAATGAAAACCGTTTCCTCCGCGGAAACGCCGCTTTTTGCCAGCGCGTCAAGATACATCCGCGGATCCGGCTTGAACACGCCCACATAACAACTGAAGGTTGCAAAGGAGAAATACTTCGAAACACCGATATACTCCAGCTGGTGTTCAATACTGGGCCAGGTGTCGGAGATAATTCCGAGCCGGTGCGTCCTGCCCAGCGTTTCCAGCACTTCCTGAACACCCGGATACGGGATATAGTTTTCCATATTGCAGGCACGGTCGCAGGCAATCCGCCTGCGCTGCTCTTTGGACAGTCCCAGATCCAGTTCGTCGGAGATCATGGAATAATACCGGTAAAACTGTTCGATCTCCGCGTCTACGGTCGTCACCAGATGATTTCCTGACAGAAAGCTGAGCGCAGCGTTCCTGGCCCGGCTGATTTCTTCATTCCCGCGTTTCTTAAGCGTTTCCCCTGCTTCCGCCAGGAAACGGCTGGTGAACATCCAGTCCCCGGAAGCAGGCATATCCAGCGTATATCCCACATCGAAGAAAATGACTTTTTTATCCTGCAGCTGATGAATCATCTTAAAATATCCTCCGCTGTTTCTGCATCACTCTCATTTTCCGTGTCCTGCCGGCACGCACCTGCCGGAACAGTCTGATTGTCTGCTGCCATTCTACATCGGATCACCCCGCGGTACAATCATTTCATGCAGAAACGGGTTTTCTCTTCCCATAATCCGGTTTTTGCGGTATGATAGAAAGACAGATAATAAAACACAAACGAACTGGCATATCCTTCAGCAGATTTATTGATAAAGGGGAATTATTCTGATATGAACAATAGCTATGATGGCCGGAAAGTCATAGCCGTTTGCGCATCATGGGAGGATGTGGAAAACCTGAATCTCATGCTGAACCGGCTGATCGAGGCAACGGAAGTACACGGGTTCCTCCCGATGTTCGTGGCCTTTGACCGCAACGGAGTTGAAGCGCGGGGGGAAGAAAGCATCCGTGAATTCATGTGTGCTTTTGATATTCCGCATCTCGCCGGCTTCCTGCTGTTCGGGGAGATGATCCGGTCCGACACCATCAACCAGCATATCATTCAGCTTGCACAGGAAAAGAAACTGCCCGTCTTCATGCTGGAACGCGAGTATGAAGGCTGCATCAACCTGGCTTTCTCCTATCTGGAAGGTTTTGAAAAGGTCGTCCGGCACCTGGTGAAAGAGCACAGCTGCTCGGATATCGTCATGGTTGCCGGAATCAAGGGTAATTCCTTCTCTGATGAACGGATCGACCTGTGCCGCCGGATCCTGGAGGAGCATGGCCATACCCTCCCCCAGGAAAAAGTCATCTACGGTGAATACTGGGACGAACCGACTTACAAGGCACTGAACCAGTATTTCTCTTCCGGCGGCAACCTGCCGCAGGCCTTCCTTTGCGCCAACGACGCCATGGCCATCGCCGTGTGCATTTATCTGTCCGAAAGGAACATCCGGGTTCCGGAACAGGTCCGGGTCGCCGGATTTGACGGCATCCTGCCGGGAGAAAGCCATGTGCCGGCCATCACCACCGCACGGCCGGACTTTGCCTATATGTTCGGCAAAATGCTGGAGAGGATCAAAGTCTGGTCCCCGGAGGACACGGGAAAAACGGAAAAATGGCCGATCCCCTTTGAGTTTATCCGCCGGGAATCCTGCGGATGCGAGCAGAGCAATGCCTTCCTCACCACGAAAAAAAGCGGAGAACTGAAGATCGACAATCTGCTGTATACACGCCACATCCGTGCGATGGGCAATTTCATCCGCAAAACCCTGAGCATGAATTCCCAGGCCAGGCTGTCTGAACAGCTGAATGCCCTTTTCTCCGGCTGGCCGAACCCGTTCTACTTTGCCGCCGTGCTCGATGAAAAAGACCGGGGCATCGCCAGGAGTGTGCTCCACAGCCGCCACGGCCTGTTCCTTCCAGGTTCCACCTTCCGCTGGAAGGAAACGCCCATCACCGACGAGGCATCTGTCCGGAATGACCCGAAGATCCGGATCCTGATGGTGCAGCTGCTGCAGAATGAGGAGGAAACCATGGGATACCTGGTTTCCGGCCTGCAGGCCTGGACACTGCGGGAACAGGACCGTTTCGAGGAGGAGGCCCTGTTCCTTTCCGCGGCTTTCAATGCCGTCCTCAGTAACCGGCGTCTGGCGGAAGCAAACAGGGCCATTCTCCGGATGGCGGAACACGATTACCTGACCGGGCTGTACAACCGCCGGGGATTCCTGGGAGAGCTGGAGCGCAGGCTGCAGCAGCCGGAAGCCCAGGGCCAGACGCTGACACTCTTCTCCCTGGACATGGACGGGCTGAAATCCGTCAACGATATCTACGGGCACTCCGAAGGAGACTATGCCATCCAGTGCCTGGCCAAAGCGCTGGAGCAGCTGTTCGGGGACAACGGCATCTGCGCCCGGTACGGCGGCGATGAGTTCGCTTTCGCGATTCTGGGCGAAGCACTTTCGCCTTCCGACGTGGATGAAATCCGGACAAAGCTGGAAACAGCAGCCCGGAAAATCTGCGGCCCGAAGGAGTACCTGATTTCCGCCAGCCTCGGTTCGTCTTCCTGCCTGATCGACGGCCCTGTATCCCTGGACCAGATCCTGGCTGAATCGGACCGCGCGCTTTATTCGGACAAGCGTATCCGCAAAGCGAGGAAAGAAAACCATGAGAATAGCAAATAAACGGCTTGCCGTATTATTCCTCTGCCTGCTGTTTCTCCTGCAGGGAACTGTATCATCAGCGGAAGGCGCGGATCATCCGCCTTCTGCTTTCTTTCATCTTCCGGTCATTGAAGATGATTCCCGGAGTTCTTCCGGGCTGAAAGCAACCTGGAGCTGTGTATATTTCGGCAGTTATCCCTCCGCGGAAGTTGTAAACAGCGCGTGGGATTCTGTAGATGATTACGCCCTGCAGGAAGGCGATCTGATCCGGGATGACGCTTTGTACGCCCGGCTGGAAGCGGCAGACTGGCAGACGGACATCCTGGAGCTGGACGGAATATCCTACCTCCGGATCGGGCTTGACCGCGCGCCCGCCTCCGGCGGTACACGGGAGCAGCATTACCGCTGGGACTACAGCCTTCCCTGGCATTATTTCCGGATTCAGCCTGTCCGCTGGCGGATTCTGGATCTGCAGGACCACAAGGCACTGCTGCTTGCAGACCGCATGCCGGATTGCGTTCCGTTCCACGGGGCGGATGCGGACACGGCCTGGGACAGGAGCACCCTGCGCAGTTGGCTGAACGGTTACGGTGCCGAAGCCAATGACCTGAAAGCCGACTATACCGGAAACGGCTTTATTGACCGCGCCTTTACGCCCCGCGAACGGGAAGCCATCCTCCCCTCACCATGCCGCAATCCGGCCAACCGGGATTACGGAACGGGCAGCGGCACAGACACGGAGGACTGCCTCTTTATTCTTTCCAACGAAGAAGTTTTTGAAGGGGAAAATGCCGGGCGTTACGGCTTTTTCCCCGGCCGGGATTATGACGACCCGGCCAAGCGCTTCACTTCCACCCTGTATGCGAAATGCCGGGGAGCCTGGTGGTCCCCGGTGGATGCGTATGCCGGAAATTCCTTCTGGTTCATGCGCACCAGCGGCTACACTCCCCGCAGCGTCACATACATCTGCGACTTCGGATATATCTACAGCAAGGGAACACTGGTGACCTGCGACGATGCGGGCGTACTTCCTGCCATGTGGATTGACCTGGACAAAGCGGAACTGACAGACGCGGGCGAAACCGTATCCACCGATATCATCCGCACTTCAGGTCCCCTCGCGGCATCCTTTCCTGTGCCGGATATCGGAAACCCGGTCATTACAGCAGACGACACCGCGCCCGGCGGCTGCTTCACCCGGTGGAACGCGGTTGCCTTCGGCCATTATCCGCAAACGGAAATCCTCAGGGAACCGTCGACGGATGGAAACTCCGGAACTTTCGGAAATACGGAAGCCGATCCGGAACTGTTCGCGAAACTCGAAGCTGCCGCCGGGGATTCCGGCAGTGAGGTCACCATCGGTTCCCGGAAATACATCCGGCTGGAAAGCCGCTGGTTCCGCTGCGATCCGATTATCTGGCGGGTACTGGAGGTGGCCGACGGAACAGCGTTGCTGCTGGCGGACCAGTGTCTGGACTGTGCTCCCTATCATACCGAGTACAGGGATGTGGCATGGGAACAGTCTGACCTGCGTTCCTGGCTGAACGGGACGCTGAAGGGCCATACCGATGTCTATGGTGCACGGTCCTTCACGGAAACAGCCTTCACCGGGGAGGAACTCCGTTCCCTGATGGTTTCCGCCATATCCAATGAGTCCAACTACTATTATGGCACAGGCTGCGGTTCCGGAACCCGTGACAGGGTCTTCCTTCTTTCTGAAGAGGACGTGTTTCATTCTGAAAAAGCGAAGAAATACGGTTTCAGGCTCAGCGATTCCGATGCGGACCCCGGACGTAAGATGCGGCCCACCGCCTACGCCGCTGCCCGCGGCGCATGGCAGTCCGTAAACAGTGCAACCGCCGGGATCGGCTTCTGGTTCCTCCGTACAAACGGATATACCCGGGACAATGTCGTCTATGCCGGTGAAAAAGGATACCTGTATAACCGCGGAATCCCGGTTACCTGTCCGGACGCAGGAATTGTTCCGGCCATCCGGATCCGGCTTGGTCTCTCCCCGGTAATCCGGGTGGAAGACATTTCGACCCGTCCGGACTGATACCGTACAGGCTGCCGGTCAGTTTTGCGTTGCCCTTGACTTTAGCGTAATAAAGTGCTATTGTACTGAACATGACGGGGACAGACTGTTCCCGCGAATATGATGTGAAAACGGGAGGTTTTTACGTATGAAAAAGATCATTGCCCTGCTGCTGTGCCTGATGCTGGTCGCTGTTGCCGCGTTCGCGGTTGCCGAAGGAGAAAGCGATAAGGCTTATGTCCTTGAAAAAGGCACACTGATTGTCGGTATTACCGATTTCGAGCCCATGGATTACAAAAATGAAGCCGGCGAATGGATCGGCTTTGATGCTGACCTGGCCGTCGCTTTTGCCAATTATCTCGGTGTGAAAGTGGAATTCCAGGAAATCGACTGGGACAACAAGATTCTCGAACTGAACGGCAAGAACATCGACTGCGTCTGGAACGGCATGACCCTTACGGACGAAGTGCTCTCCGCCATGACCTGCTCCAAGCCCTATATGAACAACGCACAGATCGTTGTCATGCGCGCGGACAAGATCGCAGACTACGCCACCGTTGAAAGCCTGTCCTCCCTGGTCTTTGCTGTGGAAGCCGGAAGCGCCGGCGAAGCCGAAGTGAACGCCCTGGGTTATCAGGTGAACGCCGTGCAGAACCAGGCTGCCGCCCTCATGGAAGTGAAGGCCGGCACCTCTGATGCCGCTGTGATCGACGCGCTGATGGCTGCCGCCATGGTCGGCGAAGGCACCAGCTATGCGGATCTCGCCTATTCCCTGCCGCTGAATGAGGAACAGTACGGTGTCGGCTTCCGGACCGGTTCCGACCTGGCTGCCGAACTGGATGCTTTCCTGGCTGCTTCCGCTGCCGACGGTACGCTGCAGAAGGTTGCGGAAACCTATAAAGTGCAGGCTGCCATCGTTACGGAATAATTCCTGAAAGTTTTTCCGGCAGGCGGAAGCTTCCGCCTGCCGACTATTTGTTTTATTCTACCGGAGGTTTTCCATGAGCTTTGGTGAACAGTTGCCGATTGTTTTTTCTGCCCTGAACACCGGTTTCCTGCAGACGATGCGCCTGTTCCTGATTACGCTGGTGGGCGCGCTCCCGCTGGGAATGCTGCTGGCCATCGGGGAGATGTCCCGTTTCCGTCTCCTGCGCACAATCATTAAGACGGTCGTCTGGATTATCCGCGGATCCCCGCTGATGATCCAGCTGCTGATCATCTTCTACTTCCCCGGACTGGTTTTCAACACGCCCCTGTGGGGCAGCGGAGAAAGCGGCCGCCTGGCTGCCGCTTCGGTGGCCTTCATCATCAATTACGCCTGCTATTTCTGCGAAATTTTCCGCGGCGGTATCCAGTCGATCCCTGTGGGGCAGGAAGAAGCCGGCCTGGTCCTGGGCATGAAACCGACCCAGATCTTTTTCCGGGTCAAGCTCCTCCAGGTCATCAAAGCCATCCTTCCGCCGATATCCAATGAAATCATTACCCTTGTCAAGGATACCTCCCTGGCCCGTATCATCGCCCTGCAGGAAATCATCTGGGCCGGCCAGGCCTTTATGAAGGGCAGCCAGGGGATCTCCGGCGTGATCTGGCCCCTGTTCTTTACCGGCGTTTATTACCTGGCTTTTACCGGCATCCTGACGCTGCTATTCGGGCGTCTGGAGAAAAAGCTCAGCTTTTTCCGCTGAGGGAAAGGAGGATTTGATCAATGGCGATTCTTGAAGTACAGAACCTCCGGAAATCTTTCGGTTCCACACTGGTCCTGGATGATATTTCCTTTACCATGGAAAAAGGAGCCGTCCTTTCCCTGATCGGCTCCTCCGGCAGCGGAAAAACAACGCTGCTGCGTTGCCTGAATTTCCTGGAGCGGCCGGACTCCGGAATCATCCGGGTCAACGGCGAAACGCTCCTGGACGCTGCCGCTGCCACCGCTTCAGACTTCCATCGCAATCTCCGCCTGAAGCGTCTCCATTTCGGCCTGGTGTTCCAGTCCTTCAATCTCTTTCCCCAGTATACTGCCCTTGAAAACGTGATGCTGGCCGAAAAACTGCTGGCCAGGGAGCAGCCGGACTGGAAAGAGCGGAAAGCCGCCCGGCTGCAGGAAATCCAGGCGCATGCGGAAAGCCTGCTGACGGATATGGGGCTGAAGGACCGGATGAACAATTACCCCCATCAGCTTTCCGGCGGCCAGTGCCAGCGCGTGGCGATTGCCCGGGCCCTGGCGCTGAATCCGGATATCCTCTGCTTTGACGAACCCACCTCCGCGCTGGATCCGGAACTGACCGGTGAAGTTCTCCGGGTGATCCGGGGTCTCGCCTCCCTGCATACCACTATGATCATTGTCACCCATGAAATGAGTTTCGCCCGGGATGTGGCGGATCATATCATTTTCCTCGACAGCGGGAAAATCTGCGAGGAGGGAACGCCGGAAGAGGTGTTCGGAAATCCACAGCAGGAGCGGACACGCCAGTTCCTTTCCAATTACGCGCAGCAGTAATCCCTGACTCCGCGCTTTTTCATCGGGCGGGTGAGCTTTCGCCGTTCCATGGCGATCTGCATCATCCGCTCGTTTTTTCGTCTTTTGCTTACAGGTAACGGTCCCTGTGGACCAGTACAACACGGTATATATCCTGATTGGTCAATTCATATCAGTCCCCCTTCTTTCCGGATCTGTTTACGGTAACGGTACACCTTTTTCCCAAAGGTGCCCATATAAGCCATTTCTTCCCAGCCATCCGCCAGGAGCTGGTCGTTGGGGCCGGGCTCCGAGTGCTGGTCGCCGGGCACATCCAGCAGCCACCCGCCGGATTTTGTGACCCGGGTCAGCTCATCCACTTCCTCCCGGAAGCGGTCGCCGACCACGTGTCCGCTCATCACCACATCAAAACTGTTGTCCGGGAAGGGCAGGCTGTCGCAGAGGCCGTCGCATACCCGCATGTTGCGGATCCCCTTCCGGGCGATCTCATCCCGCATGAACTCCCGCAGGGAATCCACCGGTTCGCTGGCCACAACAAACGCGGCCTTTTCCGCGGCGGCAAACGCCAGCCGTCCTGTTCCGCTGCCGACATCCAGCACGGTTTTTCCTTCCAGTTCGCAAAGCTCATACAGGCGTTCCCTGTTCCACCCGTAGATGAAATCGCATTTCTCCGTCATCACCTCCGGCGTCGTATAAATCACAAAATCCTCATACGCGCCGAGCACGGCCACCTCCGCAGCCCGGATTGCTTCCGGCGAAAGGCCTTCCGGTGCCTTTGCCATCAGGGCCCGGATTTTTTCCTTCATTTCCGGGCATTTGTGTTCAAACAGCCACGCCGCCTTCGGGTTTGCCTTCAGGGCGGCAGCCATGGCCGTTTCGGTTTCTCCTTCCAGGTATTCCAGCATGAGCCGGATCTGGAAGCGTTCCATCCGCAGCATACAGTCAAATGTATAATCTTCCGGATTGATCCATCCAAGAATTCCCATCATTTCCTCCTGTCCCGGCTTTTCGCCGGATTCTTTACTGTGATCGTCGTCAATGGTTTCCTGAATCATTTCAAAATCATTTTTACGCATATCATCATCTGCCTCCTTTTTGCGCCTGGTTTTGGACACGTAAAAACCGCTTATCCGTCATGGATAAGCGGCCGGTCAAACAAAAGAGCGGAATTATTCCGGTCTGCTCTTCGGATGATCGGACACAAAACCAGTGCGGATATTCTTCTGATTGTTTTCCATTGCTGCATTCTTCACTGTCCGCATACGAAGAGCCTCCCTTCTTCCAGATTCAGTGTGAGTATACTATGAATCCCCACGCAGCGTCAAGAATCCGCTGCTTTCTTGACAAACTGTTTCCAGGCAGTACAATGATCCTGGAACGAAAACCGTATCTTTTTACCGCAGAGAATACCAAACGGAGGAAACCGATATGCAGTACCGCAAAGATAAATACGGCCGGGAACTTTCTGTCCTGGGCTTCGGCTGCATGCGCTTTACAAAAAAGGGAAACACCATCGACCTGGACAAGGCGGAAAAGGAAATCATGGCCGCCTTTCATGCCGGCGTGAATTATTATGACACCGCCTATATCTATCCCGGCAGCGAGGTCCTCCTGGGCACCGTGCTGGAGCGCAACGGGATCCGGGATCAGGTGAATATCGCCACGAAGCTTCCCCAGTACATGATCCGCAGCATCGCCCACGCGGAAAAAATCTTCCAGGAAGAGCTTTCCCGCCTCCGGACGGATTATGTCGACTACTACCTGATGCATATGCTGACGGATCTCGCGCAGTGGGAACGCCTGAAGCAGCTCGGCATCCTGGACTGGATCCGGGAAAAAAAGGCTTCCGGCGCCATCCGGAACATCGGCTTTTCCTATCACGGAAACACGGAAAACTTCCTGAAGATCCTGCAGGACTATGACTGGGAATTCTGCCAGATACAGTACAATTACCTGGATGAAACGACGCAGGCCGGCGCGGCAGGGCTGAAGGCTGCCGCGGCGAAAGGCATCCCCGTCATCATCATGGAGCCGCTCCGGGGCGGAAAACTGGTGAACCTGCTCCCTCCGGATGCAAAGAAGGCGATTGCGGAAAATGAACGTTCCTGGTCCCCTGCCGCCTGGTCTTTCCGCTGGCTGTATAACCAGCCGGAGGTCACGGTGGTCCTTTCCGGCATGAATTCGCTGGAGATGGTCGCTGAAAATGTGGAAACAGCAAACACTGCCCGCGCCGGCGACCTGACAGAAGCGGATTTCGACCTCCTGGAAAGAGTGAAGAAAGCCATCCGCGCCGGGGAAAAAGTCGGCTGCACCGCCTGCCGTTACTGCATGCCCTGCCCGAAGGGCGTCGACATCCCGGGCATCTTCCGCTGCTATAACGCCATGTATTCCGAAGGGAAAACCGACGGGCGCTTCCAGTTTGCCCAGACCGTCGGCCTGACCCGGGAACCGGCCTTCGCCACCCAGTGCGTCGGATGCGGCAAATGCGAACAGCACTGTCCCCAGGGCATCCCGATCCGGGAAAAACTGAAGGAAGCGGACAGGGCACTTCGTCCCCTGCCGTACAAAATCGGGATCAATGTGGCACGGGCTTTCATGGTACGGAAGGGCAGAAAACGCAAAGATTCTTGACTTAGAGTATACTC
>LXOW01102839.1_pt1 | contig 21920 bp, 22 predicted proteins | sample 1368591 | NCBI WGS metagenome assembly LXOW01 (sample SAMN04884650, study PRJNA319009) | bovine gut metagenome | isolation source: Cow rumen | host: Bos taurus | place: Italy: Legnaro (PD) | collected 2014-07-09
ACGCCAAAGTGAATGGAGGGGGAATTAAGAAATTGCAGGATGCCGGTATAGAGGTGGTTACGGGTGTTTTGGCCGACCAGTGCAAGGAGCTGAACCGCCGTTTTTTCACTTATCACGAGCAGAAACGCCCTTACGTCATCTTGAAATGGGCCATGACCCGCAACGGCTACATGGACATTGACCGCCTGCAGCAGCCTGACGGACAGTACTGGATTACCAATCCCGAATTGAAAACCTTGGTGCACCAGTGGCGCAGCGAGGAAGACGCCATTTTGGTGGGCTACAACACCATGGTTAACGACAAACCGCAGCTGAACACTCGGCTGTTTCCTGGCAAAGACCCCCAACGCTTCGTGTGCCAGCGAAATCCTGAATCTTCAAAAACAGCATATTATCATGCGCTTCCAGAAAACCCCGCCGAGGCTTTGCAACAGTTGTATGAGCTGAAAATCCAGTCGGTGATTGTGGAAGGTGGGCGCAAAACCCTGCAGCGTTTTATTGACAGCCAGTTATGGGACGAGGCCCGCATTTTGGTGGGCAGCCAGCTGTGGGAATCCGGTGTGAAGGCCCCGTTGCTTGACGGCATCTGCATCAAAGAAGAGAGTATTCACGACAATATCATCCGCTATGTTCGAAGACACCTATAAAACCATAGCGGGACCGGCGGAGGGAATCTACCGCGAGAAGGGCAGCAAATTCATTGCCCTGGCTTTTCCTGTGGAGAGCGAGGCGCAGATCAAGGAAAAGCTGGCCGAAATCCAGAAACAGTATTTTGACGCGCGGCACCATTGCTACAGCTATATTTTAGGTCCCAACAAGGATGCCTATCGTCTGAATGACAATGGGGAACCGTCGGGTACGGCGGGCCGTCCTATCCATGGGCAGTTGCTCTCGAAAGACCTCACCAATACACTGGTGATTGTGGTCCGCTATTTCGGAGGCATCAAATTGGGCGTCAGTGGTTTGATTAACGCTTACAAAACCGCCGCCAAAGACGCATTAGACCACGCTACCATCATCGAAAAAACTGTAGATGAGACTTACAAAGTGAGTTTCGACTACAGCGTGATGAACAGCGTGATGCAGCTGCTGAAAGACCCTTACGTGAGCATTTTGGGGCAGGGCTATGAGGACCGTTACCTGATCAGTTTCAAAATCAGAAGGCGCGAGGCCGACAGAATCGTCACTGCCTTGAAAAAAATCAACACGGTGACCGTGGAATAACGAATTTTTGTTGTTAAGAAGAAGCGCGTTTCGTTTTCGCAAGAAAATTCGCATATTGGTGTGTAATTCGAGAATTTTTACTATCTTTGCACGAAATTTTTTTCGAGTATTAAAATTTCATAATCATGTCATTTATTGAAGATAGAGTAAAGTTGGAAGGGTTGACCTTTGACGATGTCCTGCTTATTCCTTCCTATTCCGAAGTTTTACCCAAAGAAGTTTCCTTAACCACAAAATTCACCCGTAACATTACGCTGAACACGCCTTTTATTTCGGCTGCCATGGATACGGTAACCGAGGCGACCATGGCTATTGCCATCGCCCGTGAAGGTGGTATCGGTGTGATTCACAAGAACATGCCTATTGCGGAACAGGCCAAGCAAGTGGCGTCGGTGAAACGTGCGGAAAATGGCATGATCAACAATCCCATCACGATTCTGCCGCATAAGACCGTGGGCGATGCCCTGTCCATCATGGCGGAATACAAGATTGGCGGTATCCCCGTGGTCACGGAAGACCATGTGCTTATCGGCATTGTCACCAACCGTGACTTGCGTTTTGAGAGAGATTTCAACAAGCGCATCGACTTGGTGATGACGCGCGAAAATCTGATTACCACTTCCCGTTCCACCGACCTGAACAAGGCCGCTGATATTCTGCAGCAGTACAAAATCGAGAAGCTGCCGGTGATTGACGAGCATGGTGTGCTGCTGGGATTGATTACCTATAAAGATATTACCAAAGCCAAAGATAAACCCAATGCTTGCAAGGATTCGCAGGGACGTTTGCGTGTAGCTGCCGGTATCGGCATCTCCAAGGAAACGCTGCCCCGTGCCGAAGCTTTGATTGAAGCTGGTGTGGACGCCATCGTGTTAGACTCCGCCCATGGCCATTCCAAAGGCGTTCTGGATGCTTTGGTGGAAGTTCGTCATCATTTTCCGAATGTGGACATCGTGGTGGGTAACATTGCCACTGGCGATGCCGCTTTGCGTTTGGTCAAGGCAGGTGCCGACGCCGTGAAAGTCGGTATTGGACCTGGTTCCATCTGTACCACCCGTGTGGTGGCCGGTGTGGGTGTGCCCCAGCTGAGCGCCATCTATGCGGTGTACAAAGCCCTGAAAGGCACAGGTGTTCCTTTGATTGCCGATGGTGGTATCCGCTATTCAGGCGACATTGTGAAGGCCCTGGCCGCTGGCGGTAGCAGTGTTATGCTCGGTGGTTTGTTGGCCGGTGTGGAAGAGTCTCCAGGTGAAACTATCCTGTACAATGGCCGTAAGTTCAAGGCTTACCGTGGCATGGGCTCATTGGAGGCCATGCAGCGCGGTTCCAAGGACCGTTATCTGCAGAATGATGTGGACGATGTGAAGAAACTGGTGCCGGAAGGCATTTCAGGCCGTGTGCCCTTCAAAGGCAACTTATACGAGGTTATCTATCAGATGGCTGGTGGTTTGCGTGCCGGTATGGGTTATTGCGGTGCCGAGAATATCGAGAAACTGCACGAAGCCCAGTTCTGCCGCATCAGCAACGCCGGTGTGCTCGAAAGCCATCCGCACGATGTGACCATCACCAGCGAGTCGCCGAACTACAGCAAAGGCAACTAGTTATTAGCAAATTAGTCAATTAGCAAATGTGTAAATACGCACATTTGAATACAAAAAAAACGCACCTCGCCGAGGTGCGTTTTCTCTTTGGTACTATGTAAATAATTCCTATTTGTAAAAGTACGTACGTGTTACGTCACGGGATAATACATTGTTATTGTCAGTGTAGTGACGTCTCACAGGATATTTACCCTCATATTCGTATGAGAAAGAAATGGTTTTGGGACCATTACCCAAATTTTCAATTTCTTCCACCACATTGTTCTGAGACAACATTCCACTATAGGAGTACAGAGCAGGGTTCAGCAAACCTACGAAAGGATTGGTTTTGTTGTCATAGCTCCATTTGTATGATAGAGTCTGATTATTGATGTCGGCAGAAACTTCAATGACATTTTTGCCATCCCAGGTGATTTTGTAAGTGATGGAGCCATCATTGGATTTGGAAGAAGACTTGACGAGGGTCTCGGCAGCGCTCTCAGGCAGGAAGAACATGAAGGGGTTAGCTTCCAAACCAATAGAGGATTTTGAAGGATTGGTACAAATTACTTCAGTGATTTTATTTTTGTCTCTATTGAAAACATAAGTGCGCAAGATTACTTCATTTCTGAAGCATTCAATCTTGTTCAAATATTTACCTTCATAGGTATATTTGAATGTTTCATGTGAAGTGGTGGTGATTTCAGAAATACGGTTGTCATCGTCGTATGCGAAGAACATGGAAAGAATGTTGTTGTCGTCGTTATCGAAGTAGTCAATGTTGGAAAGCACAGATCCGCCCCAATTCCAAATTTGTTTGTTGGTGGTAGTAACAGCTTGTCCAGCCACAGTGGTTACAGAGTTGTCAACAATCTGGGTGATTTTCTTTTTAGGCATGTATTGACCTTCTTTTTTACAGGATGAAAAGACTAATGCACAGATTATCAGTGCGAGGCTTAATGTAAATACTTTTTTCATTTTGCTTGTGTTAAATAAATAAAATGTTTTTTTGCAATGGGAAAATGCTACAGGTTGCATTTGATTTGCTTAATATTGGCTCCGGTTGCAGCATAGGTTTTTTCCAATTCATCGGTTTTTGCTCCACATTCAGTGTGAGAGATCTTGCCGTAGGAATAAGATGATGATTGGCCGTCTTTCAGGGTAACGGTACAATTGCATTCTTTTTTGCATGAGGCGAAGCCTAAAACCAAGGCTCCCATTGCCAGGATACATACTAACTTTTTCATAGTTTCGTTTTTTTTTATTAAGTGAATAAAGATTGTTATAATGCGATTTCAGCTTTGAAATGGAGCTTGTCCTGATGAGTTGTGATGTAGTCAAGGAACTGACTTTTTGAGGAGAATCTGTTCGCGTTGTCAGCCTGGGTGTGTTTTTGAACACCATTTTGCGTGTAGTAGATAACGGGAATACCTCCAAAAACTATAGTGCCTTCAGGAAGCTCATTTTCGTTATAAGTGATGGTACCTTCGATTTTGGCGGTAAACGGTGATTTGACATCAAAAGTTGCGGCAGTCCATCCGGGATTGACATTGTTGACATTTACCGTTTCCCCGTTGGCATTCACATAGCTGACATTGTAATGAAAACAGGATGAGATTTGCATGGGTTCAGTCTGTCCTGTGGTGGGAGGCATGGCTGCCTCCATTTTATATTGGATTGGGATAACGGTGTTTTGAGAATTTTTATTTTCTTTTTTGCAACTGGTGAAAGACACCAATACACATAAAACGATTGCGGTTGATAACAGTAAATTTTTCATAGGGGGTGTTTTAATTATATAAATATCATCCGATTTTGTATTGTCTGTCAATACAATCGGAAAATAGAACTGACAAAGATACGTATAATTTTTTGATTTCTAAATTAATTTAACTTTTTTTGGGAAGAAAAAACAGTTTAAATCTCCCTGAACGAAATCTTGTCCTTCGTAATAAATGCACCAGGGAATAGACCTTGAATTTTCATCAGAAAACGGTAGGCGTCGATGCGGTTTTTGAAGTTGCCCACGCGCACCCGGAAAGTGGGTTCGGTATAAGAGAGGTAGGCGTTGGCCTCGGGAAAGGCAGCTTTGAAGTCATTGTAAACTTTTTGTGCTCCGCTTTTATTGGATACTGCCACTAACTGGATACGGTAGCCATCGCAGTATTTCACTGTTTTCCATGCGTTTTGGTAGGCATTATCGACAGAGTCAATGATGGTTTCCTTGTCGTAGCGCACTTGGATTTGTCCGAACACCAGGGTGCTCAGAAACAGGAGACAAATGGCGAATATAAAGCGTTTCATTTTTTCCACAAATAGTTGCTGCAAAATTACATAAAATTCCGGAATAATACGCATAAAAAAACGGTGGGGGATTCCCACCGTTTTTTTACATCAAGTAAAACCTGATTATTTCTGTTCGCCTTTGCAGCAAGGTTTCTCACCTTCTTTCTTGCAGCAACCTTCACCTTCGCCTTTGTGGCAGCATTTGTGTTCTTTGCAGCAGGGAGCGTTTTCATCGAAGAAAGCTTTCTGCTCTTCAATGGTCATATTGTCCCAGTTAGCCATCACCTTGTCGATTTCGGCTTTCTTAGCTTCGCACTCAGCTTTCTTGGCTTCGCATTCAGGTTTGTTAGCTTCACATTCAGCTTTGTGAGCTTCGAATTCAGCCATTCTCTGGTCGAAGCATTCTTTAGCTTTGGCAATCAATTCGGCTTTTCTTTCGTCGGTCTGGTTTTCCCAGTTTTCCCAGTCAGCCTTGAAAGCTTTCTGTTCTTCAGTCATTTCGTGGCAGCAGTGGTGCTCTTCGGTAACTTCGGTGTTTTCTTCAGTAGCAACCTGATCTTCTGCAGGTTTGTTGTTGCATGATACAAATACGAAGCATGCAGCAGCGATCAATAACATTAATTTCTTCATTTTTCTTTGATTTTTAAGTGATTAAAAAATTATTGAATTCCTTTTTTTTGAGGTTGCAAAAATACAAATTTTTTTTATCTTTGCACCTTCAAATACATAAAATTATTAACCTCTAAAATATCATAAGTTTTATGCAGAAAAAAGGAAACAAATACGGCACGCACCGTGTGATTGAACCCAAGGGTGTTCTTCCCCAACCCGCTAACAAGATTGACAACAACATGGACGAGATCTACGACAACGAGATCCTGATTGATGTGCAGACCCTGAACATCGACTCCGCTTCATTCACCGACATCCACAACTATGCCAAGGAGCAAGCTGGTCCTGGCGCAAGCGAAGAGAAAATCATGGAAGAGGTGAAGAAAGAGATGTTCCTCAATGTGGAGCTGCAAGGCAAGCACCGCAACCGTCGTACCGGTTCTGGCGGTATGCTCCTCGGCAAGGTGGAGAAAATCGGTGACGCTCTGAAGGGCAAAATCGACCTCAAAGAAGGCGACCGTATCGCTACCCTCGTGAGCCTCTCACTGACTCCTCTCCGCATCGACGAGATTTTGGAAATCCGTCCCGATGTTGACCAGGTGGACATCAAGGGTAAGGCTATCCTCTTCGAGAGCGGTATCTACGCTAAGATCCCGACCGACATGCCCGAGAAACTGGCTTTGAGCGCATTGGACGTTGCCGGTGCTCCCGCCCAGACCGCCAAACTGTGCCAGTATGGCCAGACTGTTCTGATTCTCGGCGCTGGTGGCAAGAGCGGTATGCTCTGCTGCTACGAGGCTAAAAAGCGCGTTGGTGTCACTGGTAAGGTTATCGGTATCGCCAACAGCCCCAAGTCAACCCAGCGTATCAAAGACCTCGGTTTCTGCGACATCGTGGAAAGCGCCGCTGGCATGACTCCCGTTCAGGTTTACGAACTCGTGGAGAAACTGACCAACGGCAAGATGGCCGATGTGACCATCAACTGCGTCAACGTTCCGGATCAGGAAATGACCGCTGTGCTCTGCACCAAGGACGACGGTATCGTTTACTTCTTCTCGATGGCCACCAGCTTCACCAAGGCCAGCTTGGGCGCTGAAGGTATCGGCAGCGACGTGAACATGATCATGGGTAACGGCTACACCAAGGGCCACGCCGAGTTCACTCTTCAGGAACTGCGCGAAAGCCCCGAATTGAGAAAGATTTTCGAAGAGCTGTATGCCTAATCGTAAGTTTTTCCAAAGAAAAATCAGGGGTTGTCGAAAGACAGCCCCTTTTTTTATCCCTCCACCATATCGCCCACAGCTCAATGCCCATAGCTCATAGCCCCGGACGCATGCGATGCGTCCCTACAGGCGGTTGCCACAGTGTGACAGCCCTACTGTATCCACCCCAAATCCATTATCACGTAATCCACTCACAGCCCATCGCTCATAGCTCATAGCCCTGGACGCATGCGATGCGTCCCTACAGGCGGCTGCCACAGTGTGACAGCCCTACTGTATCTACCCCAAATCCATTATCACGTAATCCACTCACAGCCCATCACTCACAGCCCACAGCTCATCGCTCATAGCTCACAGCTCAAAACCTCACCGCTCACGACCTTTTCAGCCGCAACAGCTCCCTCAGCCGCACGATGTAGATTCTCGATACGCTGAAACGTTCATTGTGAATCCACACCTCCTGGTTCTGGAAACGGCTGATTTTGGTATAATTCACCACCACTGACTTGTTCACACGGGCGAAGCGGTTGGCGGGCAGCAGGAGGAAAAATTTCCGTAGGGTGGAGCGGTAGAACAAGTTTTTCCCGTTCTCCATGACGATTTGCAAGCTGTTGCCCACATTTTTGATAAACAGTACTTCGTCAAACACGATTTTGTACGATACTTTGCCATTTTTGATGAACATCTGGTCATCGCTCACGCTGGCTTCATTGGTTTGGTACTTGATAGTGTCTTCTGCTGCCGAGGGACTGGTTGGTGTCGTGTATCGGTAAGCGTTGGCGATTTTGAACACTTTGCCGAACACATCGCAGAGGTTCTGTTCTTGAATGGGCATACTTAACATGTCAAAATACAGATTCCTTTTGTTCTGCTCCGGGGGCAGCCCATGCTCCTCAATGACAATCACGAATGGCGGCTGGTTGATGTTTTGCAGCATTCCGCAGTAGATATCGCTGATAAACAGGATATCTGTCGGCTTTTGGTGCATTTTTTCCACCAAATCCATATTGTTTTTCAGAATGTGTAGCAGTTCAACACTTGAGGTCTTCTTTAATTGGTCGGTCAATCGGTTTTCTACTTCTTTGTTGTAAACAAAAATAGCACATGTAAGTATATTCATGTCTTCTGCGTCAAAAATTAGCAAATAATTTGACTGCAAATATAGAAATTTATCTTCCTCGAAACAATAAAATCTTTAAAAAAGTGTTATNNGAAAAATTAACACATTTTGTTAGAAAAGTCGCAATATTATGGAGAAATCATGCAAATTTATTCAAAAATTAAAATAAATAAGGATGTCTTAACCTTTTTCTGCACCGAAAATGTCATTTTTTTGAACATTTGAAGAAAGGTGAATATTGAATTTTGGGAAATAAAAACCCCCGCTGTCGCAAAAAAAACAGCAGGGGATAACCAAATCTATAAAATGGAAAAGTGTTTAGTCGGGAATATCTTTGAAGAAATCGGACAGGTCATTGTCCAACTCAAAGGCACGGCTGTTCTGGGCCTCGAAATCCTCTTGGCGCTTGTTTCTTAAGATAGCCGGGGTGTTGACCAGGTTGTTGAAGAAGTCGTTGTTTTCGTACTGTGAGTCGGCGCTTCCGATGCGTTGCGGGCTGTATTGCTGCATGTGGGCGTCGCCACCACTGTAAATCGGTTCAGGAGTCAAAACCGGCTCCAAAACCTGATCTTGGGGGACATTTTCCTGTTGCATCACTGGACGCTGTGTATCAGCTATGAACGAAGTATTGTTCTGATTGTTCATAGTATAGAAATCGTCATGTTCTGTATCTTTTTTTTCAGTTTTATTATTCCCAAAGAGTTTATCTATGTCGTCACCGCCGAAAAGCCAGTTGGGATCCTTTTTCGAGTCAATTTCTGGCACTGGATCGACAATCTGGTTGTCGTGCTCATAGTTGGTGATGATAACCGACAGACGGATTTTGTCGCCCAGATTCGGATCTTTGGCACGGCCCCAGATAACGTCGGACTCGCTGGTTTTGAGCTTGTTGAACTTCTCTGTGAGAGCTTCCAGTTCGGAAATCTTGAGTACTTTTTCAGGACCATAGCTGATGAAGAAAAGGAAGTTCTGGGCTCTGGTAATGACATCCTCGCTCAACAGCGGGCAAGCCAAAGCGTCTTCCACCACTTGGTCGATACGGTTGTCCCCACCAGCTTCTGCCAGACCCAGCATAGCGTGACCGCTGTCTTTCATGATGGTCTTGATATCGTTGAAGTCGATGTTCTGATCTGCATTGACGGTAATCAATTCGGCGATACACTTGACGGCGTTTTTCAGCACATCGTCAGCGTAAGCGAAACCGGCGTCCACATCCTCGTCGTTGTAATATTTCATGATATTCTGATTCTTTACAACAATCAGAGAATCAACGTATTTTTCCATTTCTGCGATACCTTCCTGGGCGTATTTCTCACGCACTTTGCCTTCGAATCTGAAGGGGAAGGTCACCACACCGATGGTCAGGATGCCCATTTCATTGGCCACTTTTGCCACCACTGGAGCGGCACCGGTACCGGTACCTTTGCCCATGCCGGCGGTGATGAACAGCATCTGGGTCTCTTCGCCGATGAACTCTTTGATTTTGTCGATACTCTGCTCTGCTAATTCGCGGCCCACTTCGGGTTTTGCGCCGGCACCCAGACCCGTGTCACCCAAAACGAGCTTGGAGGGCACCACGTTTTTCATCAGCGCTTGGGCATCTGTATTGCAAATCAGGAAATCCACACCTACAATACCTTCACTGTACATGTGTTTCACAGCGTTGCTTCCGCCGCCACCGACACCGATTACCTTGATGATGGAGGTGTTTTGCTTGGTGCCATAGTCTGGTGTAAAATCAATTCTGTCTCTCATAATTATATTGTTTTATTTATATTCTATAATAGGTGATAATAATGCACGTGTCTTTAGGAGGTTTTTTCCAATAGGCCGTCAAAGAATTCCTGGATTTTCCGCATGATAAAATTGGCTATGCCGGAATTGGGTCCATCAGGTTCTTTATCCCTTGGTTTCTTATTATTAGGCTTCTTTTCGGTTTCGGTTTTCTTCTCTGGTTTTTTTGTTTTTACAACGCGTTGATCCTCCATCTCCTGGGCGGTATCGTCGCCGTCTTCCTCTTCCTCCTGCTTGTTTTTCAGAATACCATATTTCAACAAGCCCAAAGAGGTGGCGTACATAGGATGTTTCAGGTCGTTGGGGATGTTGCGCACAAAACCGTATTCGGGAATGCCGATACGTACCGGTTTTTGCAGGGTATATTGGCACAACTCCTTGATATGTCTGAGGGTGGCGCCGCCACCGGTCAGTACCACACCGGCTCTCAGTTTGTCGGCGTAGCCCGAGCTTTCAATTTCGCGTTTCACCTGGTCCAGGATGTCGTTTTGCACCCGCATGTTGATGATTTTGGCCAGATAGGTCTCGTTGATTTGCTGGGGTGGTTGTGCGGCATGGAATTGCGGCAGGGTGATGTAATGGTTGGAGTTGCTCTTCTCCACAATGCAGGTGCCGCAGGTGATTTTCAGTTTTTCAGCTAGTTCTTCCGTGATTTTGCACACTGTGGCAATGTCGCGGGTGATGATGGTACCGCCAATGGGGATCACCTTCGTGAATACAGGACTTCCGTCGTAATAAATGGCCAAGTCTGTGGTACCGCCGCCGATGTCCACCAGGGCAACACCTTGGTTTTTCTCCTCTTCGCTCAGGCAGGACAGCCCCGAAGCGATGGGTTCCAGGATTATGTCTTCCGCTTTCAAACCAGCGCTTTCCACGCAGAGCAGAATTTTCTTGATTTCGCTTTCGTTACCGGTAATCAGTTGGAAATAGCCTTCGATCAGCTCGCCCAGCATGCCCACAGGTTCGGTGGTGTCAATCTCCTTGTCCACCACATAATGTTGCGGGATGACCGTGATGATACGCTCGCCAGAGGGCACGGAAATGTTGTACAGGTCCTTCAGCATCCGGTCAATCTCTTCCTGCTTGATGACGAAGTTCTTGCCATTGATGCGGGTCAACACATGCTTGTATTCGATGCTTTTGATATGACGGCCGGCCACACCGACAAACACCTTGTTCACTTTGAAGCAGTCGGTGCGTTTCTCAGCTTGTTCCTTGGAAACGTTGATGCCGTCAACGGTTTTGTTGATGTTGTATATCAGTCCGTGTTGCACACCGGTGGAATCGCCCTTGCCATGACCGATAATATCGATTTTGTCATCGCCTTGGTAACCGATGATGGTTGCGATTTTGGTTGTTCCTATGTCGAGGCCGACCACAATATTCGGCAGGTTTGTCATTTCTTCTTCATTCATGGCTAATTATCTTTTCTTGGCGATCACTCGGTTTTTATATCTTACATCCAGCGTGGCGTATTGGTCCATGCCCATGTATGCCAGTCCCTGCTGGTAAGCTTGTTTCAGGTTGAACAGCTTCTCTTCCATGTCTTTGTCGGTGCCGAAAATGACTTTATGGCGTCCGATGGTCGGCACCAATATCACCTCGTTGGTGTTGGTCACATACAGCTGGCGGAATTGTGCGCGATAAAAATCGTCGTTGTTCATGTAAGAGGCGATTCTGAACACACGTTGGAGGTTGCTGCCACTGTTTTTGACATTCTTCCCTTGGACAAAAGTGTCGGGAATTTTGCCATTGGCGATGGGCACATTCTCGGTTACCACCATGGAGAACGGAAGCATGAATCCGTTTTCGTCAACAAAGTACTGGCTGCCGTCCTGGGCATATACGTGCAACAAGATGTTTTTCAGCGTAACCACGATGCGAAGCCTTGTGCTTGAGAACCGGACTTCGTTGACCTTCTCAATGTAGGGGTTCTCTTGCAGATGTTGTGCGATTTGTTCCAGATCGACATCTTTCAGCGGCACCCCGATGGTCTCGATATGATTATCTTCGATCATCTGCTGGATGTCGGCTTCCTTCACCGCGGGGTATTCTCCGTCGTAATTTACCACCAGTTCGTAACCAGAACAAGGGCGTTTGGGCATGTTGACAGCAGCAAAAACTATGCCCGCCAAAACGGCAAGGCATAGGATGATAGCTGTAACAAGACGGAATATTTTCATTATATCTTTTGACTCTTTTCGATAGCGTACAAAATTATAACATATTTGCGCGCCAATTTAAAAAGAATCAAGATATAATAAACAGGCGAATGTTAATAGGTAAAGTTAACAAACATTCTTATTTTGCGGGGTATGGAATGACAATATCATCGCAATATTCGCAGCGATATGATCTCTTGCTCTTGTCCACCAGGTGGAAAACATGGTCGAAATAGTGTTCGACGGAGGTCACGCAGCGCGGATTTTTGCATTTGATGATGTTTCGCACCACTTGGGGAACTTCCAATTTCACCTTCTTCACGGTTTTTCCGTTGTCGATGATGTTCACGGTGATATCCGGATCGATCAGGCCCAGGAAAGTGTAGTCGATATCGATGACATTGTTGATTTTGATGATGTCTTTCTTGCCCATTTTCTCGCTGTAAGCGTTGGTGATGAGGGCGACATTATATTCGGCCTTGTCGAGGTTCAGATAATTGTAAACCTTGAACCCGAAACCTGCTTTGATATGGTCGATGACAATACCTTTGTCTATACTGGTGATTTCTAACATGACTCTCGATTTTAATAGATTCCTAATAATTTCAATATCAATGCCATACGGACGTACATGCCGTTTTTGGCCTGGGCGAAATACTGGGCGCGTGGGTCAGCGTCAACTTCCACGCTGATTTCGTTCACGCGCGGGAGCGGATGCAGCACGTAGGTGTCGGGACGGGCATACGACATTTTCTCCATATCCAGGATGAAGCGGTCTTTCAGGCGGATGTAGTCTTCCTCGTTGAAGAAACGCTCACGCTGCACACGGGTCATGTACAGGAAGTCGAGCTGGCCCATATAGGGTTCCATCTCCTGCACTTCCTGGAATGGGATGCCTTTTTTCTTGATGATTTCCTCGCGGATGTATTCCGGCACTCTCAGTTCCTCGGGCGAAATCAGGATGAATTTCACACCCTCGTAGTTGCTGAGGAATTTGATGAGGGAATGCACGGTACGGCCGAATTTGAGGTCGCCGCAGAAACCGTAGGTCTTGTTCTCGACATTGCCTCTCAGACGCTCGATGGTCAGAATGTCGGTCAGCGTCTGGGTCGGATGCTGGTGACCGCCGTCGCCGGCATTGATGAGGGGCATGTGGATGTAATGGCTGGCCACGCGGGGGGCACCTTCCTTGGGATGCCTCATGGCGGCAATGTCAGCGTAGCATTCGATGGTGCGGATGGTGTCGGCAATGCTTTCGCCTTTGGCGGTGGAACTGGAGTTCGGCTCGGAGAAGCCGATCACTTTTCCGCCCAAACGCAGCATGGCCGCCTCGAAGCTGAATCGTGTACGCGTGCTCGGTTCATAAAAAAGAGTTGCCAAGATTTTACCTTCACAACTCTTACTGAACTTTTCCGGATCTGCCACGATTTGATGAGCCAAATCAAATATTTCACGAAATTCTTCGCGCGTGAAATCCGAAGGGTCTATAAGGCATCTGTTTTTTAACACTATAAGGTCCTCCTTTAGTTAATTAGGTTATTATTTGAATTATGAATTTTCATGTAGGGAATATTTGTGCAAAAATACGAAAAAAATTTTTTTGAAATACAAAATGCTGAATTTTTTCGTTAAGACGTGAAGACGTGGAGACATGCACGAAGTGCATTCGTTAAGACGATAAGAAATTCCGCCTCCACGAACGAGCGAAGCGAGTGTCTCCACGCCTCCACGTCTTAACGTAAGCCCACAACTGCCTGTCTCCCCCGTTTCTTCCCTGACAAATTCCAATAACTGAGCCTCACCACATACAAGGCAGGCGGCATTTTTCGTCCATTGGCATCGGTTCCATCCCACAAATACCGTATCTCGTTTCCGCAAAGTTCATTATTGGCCAGTTTTTTAACCAGCATCCCTTGGCGGTCGTACACACTCACGGTCACCCGGTTCTCCAAGTCGCTGAAGCGACAATAGATTTCCGTGAAGTCTTCTATGCCGTCGTTGTCGGGAGAAAAAATCTCGGGTTCGATGCGCAGCACATCTTCGTTGGACAGCCATTCCGCATACTGTGAGTTCACATAGCCCGGAGTGCCGTAGTTCACGCTGACTGCTGCCGATTTCCAATTGCTGTTGTCTTGTGTTTCTCCTTCATAATGAACACGTTCCAAAGCCACGCCATCGGTGGAGGAAAGCATGGTGTAGTGCATTTCGTCATTGTAGCTAAAACGGTCGAGGGTATGCAGCGTGAGGTCAGTGAGCTGCACCACGCCTTGTACATTGGCGAAGGCCGGCAGGGAGTCGCATTGTAGTAAGGTCTGCGGATATAGCGGCTGATAGTGCTTTTCTGTCAGTCTGCGGTTTTTGCACAAGGCTACCATTTGTCCGGGAAAGAGCTGGTAACCCTCGCTTACGGCTATGGATACCTTTTCAGGGAAAGCGTCACCGCCACTGCCGATTTTAACTTTTTTTAGGTCGATAATCTGGTCTGAACGATTGTAAATCTCCACGTAATCAGCATCTTCACTATAAGGTGGATTAAAAAGTATTTCATTGATTATCAAATATTTGTAATATGGTTGAACATCCAAGCCGAATGAAATGCCTTGTCCTTCCCAGGCATTCAGTCCGGCACAGTCGCAAACACCGGTACCCAGGGTCAGCTGGTAAATAATGCCCGTTTGAAAGGCCTGGTCAAAAAACAGGTCCACCGCATTTTGGTGTGGCGGAACGGGCTGTATCGAAACCAAGTTGAGGTCGTGGTCAAGAGAAAACTCTACCTGCAGGGGGTTCATCAGCACGGTTTCGGAAAATCGCACCCGCAGGCAGTTGCTATCCGTCACAGTGGCGGCGATGATGGCAGGAGGCTCAACGTCGGGATTTTCCGCTGCGATGGAGTTGGGCTGGCCGGGTGTTCCTCCTTTGGCATCGCGGGACGAGTCCCAGTTTTCCTCGCCAGCGCAGGGATTGCCAGTATCCATCATCTCCAGCGACCAGCCACCGTCTTTCTTGATGCTTTGCCGGTGCCAGCTGATGCTGAACTTCACGAGGTGGATGGCTTCATCATAATTATTAAAAAGTATTAATTCCTGTCCGCCATCGGTGATGCTCAATGAAGAGAGGGTGTAAATGTTGTTGCAGTAGGCCTGGAGTAGGGGAGCGTCCGCTGCTGCGGTAATGACTGCGAAACCATGGCCCGGCAGCACTATGTCGGGCAGGGTTTTCAGGGTTTTGCCCAGCTGCAGTTTCCAGTTTTCCAGCAACAACTCCCCTTCGGTTCGGTTGTACAATTCTAAGTATTCCGCGGGGGGAAGGCCCATCACGGGGGTCGGATCTGCCATAATTTCATCTATTAGCACATCATTCCGTTTGATTTTGTGGCAACGGAAAGTTACGCAGGTGTCACTAAGCACATTGTTGGCATGGTCTTTAACCCCGCTGATACGGAGGTGGTAGTTCACATCTTCTTCAAGATTATTTGCAAAAAACAACATCAGCTTATCGTAATTCGGGAACATATATTCGCAGGCTATCGGTATCATGCCGTTTTCTTCTATCCAGTAATGGGAAAGGTCGAGACTGCTTTCTTCCACTATTTCTGAAAAGCCGATACTTACGGTCCGGAGATTGTCGTAGCCATGGCAGAAATTCACCGAGGGCGGAATCGCATCTATCCGCTGCGGACCGATATAGATATTGTCAAAATAGAATTTGTTGATATTGCCCACCGTGTATTTGCAGTAGATTCCTGCTGCTTTGGCCTGAAAATGCCGGGAAAATTCTATTTCTGCCACCTGTTGGTACCAGCCGATATTCCGCTCATCGACCCACAGTTGCCAAAGGTCATTTTCGCTTTTGATGACCTTGACTTTCAGCTCAAAACTGTTGGCAATCATGGCATCGGGACCCCGAAATACGGATACGTTTTGCTGGCCATCGGTGAAAAACAGTTCTATTGCGTCTTGGCTGAGGTTTTCGCCGAATTGCAGGTAAAAGCCCGTCAAATTTCCATTTTTCAAGTCCAGGTTATCGGCTAAAAGGTAAAAACGGGCGAAATTGTTGTTCGAAGGCGAAAACGAGAGTCGTATCTGAAAGTTCCATTCCATGTTCTGGTTCCAGATATCCATGTTTTCCAAACTGACACTTAAAGTTGAGATTCCCGCTTGCGAGGCATTCAGCTGGAGCTGGCCGCTGCTGTTGTGTATGAAATCCGTGGTGTCTCCATGCCAGATGGTTTGCGGTCCGAAGTAGGCGGAGGAGAAATTTTCGCTGATTTGCGAGAATAAAATATCAGAATATAAAATATTCAAAATCAGTAAAATAAATAGCTTCTTTATCATCTGTTCAGTTTTTTTTCAGTGCATTGGTTTTTCAAGTCCACAAAAATAGTATTTTTGCATCATCAAAAACGCTATTGTTAATAACTTTTTATAAAATTGTAACAAAGATGAAAATTGCATTGGTTGGAGCCACAGGATTAGTCGGCAGTGTGATGCTGCAAGTATTGGAAGAAAGAGGTTTTGGTAATTGTGAATTGATACCGGCGGCCTCTTCCCGCTCGGTTGGAAAAACCATCAAATTCGCAGGCAGAGAGCTTGCTGTGGTGAGTGTGGAGGATGCTATCGCCCAGCGTCCGGCCCTTGCCATTTTCTCCGCTGGCAGCGGGGCTTCGTTGCAATATGCGCCCAAATTTGCCGAACAGGGCACCTACGTCATTGACAACTCGTCAGCATGGCGTTACGAGAAGCATATTCCCTTGGTGGTGCCCGAAATCAATGGCGATGTCATTAGCGAAAACGACCATATCATTGCCAACCCCAATTGCTCCACCATTCAGATGGTGATGGCCTTGGCACCACTGCATAAAGCCTATAAAATCAAACGTTTGGTGATTTCCACTTACCAGTCGGTGAGCGGTACGGGTGTGAAAGCGCTCAACCAGTTGTTCTCCGAGCGCGCCGACAAAGAGTGCGAGATGGCGTACCCTTATCGTATTGACTTGAATCTGCTGCCTCATGGCGGTACTTTCGAGGACAACGGCTACACGACTGAAGAGATGAAGCTGGTGAAGGAAACCCGCAAGATTTTGCGTGATGACAGCATTCGTGTCACCGCCACGGTGGTGCGTGTGCCTGTTACAGGCGGTCATTCCGAAGCGGTGAATGCCGAGTTCGAGCAGGATTATGAGTTGAAAGACATCGTGCGCCTGTTGCAGGAAATGCCGGGTGTGGTGGTGCTGGACAATCCTGCCGAGAACAAGTACCCCATGCCGTATTTCGCCAAGGACAAGGATGAGGTATTTGTGGGACGTATCCGTCGTGACGAGTCCCAGGAAAAGACTTTGAATTTGTGGGTGGTAGCTGACAATCTACGCAAAGGCGCAGCCACCAATGCCATTCAGATTGCCCAGTTGATTTGTGCCAAGGGCTGGGTGAAATAGTTTGCCTTTAAAATTCTGAAATCTCCGATATAATTATGTCGGTATGCTTGTTGATGGTGGTGGAAAAGTGAGTTACATCACTAATTTGAAGCCCACACCGTGAACGTTGATGATTTGCACTTGCGGTTCTGACACGAAATACTTGCGGAGCTTGGTGATATAGACATCCATGCTGCGGGCGTTGTAATAGCTGTCGTCACCCCATATTTTCTTCAGAGCGAAGCCTCTTTCGAGCACTTCGTTTTTCTTGTTGATGAGCATCATCAGCAATTCTGTTTCGCGAGTCGTCAGTTTTTTCTCCTCTCCCTGGATGTTCAAGGTCTGGCGCATTTTGTCGAAAGTGATGCTGCCGAGGTTGATGATAGTGGGTTCCTCTTCATGGTCGGCTTCCACGGTACGGCGCAACAAAGCTTGCACTCTTGCCAGCAGCACTTCCATGGTGAAGGGCTTGGTCACGTAATCGTCGCCGATGGACAAGCCTTCGATAATATCTTCCTGCTGATTTTTGGCGGTCAGAAAGATAATGGGAATTTTTTTGTCCATTTTCCGTATTTCCTTGGCCAAGGTGAAACCATCCTTGAGAGGCATCATCACGTCCACGATACAAATGTTGTAGTCGTCGGAGCAGAACATATCGTAGGCCATTTCGCCGTTGCTGGCGTGTCCCACGGCATATCCTTTCACTTCAAGATAGGTGGTCAGTACTTTGCCGAGGTTGACATCGTCTTCGGCTAACAAAATTCTGATGGGCTTATCCATAGTTTTACATTTTAATTGGCAAAGATACAATAAAAGTGCTTCCCTTTCCCAACTCACTTTTCACCGTCACACTTCCATGGTGCAAAGATACAATTTTTTTGACATATCCCAATCCCAGTCCGAAACCTTTTGTGTCGTGGCGGTTTCCTTGTGACACGCGGTAAAATTCATTGAAGATCCGCTTGGTTTCCCTTTTGGNNGGTCTTCCACCTCGATAATCAGATTTTTTCCTTCATTACGGGTTCTGATTTCGATGAAAGGTTTGCCGGGGGAATATTTCAAGGCATTTTCCAGCAGGTTCACAATAATATTTTCAATATGGACAGGGTCGGCAATGATATTGTGCTCTTCCGCATTCAGTTTTGCGGAGATTTTGCCACCCCGGCTGATGACCTGCAGGGAAAGGCTGTTCAGCACTTTTTCGATGAGGGCGTGCACATCCACTCGTTCCACGTTCATACGGAGCTGCCCTTTGTTGAGCTGGGCGGTGAGCAGAATATTCTCCACCATTTTCTGCAGGCGCACATTCTCATCCTTGATGATGGAAACGTAAGCCATCTTGGCGTCGAGGTCGTTCACGCTTTTATCTTCTATCGCTTCGCAGGCCAGCGAAATCGTGGATATGGGAGTTTTGAACTCGTGCGTCATGTTGTTGATGAAGTCGTTCTTCACATCGGCCGCGCGTTTCTGCCGGTACAGGGCGGTTAGCGTGGCTCCGCAAATCAGCACTATCAGAATGATAAAGCAAACAATCAGGATGACGATGGTGCTCATTCGCTGGAAGAAAATACTTCTTTCAGAAGGAAAATATAAAATAAGATAATGTGGAGCGATGAACTTGTCATTGTTTTTCAGTTTGAACAAGTATTCGCTTTGCAGAATTTTTTCGTTCCCCGTGAACATGGGACTCACCACGAAATGGGCGGTGTAAGCGTTGTACAGGGCAAAATCGAAAGAACTGAAAATTTTCTCTTCCTCAAGTGCTTCTTTGATAATACGGTACAGGAAATCGCGATTGAGCAGCATCATGTCGTTACTGTCCATCTCCACAAGTTGAGTTTGCTGCTTGTTCATTTTCACCTGGCTTGGTTCGAGAACGTTGCTATTGCCCCACACCTCGTCGAAATGCTGGATGGAAGCGAGGTAACTGGTGTCGAAATACAAGGTGTCCATCACAGCGTATATGGTATTGTCCTTGTTGAAATCGAAAGTGGTATTGATGATACCGATAGGACGCTGGGTGGCGGAATCGAGAAGGAACTTGTTGGTGAATTTCTTATAGACAGTGGAAACCGGCACTGAGTCGGGACTCACCTGGTGAATGGACGACAGGGCGATGGTGTCGTTCTTCAATGTGGCGTCAATCTTGTCCAGCACGGTTTCCCCTGCGATGAGCACTTCGTTGACGAAAATACTCCGCTGTACTTTCTCCGCTTCCTTATACAGCTGGAAAATGGTCATTACCAGCATGATAGCGATACAGCTAATCAAGAACAATAATGGTATGAGCAGACGTTTCCTCATTTTTTCAGTTTTGAAAATGCAAAATTACGAAAATAAATTAGTTAATGAGCAAATTAGTTATTCGTTTAGGCGTTGAGACGTGGAGACACTCGCTTCGCTCGTTCGTGGAGGCGGAATTACTTATCGTCTTAACGAATGAGCGCAGCGAATGACTTAACGCCTTGACGTCTCCACGTCTTAACAACAGCATGTGAACAAAAATCGCCCTCGGCTTGTGAAAAACGCATAATAATTTTGTATTTTTGCGTTATAGGTATATAGGGAGGAAAAGACGTGAACACGGCATCTGTGAAAGCATATTTGGATTATCTGCGCTATGAGAAGCGTATGTCGCCGAATACAATTGTGGCGTATCAAACTGATTTGGAACAGTTTGAGGCTTATGCTGAACAGAATTTCCAGCTACATGATTTGATTGATGCGGATGCGGATGTGGTGCGCACCTGGATATTGACTCTGATGGAGGAAGGGGTTACCACCCGCAGTATCAACCGCAAAATCAGCTGCCTGAAATCTTTCTACAATTATCAGCATAAGATGGGCAAGGTGGAGGATAACATCATGCGGCAGGTGGTGTCGCCGAAGATGTCCAAACGCTTGCCGCATTTTGTGGAGGAACGGGATATGGACCGCCTTTTCACCTCCGACATGTTTGACGAAGGTTTCGAAGGCCGCCGTGACCGGGCGATCATGGAGCTGTTTTATTCCACCGGAATGCGTCTGTCGGAACTGCTGAATATCAAATTGGCCGACATTGACTTTTACGAGCGGACGGTGAAGGTGCTCGGAAAACGTAACAAGGAGCGCATCATTCCATTGAATCATGTTGCTATTGAGGCAATTGAAAAATATTTGGCGATTTATGAGCAGGAATTTGGCGAACTCAACAAAAATAGTTGTATATTTGTTACGTCAAAAAATAGAAAATTGTATCCGAAGGCTGTATATAATATTGTAAGGAAATATCTGGATGTGGTCACCACCATCGACAAACGGAGTCCGCATGTGTTGCGGCACACTTTTGCCACCCACATGCTGAACAACGGGGCCGACATCAACGCCATCAAGGAAATTCTCGGCCATAGCAGTTTGGCGGCTACCCAGGTATATACCCATAATTCAATAGAGAAATTAAAATCCATTTATCAACAAGCCCATCCAAGGGCATAAAAAAGGAGGTTCATTATGAATGTAACGATTTCTGCAATCAAATTCAAAGCCGATCAAAAGTTAGAGGCTTTCATCACGGACAAACTGGAAAAACTTTCGAAGCTGCACGACGGCATCATCGGTTCCGAGGTAACCTTGAAATTGGATAATACAGATAAACCTGAAAATAAAGAGGTGGACATTCGGGTGAAGATCAAAGGCAATGACGCCATGGCGTCGAAAGTGGCCAAGACTTTTGAGGAAGCCACCGACCAGGCCATCGAGGCTATCAAGAAGCAGCTGGTGAAAAGCAAAGAGAAGGAACGCAATAAATAATATATAGTATTATTGATTGAAAAATCCACTTCCGATGAGGGGGTGGATTTTTTGTTTGAGGGGAGGGGTGATGAGCGATGAGTTGTGAGCGATGAGTTGTGAGCGATGAGTTTTGAGTGGATTACAGGAGAGTGGATAATGGATTTTGGATGGATGCCGTAGGGCTGTCACATCGTGGCAGCCGCCTGTAGGGACGCATTGAATGCGTCCGGAGGAGGGGTATCGTACCACATTTGTGCGCATTTTGTATCTCCGGAGGGGTATTTTGATGCGAATTTTGGGGTTCAAAATTGCGTTTTAAAACACGCTTTTGTGCGAAATTTCCGGAAAAGTTTCCAAAACCGCTCCCAAAATCACCAAAAAAAGTCCCAAAAAACACCTTTTTTTGCCCTTTTTTTCATAAAAAACGACCCCTAAATAAATTTTTTCTCCTTGATAATCAGTAATATAAGAAAAAAATGCAAAAAAAGATAGAAAAGGTATTGCCAAATCAAAAAAAGGTAGTACTTTTGCAATCCCAAAACGAACGGAACGGGGCGCGAGAAAAGAGAGAGAGTTTTGGGAAGTTCTTTGAAAGAATGGAATGATGTAGCAAATGGCTCAAAAAGACTTTTGAGAGATTCGCAAGCGATAAAGTCGGGACAGACAAAAAAGTAAAAGAAATTAATTAGGATGGAGAGTTTGATCCTGGCTCAGGATGAACGCTGGCGGCAGGCT
>LXOW01400556.1_pt1 | contig 21920 bp, 17 predicted proteins | sample 1368591 | NCBI WGS metagenome assembly LXOW01 (sample SAMN04884650, study PRJNA319009) | bovine gut metagenome | isolation source: Cow rumen | host: Bos taurus | place: Italy: Legnaro (PD) | collected 2014-07-09
GGCGATCAACAGCAGGCAAAATGCGGCGCAGAGCAGAACCCAGGGCCACAGCGGCTTGATCTCCCGCAGCAGGCGCTTGCCGGTCTCATCCAAGAGGCGGCGATTGCCCTTCTTCTCTTGGGTCTCTTCGGTCTTTTCCGGTTCCTCTTTTATTTCAGAAATACTCATGCGATTTCACCTCCAGTCTGGGAGAGATAGATCTCCCGATAAATGGAGCATGTTTTCAACAGCTCCGCGTGTGTCCCTGCACCGACCAGTGCGCCGTCAGCAAGGACGAAAATTCGATCGGAATGCATGGCCGAAACCACGCGCTGGGTAATGACGATCCGGGTTCTTCCGGCCAGCTTCTCATTCAGGGCCTTGCGGACCCGGGCTTCAGTGATGAAGTCCAGGGCGGAGAAGGAATCGTCAAAGATATAGATGGGGGCGTCCTTGAGGATGGCCCGGGCAATGGCAAGCCGCTGCTTCTGGCCGCCGGAGACGTTGGTGGCCGCAGGCTCCAGCTTGAATCCCAGCCCCTCGGGCTGCTCGCGAATGAAGTCCGCCACCTGGGCCAGCTCCAGGGCCGCCCAGAGCTCCTCATCCGTGGCATCCGGCTTGGCCATGCGGAGATTTTCCGCCACGGTCCCAGCATAGAGCATAGACTTTTGCAGAGCACAGGAAATGTTGGCCCGAACGTCCTTGGGAGACAGGTCAGCGGCGTTCTGCCCGTCAAAGCAAACGCTTCCCTCCGTTGGCTTTCGGAAGGCCAGCAGCAGCTCGGCCAGGGTGGTCTTGCCGGAGCCGGTGCCGCCGATGACGGAGACCCACTCCCCTGCCTGGATGTGCAGATCCACATCGCTCAGGGCAGGCAGATTGCTGCCGGGATAGGTGAAGCTGACCCGGTCCAGGTCAATGGAACCGGAGAAGCTCCGTCCCTCGGCGGGGCGCTCGTCCTCCAGCCCGGTGGACTCGGTGATCTGGCCCAGGCGCTTAATTGCCACCCGGATGTGGGGCAGCAGGACGATATCATAGGAAATGGCAATGATCGCGCCAAGGATGATATTGATATACTGAATGATGGCGAAGACGTCGCCTGCGGTCAGGCCGCTGCCCCGCTCCATGCGGACCCCGCCCAGGTAGACAATCAGCAGGGCTGCCGCGTTCAGCACGAAGGCCGCTGCCGGATCGATAATCTCCATGCGGACGTTGGCACGGATCAGATGCTCCGCCATAACCTTGGTGGAGTCGGTGACCCGCTCATGGGCATTCTGCTCCCGGTTGAAGGCACGGATGACCCGCACGCCCCGGAGCCGCTCCCGAACCAGGTCGTTCTGCTTGTCGCAGTAGTCGTCGGACACGTCCCAGAGATGCTCGATCTTCTTGCTCATCAGCATACCCGCCCCAATCAGCATGGGAACAGCACAGAGAATGACCAGGGAGAGGGTCAAGTCCTTGCGCATGCAGAGGAACACGCCGCCCAGGAACATCAGCGGAATAATCAGAATACTGCCGCAGAGCGAGGAAATAATCCAGGTTAGGGTTCCCACGTCGTGGGAAAAGCGGGTGACCAGGTTGGAGGCCCCGATGCGGCCCACCTCGGAAAGGGTCATGGTGTGGACCTTGCGGAACAGGGCGGAGCGGAGGCTCCAGGTATAACCGGCCACAACGTGGTAGACCACCCAGTAGCCGCCCGCCACAGCGGCAAGGCTCACCAGAGAGGTCGCCAGCATCAGCCCGGCGGCCTTTAAAATGTACGGAAAGGTATCGGTCTCCGCCGCGCCGTAGACGCCCTTGTCCAGCACGTTGGACATGAGGGTGGGCAGCAGCAGGTCGCAGACCGCGGAGATCGCCATCAGCAGGGTCGCCAGGGCGATCTTGCCCCTGTAGGGCTTCAAATAACAAAACAGCTTTCGCATTGAAATCCCCTCCTTTCGGGGGTTTATGGTTCATAGTTTATAGCGAATGGCTTACGTCTTAAAATGTTTTTTGCAAATGTTGACGGCAGGCTGAAAATAGCTGTATTTATCTTCCTCGACTGCCTTTTCGGTTTCATCGGCGTTCTCGTCGGAGGCTTCCTCGTCGTTTCCGGGCCAGCAGGTCAGCATTATGAGATACATTCGATCCGACGAGGCATGGAATACAGCATTCAGGCAGTAATAGCTGTTGGTCGCGCCGCCATGGCTGACACAATTCTCATACCCGGCAACCTGCTCCCAGCCGCAGCCGTAGCCCTCCACAAAGTTCAGAATGCCCGCCTTGGCAGCGGGGCTGACGATACGCTCCAGGAAAAAAGCCCGATCAAACCTCAGCTGATCCAGGACGTTGCTGTGGATATCCCCGGCTCCGCGTGCCGTCATAAACTCCTTCATATACCCCGCCTTGTCCTCCGGTACACTGGTTACGTCGCCGAAGGTGACAGCGGAAGATGCGCTCATGCCCGCAGGAACGAAAACCAGCTCCGAAACAAGCTCCCGATAGGGTTTTCCGGTGATTTTCTCCAGGATCATCGCCAGAAGCACATAGTTTGTATTGCAGTATTTCTTTTCCGTCCCCGGCGCAAAGCGGAGATCCAGCCGATACAGATGCTCCAGAAGGATCTCATCGGTGATTTTTCCCTCATCCAGCGCCTCCTCCAGCTCCTTGCTTCCAAAAAACGCTTCGGCATCGTTTCTAAAGTCCACGATCCCGGACCGCATGTACAGGAGGTCGAAGACCGTCATAGCACCCGCTTTGGTGTACGCCGGGAAAAACTGCGTGACTTTGTCGTCGAGGCGGAGCATCCCCGCGTCTATGAGCTTGAACACACAGACCGCGGTGTGCATTTTGGTGATCGAGCCGATCTCATAAGTGGTAAGCGGCGACACGGTCCCGCCATTCACTTCTCTGGACTGGGCGCCGGCGGCGAAAATGACGTCGCTGTCCGTTGCCACCATAATACTGCCCCGAATTTGATTGTTCCGCAGGGCTGCTTTCAGCTCCTCAACCAGAGGGGCCCATTCCGGCTTCCGGCTGTACCAGGCGTTTTCTTCTTCATATCCGAGGTCCGTTTTACCGCCGTTCAAGGCAACCAGGGCCGCTTGTATTTCGTCATGTTTCATGTTGTTTTTCATTGCTGTTAGCCTCCAAATAATCATTCTTTCGCGCCCCGTGCCTTCCGGGACAGGGCCACGTTTTTGCTCCATTCCTTCTTGCGGCGGAGGGCTTCCTCGTGGCTTTGGGCCTCGTCGCGGAGTTTCCGGTACCGCTCCCAGCGGGCGGGGTCCAGGGCCCCGGCGGCAATGGCCGCCTTGACGGCGCAGCCGGGCTCCTTTTCGTGGCGGCAGTCCCGGAACCGGCATCGGCCCAGGTACTGCTCCACGTCGGTGAAGGCCTCCGCCAGGCCATCCTCTGCCTCCGCCATGCCCAGCTCCCGCATCCCCGGGGTGTCGATGATCAGCGCGCCGCTGGGCAGGCGGATCAGCTGCCGGTGGGTGGTGGTGTGGCGGCCTCTGCCGTCGGCCTCCCGGATGCCGCTGACGGTCATGATCTCCTCCCCGGCCAGGGCGTTGACCAGGCTGGATTTCCCCACGCCGGAGGAGCCCAGGAACACCAGCGTCTTTCCGCTCTGCAGGTATGGGCGCAGGTTCTCCATGCCGAAGCCTGTGCGGGTGCTGATCGCGTGGACGTCCACGCCGGGGGCCGCCTTCGCCGCCCGGGCTAGATAGTCCGCCGGGGCGTCTGTCAGGTCCGCCTTGGTCAGGACGATCACCGGGGTCGCCCCGGACTGACAGGCCAGGGTCAGGTAGCGCTCCAGCCGTGCGGGGTTAAAGTTCTGGTTCATGGATTGCAGCAGGAACACCCAGTCAAAATTGGCCGCCACCGCCTGGTCTCTGGGGATGGGTCCCGGCTCCCGCCGAAAAAAGCAGGTCCTGCGGGGCAGGGTGGACAGGATCTGACTGTCCCCGTTTTCGATATAGTTTATCATTACGTAATCGCCCACAGTGGGGAAAAGCTCCTCGCCCATGTAGTATTCCTTTGTTTTCAGGCGGGCAAAGGTCAGGCCGTACTGGCAGACGATCTCGTAGCGCTCCTTATGCTGGGCAACAATCCGCGCCGGAATTCCCGGCAGGTGATCCGTATTCGACACAATGCCGTAATCGTTTATATTCAACGTATATTTCCTCCATTTTCAGTATCATTTTGGGTTGAAAGAGTGCGTTTTTTCTGTATTTCATAAGACATCATCCTCTCTTTCTGTCCTGGAATTCCTGAAAATGGGCGCAAAAATACCGCAGCAAAGCAGCTTTCCCTATGGCTGCATTCTGCGGTTGCCAAATTATGAAAGTTACTCCAAACGGCGCAGGAATCAAAGGGTTCTGGCCCTCATCCACTTCGCCCCATATTCAGTTCACTCGGTCACGACCTCGGAGTTGTAATTTACAATGATAAAATTGCACATGTTCATAATATCTCCTTACCCGTCCGATTCAATCGGATGCTTCGCCACGGAATATAACACACACGGCTGCGTTTGTCAAGCATTTTTTAAAATATTTTTAAATTTACAAAAAAACTCAAAAACCCCCGGGTCACCCCGGGGGCCTTTGAGAAAAGAAGAGAAGAAATGAAAAGTACAGCGGCTTTATCCTTTGTCGCTACGACTTACAGTTGCATCATACCCGATAATTGTAAAGAAGGTATGAATTCGTTGGAAACAAACCATTAATCTTTTGTAAACGTTCTTTTCACACTTATTTTTAATCCGGCATTTGCTCCAAAGCCTCCACCACACCGGCAACCGCGCCCTCGGCACAGGGCCGGACCAGGGTGCAGACCCCCAGGGCCTTGACCTCAGGCGCACAGTCCCCAGGGGCAAAGGCCAGGTCCGCTTCCTGAAGCATGGAGGCATCGTTCATAGCGTCTCCCACACAGACCAGGCGCTTCCGGCCAAGCCGCCTTGCCAGAGCCCGGGCGGCGCTGCCCTTGCAGGCCCGCTTGTCCTGGAGATCGATAATCCGCATGGCGGAACGATCCGCCCGCAGCACGGGCCAGTCCCGTATAATTTTGTCCTGTGCGGCCCTGAAACGGGCCTCCTCCTCCGGTGTTCCCTGGAAGAACTGACTGACCGTATCCCCGCGGAACGCGCCAAAGAGGGCAAGCTTGTGATAGCGCGTGGGAGCTTCCGCCAGGGAGACCGCCCGCCAGGCCACCCCCTGGGCCTTGTAAAAGGCCTCCCGGGCTGGGTTCTCCCCAATCAGATAGTGGGCATCCACCCCCTGGACCTCCAGCCAAAGCTCCGGGAAGGTCCCGGTCAGGTATTCCAGCAGGTCCCGGCCCGTGGGCATCCAGACCGTCTCAGAGAGGGTCTCGGTGTCGTAGTCGTAGGCCGCCGCCCCGTTGTAGAGGATCAGGGGGGCATTGGTGGGAATGGTTTTCAAGCAGGGCCGGTACATAGGCACGCTGCGTCCGGTCCCCACGGTAAAGAGGCCGCCTTTGTCCATAAAGCGGCGAATTGCCTCCAAATTTGCCGCCGGAATCCGACTGTCCGGCGCTGTCAGGGTCCGGTCAAAGTCGGAAACCAGCAAAATATCAGAAAAATCGCGCATGAGTGTTTTCCTTTTCGTGTCCGTTGCATTGTTAGAGCCTGGCGGATCGCAATGACCCGGCAGGGCGGGGGGATGCAGAATGCAGAATCATTGAATTATGGATTGTGAAGGATGAATTGTACTTGTTTAGCAGCGTTGTAGAGGGCGGCGCCCACGACGCCCCGTGCCAGGCATCCGACCTCGGAGACGGGCCGTCGAAGGCGCCGGCCCCTGCAATCGTAATGCGACGGAACAGGTACGATGATTTTTCGAACGGGGAAAGCGGACGGCAGGGTGCCGTCCCTACGGGCAAGTGGGTCATTGTCACCTCTTACCTCTTACTTGTCGGTACGTTCGGGGCGTCGCGGACGCCGCCCCCTACGCACAACCTTGAACTCTCAATTCTCAACTCTCCCCTGTCTCCGCCCCATCATATCCGGAATATTCGGAAAAGTCAACGAAAATCGGGGGAATTTTTCTTAAAAACTCCACAAAAAAATGATTGCAATTTCGTAACAAAGGGTTTATACTAAGAGCAAAGTGGATGGAAATGGTTCAAAGTTCCACAAATTCCCACATTTTTTCACGTAATGGAGGAGGTGAGCAGGTTGTTCGGCAAGTTTACGCATAATGTAGACCCCAAGGGACGGTTATTTGTCCCGGCCAAGCTCCGGGAGGAGCTGGGCGACGTCTTTTATGTGATGATTGGCTTGGAGAACAGCCTGATGGTCTTCCCTGAGGAAAAGTGGGAAAAGGTCAGTGAAAGCTTCAACTCCGTTCCGCTTTCCGATTCCGGCGCCCTGCGCTACATTCGGTCCAACGTGGCCCGGTGTGAGCCCGACAAGCAGGGTCGCTTTGTTTTGCCTCCCATTCTGCGCAAGTACGCCAACCTGACCGACGACGTGACCTTCCTGGGACAGGGCGACCACGCGGAGATCTGGGATGCCGCCGCCTACGAGGCCAAGGAAGCTGCCTGGCTGTCTGACGCGGGCAACCTGGCCACCGCTTTGAAGGAGTTGGGACTGTGACGGACTTTCATCATGTTTCCGTCCTGCTGGACGAGTCAATTGAAGCACTGCACATCCGCCCCGACGGAGTCTACCTGGACGGCACCCTGGGAGGTGCGGGCCATTCCTCCGAAATCGCCAAGCGGCTTACCACCGGCACGCTGATCGGCGTGGACCGGGACCCCAAGGCCCTGGCGGCCGCCGCGGAACGGCTGGCCCCCTGGCAGGACCGGGTCAAGCTGGTCCATTCCAACTTCCGGGAACTGGACGCCATCCTGGACGGGCTGGGCATCCCCGCAGTGGACGGAATTCTGCTGGACCTTGGGGTCTCCTCTCCCCAACTGGACGAGGCCTGCCGGGGGTTCAGCTATATGGCAGACGCCCCTCTGGACATGCGGATGGATCCCTCCGATCCACTGACCGCCTGGGAAGTGGTCAACAACTGGTCCCAGGAGGAGTTGCGGCGGATTCTCTTCACCTACGGAGAGGAGCGCTACGCCCCGCTGATTGCCGCCGCCATTGTCCGGCGGCGGGAGCAGGCCCCCATTGACACCACCCTGGCCCTGGTGGATGTGATTCGAAGCGCCATGCCCCAAAAAGCTCTGCGAGAAAAACAACACCCCGCCAAGCGGAGCTTCCAAGCCATCCGTATTGCCGTCAACGACGAGCTTGGTGCGGTGGACGGGGTTATGAGCCGGGCCATTGACCGACTCAATCCCGGCGGACGGCTGGCCGTCATTACCTTCCACTCGCTGGAAGACCGCATCGTGAAAAACGCTATGGCCGAGGCCGCCAAGGGCTGTACCTGCCCGCCGGAATTTCCGGTCTGCGTCTGCGGAAAAAAGCCAACTCTCAAACTGATTGCCCGCAAGCCCATCACCGCCGGTGAGGCGGAATTGAATGACAACCCCCGGGCCCGCAGCGCCAAACTGCGAGTAGGTGAAAAATTGTAGGGCGTTGATTGCAATGACCCTGCAGGGCGAGAGAATGCAAAACGCCCAATGCAGAATGCAACGTATTCGAATGATAGATTATATTATAAATACGGACGGCAGAGTGCCGTCCCTACAACCCGAAAGCTGAACTCTGAACCCCGTCCGTAACCGCCGCAGGACCCTCGAAAGGAGAACATGATGGCTGATAAACAATATGATTTTCTCGGCAGCGCTGCCTATGAGATTCGGGACACAGCAGTCCCCCGCCCCCGGCCTGCCAGGCTGCCCGAGGAAAAACCCCTTCCCCAATCCAAACAGAGCGTCAAGCCCCGGCTTGTCATCTCGCCGCTGGCAGTGGCAGGTTTGGTCGTTGTTGCAGCGCTTCTGCTCTTGGTGGTAAATAGCTGCATGCAGCTCTACGTTGCCAAGGAACGGGCCGGTGAGTTGACCAAAGAGCTTTCCGCTGCTCATGCAACCACGGAAAAGCTGCGCTCCGCCTATGAAAGCCGCATTGACCTGGCCCAGATTGAGGTCAAAGCCAAGGAACTGGGCATGATGCAGCCCTCCACCCGTCAGACCGTCTATCTCACCATCGCCGGTGCGGATCACGCGGAGGTTTTGCAGGTAGATCGACGCGGCTTTGCCGAGAAGGCTTGGGACGCCGTGACAAACGGCTTCCACGGCGTTCTGGAATATTTTCAATAGTACAACCATATAACAAAAGGGGCGCGCACCGGGTGCCGCCCCTTTTCCCACATAAAAGCGGAAATTAAATGAAACGTATCTATTCAGTTGCCCCTACTCCGTAGTGGCCGTGCACCTGCGCGGCCATAGCAAGCATCACTTTTTCGGGGCATTATGGACGCGCAGGTGCGCGTCCACTACGACCCTATTGAACAGATACTGAGAAATTATGAATGAATATCTCAGTTCATCATTCATAACTCATAACTCTAAACTCACAACTCTTAACTCTTTCTGGGGGTGGACCTTTTGTCCAAAAAGCCGAAAATTAAACTGTTAAAGGAGCCGGTCGTCGCTTATGACCGGGAGAAAGCCGGGCATGGCGTACTGCGCCGGACAACCTTTATCATGATATTCTGCGGGGTTCTGCTGTTTATCCCGCTGATTTGGCAGCTTGCGACGCTGATGCTTACCCAGCACGACAGATATGAGAGCGACGCCATCAGCAACCAGACCCGCTCCACCACGGTCTCCGCAGATCGCGGGACCATCTACGACTGCAACATGAACATTCTGGCGGCCTCCAAGACCGTGGAAAACGTCTTCATCGACCCCTGGGAAATCCACAATTCCAAGGAGGACGTGAACTTCATCGCCAACGGTCTTGCCGCCATTTTGGACATCAGCGCGGAAACCATCCGGGAAAAAGCCTCCATGTTGGACCGCCGCTACGAGGTCATCGCCCGAAAGCGGGATTTGGAGCAGGCGGACGCCGTGCGGGCCTTCATCACCGACAACAAGCTCACCGGCATTCATCTGGAATCCGACTCCAAGCGCTACTACCCCGCCGGAACCACGGCGGCCCAGGTCATCGGCTTTACCAACGCTGAGAACCAGGGCGGCGACGGGCTGGAGGCCTACTATGACGACGTGCTCCAGGGCACAGCCGGCGCCGTCATCACCACCCGGGGCAACTACGAAACCCAAATGCTCTACTCCTACGAAAAATACTACGAGGCCACAGACGGCAACTCTCTGGTGCTGACCATCGACTCCACGGTGCAGATGTATCTGGAAAAGAACCTCAAGGCCGCCATTGAGAAATACGACGTGGAAAACGGCGCCTTCGGCATTATCATGGACGTGAACACCGGAGCCATTTTGGCAATGGCCATCGAGGGCAGCTACGATCCCAACAGCTATCTGGAAATCATCGATCCCACCGCGCTGGCGAAGCTGGATGAGATTGACGACGAACTGAAACGGCATATTCCCGAGTCTCCGGAATATCAGCTCCTGATTAAGCAATACAATAACACCGTGGCCACAGCCCGACTCAAGCAGTGGCGTAACCGCTGCGTCTCCGACGGCTACGAGCCCGGCTCCACCTTCAAAACCATCACCCTGGCCGCTGCCCTGGAAGAACAGGTAGTCAACGAAAACACCGGCTTCTACTGCGCAGGACACAAGGACTACGTAGACCGTGAATCCACCCTGCACTGCTGGAAAACCGAGGGCCACGGGGCAGAGTCCCTGGCCAAGGCCCTGCAAAACTCCTGCAACATCGCCTTTGCCGACATCGGTATCCTGCTGGGCGGCGACAAGCTCTACGACTACATCGACGCCTTCGGGCTGCTGGAAAAGACCGGCGTTGACATGTCCGGCGAGGCCACGGGTGTCTTCCACACCAAGGCGAAGCTCATGGAAAACGCCCAGCTGACCACCGTGGCCTTCGGCCAGTCCGTCAAGCCCACCCCCATTCAGATGGTGCGAGCCATTGCAGCCGTCGTCAACGGCGGCTACGTGCTGCAGCCCTATGTGGTCTCCGAGGTGCTGGACGAGAACGGCAACGTGGTGGAGAAGCACGGAAAGACCGTTATCCGTCAGGCAATCAGCGCGGACACCTCCAAGGAAATGTGCAAGCTCATTGAGTCCGTCGTCACCGACGGCACCGCCGGCAACGCCAAGCTCCCCGGCTTCCGGGTAGGCGGCAAGACCGGTACCTCTGAAAAGCTGGACGTCTACGACGAAAACGGCCAGCAAACCAAGGACCGCATTGTCTCCTTCGTGGGCGTCGCCCCAATGGACAATCCCCAATACATCTGCCTGGTGGCCCTGGACACCCCCAGCCGCAAAACCGGCATCTACATCTCCGGCGGCGTGATGGCCGCTCCCGTGGTCCGGGACATCTTCGCCGACACCCTGCTGTATCTGGGCGTGCAGCCCGACTACACCGGCGTGGACATGAGCACCGTCAATATCCCCATGCCCGATGTGCGCGACCTGTCCGAGGAGGAGGCTGCCGCCAATCTGACCAGTCTCACCTACGTAACTGTGGGCGAGGGCAGCACCGTAACCGGTCAAATACCCGCCCCCGGCAGCATGCTTCCCGGCAACTCCCAGGTCATTCTCTACATGGGGGCCGAGGTTCCCACAGACTATGTAAAGGTGCCGGACCTCAAGGGCCTGCGGCCTGCCCAGGCCACGGCCGTGATGGAACACTCCGACCTGTATCTGCAAACCAAGGGCTCCAGCTATATCTACGCGATCGTCACCGACCAGGAGCCTGCCGCCGGAACCGAGGTTCCCCGAGGCACCACGGTCACGGTGGAGCTGACAGACCAAACAGCTCTGGACTGAGTTATGAGTTATGATTCGCCTGGCGGCGAAGTTATGATTCCCTGGCGGGAAGATATGATTGCCTGACGGCAAGTTATGAGTTAGTTAAGATTACATAGCGTTACATGGCGGCAAAGAAATGATTGCATTTCAGCCTCAGCCTTGCTATAATAAGGAGAATGTGCAAAAAGCAGTTTCAGCATATTCTGTCTCTCATAACTTGCGTAACTAACAATCATAACTTGCGCAGCAATCATAACTTTTCACGAAAAACAGGAGGCACTATGAAACTTTCAAACCTGTTACAAGATATTCCCGTGCTGGAAGCCACCGCCGATCTCGACGCGGAGATCACTGGGGTCAGTTATGACTCCCGGCGCGTAGAACCGGGCCATCTGTTTGTGGCCATCACCGGCTACGCCGCAGACGGACACCGGTTTATCCCCATGGCGGTTGACAAGGGAGCCGTCTGCGTGCTCTGCGAGCGGAAGCCCGAGGGGGACGTTCCCTTCGTGCGGGTCCCCGACACCCGGGTTGCCCTGGCGGCGCTGGGGGCCAACTGGTACGGCCACCCGGCGGAAAAAATGGCGATTCTTGGGGTCACCGGCACCAACGGAAAGACCTCTGTAACCTACCTGCTGAAATCTGTGCTGGAACAAACCCTGAACGCCCGGGTAGGCCTCATCGGCACCATCCAGAACATGATCGGAGATCGGGTCATTCCCACGGAACGCACCACCCCGGAAAGCTTTGAGCTCCAGGGGCTGTTTGCGGAAATGGCCGCGGCAGGCTGCACCCATGTGGTGATGGAGGTCTCCTCCCACGCCCTGTACCTGCACCGGGTGGACTGCATTCCCTTTGCCGTCGGCGCCTTTACCAATCTGACCGAGGACCACCTGGACTTCCACAAGACCATGGAGGCCTATCGGCAGGCCAAGGCCCTGCTCTTCCGCCGCTGCGGCTTCAGCGTCTTCAACCTTGACGATGAGATGGTGGCGAAAACCGTGAACGAGGCCGCCTGTTGGTCCATGACCCTTTCCGCCAAGGGAGCCCCGGCAGACCTCACTGCCACGGATATCGAACTTGGCGCGGACCATGTGGCCTTTACCGCCAACTACAAGGAGGCGTCGTACCCCGTTCGGGTCGGCATTCCCGGAGGCTTTACCGTCTACAACGCGCTGACGGTTCTGGGAATGGCCATCGGCCTGGGCATCCGCCCGGAGGCCGCCGCCAAAGCCCTGGGCAGTGCCGAAGGGGTCAAGGGTCGGCTGGAAGTGGTCCCCACCCCCGGGAAAGACTATACGGTACTGATCGATTACGCCCACACCCCCGACGCGCTGGAAAACGTCCTGCGCTCCGTCCGGGGCTTCTGCAAGGGGCGGCTCATTGCCGTGTTCGGCTGCGGCGGAGACCGGGACCCCATCAAGCGGCCCATCATGGGGAAGATCGGCGTCAGGCTGTCTGACCTGGCCATTATCACCTCCGACAATCCTCGTACCGAGGACCCGGACAAGATCATTGCCGACATTCTCAAGGGCGTTCAGGAGTTGGATAAGCCCTATCTGGTGGTCGAAAACCGCCGAGCCGCCATCGCCCGGGCCATGCGGGAGGCGAAAGCCGGAGATATCATCGTCCTGTGCGGCAAGGGCCACGAGACCTACCAGATCCTCGGAACGGAAAAGACGCATTTGGACGAGCGAGAAATCGTCGCAAAGCAATTGACAATTGACAGTTGACAGTTGACAATTAGCGGAGGTTTTCTCTATGATTACACTACAACAGGCCGCGCAATGGTGCGGCGGCACGGTATTACCGGAATATGAAGACGTCGCCTTTCAGGGGGCCGAAAACGACTCCCGGAAGATTCGGCCGGGGCAGCTCTTTGTGGCCCTGAAGGCGGCGCGGGACGGACATGACTTCATCGGCAAGGCCATGGAGGCCGGAGCCGCAGCGGCTCTGGGGGAGCGGCAGCTTCCCGGGGTGCCGATGCTCGTCGTCCCCGACAGTCTCACTGCCCTGCAGGAAATCGCGGCAGGCTGGCGCTCCACCCTGACCGACACCCGGTTCGTCGGGCTCACAGGGAGCGTGGGAAAGACCACCACCAAGGAAATGACAGCCGCCGCCTGTGCTGCCGTATACCGGACTCAGTGGACCCAGGCGAACTTCAACAACGAAATCGGCGTCCCCCGGACCCTGCTGGACCTGGACCCGACCACCGAGGCCGCCGTGGTGGAGATGGGCATGAACCACGCGGGAGAGCTCTCCCGCCTCACCCGTTTGGCCCGGCCCCACGTCGCCGTCATCACCAACATTGGCTCCATGCACATTGAAAATCTCGGTTCCCGGGAAGGTATCTGCCGGGCAAAGCTGGAGATTTTAGAGGGGCTTGCCCCCGACGGAACTGCCGTGCTCCACGGCGATGAGCCCCTGCTCCGGGACAATGCTCCCGCCTGCCGGACTCTGTGGTTTGGCCTTGGGCCGGACAACGACCTGCGGGCAGAGGACATTCAATTGACCCCCATCGGCTCCACCTTTACCGCCGTCGGCCTGGGGCAGCGGGTGCAGGTCACCCTTCCCGCTCCCGGCCAGCACAACGTCATCAACGCCCTGGCTGCCATGCTGGCCGCCCACTGCTTGGGCGTTCCCCTGGATACCGCCGCCCGAGCTCTGGGCAGCTTTGTCAACACCGGCGACCGACTGCGGACCTATCAGCAGGGCGGCTACACGATCATCGCGGACTGCTACAACGCGGGGCCGGAATCCATGGAGGCAGCCTTTACCGTTCTGGGCAGTCTTCCCACCGGAGGGCGGCGGATCGCCGTCCTGGGCGACATGCTGGAGCTGGGAGACTTTGCCCCCGCCGCCCACCGGAGGGTGGGCCAGCAGGCCGCCGCTGTGGCAGACCAGATTTTGGCCTACGGTCCCCTGTCACGGGAGCTGACCGCCGCTGCGGGAGAAAAGGCCCGGCATTTCGACAGCCGGGAGGCCCTGCTGGAAGCCCTGCGGGCAGAGGCCCGACCTGGGGACGTCCTACTGTTCAAGGCCAGCCACGGCATGCATCTGGAACAAGTTTTGGACAGCTTTTTCACCCGCTGAACCCGGAATCCGGTAACGCGGACGGCAGGGTGCCGTCCCTACATGCGGGGTGCGAACGGGTGACGCGGACGGCAGAGTGCCGTCCCTACATGCGGGGTGCGAACGGGTGACGCGGACGGCAGGGTGCCGTCCCTACAACCCGAACGCCGAACTCTGAACCCTGAACTCTGAACCCTGAACTCTGAACCTTTTCCATATTTCCCAGGTTCGGGGCGTCGAGGACGCCGCCCCCTACCCCTCATTTCTGATTCACACACGGAGGAATTTCCATGAAAGACGGACAGATATTGACAACCATTCTGATGATCCTTCCCTGCTTTTTGATTGCGCTGGGAGCAGGACGGGTCATCATTCCCTGGCTCCGGGCCATGAAGGCCGGGCAGACCATCCGAGAGGTGGGACCCACCTGGCACATGGGCAAGACCGGAACCCCAGCCATGGGCGGTCTGATCTTCATCCTGACCTCTCTGGTCGGCGCTTTGGTCATGGGCTTCGTGTTCGGGACCTGGACCTCCGCGCTGGTTTTTGCCTTCGCTCTGGTCTTCGGAGCCATTGGCTTTCTGGACGATTTCTTCAAGGTTAAAAAGAAGCAAAATCTTGGCCTCACCGCCCTGCAAAAGCTGCTGCTCCAGCTCGCTGCCTGCGCGCTTTACCTGTACATCCTCTCCCGGACCGGAAATCTCCGCACGAAGCAGCTCGACGACGGACAGTTGGCCGCTTCGATCTGGGTTCCCTTTACCTCCGTCAGATGGTTTTTCCCCCTTTGGCTCTACATTCCGTTTTCTGTCTTCGTCATTGTGGGCACTGTAAACGCGGTGAACCTGACCGACGGCATCGACGGTCTGGCCTCCGGCGTGACCATGCCGGTGATGATCTTCTTCCTGGTCACGGCCATTGCCATGAAAAAGGCCGAGCTGGCCATCCTGCCCGCCGCCCTGCTGGGCGGACTGGGCGGCTTCCTCTGCTACAACTTCCACCCGGCCAAGGTCTTCATGGGCGACACCGGCTCCCTCTTCCTGGGCGGCGCGGTCTGCGGCCTGGCCTTTGCCCTGGATATGCCCCTGATTCTGGTTTTGGTGGGTCTGGTCTACATTGTGGAGACCGTTTCCGTTATTTTGCAGGTGGGCTACTTCAAGCTGACCAAGCACCTGTCCAGCGACCATCAGGGCAAGCGCATCTTCAAGATGACCCCCATCCACCACCACTTTGAGATGTGCGGCTGGTCCGAGGTCAAAATCTGGATTGTCTTTGTCAGCGTCAGCGTTTGCGTCTGCATCCTCGCCTATTGTTCCACCGCTCCCATTCGATAATCGGGAAAGGAGGCTGAAAAGCCTTGCGCAAACACGATCAATCAGACCTGCGGCAGCTCCGGGAGAACTCCACCGGTATTCTGGACCTTCCCTTTCTGCTACTGGTAGTCCTGCTTACTCTGGTAGGACTGCTGATGATGTTCTCCGCCAGCTACGCCCGAGCCAAATGGGACACCGGCAACCCCGCCTACTACTTTGTGCGGCAGGCGGGCTTTGCCGCAGCCGGAATCGGCATCATGCTGGTGGTGGGCCGGCTGAACTATTTCATCTGGTACCGCACCGCTCTGCTGATCCTTTTTGGCTCCTTTTTCCTGCTGATTCTGGTTCCCATCGCTGGCGTGACCGTCAACGGCGCCAAGCGCTGGCTCTCCCTGGCAGGCATCCGCTTCCAGCCCTCCGAGGTGGCTAAGCTGGGCATGGTTCTGGCCTTTGCCGCCATGATGGCCGCCTGGCAGGATAAGATGGAAACCTTCCATTACGGTGTTGTCCCCTATGTGTTGATCATGGGAATTATCACCGGCCTGCTGTTCCTGGAAAAGCATCTTTCGGCCACCCTCATCATTCTGCTGATTGGCGCAATGATGATGCTGATTGGCGGCACCCAGAAGCGTTGGTTTGTGATTGGCGGCCTGCTGGTGGCTATCTTTCTGATCGGCTATGTGTCCCTGATGGGCTACGCCAATGACCGAATTACCGCTTGGCAGGACCCTTGGAGCGACCCCCGGGGCAACGGCTACCAGGCTATTCAGTCCCGATACGCCATTGGTTCCGGCGGATTTTTGGGCCTGGGGCTGGGCAGAAGCCGCCAAAAATATCTATACCTCCCCGAAGAACACAACGACTACATCTTCGCCATTGTCTGCGAGGAGTTGGGCTTTGTGGGCGCGGTAGGCATTCTGCTGCTCTTCGCCCTGCTGATTTTGCGGGGCTACTGGATCGCCATTCACGCCCGGGACCGCTTCGGCACCCTGGTTGCCGCCGGGTTGACCACCAAGCTTGCAATTCAGGTCTTCTTCAACATCGGCGTGGTCTCCGGCCTGCTCCCCCCTACCGGCATTTCCCTCCCCTTTTTCTCCTATGGCGGCACTGCCCTGCTGCTCCAGCTCTTTGAGATGGGGATCATCCTCTCGATCTCCCGCTGGTGCGTCAATCGGGACAGCGTTGGAAAAGCGAAAGCGTAATTGAAATGCAAAATGCAGAATGCAGAATGCAGCATACAGATTACCCTTTCTCGTTGGAATTTAGTTCCGACGAAAGATCAAAAGGAATTCCAGTATGAAAAAGCTTGAACAAAGCCTGAAACTTTTCCCGGCCGTGTCTTTTGGGTTATTTCTGGGACGCGTAATACTCGGTAAGAAGGATGCATTTGCTGCTTTTGTATACTTCCTCGTCGTTTCTGCCATCTGTGGAATTGTCGTTTTTATCCTTCACCGTAAGAAAAAAGGATCGTAAAGGTTTCTTCCCTTTGCATTGTGCATTCTGCACTTTGCATTTTGAACTTTGCATTTCGCAATTCTCTCCCTGAAAGGAGAACCCTATGAACGTCGTCTTTACCTGCGGCGGGACCGCGGGACATATTAACCCTGCCGTCTCGGTGGCAAATCTGCTCAGGGAACGGAAGCCGGAAACCAATATCCTCTTCGTGGGCGCGGAGGGGGAGATGGAGACCAAGCTGGTTCCCCGGGAGGGGTATCGGCTGGAAACCCTCAAAATCTCCAGCTATGAGCGCAAGCTGACCCCCAAGGGCGTCTGGCACAACGTTGTCACTCTGAAAAACCTCCGGGACGCAAAAAAGAAAGCGGACCGGATTATCCGCAACTTTCAGCCCGATGTCATCGTTGGCACCGGCGGCTACGCCTCCTTCCCCATGCTGCGCCAGGGGGCAAAGCGGGGCATCCCCACCGCCGTCCACGAGGCCAACGCCATGCCCGGCCTCACCACCCGGATGGTGGCCGACTCCGCCAGCCGGATCATGGTCTGCTTTGAGGAAAGCAAGGCCCACTACAAGCACCCGGAACGGGTCCAGGTAGTGGGGATGCCGGTACGGCAGGCCTTTCTCTACACCACCCGGGCCGAGGCCCGTCAGCGGCTTGGCCTGCAGGACGAACCTCTGGTGATCTCCGCCTGGGGCAGCCTTGGCGCTCGGGAAATGAACAAGCGCATGGCCGACTTCCTGGCTCTGGAGGTCCGGGACGGCTGCCCCTGGCACCACGTCCACGCCACCGGCTCCTTCGGCTGGCGTTGGATGCCTGATCTGGTGAAGGAAAAAGGCGTGGACCTCTCCGCCCATCCGGAGCTGGACATGCGGGAATACATCCACAACATGCCGGACCTGATGGCCGCGGCGGATCTGATCATCACCCGGGCCGGAGCCTCCTCCCTCAACGAGATCGAGGCCGCCGGGACCCCCTGCATCATCGTCCCCTCCCCCAACGTCACCGACAACCACCAGGAGAAGAACGCCCGGGTGCTGGAGCGGAACGGCGCGGCCGTGGTCCTGCTGGAAAACGGACTCACCGCCCATGCTCTTTACGACACCGCCCGGGACCTGTTGGCCGACGTCCCCAAGCGCAAGGCCATGCGGGAAGCCCTCCAAAAAATGGCCGTGGTAGACAGCGCGGAGCGGATCTATCGCACAATCCTGGAACTGGCGGGAAAATAAGTTATGATTCGCCTGGAGGCGAAGTTATGATTCCCTGCGGGAAGTTATGATTGCCTGACGGCAAGTTATGATGCCTTCGGCAGTTATAAACTCATAACTTGCGCAGCAATCATAACTTTTGCGCAAGCAAAATCATAACTTTCTGCCGCCCTTCTGCATAGAATAGAAAAACTACTATGCAAGGGGGCCAGCCATTGAACACCATCTACATCACCGGCGGCAGACCGCTGGCGGGAACTCTGGCGGTACAGGGCAGCAAAAACGCCGTACTTCCAATCCTGGCGGCCACAGCGGCCATTCCCGGCCGCTTCGTTCTGACCAACTGTCCAAGCATTCGGGATGTGGCCGTGACCCAAGCCCTGCTGGAAGGTCTGGGCTTGGCCGTCCGGTTTGCGGAGGGTCTTATGACCGTGGACAGCCGCGGTTCCATTCGCGCCGCCCCCGATCCCACCTTAGCCGGAAAGCTTCGTTCCTCCGTACTGCTGCTGGGCGCCCTGTTGGCCCGGCTGGGCCAGGCGGAAATTTCCCTGCCTGGGGGCTGCGTGCTGGGAGAACGGCCCCTGGATTTGCATTTGACCGGGCTGGAACAGTTGGGCGTCCGGGTTCGCTGTGAAGAGGGCCGCCTTCTCTGCCAGGGGAAACCCACGGGCGGTACGGTCATTCTCCCCTACCCCAGCGTGGGAGCCACAGAAAACCTCCTGCTGGCCGCCCTGGGAGCATCCGGTCCCGTTCGCCTCATCGGCGCGGCCCAGGAGCCGGAGATTCGAGACCTGGCCGCCTTTCTCAATGGCTGCGGCGCCAGGATTACGGGAGCCGGAACCCCCTGCCTTCGGATCGAACCCGCTCCGCTGCATGGGACAGTCCACCGGGTCCTCCCGGACCGCATGGAGGCTGCTACCTGGCTCTGTGCCGCAGCCGCAACAGGCGGAGCGCTTACCCTGACAAATTTGCTGCCGGACCAGCTTCGTCCCGTTTTGGATGTGCTGCGGTCCGCTGGCTGTGAAATTACAGAATCCAAGCAGGGCCTGACTCTCCGGGCCGGTCCCCTGCGAGCCCCCGGAACCGTCATTACTGGCCCACACCCTGCCTTCCCCACAGATGCCCAGGCGCCTATGATGGCAGCCCTGCTTCGAGCCAACGGCGTCACCCTGTTTCAGGAAACCGTCTTTTCCGACCGGTTTCGCCACGTCCCGGCCCTGCGCGCCCTTGGCGCACAAATCGAGGTTCGAGGGGATTTGGCCCGGGTCCGAGGCGTCTGCGCCCTGCATGGCGCAGAGCTCTCCGCCACAGATCTTCGGGGCGGTGCGGCCATGGTCATAGCCGCCCTTTCTGCCCACGGGGAAAGCGTCATTCACGAAGCCTGGCATTTAGACCGGGGTTATGGCAATTTCATAGAGCGCCTGCAGCAGTTAGGCGCGGAGATAACGGCACAATAGCACGCTGTGTCTTACTTCTTGCTTCTACCCTCTTACTTCTTACTGATACATTGAGGAGACAGATATGGATAACGATAGAAGACGCCCTACGGAGCGAGGACAGACGACAGTCAGCCGGGAACGCCCCCAGCGTCCCTCTGACCGGCCCAGGAACGCCCGGCCCAGGACGGGCAATGCCGCCAGCCGAGAGGCGGCACGGCGGCAGCGGCTGGCCCAGGAGGAGCAGCCCATAGAGGACACGGAGCCGGAGCGAGGTTTTTCTGGTCAAAGACGGCCAGAGCGAGTACGGCCGGTCCAAAGGCAGCCGGAACAAAGGCGGACGGCCCCCCGGCGGGCTCCTCCAAAGCAGGCTGCGCCACAGCGGAAACGAAAAAAGGCCAAAAAACCCCATCGGGTCTACAACACCAATTTTGGCTTCAAGTTTCTGATTATGCTGGCGGTGGTGGCCGTCATTGTGCTGAGCATGATTATTTTCTTCAAGGTCAAGCACATTAACGTGATTCTGCCCGAGGGGGACGGAAGTACAAAGGCCTACTACTCCGCCGAGGAGATTATCCAGGCCTCCGGCATCAATCTGGACGAAAACCTGCTAAGTCTGAGCAAGGCTGCCGTGGCGGCGCGAATTCACGCCGCTCTGCCCTACGTCAACGACATTCAGGTGAAAAAACAGCTTCCCGGAACCGTCATTATCTCCTTCACCGAGTTTGACGTGACCTATGCCATCCAGGACAAGGCCGGGGGCTGGTGGCTCATGAGCCGGGAAGGCCGCATTCTGGAGCCCACGGAGGAGGAAACGGCCAAGGCCCATCTCTACGTTACGGGCATGCCCATTCAAGTTCCGGAGGTCGGCAGCTCCATTCAGCCCGCCTCCACCGAGGGGGCCGACCTTTCCGAAATCGCGGCCAAGCAAAAGGTGATTCGTGACATCATTCCCGCCCTGGAGGGTACCCCCTTTGTCAAACAGATCGACCGGGTGGACGTGAGCACCTCCTACGATCTGACCCTCTGGTGGACCGACGACCGATATGAAATCCGACTGGGAACCACGGAGAAATTGACCTATAAGCTCCAATTTCTCCAAGCCACCCTGGAAAACAACGAGGTCCAGCAGCGTTCCGGCGTGATTGACCTGACCTTCCAGGAGGACGACAAGGTTCACTTCCTGGAATTCCGATAAAAAGTTTCAAAATTTTTACAAAAAAACGTTTTTTTCTATTGACCAAACGGAAAAGCCGGGGTAAAATAGTACGGTATAAAANNCAATACGCTTCGGACACGATCCAACGATTACAGATACATAGGAGGACGAACCCATGGCAGATTATCCTGAAAAAGTTGTAAATATTAAGGTGATCGGCGTCGGCGGCGCCGGCAATAACGTTGTCAACCGGATGCTCAGCTCCGGGGTCGAGGGCGTGGAGTTCCTGGTGGTCAACACCGACCGGCAGGATCTGAACAAGTCCAAGTGCCCCAACAAGCTCCCCATCGGTGAGAAGCTCACCGGCGGCATGGGCGCCGGCTCCAAGCCCGACATCGGCAAGAAGTCTGCGGAGGAATCCCGGGCTGCCATCGCCAAGGCCCTGGAAGGCGCGGACATGGTCTTTATTACCGCCGGAATGGGCGGCGGCACCGGCACCGGCGCGGCTCCCATCATCGCCGATCTGGCCCATGAGGCTGGTATTCTCACCGTTGGCGTCGTCACCAAGCCCTTCCGCTTTGAGGGCGCCAACCGGATGCGCCAGGCCGAGGCCGGCATCGCCGCCCTGTCCGACAAGGTGGACTCCCTGATCGTCATTCCCAACGACCGGCTGAAATACGTCACCGACCAGAAGATCACCTTTGCCAACGCCTTCGGTATCGCCGACGACGTGCTGAAGCAGGCCGTGACCTCCATCTCCGAGCTGGTCAGCTACTCCGAGCGGGTCATCATCAACCTGGACTTTGCCGACGTTTCCGCCGTCATGAAGAACGCGGGCCGTGCCCACATGGGCGTCGGCACCGCCTCCGGTCGGGACAAGGCTGAGCAGGCCGCCATGGCCGCCGTGGCCAGCCCCCTGCTGGAGACCTCCATCAACGGCGCAACCGGCGTTCTGATCAACGTGACCGGCTCTGAGGACCTGAGCCTGGACGACGTGGAGACCGCCTCCAACATCGTCATGGAAGCCGCCAACCCCGAGGCCAACATCATCTTCGGCGCCACCTTCAGCGAGGAGTTTGAGGAAGAGATGCGGGTCACCGTCATTGCCACCGGCTTTGACTCCCAGCCCAAGGAAGAGGAGAAGCAGCCGGAACGTCGGGCCTTTACCAACCTGAACAATGACTTTGGCAACCGTCCGGCAAGCGCCCCCGCTGCCCGGCCCCTGCCACCCGGCCCACCCCCGCTCCCGCTCCAGCTCCGGCCCCCGCTGACAACGGAGACATCAACGACATAGACGCCATCTTCTCCATCTTCAAGAAGTAATTGTGTAGATTACAAATCCCCGCTGCGGAATCCGCAGCGGGGATTTCTTGCAAATATCGTATCTGTTCAGTCGCAGTGGACGCACACCTGCGGAGTAGGGATGACTGATACTGAACTCCCATAGAAAGATTGAAAAATGTTCCGAGCAGGAATTGCGCCAGACG
>LXOW01268740.1_pt1 | contig 21904 bp, 18 predicted proteins | sample 1368591 | NCBI WGS metagenome assembly LXOW01 (sample SAMN04884650, study PRJNA319009) | bovine gut metagenome | isolation source: Cow rumen | host: Bos taurus | place: Italy: Legnaro (PD) | collected 2014-07-09
GTTGAGAGAGGTTCCGGGGGGGAGGGGGGGGAAGGCGGTGTGGGTCCAGGTGTGGGGAATGAGATGGACGCCGAAGAGGTTCTTGGCGCGGTCGAGTTCGACGACGGTCAGGCTTACGCCGTCGAGAGCGACGGAGCCTTTGGGGACGATGCCGTCGAGAAGGGTCGGCGTTGTGCGGACGAGGAGGACTCGGTCGGGACCGGAGTGGTCGCTGGAGACGATGATCCCGGTGCCGTCGACATGGCCGGTGACGAAGTGGCCGCCGAGCGGGTCGCCAGCGCGGAGGGCGCGTTCGAGATGGAGGGTGGAGCCGACAGGGCGGGCGGCCAGGGCGGTACGGTCGAGGGTTTCTTGAAGGATGTCGAAGTCGAGGCATCCGGAGGAGTGGGAGACGAGAGTGAGGCAGACGCCATTGATGGCGATGCTTTCGCCGATGTCGGGGGATGGGAGGTCGGCGCGCACGGTCAGTCGGGCGGTGGCATCGCGGTGGGCGATGCGTTCGAGGCGGCCAAGGTGCTGGATGAGTCCGGTGAACACGGAGAACGGTCAGCGGGGCGGGATGACGAGGACGGGGGCGGGGGATTTGCGGACGACGCGTTCGGCGACGTTGCCGTAGAGGAGTTTGCCGACGGCGGTGCCGGCGCCTTGGCGGCCAATCACGAGGAGGTCGGGATGGGTCTCGGAGGCGTATTCGAGGATCTTCTGGGAGGCTTCGCCGATGAGGAAGGCGACTTTGAAGGGAACCGATTCGGGGACTTGGGGGCGGTAGGTGGTGGCGATCTTTTCGTCGATTTCGCGGCGGGCGTTGGCGTCGACGTCTTCGTCCACCGCGTTGATGTAGCCGCGCCAGAACTGGGCCGAGGGTTCGGGGATGACGTGCAGGAGGTGCAGTTCGGCTCCGGGATTGCGCGAGGCCGCGCGGACGGCGTAGGCGAAGGCCTGGGTCGCGTTCTCGGAGAAGTCGGTGCAGTAGAGGATTCGAGTGAAAGCGGGGGTTGTCATGGGGGGCTCCTGTTGGGCTAGTGGACGGCGGAGGGGAGGTAGGTGGCGATCTGGGGGAAGAGCATGAGGAGGATGGTGGCGGCGACGAGGGCGACGAGGTAGGGGGCCGCGCCCTTGAAGACGCTTTGCAGCGGGATGGAGCGGTCCATGCCGCCGACGACGTAGACGTTGACGCCGACGGGCGGGCTGATGACGCCCATCTGGGTGACGAGGACGATCATGACGCCGAACCAGACGGGGTCGTAGCCGAGCCGCAGGACGACGGGATGGAAGATGGGGATGGTCAGGAGGACCAGCGCCAGGGCGTCGAGGAAGGCGCCGGCGATCATGTAGAAGAGGAGGATGGCGGCCATGATTCCGACGGGGGGCAGGGGGAGGGAGGCCAGCCAGGTGGCGATTCCGGTGGGGAGGTTGGTGATTTGCAGGAAGTGGCCGAATACGGAGGCGCCGGCGACGATGACGAGGACCATGCAGGAGGTCCGCAAGGTCTCCATGAGGGCGGTGGCGAGCATCTTGAGGCTGCATTTGCGGGAGATGGCGGCGATGGCGACGGAACCGGCGGCGCCTACGGCGGCGGCCTCGGTCGGGGTGAACCATCCGGCGAACATGCCGCCCATGACGAGGGCGAAGAGGAGGAGGATTTCGGTGACTCCGCCCAAGGATTTGAACCGCTCGCGCCAGGTGGCCCGCGGGGAGGCGGGGGCCAGGGCGGGGCGGCGGCGGCACATGAGGGCGATGGCGGCGACGAAGAGGAGGCTGACGAGGATTCCGGGGATGATGCCGGCGACGAACATCTTGCCGATGCTCTGCTCGGTCATGATGCCGTAGACGATGAAGACGACGCTGGGGGGAATCATCATGCCGATGCCGCCCGCGGCGGCGACGGTGCCGGCGGCGAAGCCGGGGTGGTACTTGCGGCGCTTCATCTCGGGGAGGGCGACGGAGGCCATGGTGGCCGCGGTGGCGGGTCCGCTGCCGCAGATGGCGCCGAAGGCGGCGCAGGCGCCGACGGTGGCCATCGCGAGGCCGCCGCGCAGCCAGCCGATCCAGGCGTTGGCGGCGGCAAAGAGTTTTTTGGAGATGCCGGTATGGAAGGCGACCTGCCCCATGAAGACGAAGAGGGGGATGACGGTCAGGCCGTAGCTGGAGAAGACGTCGTAGTAGTCGGCGGCCAGGACGGCGAGGGCGGCGTGGGGGTTGACGACGACGGCGAAGCCCACCAGACCGACGAGGGTCATGGCGAACCCTACGGGCATGCTCAGGACGAGCAGCAGGAACAGGGCGGCGATGCCGAGAAGGGCGATCTGGATTTCACTCACGGCCGGGCCTCATCATGGAACGGGAAGGGTGGAGCAGGTGCCAGAGGGTCACGCACGCGGTCAGGCCGCAGGCGAGGGCGAGTACCCAGAAGACCCAGAATACGGGCAGGTGCATGGTGGGGGTCTGCTCGCCGCTGGCCTGGAAGATGCGTCCCTGGCGGACGAATTCCCAGGTGAGGGCGGCGAAGAGGGCGAGGAGGGCCAGCCGCATGAGGGTGTCGGTGGCGGCGCGGCCGCGGCGGTTCATCTTCTGGAAGAAGAATTCGATGGCGATGTGGCCCTTGACGGCCTTGGTCAGCGGCAGGGCGCAGGCCATCGCGACGGCGCCGAGCAGGCGGACGAGGTCGTAGGCGCCGGGGACGGGGTGGCCGAACTGGCGGCCGACGACGTCGGTGACGGTCACGAGGGCCAGGGCCGCGATGGCGAGGCAGCCGACGGCGGCCAGGCCGAGGATGAGGGTGCGGAGGGCGCCGGTGCGGGCGCTGGTGCCGGAGAGGAGGCTCATTTCAGGGGGGCAGGGGTTAGGGGTGAGGGTTCAGAGGGGACGGAGAGGACGGAGGGGACAGAGGGGATAGGGGCGGCAAGTTTGGCTTTTTCGGCGGCGATGAGGGATTCGGCGTCGGCGAGGAAGTCGGCGCCGGGGAGGCCCTTGGCGGCGCAGCGGGCGACGTAAGCGTCCTTGACGGGGGCGACGGCGGCGCGCCAGCGGGCTTCTTCTTCGGGCGGGAGGGTGGTGATGCCGCAGCCGAGTTCGCGGACGAAGGCCCATCCGGCTTCGTCGGCATCGTTCCAGGCGCGGCCGTGGCGGTCGACGTATTCGTCGCTGACGTCGAGGAAAACCTGCTGGATGTCGGGAGGGAGGGAGTTCCAGGTGTCGGCGTTCATGGCGACGAACATGGAGGTGGTGTNNGACGTCGAGGAAGATTTGCTGGATGTCGGGGGGGAGGGAGTTCCAGGTGTCGGCGTTCATGGCGACGAACATGGAGGTGGTGTAGCCGACGGCCTTGGTGTCGGCGACGTGGCGGATGACTTCGCCCTGACGCCAGCCCTTGAGGGTTTCGACGGGGCAGAAGGTGCCTTCGACGACGCCTTTCTGGAGGGCGTCGTAGGTCTCGGACTGGGGCATGCCGACGGGGGTGCCGCCGAGCAGCGAGATGAGGCCCGCGGAGAGGCCGGTGCCGCGGATGCGGCGGTTCTTGATGTCTTCGAGGCGGTGCACGGGTTCGCGCGTGGCGAGCATTCCGGGGCCGTGGGCGTGGATGATCAGGAGCTTGGCGCCGGAGAGCTCGCGGGGCTCGTACTTGCGGGCGAGGGCGGTGGCGACGCGGGTCGCAATCAGGCCGTCGGGCCATTCGAGGGGCAGGTCGAGGCCTTCGAGGAGCGGGAAGCGGCCGGGGGTGTAGGCGAAGCAGCTCATGCCGAGGTCGGAGATGCCGGAGAGGACGCCCTGCCAGCACTGCTCGGGCTTGGTGAGGGAGCCGGAGGGGTAGGTGCGGATTTCGACGCGGCCGTCGGTGCGGCGGGTGATTTCGTCGGCCCAGGCGCGGGCGGTCTGGGTCTGGACGTGCATCGGGGGGAAGAAGATGCTGTAGGTCAGGCGGATGGGCTTGTCGCCCGAGGCAGGGCCGCGGGAGCAGGCGGAGAGGAGGAGGGCCAGCAAACCCAGGCTTCCCAGAAGCCCCGGAATCCTGGGGCGGAGAATGGCGGGGGTGTTCATGGGGCGGCAGGTTCGCCGGCGAGGGCGCGGCCGGTGTCGGCCAGTGCACAGGGGGAGGCGGCGGCGGGGAGCCGGGCGAGGCGGAAGCGGAGGGTGTTTTCGAGGATGGTGCCGGGGCGGAGGGCGATTTCGGGGCCGAGGGTTTCGATTTCGGTGTAGCCGAGGCCTTCGTTGGAATACATCTCGATGACGCATCCGCCGTCCGGCGGCGTGCCGGGAATGTTTCCCGCAGCGGCGCACTCGAAGATGGCGTTGCCATTGCGCGAGGCAGCGAGCCAGGCGCGCGGGGAATCGCCGCCGAGTTTGACTTCGCCGCCGGGCGTGATGGTGTAGAGGCGGACGTCGCCGCAGTCAGAGAGGCTGCCGGGCGCCGGGCCGTTGGACGTCAGCGTGCAGAGGCCGCCTTCGAAGCGGCTGTCGGCGGCGACGGGCAGCGCCACGGCGTCGGGCTTGGCGATCTGGGAGACGTTCCAGAGCACCACCGGTATGTCGGACGCCTCCGTCCGCTCGATCCGCTGGCGCACCACCAGCTCCGCGGAATCCGCTTCCAGCCGGAACAGGCGTGACACGATGATGTTGAGCGGAGCGCCGTACTTGCGGGTGAGCATCGCGCACTTCGTCCCGTCCGCGTCCTCCCACGCCGAGCAGTCCCACGGCGCGTCGGCCATGACCGCCGGCGGCGGCCAGTCATGTCCGTTCTCAGAAAACGAAGGCCAGCGCGACTGCGCCACGGGCCAGATCCAGTCCCCGCCCGCGTTGAAGAATTCGTTCGGATTCTCCGGCAGCTTCCCGCGGCACCAGTCGTCGATGCGGAAGAGGTTCGGCACGTCGCCGGAGGAAAAGGACACGAGCCGCCCGATGGAGGGAACGATGACGGCGGAAGCTATGCCGTTTTCGAGGGCATAGGTCGCGTTCCAGCCCAACCGCGCCGCAGGGCGGATGGGGGCCACGGGAGTGGATGTCCACGTCGCCGCCTCCGCCGGGGCGGTTGTCGTCGCCGCCGCCGGAATCGCCACGGTCTGTGTTGCCGCAACCGCGGTGTCCGGTGCCTTTTTCGCCCATGCCGCGCTTGCCACGGCCATCGCCAAAAGAAATGCCATCACTTTCATGACCCACCATCCTACCCCAACGTGCCATGGAACGCCAGAATGTTTATCGGAACCGCCACCCGCCCGAATCGTCGGCGAAGGTGGGCGTGGCATTGCCGATGAATCCGGAGCGGGCACGGTGGTGTTCCTCGTGCAGGAAGAAGAGCCAGAGGGGCGCAGCGACTGGGGAACAACGCGTCCGCAGCTTGGAAAACAAAAAACCCCGCGAAAGCGGGGTGGAAGATGGTGGGCGATACAGAACTCGAATCTGTGACCTCTTGCATGTCAAGCAAGCGCTCTAACCAACTGAGCTAATCGCCCGCATTTCTTTCTATGTTCCCAGATTCCGGCGGAAATGCAATCTTTTTTTCGGGGAGGGCGGATGGACGGGGGGCGACCGGCAATTTTCCACAAGGAAAAACGTTTTACCTTGCAATCGGGACGGAGGATGGTATGGTGCCTGGCCAACCCAAGGAGATTCCCGTTATGGAAAAACTGATCATGGTCATGGCGTTTGTCGGTTCGGTGCTGGCGCTGCTGTTCGCGGTGGCGACGGCCTTCAAGGTGCTCAAGTTCCCGGAAGGCACCGACCGGATGAAGAAGATTTCGGCGTCCATCCGCAAGGGCGCCAACGCGTACCTCGGACGGCAGTACCGGATCGTGTCGGTGTTCTTCGCCGCCATGTTCGTCATCCTCGGCGTGATGGCGTGGGCGAAGCTGCTGACACCGTTCGTGCCGTTCGCGTTCCTGACGGGCGGGTTCTTCTCGGGTCTGTCGGGCTTCATCGGGATGAAGGTCGCCACGGCGGCCAACGCCCGTACGGCCAACGGTTGCCAGGAGAGCCTGAACCGCGGCCTGCGCGCGGCGTTCTCGGCGGGCAGCGTGATGGGCTTCACGGTGGTGGGGCTCGGGCTGCTGGACATCGCCATCTGGTTCTCGCTCCTCAAGTTCGTCTTCAAGCTCGCCCCGGCCGACATCACGAGCGCGATGCTCACCTTCGGCATGGGCGCGTCCTCGATGGCGCTCTTCGCGCGCGTGGGCGGCGGCATCTTCACGAAGGCGGCCGACGTCGGCGCCGACCTGGTCGGCAAGGTCGAGGTCGGCATCCCCGAGGACGACCCGCGCAATCCGGCGGTCATCGCCGACAACGTGGGCGACAACGTTGGCGACGTCGCGGGCATGGGGGCCGACCTCTACGAGTCGTACGTCGGATCCATCATCTCCGCGAGCGCGCTGGGCGTCTCCGCGGCGGCGGCGATCGGCGCGGCCGACGCGCTGAAGTTCATGGCCCTCCCGATGCTCATCGCCTCGATCGGCGTGGTCTGCTCGATCGTCGGCACGTTCCTCGTCCACACGAAGGAAGGCGCGACGCAGAAGCAGCTCTTGCAGGCGCTTTCCCGCGGCACGAACTTCGCGGCGGTGGTGATTGCCCTGGTCAGCTGGCCGCTGGTCTCCCGCATCCTCGGCGCGGAGCACTGGAAGGTCTACTTCGCGATTCTCGGCGGCCTCGTCTCCGGCGTGCTGATCGGCCAGTCCACCGAGTACTTCACCTCCGCCAGCTACAAGCCCACGCGCGACCTCGCCGCGACCTCCGAAACCGGCACCGCCACCATCGTCATCGGCGGGCTGTCGGTCGGCATGCTCTCGACGCTGGTGCCAATCCTGATCGTCGCCGTCTGCGTCATGCTCGCCTACTGCGTCTCCGGCGGGCAGACGCAGCCCGCGATGGGACTGTACGGCATCGCGCTCGCCGCCGTCGGCATGCTCTCCACCCTCGGCATCACGCTCGCCACCGACGCCTACGGCCCGGTCGCCGACAACGCCGGCGGCATCGCCGAGATGGCCGGCCTCGACGCCTCCGTCCGCGAACGCACCGACGCCCTCGACTCGCTCGGCAACACCACGGCCGCCACCGGCAAGGGCTTCGCCATCGGCTCCGCCGCCCTCACCGCGCTGGCCCTCATGGCCTCCTACATCGACAAGGTCCACTCCATCGAAGGCGGTGCCGCCAAGGTCGCCGACCTCGGCATCACCAACCCCACCGTCCTCATCGGCCTCTTCGTCGGCGCATGCCTGCCGTTCGTGTTCGCGGCGCTCACCATGAAGTCCGTCGGCCGCGCGGCCCAGAGCATCGTCAAGGAAGTCCGCCGCCAGTTCCGCGAAATCACGGGGCTCATGGCCGGCGAGGCCGACCCCGACTACGCCAACTGCGTCGACCTCTGCACCCGCGCCAGCCTGCGCGAGATGGTGCTGCCGACGCTGGTCGCCGTCGCCGCCCCCATCGCCGTCGGGCTCGCCCTCGGCTGCGCCGGCGTCGTCGGGATGCTGGCCGGCGCCACGGCGTCCGGCTTCCTGATGGCCGTCTTCATGTCCAACGCCGGCGGCGCGTGGGACAACGCCAAGAAGTACATCGAAAGCGGCGTCCACGGCGGCAAGGGTTCCCCCTGCCACAAGGCGGCCGTGGTCGGCGATACCGTGGGCGATCCCTTCAAGGACACCTCCGGCCCCTCGATCAACATCCTGATCAAGCTGCTCTCGATGGTCTCCATCGTCTTCGCTGCCCTCGTCGTCAAGTTCTCGCTGTTCTGAGCGGGATGGAATCCGGCAATTCCGGCAATTCCCGACCAAGCGTCGGATTGCCGGAATTGTCTTTCGAAATTGTCGGTATTGTCGTGAATGGCTGACTCGCTTCATTCCATCCGCCATGTCGCCCTCTGGGGCTTGGGCGCGGTCGGCACGATGCTCGCCGCACGCATCATCCCGCGCCTGGCCCCCGGCGAAACCTTCCGCGTCATCGCCGATGCCGACCGCATCGCCCGCTACCGCCGCACCCCGCCCACCTTCAACGGCGCGCCCCTCTCTCTCGACTACGCCGATCCCACCGCCACGCCCCCGTCCGTCCCCGCCGACCTCATCCTCCTCGCCGTCAAGACCGACGCCCTTCCTGCCGCCTGCGATGCCTTGCCTCCTTTCATCGCCCCCCATACCCTCCTCCTGCCGCTCCTCAACGGCCTCGATGCCGCCGACCGCCTCGCCGCCGACTTCGGCGAAACCCACGTCCTCCGCGGACTCGTCTTCTGCAACAGCGCCGCGCGCACCGGACGGGCCGTCGTCCAGCACGGCGCCCTCAATGTGCAACTCGGCGCTTTCCACGCTGCCAACGCCACCACCGCCCCCCTCGTCGCCGACTGGCTCCGTGCCCACAGCATCCCTGCCGAAGTCCCTCCCGACATGACCTCCGCCCTCTGGCGCAAGTTTCTGTTGAATGTCGGCCTCAACCAGGCCGAAGCCGCCACCGGCCTCTCCCACGGCGCCCTCCTCGCCTCTCCCGACGCCATGTCCCTCCTCCACACCCTCATCGACGAAGCCGCCGCCGTTGCCGTTGCCGAAGGCGTCCCCGACGTTCCCCGCCTCGTCCGCGAAGCCTTGGACGCCCTCGACCTCCTCACCCCCGAAGGCAAGACCTCGATGCTCCAGGATGTCGAAGCCTCCCGCCATCCCGAAATCGAAACCTTCGCCGGCACCGTCGTCACCCTCGCCGCCCCCCACCACATCCCCGTTCCCGCCAACACCGCCCTTCTCTCCCGCTTCCGCCGCGCCCCCTGAGCTGCGCCCCCTGCCTCGCACACCAAGCGTCCTATCTCTCTGTTCCTCTCCCTTACCATCTTTTCCTCTCGAGTACCCGTCCTGTCCATTCCAATCAAGATATTAAGGAAATTATTGCATTTCCCACCTGTTTTTGCCATCATCCATCTACCATGAATGCCGAACCCATATTCCCGCCCGGTTATCTCAAATCCCTCCGCGAGGACTTCCTGCCCTGTCTCGAGCGGCGCTACACGCGTTTCGAGGACCAGCTGGCCCTTCCGCTCGGCCTCGTCGCGTGCACCGGGGCCATCGCCATCCATCTGGCTTGGTATGGCGGAAGGCGCATTCTATCCCGCCTTCGCCGCCACGTCTCGCCGCCCGAGCCGCTGTCACCAGCCGCGCCGCAAGCTCCCGTATCCCTTCGGGGTGTGCCGACGCCGGAAGACATCGAGGACGCTTGGGACATCGAACCGCGCACCCTCGCCGGCCGTCTACGCATCGGTTCGCGGCTGGCGGACTTGGAGCCGACGCTCGACTCGCGGTTCGTCTTCAAGAAATCCCGCAACGGCTCGAAGCGCATCTGCGCCCGGCAACCGGGAATGAAAGGGTGGATGAAGAAGAACGCGCCGGACGTGAAGTATTCCACCGCCATGCACTACAAGAAGCTGGCGACACGTCTCCGTCAACTCATCGGTCTCGACGCGCGCATTCCGCTGGAGTGGCTGTTACCGGACAACGAGGAAGAACCATCCGGGCTATCCCCGGCCGACCGCAAGGCGGCGGCCACCGCCAAAACCAAACTCGACCGGTTGCTGGCGGAGAACCGGAAGGTCACGCACCTGACGCAAGCGGTGGAATCGAAGCTCGGCATCATGCGGATGGTCACGATCCGGCGCATCCAGCCGCCGAAACCGGGGCGTGGGAGGCGGAGAAAATCAGAGGAAAATCCAATGAATCCCTTGATATCGCGAGTGGAAAGGGGCGGTTTTAAGGTGGCGGCGGACGAGGGGAGGACGAGGGCGTTCTGGGATGCGATACGGCGGGTGCTGGGGGAACGGAATCCGGATGCGGAGACGAGGCGGTTGCAATCGGACATCCGGGAATGGCTGAATGCGCCGTTGCAGGCGCGGTGGAACAGGAGGCGGTAGCGTGGGCGGCGTGCGGAGGTTGCCCAACGATTGGGAAAGTGTTCCATTGATTGGAACCTTTCCAGCCTGTGGCTCCATACAGCGGAAGAGGGAGGGGTACTTGCGGGAGCGGGAGTGTTAGCGGAGATGGGGTGGCGAGGGGATGAGGGAGAGGTTGATGGAGGACAGTTCCCTGCGAGGAGTGAGTTGGACGAGGGATCCAGCAGGCAGGAGGGTCGTCACTCGTGGAAGACTTCGGCTTCGAAGACGGTGAATTGGCAGGCGGGGTCGCGCCAGGCGTCGGGGGGTAGGCCGGCTTTGCGGGAGAGGTGGGTGAGGGTGGTTTCGAGGTCCCAGCCCTGCTCGGGGGCGACTTGGGGGAGGAAGACGGCCATGCGGCCGCGCAGGGAGAGGGTCATGCCATGGCGGCCGATTTGGATGTCTTGCCAGGAGGGGACGGGGTGCGGAGGGGTCAGGGCGCTGATTTCGATGTGGACAGTGGGCCATTCAGCGGCGGTGAGGGGCGGGAAGCGCGGATCCTCGAATGCGGCCGAGAGGGCGTGGTCGGCTACGACGCGCACGAGAGGACGCCGGGGGAGGATTTCGCCGATGCATCCGCGGAGTTCGCCGTCGATGGTCAGGGTCACGAAAGCGCCGCGGCGTTCGCGGAGGGCCGGGGTCAGCGGCAGGGACATGTCGTCGAGTTCGGACAGGGCGCCGCCGTGGAGGGCTTCGTCGATGACGGTGCGGGCGAGAGTGAGGAGGGTGTGTTTGTCGTCGGGGGTGAGGGGGGGGAAGGAACCAGGCTCATCGGAAGGAGCAGAATACCTGGAGGGCTCGGCGGAGGGGGCGTCGAAGGCGAGGGCTGCGTAGGAGACGCAGGAGGCGTAGTCGCCGGTGCGGGCTCCGGAGGAGTCGTAGGCGAGTTCGCGGCCGGTGGCGGTGGGGGGGAGGAGGCGGAGGAGAAGGCCGATGGGGTCCTGTCCGCAGATGGTGGCGGAGGTGTCGCGGCAGTAGGCGTCGAAGGCCGCCGCGTCGCGCGCGAGGATGGGGGCGATGGCGCCGTGGTCGAGGGCGGAAAGGCGGGCGGGGATGTCGTCGCGGAAGGGGGTGTAGCCGAAGCGGTCGCCGTAGTGGGTGAAGTCGCTGCTGGCGACGACGGCGGTGTGGCCGTCGAGGAGGGGCGCGATGGCGTGCGCGGCGGCATCGAGGTCATCGGCGTCGAGTTGTCCGAGGGTCAGGGGAACGAGGGTCCAGCGGCGGTTGGCGAGGGCGGCCTGGAGGAGGGGGACGATCAGTTCGACGCTGTTCTCGCCCCAGCGCGTCGAGGGGATGTCCACGAAGAGGCCGGGTTCGGCCGCGGCGAGGGAATCGAGGGCGGCGCGGTCGAGAGGGATGGTGCCGAGGGGGGAACGGTAGGCGGTGTCGCGGGAGGGGAGGCTGATCTGACCCGGCAATTCGACGTGGTGGGTGAACCCGAGGAGGATGACGCGGCGGAGGTCGGTCCAGGCGGCGAGGGCGCGGGCTCCGGCGGCGGCACAGGGGCCGGAGTAGAGGAAGCCGGCGTGGGGGAGGATGGCGGCCATGGCAGGAGCCGCGGGGAGGGGAGCGGCGCGAAGATAGCCGTCGAGTTCGCGGCGGAGGCGGGTGCCGTCGGCGGCGTACCATTGTCCGGCAAGGGTGGATTCCATGAAAGAAGTGTGTGCTGGCATTTCGCGTTCCTCCTCGGCGCGGCAGCCGGGGGTCGCCAGAAGGAGGAGTCCGGCGAGGAGGGCGGCCGTTGCCTTGCGTGCGTTCATGTGGCGGAGTGTAGCACGGGAATGGGAGAAGGGGAAGGGCGATTGCCATCGAGTTTTTGGGGATGAGTAGGCGCGGCCCCTTTCCCGGGCTTGCGCGGGAGGGTGGGGGCGTGGTATGGGGGCGGGCATGGAAAACGTGACATACATGCGCTGGCGGGTGTGGGTGAAGCCGGAGGCGGCGGATGCCTTCTGCGGATGGGTGCGGTCGGCGTTGGGCCAGGAACCGGCTTGCTGGGAGGAGAGGGGGGGCGGGGAGGCAAGGGTGGATGTGTATTTCGAGGGAGCGGAGGAGGCGCTGTCGGCGCGAGGGCGCTTGGGGGAGTGCGGGGTCCGGGGAGCACAAGACGGAGGGCTGGAGTGCGTGGGGGAGGAATCGTGGACGGGATTCTGGAAGTACCATTTCCATGCGATGCCGGTGGGGAAGACGTTGCAGACGATGCCGGTATGGGAGGAGGCGCCGGATAACGGACGGACGGTGCTGCGGATCGATCCGGGGCTGAGCTTCGGCACGGGCGGGCACTTCACGACGCGGTTCTGCCTGGAAGCGCTGGAGGAGGCGGTGGAGGAGCTGCGCCCGCGTTCGATGCTGGACGCGGGGGCGGGGAGCGGCATCCTGTCGATTGCGGCGGTCAAGCTCGGGGTGGGGGAGGTGTCTGGATTCGACTGGGACCCGGTGGCGGTGGAGCGGTGCGAGGCGAATGCGGAGCTGAACGGGCTGGCGAAGGGGCGGATCTGGTTCTGGCAGCAGGACGTGCGGGGGTGGCGGCCGGAGGGGCCGGTGGACGTGGTATGCGCGAACATCCTGTCGTCGGTTCTGCTGGAGGCGGCGGAGGCACTGTGGGCTGCGACGGGGCGGCGGCTGATTTTGAGCGGTCTGCGGGAAAGCGAAGGCGGGGCGGTGTCGGCGGCCTTCGAGGCGCTGGGAGCGCGCCTGCGGCGACGGGAAGGGGACGGGGAATGGTGCGGGTTGGTGATGGAACGACCGTAAGGTGGGGGGAGGCGTCGTCGGCTCCGCTTTTGGCTTCCGGCGGGGGGCGGAAAGGGATACAAACGGGGACATGAAGGAATCGATTCTGCTGTTGGATGGATTGGCGCTGGTGTACCGGGCGTTTTTCGCCGTGCGCGGCCTGACGGGTCCCGCGGGCGAGCCGACGAACGCGCTGTTCGGGTTCGTGCGCATGGTGCGGCAGCTGCGGTCGTGGTGGAAGCCGGACCGCGTCGTCGCGGCGTTCGACGGCGGCAGTCCCGCGCGGCGCCTCGCCCTCTGCCCCGCCTACAAAGCCCAGCGGCCGCCCATGCCGGATGACCTCCGTTCGCAGCTGCCGCTCGTCAACGAGTACCTGGCGCTCGCGGGGATTCCCTCGGTGCGCATCGACCGCCAGGAGGCGGACGACGTGCTGGCCACGCTGGCCTCCCGTGCCGCCGCGGACGGGGCCGATGTACGCATCGCGACCGGCGACAAGGACCTGATGCAGCTGGTGGACGCCAGCATACGGCTCGTCGCCCCCGCCAAGACCGACCAGGAACTCGACGAAGCGGGCGTCTTGGCCAAGACCGGCGTGCGGCCGGACCAGATCGTGGACTGGCTGGCGCTGATCGGCGACGCGGCGGACAACATACCGGGCGTCCCCGGCATCGGCCCGAAGACAGCGGCGAAACTGTTGCAACGCTTCGGCACGCTGGAAGCGTGTCTCGCGCGGGCGGCGGAAATCGAATCGGACCACCTGCGCGGGATGGTACAGGACGGCGCGGCGACGGCCCGCACGAACGTGGGGCTGGTGGAACTGGACCGCGCGGTGCCGGGCGTGCCGGAGTGGCGCGACATCGCGGCTCCGGCGGAGGATGCGGCAGGGTTGGATGGCTTCTTCGTGCGGCACGGTCTGAAGAAGTTGCGGAAGGAAGCAACCCCTCCCGCCGAAGAACCCTCGCTCTTCGCGCCAACTCCGCCGCCGCCCCCGCCGAAGCCGCAGCAGATGAGCCTCTTCTGAAAGGCGGATGGCGATGATGCGTTGGAACCGGTTCGTGCGCGGGGCGATGTGGGTGGTGCTGGCGGTGGCAATCGCCGCGGGCGCGGTGGGAGTGCGGCGCCACGTCTACACGGCGCAACGGGCGCTCTCTCCGGACGGCAACATACCCTTCACGCTGGAGAGCGCGCTCGCCTACCGCCGCGTCCAGCTGGCCTACCGCGACGGGCAACTCCCGGACCGCGATTTCGCCATCGGCTGGCCCGACGGCATTTCGACGCGCGTAACCGACTCCAGCGGCGCCGAACTCGCCCTCGCAGCAGCGGCGCACGCCTGGCCGGGCACGATGCCGTTGTCGGAAAAAATCCGCTGGCTGGAGGTGGTGTGGTTCTGCGCGGTGTCGGTGGCGGGGCTGATGTGCTGGGTGCGCTGGGCGGGCGGCGGCTGGGGTGGCGGCGCGGTGGCGGCGGCCTTCTGGGCGGTCGCGATATCGGCCGTGGCGCGCTCGACCGGACAGGAACTCTCGCACGAAAACGACGCTCTCCCGCTGGTGGTGTGGGCGTTCGCTTTCCTGGCGCGGTTGCGCCGGGGCCTCGACGGCGACCGGGCCGCCGCGCTGTCGGGATGGCTGGCGGCGCTGGCAATGGCCGTGGCGCTGTGCCTATGGGACCTCGTGCAGTACGCAGCGGGACTGGCCGGTATCGCCACCCTCGCACAAGCGCTGGCGGGACGCCTCGACCGCCGCCGCTGGTTGCACGGCGCAATCCCGATGGCCGCCTGCCTGCTGCTTGCCGGCCTCGCCAACCCGTACCTCCGCGCGCACGGCTTCTGGGGTTCGCCCGTCATGGGCATCTGGCTCGCGGCGGTGGTCGCGGGATGCCCTGCCTTGCGCGGGCACCGCTGGTGGATGCGTGCGGCGGCCGGGGCTGCGGCGCTCGGTGCAACCATTGCGGTGTCCTCGCTGTTCGCCGCCTCCTACAGCCACTTCGGAGCTCTTCTGGCGGCCAAGTTGCGCTTCCTGAACCGGCGGCCGCTGGACCCGTCGCTCATGACCTTCGAGCAACGCATCCTGTGGGCCCCTGCGCTGAACTCCACCGCCTGGATGTCGGTGTGGGAGTGGTTCCCCGTGCTGCTGTTGCTTTCCGCGGTGGCGTTGTCCGTCGGCTGGCTGGCGTCGCGGCGGCGGGACGAAGTCTCCCCTTCTGGATTCCTAGCGTTCGCGTGGGGGATTTCGCTGATGGCGTTCATCCTGTTCTTCCGCTTCCATGTCTGGCTCGCGCTGTTCGCGTGCGCGGCGGTCGGTTGCGCGGCGGGAGCGGTCTGGATGCGCACCCGCCGGTGGGGCCGGATCTCGCTGGCGGCGGTGTTGCTGGCGGCGTGGGGAATCGAGCTCTCGCAACCGTGCATCAAACCCCTTCGCTGGGGCCGCCCCTACACGTATCCGGCCGAGGCGGAGGCGCTCATGGACCACCTCCGCCGCTACGTCGCGCCCGAGCCGGTCGTCGCCAACTTCGGCGCGAGCGGCACCATCGCGGCCTACGGCGGATGCCCTGTCGTGCTGCATCCGAAGTTCGAGTCCCCGGGCATCCGCCGCGACGTCGAGGCGTACGGGACGGCCCTCTTCCGCGGCACCGAAGAAGACTTCCGCGACTGGATGATCTCCAAGGGCGCCACCGTCTACGTCCACAGCATGGGCGAGTTTTCCGACGTCCAGCCCGGCCTCCAGATGCGCTACATGGTCGACGCCCTCCACCCGGCCACCAACGCCGCCGCACGCCTCTTCGAGCAGCGCCCCGAAGAGCTGAAGCACTTCGTCCCGCAGTTCGCCAACATCAAGTACCGCGTCTACCGCCTCAAGGACTCCCCCGCCGTCACCGCCGCCGCCGGACAGCTTGCCGAGCGCGCCTCCGAAGCCTTCGCCGAGGGACGCCTCGACGCCGCGTCCCTCTGGGCCGCCCACGCCCTGCGCCTCGTACCCGACCTCACCGGCGCCGCCGACACCCTCCGCCACGCCAGCGCCCTTTCCTCCGCCGGAGTCCGCTCCGGCGACGACGACCGCGATGCCGATGCCCTCGCCCTCGCCGAGGACCCCGAATTCCCGCTCGACGACGACGGCCGCGCCCCCGCCATCGCCCCCGTCATCCCCCCCTGGAGCTGGAACCACGCCGTCGCCGCCTTGCGCACCGCTTCCGAGGAGGGGACCCCGTGAGTCGCCCCCGCGGATTCTGCCTCGTCGTCACCGGCGGCATCGCTTGCGGCAAATCCACCGTATGCGGATTCTTCCGCCGCTGGGGTGCCGAAATCTGGGATGCCGACGAGGAAGCCCACGCCCTGCTCGCCCCCGGCGGCGCCGCCGTCAAGAAACTCCTCCGCACTTTCGGCTCCCGCATCGCGGGCAACGACGGCGGCATCGACCGCCGCCGCCTCGGCGAAATCGTGTTCGCCGACGAAGCCGCCCTCGCCCGCCTGAACGGCATCACCCACCCCGCCATCCTGGAAGCCGGACGCCGCTTCGCCGTCTCCGTACGCCGCCGCGGCGTTCCCGGGGCCGCCGCCATACCGTTGTTCTTCGAGTGCGGAATGGTGCCCGGACGCACTTGGCCGGCCGTCCTCTGTCTCTCCGCCACCCGCGACACCATGCTTCGGCGCCTGCTCGGCCGGGGCCTGACCGAAGACGAAGCCCTCGCCCGCATCGCCAGCCAGTGGCCCGTGTCCGAGAAAGCCGCCCTCTCCACCGACGTCATCGAAAACGACGGCACCCTCGCCGACCTCGAAGCCCGCTGCCGCGAAGTCTTCACCCGCCATTTCGGCCCTCCGCGTGAGACCTGATCCGGACTCGGGGCCGCATCCCTTGGTTTGACATGGAAGAGGGTGGGGGATATATCGTGGCTTCCAGGAAAAAAAGGAGAACGGCATGGCGACGAAATGCAGGTGGTGTGGATCGAGTTCCTACGGCAGCGGCTGCATCCACAGTCCGACGAAGAAGCACGAGCACCGCGATGACGAGAAGCATTGCGAATGGTGCGGGTCGAGTTCGTACGGAAGCGGTTGCATCCACAGTCCCACAGGCAAACACCGCCACGGCCCCGGATCCCGGTGCATCTGGTGCGGCTCGACGAGCACGGGGAGCGGTTGCATCCACAGTCCGACAAAGCGGCACGAGAAATAGCTTCTTCACCCCCGCGCGGCTACGGTGCGGACTGCGGCGGGAGGGGCACCGGTCGGAAGGATGTGACGAAAAGGATGGGAAACGGCCCCCCCCGCGATCCGAGATGCAATCCGTCAATCCACCCGGCAGAGGAGGCCTTTGAGATAGGAGGTTTCGGGAGCGCCAAGAGCGACGGGGTGGTCGGGGCCGGGACCGAGGTTTTCGAGGATGCGGACAGAACGGCCCGCATCGTGCGCCGCCCATCCGAGCATTTCGAGAAAGGTGTCGGCTTCGACGAGGCCGGAGCAGGTGAAGGTCGCGAGGTATCCGCCGGGACGGAGGAGTTTCAAGGCGAGGAGGTTGATGTCCTTGTAGGCTCTCAACCCCTTCTGGAGGCCGGCGCGCGAGGTGACGAGGCGGGGCGGGTCGAGGATGATCAGGTCCCAGCTTTCGCGGCGGTCGCGCGCTTGGCGGAGGCGGGTGGGAACGTCCGCTTCTTCGTAGGCGACGGGGATGCCGCCGGGATTGGCTTCCTGGTGGCGGCGGGCGAGGGCAAGGGCGGGGGCAGAGGAGTCCCATCCGGTGACGCTCTTGGCCCCCGCGTGCGCGGCGCAGACTTCGAATGCGCCGGTGTAGCAGTAGGCGGAGAGAACGTCGCGGCCGCGCGCGAGGGCGGCCACCTTGCGGCGGTTTTCGCGTTGGTCGAGGTAGAAGCCGGTCTTCTGTCCCGCGTCGGGCGCGGCGAAGAAGCGGTAGCCGTTTTCGCGGAATTCGATTTCGGAAGGGGCGTCGTCGCCGCCGAGGTCTTCGAAAAGCCCCTCGCGCCGCACGGCGTCGGGGTCGGCGCGGACGAGGACGCGGTCGGCGGCGCAGGTTTCGCGGAGGGATGCGGTGACGCACGGCAGCCAGCGCTCCCACGCCTTGCCGCCGACATGGAGGACGAGCGTGCCGTCGTACTGGTCCGCCACCAAGCCGCTCAGGCCGTCGGCTTCGGAGAAGACCATGCGGAAGGCGGTCGTGTCCTTCCATTCGGAGCGCGTGCCGTAGAGGTCGTGGCGGAGGGCGGCGGCGGAACGGATGCGGTCTCGCAGGAAGTCCTCGCCGATGACGGCATCCGGGTCGCGCGTGAGGACGCGGACGCACAGGTCGGCGTCGGGATTCCAGAGTCCGGCGGCGATCCAGGTGCCGTCGGCGGCGTACACGTCGGCGATGGTCCCGGCGGGGGCGTCGCGGTCGATGCCGTCCACCGCGCCGGAGAACACCCACGAGCTCCCGTGGCGCACCGGACGGTCGCGTCCAGGCAGCAGCCGCACGCGGATTTCCGCCGCTTCGCGGGCGTTGCTCATTTCGCGGCCTCGGCGCCGTCGGCGAGATCGAGGAGGTAGCGGCCGTATTCGTTCTTGGCCATCAGTTCGCCGCGCTCGCGGAGGGTGTCTTCCTTGATCCAGCCGGCGCGGAAGGCGATTTCCTCCAGGCACGCGATTTTGAGTCCCTGGCGCTCTTCGATGGTCTGCACGAAGTTCGACGCCTGGAGCAGCGACTCGTGCGTTCCCGTGTCGAGCCACGCGAAACCGCGGCCGAGCAGTTCCACGCGCAGCTTGCCGTCGCGGAGGTAGGAGCGGTTGAGGTCGGTGATTTCCAGTTCGCCGCGCGGGGAGGGCTTGAGGGCGGCGGCACGGTCGCAGGCTTCGCCGTCGTAGAAGTAGAGGCCGGGGACGGCGTAGTTGGACTTGGGGCGCTTGGGCTTTTCTTCGAGGCCGAGGACTTTGCCTTCCGCGTCGAACTCGACGACGCCGTAGCGCTCGGGGTCGCGCACGAGATAGCCGAAGACGAGCCCGCCTTCCTTGAGCTTGCCCGCGCGCCGCAGGATGCCGGTGAGGCCCATTCCGTGGAAGATGTTGTCGCCCAGCACCAGCGCCGACGGGGACCCGCCNNACCAGGATGTCGCGGATGCCGGCCAGCATCAGCACCGACAGCGGATAGTAGATCATCGGCTTGTCGTACACCGGCAGCAGCTGCTTGCTGATGCCTTGCGTGATGGGATAGAGGCGGGTTCCGCTGCCGCCGGCGAGGACGATACCTTTCATCATGGGGGCTCCTGGGGTTTCGGTGGGGGGCTTTTTCGCTAGTTTCTCTAGAAAACTAGTTCCTCTAGATTTCCTTGAGGGCTTCCGCGAGTGCCGCAAGGCACTTGGCGTTTTCCTCCTCGGTGCCGATGCTGATCCGCACGTAGTCGGGCAGGCCGAAGCCCGCGAGCGGGCGGACGATGACCTTGCGCTTCGTCATGGCGGCGGTGAGGGCGGCGGCCTTCTCGAAGCGGAACATGATGAAGTTCGTGACCGTCTCGACCGGGTCGAGGCCGAGCGCGCGCAGGCCGTCGGTCATCTGCTTCTGGCCGGCGATGAGGAGCTTGCGGGTGGAAGAAATGTATTCCTGGTCCCCGATGGCCGCGACCGCCGCCGCCTGCGCCATCGCGTTGACGTTGAACGGCTGCCGCACCTTGTTGAGCAGGTCGATGCCGTCCGGCTGCGCCATCGCGTAGCCGACGCGCAGCCCGGCCAGCCCGTACGCCTTGGAGAACGTCCGCAGCGTGATGACGGGCTTCTTGCCGGCCTTGACGTGCTTGACGGTGTCCACCTGGCGCTCCGGCGGGACGAGCTCCATGTACGCCTCGTCGAAGACCGTCACCACGCGGTCCGGCACCGCGTCCACGAACGCGTCCACCTGCTCCTGCGTCAGGATGGTCCCCGTCGGGTTGTTCGGGTTGCCGATGACCACGACCTTGGTGTTGGGCTTGATGGCGGCGAGCATCGCGTCGGGGTCGTGGGTCATGCCGTTCATGGGCACGAGCGTGCAGGTGCAGCGGAAGAGCTCCGACACCAGCTTGTACACGACGAACGACCGCTGCGACGCCACCAGGTCGTCGCCCTCCCACATGAAGGCGTTGCAGATCAGCACCGCGTGCTCGTTGCAGCCGCAGCCGAGCATCACCATGTCGTCGCCGATGCCGTAATGCCGCGCGATCGCCTGCCGCAGGTAGTACGAGCCGCCGTCGGGATAGCGGTTCATGTGCTCGATGGCGTCGCGCATCGCCTGCTTCGCCTTCGGCGACGGACCCCAGGCGTTCTCGTTCGAGGCCAGCTTCACGATGCCGCTCGCGTCCGCCAGCCCCAGCTCCCGCGCCACCTCCTCGATCGGCCGCCCCGGCTGGTACGGCTTCTGCGAGGCGATCCAGTTGTTCGCGATGTTTCCGAAAAGACTCATTTCATCCTCCTTTTTTCTTGCTCAATGTTCCATTCAGCACGCCCAATGTCGAAATTCCAAAAAACACCAGCATCCATGCCCCAACCGCAGGGTCCTTCACAAACGGCGGCACCTCCATCCGCTTCGGCAAAAACACCAACAGAATCCCAAGCACAATCTGAAGCCAAATGACACCTTTCAGAGCTTTCATTTCTCCTCCTCTTCGTCGTCTTCGTCGCTTTCGTCTTCTTCTTCCTCGTCCTCTTCTTCGTCCTCGTCGTCGTCAAACTCATCCTCTTCCTCGTCGTCGAATTCGTCTTCCTCGTCGTCGAACTCGTCCTCTTCTTCCTGCTCCTCCTCGTGCGGCATCTCGGCGGCGGCCTCGACCGCTTCCAGCTTCATCTGGTTCGGGTCCTCCGGCGGCTCCTCCGGCTCGGGGGCGGAGGGGTCGGGCGACGCCTTCTCCACGACCTCCATCTTCATCTGGTTCGGATTCTCCGGCGGCGGCGCGTCCTCCCCGTCGTCCGCGCGGCCCTTGCGGCCGGAGCCGTAGCGGGCCGTCTGCTCCGCCTCGATGCGGCGCAGCTCGTCCGTGCCCGGCAGGTCGTCCAGGTTCTTGAGCCCGAAGTGCTCCATGAACTTCTGCGTCGTCCCGAACATCCACGGCCGCCCCGGCAGCTCGCTGCGCCCCACCACCCGCACCAGCTGCAGGTCCAGCAGGTTCTTCAGGATCGCGTCCACCGCCACCCCGCGCACCGCCTCGATTTCCGACCGCACGCACGGCTGGCGGTACGCGATGATCGCCAGCGTCTCCAGCGCCGGCAGCGACAGCCTCGTCCCGCGCCCCTTCTGGAGCATCGTGCGCAGCCACGGACCGCAGTTCGCGTCGTTCTCCAGACGCCACCCGCCCGCCACCTCGATCAGGTGGAACCCCATCTTGCGGTCCGTCAAATCCCGCCCCAGCTCCCCGAGCGCCTCCAGCACGAGCTTCTCGTCCGCCTTCGCGAAATCGGCCGTGATGCCGCCGCGCCGCTCCGCCGTCGCCTTCAGCACGCGCCGGATCTCCGCGATGGGCAGCGGGTCCTTGCGCACGAACAGCATCGCGCCGATGATCTGCTTCAGCACCGGCAGCGCGAAATCACGGGTTTCCGTCGGACTCATCTTCTACCTTCTCCTCTTCCGCTTCCGCATCGGCGACCGCGTCCGCATCCGCCGCCGGGGCCCCGTCCGCGAGCGGCAGCGTGCCGGTTTCCGGCGCGGGCGCGGCGTTGAGCTTCTTGCGGCGCCGCAGGATGGCGGCCGTCTGCGGGTCCTCGGCCGGGGCCTCGTCCTCGGGCTTCGCGCCCTGCGGCGGGATGTCGCGGCGCTCGATGAAAATCTCCCCGTACGTCTCCGACTGCACCGCCCGCGCCTGCCGGAGCCGTATCAGCTCCAGCAGCGCCAGGAACGTGCACGCGATCTCGTTGCGCGACCGCATCTTGTCGAGCATCCCCGACAGCGAAAACCGCCGCTCCCGCCGCAACCGGAGCCCCAGCGACTCGATCTTGTCGGCCACCGTGTAGCGCTCGGCGAAGATTTCCCGGAGCTCCTCGTCCTTGACCTTCTTGAGCGCTTCGTTGAACGCGTTGATCAGGTCGAACAGCCCCACGTCGTGCAGCGCCATTTCCGGCTCCCGCCCCAGCACCGCCTCCGTTCCCTCGCGCCCGAAGATGTCCTCCCGCCGCACCTCCAGCTCCTCCAGATGCAGTGCCGCGTCCTTGAACTTCTTGTACTCCACCAGCTGCCGGACCAAATCCCACCGCGGATCCTCCTCCTCGGCCTCCTCCTCGGGGCGGACCTCGGCGGGGAGCAGCATCCGGCTCTTGATCATCATCAGCGTCGCCGCCATGACCAGGAACTCCCCCGCCAC
>LXOW01135557.1_pt1 | contig 21884 bp, 19 predicted proteins | sample 1368591 | NCBI WGS metagenome assembly LXOW01 (sample SAMN04884650, study PRJNA319009) | bovine gut metagenome | isolation source: Cow rumen | host: Bos taurus | place: Italy: Legnaro (PD) | collected 2014-07-09
GTTCCTGCTGTCTTTGAAGAATAACTCAAGTGAGGTTGTGTATCACCCCATTTATAGTGAATCGTAATCCCTTTATTTTGTTTTTTCTCCGCTGTGCTAAGCTGTAGTGCAGTAACTGGTTTTGACGCAATTTCAACTTGTGTCGTATTCGTCTTTTCACTCATTTGAAGTCCTGCAAAACTCAATCCTGCCACTGCAAACATGCCTGCAACAGCGCATGCTCCTATCTGCCATCTTCTCATTGCTTACTCTCCTTTGCTTTAAAAGGTTTCTTTGTTTCTTCATGTAATATTTCACAATATACTCTATTTATATTCAATATTATTATACATATGTTACAATTCTTTTACAAGATAGCCTTTTTCACAATAATTTTTCTTTTTTTTCAACACAATATACAAGTNNATATACAAGTGGTTAACCTGTTACCTGTTACCCGTTACCCTTAAGCCAGTTGTATATTTTCAACAAATGTTCCTGTATTTAAAACAGTGCTTGATAAAATCACCAAAGAAAATAAGGTTGATTACGCTGTGGTTTATGTCGAATTCATGTATCAGGCAGGTTCTTTGCCATACGAAAGACGGGTTGTCTGTAAGGTCGAAAAAGTACTTCGTTCAGCAAGATATATAGGATCGTCAAGAAAAAACAACTACAATGTCAGAAACACTGTAGTTGTTTTTTGTTCACTATTTTCAAGACTCACACAAATCTTGCATATTTTTAATATCTGCGTTATTTTTTCACCTTAATGTACTTTAATACTTTCGACGTTTTCAATCCTTTTGCATCTTTCACTATGACNNTAGTAGCTTTCCATTTCCATGATTTTTTTGATGTAAAGCTTGTTGCCTTAACTTTTTTACCTGTTTTAGTATATACAATATATTGATATCTATATCCACCATTTCCACTAGAAACTGTCGCCTTAATTGTAACAGTTTTCTTTACTTTAACTGTCTTTGCACTTGCTTTCACACTCTTGATTACAAGTTTTTTCACTGCAGGTGTTGCTTCCGGTGTCTTAGTTGGTGCATGTGTTGGCGTCGCTGTTACAACTGGTGCCTTTGTAGCAGGTGCCTCTGTTACAGTTATTTTAGGCGTTGACGTCGGAGTCACTGTAGATGATGGCTTAGGTGTCGAAGTTGACTGAATTTCCGCAGTTCCAGCCATACTATATGTTAATTTTCTAGTCTTCGTTTTATCTCCATTTGTAGCTACAATTTCAATTGTTTGGGATTTTCCAGGTTTCAATCCTTCTCCCACTTTAACATTAACTTTATCCGTAAAATCAATCGCTTTTTCGTCATCTATGCTATAAGTTGCCTTCTCAGCATTTGTAACAGTAATTGTAAGTTCAAATGCTTCACTGATTTCACCAGAAGATTTCGAAACGCTGATTTTAGGCGATGCACTTTCGTACTGGCTCCATTTACCATCATCATAAAGCATTCCTAAGCCTTCTAATGTTAAGTCCGCTGTCTGTTTTCCTTGATTTCCGCTGTTAAAAATTACATTTTTGTATGAAGCATCTTTTACCTCTAATGCATAGATTTTATTCTTTTCATCCACACATTTCATTTCCTGTCCTGGCCATGTCGCATTATCGCCTACTTTATCTGTCCACAAGTAACAATATACCGATGCCCAACCTTCTTTATTTTTATAATAAACTGAGGTTCCACCTTCCTGCTCTTCTTTTGTATAAGTAGCAGACACTGTTGCTTCTTTTCCGTTGCTACTTTGTGCTGATACAACAATAGTAACGCTGTCACCATCTGACATATCCTCTCCGATAGTCAAATCCTTTGTTCCTGTAAATTCAACTTCTTTTTCATTTCCAATCTTGTATGTAGATTTCACCGCATTTTCAGCCGATACTGTCACATCTAACGTATCAGAAAATGTTGTCTGGTCCTCAACTGAAATCGCAACCTCCGGCTTATTTTCTGACATGGTGTACTTATATGTTGCCGAAGTAGTTCCATCATCATTTTTTGCTACAACCTTAAGTTCCGTTGTTTTTCCTATGGCAAGATCTTTTCCAACTACAACCTTTGCTGTATCTGTAAAACTTACTGCTTCTCCGTTGTCTACTGTATAAGATGCACTAGTAGCATTTTTTACGGAAATCGTGATCTCTTTTTCTTCAACAATACTTCCGCTACCTTTCGAAACAGAAATCATAGGCTTATCTACGCTGATTGGATATGATGTTGTTGGATTTCCCACTACATTTTTATAAATAACAGCTATACCATATTCACTTGTAATCTCACCAGTCACCTTTCCGCCGGATACTTTAAATGTATTTCCCGATACTTCATCCACATAACTTCCATCTGCTAATCCACTAACAGATACATCCGCCTTTCCAGGTCCGTCAAAATTTACCAGAATCACTCCGTCTCCTCTTTGCACAATTACAATATTACCAGATGTTCCTACGTTATCCGATACTGACGCAAAACGGTTATTAAAATGATTGATGGCAGCCACTTCTTTTGATGCCCATACATAAGTAGAACATTCTCCCATGGTAGCCTGCACTAATTCTTTCTTTAAGTTTCCTTTTCTGCTGTTATCTCTATCTCCTTCCAGCAACTGACTAGAATAATATGGTCTTGCAAAGAACAATGATGCCGCATCTTTCTTATTTCCAACCACTGCCCATGTACGAACAATTGATTTATCCGATGCATCTCTTGAAGCTTCATTCATGTATGTATCATGAGATTCTGCCCAAATCACGGATACATTTGCCGGATAAACCATATCAAGCGAGTTGACATTATTATTTCGAAAAGCGTCTAACAACTGATTTCCTGGCGAATTATGCGTAACAGACATTCGTTTTGTATAATTTGCAATATCAAAATTGTCACCTACAGTATTCAAGATTTCACCATAAACATAAAGATTTCCACCTGTTTTTGTTTTGTAATGACTTCTTGCTTCATCCAAAACAACCGGCCAGAAATCACTAGCAAATGCTGCGTCATCTTCCGGTGTTTCAATATGCTTTGCTGCATCAAAACGGAAACCATCCACACCACAATCAATGAGTTCATCCAAATAATCATACACATACTTTTGAACTTTTTTGTTTGCTGTATTCAAATCAGGCATTCCCATACATCCTTGTGTAAAATCTCTTCTTCCGTCACTACTATGAACGTAAACGCCTTCATTTATGTGCCAATACTCTTCGTTCGTAAGCATATCCTGATTCCAATAAGTTCCTACCTGTGGCGAAACATCTGATAATGAGTTTTTCCAGCCTTTAATATTTCCCATATGATTGGCAACAATATCTACAATAACTTTAATTCCGTATTTTTCAGCGGTTGCACACATAGATTCTAACTCTGCCTTTGTTCCCAACCATGTGTTTCCATTGTCACATACATTGAAAGTTACTGGCTGATATAATTTCCACCAGTTTCCTGTTCCCCCTTCACCTGGTGTTCCAACTGCACTTCCCTCGGGACTATCCCCTTCCTGATGCACATCATTTCCCTTTTCATCTTTATAATCACAATTGTAATCCTTTGGCTGTTGTGCCGGCGAGGTCTGAATTGCTGTAAATCCGCACTCTGCGATTAATTGCATATGAGCTTCTATAGTCGAGTATGACCAATTCCAGCAATGCAAAATATTACTACCCTGAATATCTGACTGCAGTTCATAACCGCTGGCTGCATTTTGTTCACAATCTACAGATATCTCCACCTGACTGGCATAGGTCTTTCCCACACAATTGATAGGTAAAAGTGTACCAATCATGGCAACACTAAGTCCTACTGCCCATAATCTTTTGAAACTAATTTTAACCATATTCTTCATCCTTTCTAAAAAGGGGTAATCATAGTTATTCTAGCCAACCGTGATTACCCCTTTTGCATGTTTTATTTACTTACTCTTTATATTCTTATCCAAGATGTTTTTATTTTAAGAATGTACCACTTGCTCCAATCTTTCCATTTGCGCCCAATGCATCTGCAGTATCATTTTGTAATACATAAACAGCCATATTTCCTTGTCCACTTACAGAAGCTGTTAACGAACCACCTTCAGATACTGTCTTCTTATCACCACTTACTACATCTATGTAAGTACCACCCGGAATTCCCGAAAATGTTGCGCCACCAGAAATTGTAACAAGAGCGAAACTATCCTCACCATTTGCAGTATATCTTCTCTTATAAGCTGCACATCCAGAACCATTAATTCCTTCTGTAGAGTACTGTCCTTTTCTTAATGCCGGAACTGCTTTTCTAATTTCATTTAATCTCTTTATATGTAAAGCCAATGGTTTATTCAAAGTCTCATTTATAGATCCATTTTCAAGATATGAACCATAATATGCACGTCCCGATGAATCAAGAGGATTATACCAATCATCAATTTTTTTACCAGCCATAAATTCTACTTCTGTACCATAATACACACATGGAATTCCACGGAAGGTAAAAATCAAATCTAAGTTTTCTGCCCATGCACCTGTTCCACCATTATAACGAGTATACAAAGAACCACCTTCATTTGGACCATAATCATGAGAATCAACATACATTACATTCCAAGTCGAATCGTTAAAATATTTATCTTCTTCCAAACCTGTTTGGAATGCAGATCCTGCACTACCAAATTTATGATGCATATAAAAATCTATCATTCCCATACCTGATGCCTCACTATAATCAGGTGTATGATATGTATTTCCTTTTAAGAATGCATTGTCACTTGTCCTCTGTCCACCTGCTTCACTATTATCTTCATAAAGTTGTGCCACAAGATCCATATTATTCTTTGTTTCTGCCAGATTTGCTGCATTTACATTTGACGCATCATAACCAGAGCCAACATTTGCACCACTATTTTTCCAATCATAAGATTTATTTTCATCCCATGAATAAAAACATACAGAAATTGCAGGAATACCCGCGTTAAATACTTCATTTCTTAAAACACATGCCTCACCAAACATGAAAAAGTCTTTTCCACCCTCTGCTTTAAAAGTTTTCAAAAACTCTTTATTGAATGCTAATCTCGAAACATGTTTTACCGTGTCAATACGGAACGCGTCCACACCCTGATCAATGTAATGTTTATAACAATCTTTCAGATAATTACAAACTATCGGATTCTCTGTGTTTAAATCAACACAATGCGTCCCCATCTGTCCGGTTTGCACCGTATAACCTTCCCATTGACAACTTTTTTCATGATGGAATATAAAATTAGGATCATTTGTGTCAGATTTTAAAGCTGCACAACGTTCTCCTTCATCACTCTTTACACTTACTCCGATTTTATTTCCCAAATCTGTAACGGTTAATGCCGATGTAGATTTGTCCAATTTCGAAATATCATTGGTTCTCTGATAAGCAGGAAATAGATTTTCTTCACCATAGTCACTACAATGATTCAAAACAATATCCTGAATGATTTTCATCCCCTTTTTATGTGCTGCATTAATCAAATCCTGATAATCACAATCACTTGATTCTAATCTGCAATCAACCTCTGCATGATTAATGGCATGATATCCATGATAATCATAATCCGAAGCATTTTTTACAACAGGCGTAATCCAAATTGCTGTAAATCCAAGTTTTTGAATATAATCAAGTTTTTCCACTAATCCCTTAAAATCTCCACGCCATACCGGATTTTCATTTTTAGGATTACTATGATTATCATCTGTTCCTGTATCTCTCCAACTTACACAGTTGTTACTACTGTCTCCATCGTAGAAACGAGAAGTCATAACAAAATATATTGACTCATCTCTAAAATCTGTCTTTTCTAACGTTGTAACACCCGCAGACGGTTTCTTTGTAGCCGTTGGCTTCTCTGTGCTTGTCGATGTACCACTAGGTTTTTCCGTCACCCATTTACCAGCCAAATACCAGTACTCTCCCGCTTTCTTAATTGTAAAATCATCGCTCTGTTTTTTATCATTTGTAAACAGGAAATTGGCTTTGCTAGTTCCTGAGAATGTATATGAATAATAACCGTCTGATTCTTTCATAACCTCTCCCGGCCATTTTACCGATTTATCCGTTGGCATCAAATTCCAATAATAAATCTTTGCATCTGATATCTCTGATACAGGGTAATGTACCGTTATCTGTTCAGAAGCAGCCACCTGAACCTCAGCAACCTCAACTTCTGTTACTTCCGTATAACTTTCAGGTGCTTTCATTGACCATCCATTACTGTAATCATACCAATATTCTCCCTCTGTACGAGAAAACTGCGAGGTCTGAAATTCCAACTCAGGAACACTCATAATAATATCCGCCTCAGATGCATCTTCAATCGTATACGAATACCATCCATTTCCTTCATCATTCATTGGCACACCTGGATAACTTGTAGTTCCTGCTGTCTTTGAAGAATAACTCAAGTGAGGTTGTGTATCACCCCATTTATAGTGAATAGTAATCCCTTTATTTTGTTTTTTCTCTGCTGTGCTAAGCTGTAGTGCAGTAACTGGTTTTGACGCAAACTCCACCTGTGTCGTATTCGTCTTTTCACTCATTTGAAGTCCTGCAAAACTCAATCCTGCCACTGCAAACAAGCCTGCAACAGCGCATGCTCCTATCTGCCATCTTCTCATTGCTTACTCTCCTTTGCATTAAAAGTTTTCCTTGTTTCTTCATGTAATATTTCACAATTTTAATATTTTCAATATCTATACTGATAATTATTTTCCAAATGCTATATGTAGCTTTAAACCAAAACATAAATGGTATTTTCCCAAAATAATTATAACAAATCAATACAAGATATCTTGCATAATCCTTGTGAATAATTACAATATACTCTGTTTATATTCAATAATATTATACATATGTTACAAAACCTTTACAAGACAGCCTTTTCCACAATTTTTTTTTCTTTTTTTTCAACAAAATACACAAAAGAGTTACTGTTCCGCAACTGACCAGTAACTCTCACTCCTCTATACCCCTTTATTAAGCATATTTGAAGTATTTTTTCCATACTCCATCAATCCTTTGATGCCCTCCTGATAATCTTTCGCCACATCACCTTTCCAGTGAACATTTAGCTGATTTGCAATTTCTCTAAGTACCACTGCATCTTCCCGATACCATTCTTCTGCGATTTCCATGATTTGCTCTTTGAATTCCGTCTGCCAGTCCATGCCGATATCCTGCTGGCGGATAGCAACTTCTCCATCCCAGATTTCCTCGCTGTCAATTTCCAATTGCTCGAGTTGCATCAAAAGCTGCGCAACTTCTTTTGTCCTCTCCATATAACATCAACCTCCAATCCAATTTTTCTACAATGTTTCTGTTTTTTTCTTCTGCCTGTTCATACCGATGCATGGCGTAACGCATAAACTCCAACTCTTCCTTCGCCTCTGCAATCTCATCCGTCAGTCGTTCCTCATCCTTGTATATTTGCTCTATTTTTTCTAAAACTTCTTCTCTCTTTGCAATATTACTCTTCATCGCTTCTATATCTACCTGTAGTTTCATTTTCTTCACCTTACATTTAATTCAATTTTTTCTATCAACTTTTACGGTTGTTTTTTGAAACCTTCCTTTAATTTTTGAAGCTTACGTTGACAACAAAACTCGCGCCTCCACGCTAATCACCTACCTCAGTCGGATTTTGCCCAACAACTAAGTTAAATCAATTTCCATGCCCTCAATAACTCATTTAATTCTGATAAATCTAGCTTTTTAAAATCCGTCTTGTTGTTTTCAGGAATTCCTTCCTCCTGAATTCTCAAAAGTGATTTTTCAGTTGCTTCATAATTTTTTGCAATACGTTCCAATCCGTATATCATTTTTTTCTCGTAATGCACTTCCCTATGTACCCGATCTAAAACATCCGCCCAATCGCTTCGTTGTTTCAAACTCCACCTTTTACCAAATTTCAAAAACAATTGGTCTAAATGTTCCATCAATTCTTCTTTTCTCATAAGCTGCTGTTGCATTTGCTCAGCAGCTTTCTTTAACCGCTTTGTATTCACTTGTAACATAATAGCCATCCTTTTCCTTCAACTCATTTAACCAATGTTCTTTCGTCATAACACTAATTTGATAAAAACGTTTTTGACATGGCACCGTTTCAACAATAAATAATTTTTCACCTGCATATACAATACTTTTTTGTTTTTGATCCTCCAGCAAAGTTTCTACAAACCATACCTGTTCGGCATTTTTTATGCCATCCGTCAATTCTTTATACTTCTCAGAAATACAGATTTTATCGTCTTTTATTGTCAGCATTTCTTTTTTCAACATGCGATGAATACACATAATAGTTTCCTGTTGTTTCATTGAAGTCGTATCAAAATCAAATCCCCAGATATGCTTTACTCCTGCAATTGCAAACAATAAGTTCCATTCCATCCACTGTAATTTCACTCCGCTATTTTCCTTCATACGACTTAAACAACTCCTTAATCATAGGTTTATAAGACCTGGAAACCGGCACCCAAACTTCATTTTCAAGTACAAGCTCCCCTTTTGACAACTGTAACCTTTTTATCTTTTTCCAATTAACAATAAATCCTCTATGACAGCGGATAAAATACTCAGGTAACCGTTGCTGCAATTGATCTAGTGTATCGTATATATAAAATGTCTCATTTTGCAAATGTATCTGAATTTTTTTATTGTTACTTTCAAAATAAATAATCTTATCAAGATTGATGGAAACAGGTGCATCCGGTGTATCAAACTGAAAAAAATTCTCACTTTCTGTAACATTATCCCGATACCAGTCCCAGGTTTCATCTACCACCTGTTTCACCATTTCTTCATCAAAAGGCCGTAACAACAAAGAATTTGCCTGTATGGCTGGTCTTAAATAACTCATAGGCGACACACTTCCATCTGCTATGAGCATCAATGCTGAATTCTGATTCTGTCTTCTAAATTGTTCTGTCGTTTCCAATCCTTCTTCTCTGGTAACATCCATGTACAAGACATCCATTCTTTCGTTTTGACAAATTTTATTCTTAAGATCATTTATTGGTATATCTTCTTCAATCTTCCAGTTTTGTTCACTTACTATTGCTATTTTTTTCTTGGAAACATCCCGAAGTATATCATTTTCTGATTTTCTCTCATTACTGATAATAAATGCTCCCACTTCTAAGCCACCTTTCATCTTAATGTCCTCTCGGATTCTTTTTTATAAGAATCTTAAATGAACATTCTTTATTTTCATTCACAATCCAACAATGAAACAGAACCAAAAGTTTTGCTTGCAAAAAACATCACTTTTTCTTCGGTATCCGCAATAATCTGTTTTCCTCTTTAGTTATCAGTACAGCAGACCACTCATCACTTAATCTGCTTTCCAAATCCATTTCTTCCGAAACACATTCCAACACACTTTGTTCCTCAAACCCAACTCCAACATAAACGCCCTGTTGTTTTTCTAAAATGCTTCGCATCCATAAATTTCTTCTTGCCAATCGATATTGTCGTCCTTCACAAATGAGACAACATTGGGCATTCTGCTTCTTTGCCCAAGATTTCATCCGTTCTGCACCAGCCTGTACCCAGTTTCTAAGTTCTTCTACAATAATAAAATCAATGTCCTCCGGCAATGTTTCTTCTGGTTCCTCTAAATAACTCACATTCCGTTTACTCATTATGTCTTTCCACTCTGACAAAGAACTTCCCAATACCGCGATTTTCATTTCCTTTCGCTCCAGTTGTTCCATCAATAACAAAATACTATTTTTTAATGTGTTCTTGGCTTTCGCAACAAACACGAAATCCCCCTGTAATTCAGCCCCAATACAAACCTGACATCCATTTTTGTCATCATATGCAAAAGGAATTCCCTCTTTATCAGGGGATGAACTCATAAAATATTCATAATCATAGATTTCTTCACTGTTTGTCAGCCATTGAGACTGTTTCTCATCTATTCCGAAACCATCCAGTTTCAAAGGCTGTTCATTCCAATTTCTTGGTGATAACAATTGGATTTCCATTACCTTTTCATCCAATTGCACATATCCTCTTTGATCATTTTCTGAGCTTCTTTTCGGTATTGTTTTTTCATGAAATGCTTGTTTTAATACAGAAAGATTTTTTGACATACAAATCGTCATATTACATCCTGCCTGCCAAGACACCGGTATTTCCTTTGCACCAAACCCACTTGATGTAATAACCATATGAATTCCTACTGTTTTTCCCTTTCTCCATAGGGTATATAATTTATCCCAATATACATCCCGCGTGATTTCCCTCATATTTGCAAACTCGTTAATAACAAACCATAGCGTTGGTATCTTATGGTTCTTTCCGCTTTCTCTTTGTTCCAATTCCTGCAAAAGATAATCCACTGCTTTTCCAAATGATTTTTCATCCATGGCATAACCGGCAATCTGATGGTATTTCGGCATGTTATCCAGCGCAGAAGCCCCAAAATTAGAAACAATCATCCAACTATCGGTATAATCATATTTTGCACAATGCTCCATAATAAAGTTTTGTACAAACTCGGCTTTTTTCCTGCTATTTTCTCCAATAATAACAATGTTTCCTCCAGTCTCCAAGTCCACTCCGATTATACTTTTCTTCTGCTCAAAAATATCATCTGCCATTCCTAAAACAACACATGAATTTTCCTTAGATAGTTGTCCACTGTCTAACGCTTCATCCAATGGATCCATCCACATTTTTTGTTTTAAATATCCTTTTTGGTGTGCAATTTTTTCTATTTCTCTAAGCACAATGTCATTTTGCGAAATTTTCTCTTCCTTTCGGTCGTTTCCACATGCTATCTGGCATTTAATAAGTTCTCCCTTTATCCCTCTGTCTAAAATTGCTGCTCCGGCATTTTTCAAAGTTGTTGCCGACGGGTTTCCTATCATTTCCACGCTATCCTCAATTTCCTTCACTGCAAGACACAGACGGAATTTACTGTTTGTCCAAAACTGTGGTTCTATACTTCCAGCCGGTTTTTGAGTCGCTAATATTAAATGAATTCCCAAACTTCTTCCTACTCTTGAAACTTTTTGTAACACCTTCACCGCTTCCGGATATTCGACATTTAACTGAGCAAACTCATCCACGATAATGCAAATATGTGGAAGCTTTCCTCTACAAATTTGATGTTTGTTATATTCGTCAATGTGAAATGTGTGGGTATCAGCAAACAACACTTCTCTTTTTCGTATTTCATTTTCAATGGCATAAACGCACCGTTCCATGCCTGTATTTTCTAAATTTGTCCAAATTCCAGTCACATGAGGTAATCTCGCCAAAGGCAATGCCATATCTCCACCTTTAAAATCAATCAGCACCATTTGTAATTGCCACGGAGCGTAATTCACGCACAAGGATAATGCAATCTGCTGCAATGCTACCGTTTTTCCGGCACCTGTCATTCCGGCAACAATCCCATGAGGTCCATGTTTATGCTCGCTTAAATTCAAAACAACAGGATTATCATTTTCATCCATTCCAAGATGTGCTGACAAACTCTTCTCTACAGAAGCACATTTCCATCGGTCTTCAATCTGTAATCCATTTACATTTTTTGCCCCATAAACGTCAAAGAGGGACAGCTTTTCATGCTGTCCCCTCGTTCTTTTCAAACTAACCGCTTCCGGTTTTATTCCAATCAATGAAATTTCATGATTTCCTAGTTCAATTTGCAAGCCAAATAACTCAATGCAAGTACCAAATGGAACTTCTCGATTTCCTTTACAATGGTTTCCGTCAATTGCATATCCATTTTCACCAATGGCTTCTATAATCCACGAATTAACTCTACATACTATTTTCAAATGTTTCCCCGATACAACCCTGTAACAATTATATATAATATGATTATCTCTGTCTCTTCCCACGGTGATACATTCATTTTCTGAAACCAGATATGAATATTTTTTACTTTCTTCCCTGCTAATTTTCTTTGATAGAATTGCAACCTTTTCTCCTGTTTGGCATCTGTAATACCAACAATCGTTGTCATCCAAACAAAGCGTTTGATTATTCTCGTTTTTTTTGACTTTTTTCAATTTATCTCTGTATCTTTCGTCAAAATACCAAACAGAATTTTTTTTGGATAATTCTATTTCTTCTATTCCATTTGCCACCGGCACTTGGAGCTTGCAAACACAACCATCTATAGGCAAATTCACAAAACTCCATCGCTTAGTGGTAATAATTATAACCTTTTGCATTTTTCACTTTCTCCAAAAAAATCTTTTTCACGGTCTCCTTATATGCTGAAACCAACGGGATTATGATAACATTTTTATCTGTTTCTTGCTCCTATAACAACGCTTCCATCATCTGTCGGTTTAACAATTACAGTATCTGACGCGCCTGGAGTTTTTCTTGGTTTCTTTGTTGGTGTCGGTTTTTTCGTCGGTGCCTTTGTTGGTGTTGGTTTCTTTGTTGGTTTCTTTGTTGGTGCCTTTGTTGGTGCCGGTGTCTTTTTGTGTTTCTTTATCGGCTGAATTGTTGGCTCTTCAGTCACTGGCTCCTCTGTAGCAACAACTGCTTCTGTCGGTTCTATTGTCGGTTCCACGGTACTTTCAATTTTCGTTTCTTCCGGTTTTTCAGGTACTTCCTGATCATTATTTGATGTAGATATAACAATCCACCCCATTACGCCAAACAAACTCAATATGATAATCAAAGCAATAACAATAATCCATACACCTTTTTTTCTATTATCATTCTGTTGCGGTTCAAAAGTAACATTTGTGTTTATAAATTGGTTATTATTTGTCTGATTTCCCATACTTTGAGAATAATATGCGTTTTCTCCATTTGTAGAATAAAAAGACTGATTACCAAATGTATTAACCGGCATACTATTATGCCCATTATAACTATTATTCGATACATTAAATGCAACTGTCTCATTCGATGTATTTGCCGTATTCCCTGTTTTTTCACCAGTCCCAATGCTTAGAATCATAGTATTATTATCTGCAGTCCGAATTGGTTTACTTGGCTCATATTGCAACTTCACTGTCCGTTCAGATACTGTCTCATTTGATACATTTGCCGAAAGGCTGCAAATCGCATCATAAAACTCTTTCGCAGAAGCATATCTCTCCTCCGGATCATACGCAATAGCCTTCTCAACAACTCTCCTAAAATCCTCAGGGATACTCATAGGAAGACTGATTTTTTCACCTGACATACGTCTAAGAAATGCATTTTGAGAACCTGAATAGGTAACTTTTCCTCCTGTTCCTTCAATAAATGGAAGCGTTCCCCCATTTAAATATACATACAAAACAATTCCTAACGAATAAATATCTGCTCTATGATCATAGCTTCGACCTTTGTAAACTTCCGGTGCCATGTAGGAATACGATCCCTTGATAGACATCCCGCTTACGGTTCCCTGAAGCGTTCTTGCAATACCAAAATCTCCAAGTTTATAATCACCATCTGCAGAAACAAATATATTGTCCGGCTTTATATCACGATGCAAAATCCGACGCTTTTCACACGCAATTAATGCATTACACATATCTTTTCCAAGTTCAATCACATCTGAATAATTAAGAGAATGTCGTTTTCCGTATTTCGTAAGAGATTCCGCTAATTCCATTCGAATAAACAAATCAAATCCATAATCATCTGTACGTTCAAAAATTTCATGGTCTTCATAACTGATAATGTTACTTTTACCTTTCATTTTCGCCATGAGATCAATTTCGCCATAGATTTCTTTCACCATCTCATAGTAATATTCCTGAATCTGCTGACGATTCATCCCCATACTTAAAAACTGCTCAACTTCTGATTGATTCTGTGGAATTGAAATAACCTTTAACGCTGCATATTGCACTGTATCAAATTCTTGACGTTGGATCCGATAAACAGCTCCAAAACTTCCCTTTCCAAGTAAACCATCCTCACAAATGGTCCAATGACTCCAAAAAGGTTCTCTCATCTTAATTCTGTTACTTAACTCCATGTTCTTCATCCTTTGACCAATAATACGCCTCCCACCTATTTAAAGATGGGTACACTTAATATTAAGTATAACGATTTTTCATATTTTTGTAAATATTAAGGTAAAATTTTTCACAACCGCATTATTATAAAACATGTACGAAAAACGATACATGAATTGTCTTACAAAAACTTTGGAAGTATAATAAAAAATATAAAGGAGGATTGTTATGAAATACATTTATCAATTTTTAATCATTATTGTCTTTTCTTTTGTCGGAGAATTCCTACACTGGCTCATTCCACTTCCGGTTCCGGCTGGAATTTACGGAATCATCCTTTTATTTTTAGCATTAGAATTTAAGCTTATACCCGTACACGCTATTAAAGACGTGAGTTTATTTTTAATTGAAATCATGCCTATTATGTTTGTTCNNTGTTTGTTCCAGCAGCCCTTGGGGTACTTGATATTTGGAATTTGATTGCTTCTAACTGGCTTGCATACGTTATTCTAATTATTGGAACTACCATTCTTGTCATGGGTGTTTCAGGTCTTGTAACCCAGTCAGTCATTCGATTAGAAAAGAGGAAAAAAAATGAATAATTTTATAGAACAGTCTGCCTATTTTGGCGTATTTATCACATTTGGAACTTATTGGCTCGGTAGCATGTGCAAAAAGAAATGGAACTATGCCTTAGTAAATCCACTGCTTATTTCCATTGCGCTTATTCTTATCTTTTTAGTGACATTTCATATCGACTATGCCACTTACAATCTAAGTGCAAAATATATCAGTTATCTTTTAACACCTGCCACCATCTGTCTTGCACTTCCTTTGTACGAGCAGTTTGAAACCTTAAAAAAGAACTGGAAAGCCCTCCTTCTTGGTATAACCTCAGGCGTACTTTCCAGCACCTTAAGTGTTCTTGGAATCTGTATGCTTTTCAAACTGTCCCATGAAGAATATATTGCATTTCTTCCAAAGTCTATCACTACAGCCATCGGCATGGGACTTTCCGAAGAAATGGGGGGCATTGTACCAATCACGGTAGCCGCCATTGTATTAACCGGTTTATGTGGCAATATTTTTGCAGAAATGATTTTGAAACTTTTTCGCATCGAAGAACCTATCGCACAAGGCATCGGCATCGGAAGTGCGTCCCATGCCATGGGTACGGCAAAAGCCATGACTATGGGTGATGTTACCGGAGCCATGAGTAGTCTTTCCATTGTAGTTTCAGGGCTACTAACCGTAATAGCAGCCAATATATTTTCCGGATTTATGTAAATATAATAACCTCACTTGATTTGGTTTTGAACAAATCTTGTGAGGTTATTGTTTTGCAAGTAAAACTCTTTATTCTTAATATTCTTTTCCAGACACTTTCCACTCAGGAATCGTTCCGTCCATCACAGCCGTTAATATCCGCTTTTTCACCCCCGGTGCATGAGCGTTCATTTCCTTTAAAAGCTCGCGCACATAATTTCTCTGGGTTTTTGCTTCAAAAGGGCAGGGATTTTTTGCCACCGGCAGGTCATATTTATATTGAAATCCTTTAATATCCGTAACAGGTGTGTAAATCAGCGGTCGTATCAGTTTCATATCCAGATCATCCAGATACGTCACCGGCCAGAAGGTAGAAAATCTTCCTTCGTACATAAGGGATAACATTACCGTTTCCACCACATCATCCATATTGTGGGCATAGGCAAATTTATTGCATCCCAGTTCCTTCGCCTTTGTATTAAATGCCCCTTTTCGAAGTCTGGCACACAAAGAGCACTGGCCCTCCGATAGCATCTTTGCAATCTGTGTTTTCACTACGTAATATTCTACCTCCAACTCTTCACACAACATTTTGATTTTGGAAGTATCGTAGTTTTCATATCCTAAATCTACAGTGATTGCCACTACTTCAAATTTCTTTGGATAAAACTTTCGAAGACCGGCAAGACCGTACAGTAAAGTAAGGGAATCCTTGCCGCCGGATATTCCAACGGCAATCTTATCCCCTTCCTCTATCATGTTAAAATCCTCTACCGCCTGTCTTATGTAACTGTATAAACGTTGCAGTTTCATAGCTTTACTCCTCTTCTTTTATAGTAACAACGCGGTTGCCATCCTCGTCAACACCACTTTCATGAAGGTTCTCATCATCCTCTTCATCCCATTCTGTTTCATGATTACACCAAGCAAATGCATCTCCTTCTTCACAATAACCAAGGCCTATCAAATCAATCGAAGAACTATCATCCTTATTGTATATAAAATAGTGACACATACATTCTGAAACCTTGCATTCTTCCCACCGAACAGAATTTTGTTTTATATCATACCAACCTTTTCCATTCTCTTGTGGATTTGAAATCATACAAAAGAAGCCATCATAAAATACGCTTGGATACTCGTATTTTATTTTCTCTTTTGAAAAATAATTCTTTAAATATTCTTCCGCAATACTTTTATCGCCGTAAGTGATGCCCTCAATAACGGTCCTAATACAAATGTTTCCCTGGGGTATTTCAAATTTTTCATCCACCAATCCACTTTCTTTCGCATCTTCCATAGAAACAAATTCATAAAAATAGTTTTGAGGCACTCCAGGTTGATTTATCACTTCATTTATATCATCAATTTTTACAATTTGATCATCATAAACAATTTGTTTCGCTTTTGCACATTGTTCAATATCTCTATCGTCAATAAAGTCGTCATCTCTCGTTCTAGAAAACAATACCATTGGACAAAGAATAATTCCAATAAATACAATCAAAACAGCAGCATAATTGTAATAATTATTTTTATCCCTATGTTCTTCCATCCAGCACTTTTTTCCCAATGTTCCCAAAAGACTCAATGCAAAAAATACAACTGCCAGACTTCCACATTTTAATAATGTATACAATGGTGTATCACCTAAAATAAGAACTTTCCAAAGGTTTACTCCATTTCTGCCACATAGCGTAAGAGCAAACAAAACCATTCCCCAAACCAAAATTCCTGAAATTCTTTTCGATAGTACTATAAAAAATAATAGCACCATATATATGGCAATCAATGCAACAACGGTAATTCCTGTTGTTTTCCAAAGTTCTAATAATCCACCATTTACCAAAAGAACTCTTCCCTTAGAAACACCAATTGTATCTAGTAATATCTGCATGATACTTAGCACCAATGCACTAGAAACCATAATTGTAACGATTTCCAACACACAATAACATACCAAACCTAAAAATCTTGTAAGGATTGTGCCAGGATACATACGTATTTTATCTTCTGCCATTATTCTGGTACTTTCATATGTAATGGCTGCAAAAATATAGGCAACATACAACATTAAAGCGTTACCAAAGGTGCACACAACAAGTGAGTTGTTATCCATTAAATCATTCACAAGATTTCCAACTTCAAAAAACAAAAACACAAAAAAAATAATTATATTTCCAAGTTTCTTTTCATGCATCCAACGTAGTTTAATCTGTTTTATTACATTTTCCAACATTTTTTCACTTCCTTTCTAATCCCACAAAGAATCTAACTGATCAGCTTTGTTACTTCCGGTAAGATACACACAAACATCCTCTGGTTCAACTGGTGAAACACTTAAACCAAGCTTAATTGCTTCCCTTGCAAAATCACTGTTTACAGAGCCCTCACCAATGATAAAAGAAGAAATCGCTCCCTGTTTTTCCCGCAGAATTTTTCCTTTACCAACCAACTGTTTTAGCTGCTCTTCTGTACCGTCCACACGAAATAGCATTTCCCGCACTTCATCCATCTCTTTATAGAACACTACATGTCCACGGTCAATCAAAACCATTTCTGACAACAAATGCTCCATCTCCCCTAAATTATGATTGGAAACAATGATTGTTCGTGGATGCTCCATATAATCTCTCAATAAAACTTCATATGCCATTTTACGCTTTTCAATATCAATTCCATTAAACGGCTCATCTAACATAGTAAGTTTCACTCTGGTAGCTATGGCACAGATAAAATGAAATACACTTTCTATTCCTGTAGATAAATTCTTAACCTTGCTATCCAACGGAATTTCAAAAATTTCCAATGATTTTTTAGCAAAGTCCAAGTCAAATTTATCGTACATATAATCATACATTTTAAGTATTTGTTCTAGCTTTTGGTTTTGTGCTACCGGTAATTTATTAAAAGAATAGATAACCTCTTTTCTCACTTCCAAATCTTTGACTACCGAACCGCCAAGTACCTTCAAATCGCCTTCATTGTTCGAAAGTAATCCGTCACACAGTTTAAAAAATGTTGTTTTGCCACTTCCGTTGGCACCGATCAAACCAATCATCTGGTTCTCATTTATTTTCAAGTTAAAATGTTCTAAGGCTTTCTTATTATGACGATATTTCACGGAAATATCATTTGCCTCAACAATATATTTTTCCATTTTCATTCCTCCTCGATTTCATGTAATCTTTGGAACTTTTTATATCGGAATTTAAGTAATCGTTCCATTAAGTCGAAATAACTTATCCATGCTTCTCTTTACTTTCTTCCTCCATAGCAGCTCTCACTTTTGAAATAAGTTCTTCCTCTCCAATTCCAAGGCGAAGTGCTTCTTTTATCAATGTGTGTAGTATTTCTCCCAATGTTTCCTCCACCTTTCTGTTTCTGATTTCTGCCATAGCTCCTTCTTTCACTGTCATGGCTTGTCCCCGGACTTTATCAAGCACGCCACGCTCTACCAGCAACCGTATTCCTTTGGCGGCAGTGGCGGGATTGATATTTAATTCTTTTGCGATTACCAACTGGGAGTAACACTTATCTCCCTCTTTTAATATCCCATCTAAAATATCATTTTCAATAGCATCCGCAATCTGTATATAAATCGGGGTAATCTGATTAAAATCAACCTTCACATAATCCCTCCTTTGCTTCATAAATATACTCTCGGAGTATTAATTCCAATTCTATATTATTTTTTCAACCACATAATGATTACCAAACCAGCTGCAATCAAAATTGGTATAAACACTGAAAACATTGTAAGCATACTAATCCTTCCTTTCTTTTCTAAACTACATCATTCCACGAACAACAAACAATAAAAATAATATAAACATTTCACCACCGTCCCTTTTTCTTTACTACATTACTCAAGTAATGTGGTAACTATATCATATTTTTTATTACCTGTCAATACCTTCATTGATTTTCTATACAAGCTGTACTAAAATAGTGTTACAGTTTAGGTTGTCTAGTAGATATGCTTCTTTGCAGGCAGGCATTCTGCTTTATCTACGAAAAACACTTTTAAAGGGGATTATTATGAAACAATCATACAGAAAAAAAGAAGCTTTTTTACTTGGTTTAAGACATGGCTTTCCCATCGGGCTTGGCTACTTTGCCGTAGCATTTTCTTTGGGAATTGCCGCTCATCACGCAGGATTATCTGCTTTTCAGGGTTTTCTTGCCAGCTTACTTGAAGTAGCATCTGCCGGCGAATATGCAGGATTTACAGCCATTGCCGCCAATGCTACTTATTTAGAACTTGGCATTGCCACGCTGATTGCAAACGCCAGATATTTATTGATGTCCTTTGCCTTAAGTCAAAGGATAAGTCCGGATTTACCTTTGGGACATCGTTGTGGAATGGGATTTTTCATAACAGATGAAATCTTTGGTGTAACTATTGCACAGCCAGGATTTGCCAACCCATTTTACGTATATGGTGCCGCTTTTGCATCCATTCCATTGTGGGCAATCGGCACATCTCTTGGAATTATTATGGGAACTCTCTTACCGGTTCAAGTGGTAAGTGCATTGAGTGTTTCTTTGTACGGAATGTTTTTAGCCATTATCATTCCACCATCACGAAAGAACAAAGTAATCGGTGTGTTGGTGGTACTAAGCTTTCTTACAAGCTATCTGGCATCCATACTTCCATACATTTCTAACATTGCAGAAAGTACAAGAATTATCATTTTAACGATTTTGATTGCTGCCATTGCAGCCATTGTAAAACCTGTAGAACCAAAGAAGGAGGAAGAAGAACATGCATAATACCTATGTTTACATTGCAATTATGTTTGCAGTAACTTATGCCATACGCGTACTGCCTCTGACATTATTTCGCAAACCCATTACCAATCGTTTCTTCCAGTCATTTTTATATTATGTACCATACGTTACTTTAGCTGTTATGACCTTTCCGGCTATCGTTCACGCCACCCAGTCTCCAATCAGTGGCGTTGCGGCATTATTGGTTGGAATCGTAGCTGCTTGGTTTGGAATTCCTATGTTTCAGGTGGCTTTGCTTTGTTGCGGAACCGTGTTTGGGTTGGAGATATTAATAAAGCTGGTGTTTTCCACGTAAAGTGAACTACCACCCACCTAAAGGTAGGTGGCTTCTAAAGACAAGAGACTGGAAACAGTCCCTTTTTGTTATCTTATTTAAGAAGTTTGATATTTAAGTTTCCACCTGAAATCAGGCAATCCTTATTCTTATAGGCGTGTCCACTTCGCCTCTACCGTATAGGATACTAAGATCCACAACGCTACTTTTACGCAGGATATTCAATGCCCCGTTAACATCAGCATTGAATGTTTTACCATTTGCCGTTTTGTAAAGACCGCGATGTACCCGGTCACCACTAAACTGATATTCTTTTGGATTGTCAGCATTGTAAGCAGGAATATCATCTTTATCCCAAAATGATGCTTTAGATGTGTAGGATTCTTCCTGTTTTACGAAAGTAATGCCATTCAGTTCACAAAGATATTCAAGTTTATCACGGAGCTGACCATAAGGAATATTTACAAAGTTCTGATTATTCCGCTTTCCGATATTGCTGTTGCGCTGAAATGTTTCATTGTAACCAACAACAAGCGTACCTATATCATTATTGATACAGTAATCTATAATTTTTCTTGCGGTTTTATTCATGTAATCATTTACTTTGTTGTTACGGTCTCTTGCAATAGCCTTTTGTCTATTAGTTTGCTTTTTGCCAAAGTTTTGCTTATCTTTTATGGACTGTAAACGAGCATTTTCCTTGTTGAACCACTGATTAATGGATTTAAGCTTTCTGCCGTCAATGATGAACGATTTACCAGTGCTTGATACTGCGGTCACAAGATTATTGATACCTAAATCAAGAGCAAGTGCGTTGTTTTTGTTAAGATTTCTTTGAATGTTTTCAGCTTCGTATATATACTGAATTTCAAAGAACCTTGCATTGGCTTTAGGTATAATGCGTATTTCTTTAACTTTTTTATCAAGAAGTACAGGTGGTATGGTAATCTCGACAGGCGTATGTGTTTTCTTAAACCCGTTAGAATACGGAAGTATCAGTTTATTTCCATTAAGCCTCACAAAACCTATTACAAGTGTTGTATATCCGTCTTTTGGAAGATAATGTGGTAACTTACAATCCTTAAAAGCATATTTACCCTGTTTTGCAAGTTTAAGCAAGCCGAAGAAAGACTTAAATGAGCCGTCAACTTCTTTAAGGATCTGCTGAGCCATATTGGAATTTAAGTTCTTATAGTTTGGGCTATTCTTTAGAAGAGCATAGTTTTTCTCATATTTAAGAAATTCGCCTTCCGTAAAGTAATACTGACGTACATTATAGATTGCTTCATTGGTAAGATTCTTCGCTACATGACACAACATTTTTATTGTACGGTAATCTTCTTTAGACAGATGCTTAACTTGTTGTTTTACAGTAAGATACATACAGATTTCTCCTTTCGTAGACTCGGAAACGGAATTTCCTGTACGTATATCATATCATGCATTTTACTGTTTGAATAGTGTTTTAGTAATAATATATACATTTTCTAAAACTACCGCCATTCATCCCACCACCCAAGGGTAGTGGGTTTTCTGGCTAAACTAGTATAAAATATACATGAAAGTCAGATGTTAGTACCGCAAGCCATCTATCAAACAAGACTCTTT
>LXOW01104341.1_pt1 | contig 21876 bp, 18 predicted proteins | sample 1368591 | NCBI WGS metagenome assembly LXOW01 (sample SAMN04884650, study PRJNA319009) | bovine gut metagenome | isolation source: Cow rumen | host: Bos taurus | place: Italy: Legnaro (PD) | collected 2014-07-09
GCAGAGCCGGCGAATAATTTGCCGGCAGACGCCGAAGACGGATTAATCAGCGTTTCCTTAAGAAACCCCGTGTCATTCTGAGGAGCCGTAGGCGACGAAGGATCTTATAAGATCCTTCGACTTCGCTTCGCTCCGCGAAGCCATGACAAGCTTAACCGCGAGGGCGAAGCGAAGCGGAGGGCGCCCCTACGTCAGAATCGTTCTTCCCGCGTTTGCCGCGACGATTTATTGCAGCCTCTTGAGAAAAGCGAGCCTCTGTGCTATACTTCTCAGACAGAACGCAACTGCACCGCAGTTTTCAAAGGAGAGCATAAGGATATGAAACTTGGGATCGTAGGTCTGCCGAACGTCGGCAAGACGACGCTGTTCAACGCCCTGACCGGCTCGCAGGCCGAGACCGGCGGCTACACCGCGGCGGGCGCCAAGCCCAACATCGGCACGGCCAAGGTGCCGGACGAGCGCCTCGACTGGCTGGCCGAATACTAGCACCCGAAGAAATACAGCCCCGCGACCATCGACTTTGTGGACGTGCCGGGCGTCGCCGCCGGCGGCAAGGGCAACGAGGTCTTTCAGGCCATCCGGCAGGTGGACGCGCTGGTCGAGGTCGTGCGCTGCTTCGACAACGACGAGCTCTTTCTCGAGACGGCCGACGCCGTGCGCGACGCCGAGTCCTTCGACCTCGAGCTGATCCTCGCGGATATCGAGATCGTGGAGCGCCGCCTCGAGCGCGCGAAGAAGAACGCCAAGGGCGGCGACAAGAAGTATAAGCGCGAGGCGGAGATGTGCGAGCGCCTGATCGCCCATCTGGAAAGTGAGCGCCCGGCGCGCGAGTTCGAGTTCACCGACGAGGACAGGGACATCCTCACCGACGGCGGCCTCCTCTCGGTCAAGCCCGTCATCTACGCGGCGAACCTCGACGAGGACGGCATGGCCGCGCTCGCCGACAATGCCAATTTCAAGGCGCTCGAGGATTTCGCGAAGGCGCGCGGCGCGGCGGTGCTGCCCGTGGCGGCGAAGTTCGAGGAGGACATCGCGGGCATGGACGCCGAGGAGGCGGAGCTGTTCATGGAGGATCTCGGCCTCACCGAGACCGGGCTCGACCGCCTCATCAAGACCTCCTATGAGCTGCTGGGCTATATCTCCTTCCTCACCGCCGGCGAGGACGACGTACACGCCTGGACGATCGTCAAGGGCACGAAGGCGCCGAAGGCCGCGGGGAAGATCCACACCGACATTGAGCGCGGCTTCATCCGCGCCGAGATCGTCGCCTTCGACGATCTCAGAGCCTGCGGCTCGATGAACGCCGCGCGCGAGAAGGGGCACTTCCGGCTCGAGGGCAAGGACTACGTCATGCAGGACGGCGACGTGACCAACTTCCGCTTCAACGTATGATCGAGAAGCTCGGTTTCGCGCTGGAGCTGATCGGGGTCGCCTCGGCGGCGATCTCGGGCACAATGGTCGCCATCGAGAAGCGCTGCGACGCCTTCGGCGTGGTGTTCCTCGCCTTCATCACCGCCCTCGGCGGCGGCGCGCTGCGCGACACGATGATCGGCCACCTGCCGCCGCGCATGTTCACAAGCTACGCCTACATCGGCACGGCGCTGTTTTTCTCGCTGCTCGTGTTCTTCTCCGCGCTCAAGCACCACGCCTACTACCACTCGCACAAGGACAGGCTCGATCACCTCAACAACTGGTTCGACGCGATCGGCCTCGCCGCTTTTACGATCGCCGGGGAAAACCTCAGCATCGCCGCCTGCGGCATGACGGATTTCCTCACGCCGATCCTGCTCGGCGTCGTGACCGGCGTCGGCGGCGGCGTGCTGCGCGACGTGCTGACAAGCACGATGCCGCGCCTGCTCTATAAGCGCGTCTACGCGCTGGCCTCGCTCGCGGGCTCGGTGCTCTACTATCTCTGGCTGCTTTTTGGCCTGCCCGGCCCGCTCGGCTCCGTGCTCTGCATGGGGCTGATCGTGCTGCTGCGCTATCTCGCGACGCGCTACCGCTGGAACATGCCCCACGCCGAACCCTGATAAAAGCGCCCTCCGCCGACCGCCGCACCGACGCTCTTGCCGGTACGGCGGCCGGCGTTTTTTCGGTTTTGCGGTTATTGGGCAATTGTTGCGGTAGATTGTTGCAAGACCGTTCACAAAAAAAGTGTGGCATAATCGGGTGAACTGTGTTATAATAGTCTGAACATAGTATCTTTTCCGGCGGGCAGCGTCTTTCTTATCCAAGCCCGCCGCCGGTCTCCGCTATAAGCAGCGGGACGCGAAATACCGACCGCCCGGCCGCGCGATGGCGTCCTGCCGCGCCGGGTCTTCCATGAGGGACAGCTTATGAAAAGAACCGTCTATCTCTTAATGATATTCATCCTCGCCGGCGGCATCGCGCTGACCGCCTACGCGCCGGATTCCGTCTCCATGATCTTCATCGTGGTCATGGAGCTGATCCTGTTTCTCGGCATGGTCATGGGCATTCTCCCGGTCGTGCAGTATTACCGCGCTTTTGAGACAGGCATGGACAATATCGAGCGCGCCATGGAGGTCGAGACCAGCTCGACCTGGTCGGTCATGGTGCAGATCGACGAGTTTTTCCACCAGAGGACGATGGATGAGCTCTTCCACCAGTACACCGACAAGGTGCAGGCGCAGCGCGAGTCCGGCCAGGTGCTCGCCGATATCGAGGACTACATCAACGACGACATCCTCGGCCTCAAGAGCTGGCAGAACGTCATCGTGCAGATCCCCGGCACGCTCACCGGTCTCGGCATTCTCGGCACCTTCATCGGCTTGATCTTAGGTATCAAGGGCATCGGCTTCTCGTCGGTCGAGGCGGCTCTCTCGAGCGTGCAGGCGATGCTCAACGGTATTCAGATCGCGTTCTATACCTCGATCGCCGGCGTTATCCTCTCGCTTTTCTTCAACATCCTCTACCGTATCACCTGGAACATGATGATACGCAACCTGGGGCTGTTTGTCGATATTTTCCACAAAAACGTCATCCCGAGCACCGAGGAGCAGATCCGCTACCGCGAGCGCAAGGAGATGAAGCTCGTCACGAGCCTTCTCGAGCGTCTGCCCAAGAACGGCGGCTTCTCCGTCGCGGGAGGCGGCGGGAGCATCGCGCATCAGGCCGCGAACAACGGCAACGAGCAGATCCTCATGCCGCAGATCCTCCAGGGCCTCAAGGACGGCGAGTTCGTCTTCTATCTTCAGCCCCGCTTCGACCTCAACAGCCGCAAGGTCGTCGGCGCGGAGGCGCTCGTGCGCTGGAACCACGGCAAGCTCGGCACCGTCTCCCCCGCCGTGTTCATCCCCGTCCTCGAATCCAACGGCTACATCACCAAGCTCGACCAGTACATCTGGGAGCAGGTCTGCGCCACGATCCGCCGCTGGATCGACACTGGCATCCGCCCGGTGCCGCTGTCCATCAACGTCACGAAGACCGATATCCTCGCCATCGACATCGCGGAGTTCTTCAACGACATGCTCAAGAAGTACCGCATCCCGCCGCGCAACCTCGAGATCGAGATCGCCGAGAACGCCTACCTGCTCTCGAGCCAGGCCGTGCTCGAGACCGAGGCGAAGCTCCGGCAGAGCGGCTTCCGCGTTGTGATCGACGGCTTCGACGGCGACTATATCGCGCTCAACTCCGTGCCGAACATCGAGGCCGACGTGCTCAAGCTCGACCTGAGGCGTCTCAACGGCGCGCAGAACCAGAACGTCGTCGGCTCCATCTTCGACCAGGCCCGCAAGCTCCAGCTCACGCTGTCCGCCGAGGGCATCGAGAACATGGAGCAGATGGGTATGCTCCGCAAGTGCGGCTGCACCGAGGGGCAGGGCTTCTTCCTGTCCAAGCCCATCTCGGTCAGCGATTTTGAGAGCGTCATCACCGGAGAATCAGGGAAATGAAACTGAGAAAAAAACTGGCCGACGATTCGGAGTTCAACTTCTGGCAGCCCGCGTCGGATATGTTCTCCGCCCTGCTGCTGGTCTTCATGCTGGTCATTTTGCTGCTGGGTCTGTACCTCGTGCATATTCCGGAGCAGCAGGAGCTCGACCCGAATCTGGGCGACCATGACGACGCCGCGGAGGTCTCCTTTACGCCCTTTTTGAACTGGAAAGACGACAGCGGCGGCGGAAACGAGGGCGGCGGGGACAACGGCGAGACGCCGATCCCGACCTGGGATGTGACGCCCTCTCCCACACCTACGCCCAGCCCGACGCCCACGCCGGTCATCGGCTCGCCGGGCTCCGGCGACGACGGCACCGGCGGCAGCGAGGGCAGCGACGAGGGCCCCGGCGAGGGGCTCAAGAGCGCGGTCTACGTCATGCTCGTCGACGGCGACACCGAGCGCACGATCAAGGAGCCGAACGTCCAGTTCGAGCTCTACGGCCTCGACGGGGCGCTGCAGGTGCTCAACACCTACTACCCCGAGCGCATCTCCTTCCGCATCTATGAAACCACCGAGAGCGGCACCTTCTATTTCCCGGAAAAGCTGCTCATGGGCGATTATGAGATCCACGAGCTCACCGAGCCCGAGGGCTACGATGCCGCGAACAACGTCAAGTTCGTCGTCGACGATCTCTACGACTGGCCCGAGCCGCTCGTCGTGCGCGTGCCGATCTATCCCTCGCGCAACATCATCCGCATCAAGGTGTTCGATTCCGAGACCGGGCGCGCCGTCACCGGCAGCGTCTTCGACGTCATCTCGATCGACGACGTCATCACGCTCGACGGCACGCTGCGCTACCGCTCCGGTCAGGTCGTCTCGGAGATCGAGCTCAACGAGGACGGCGAGGGCGAGAGCGGCGAGATCTACCTCGGCGCCTACCTCGTCCGACAGCGGACGATCCCGGAGTTCTACGCCTCGATAGAGGAGGACGTGGAGGCGAGCGTGGAGAAGAAGTCCTCCAAGGCGCCGCAGACCTACGATATCCCCGCCGAGCGCACGAAGATACTCCTGCGCGTCGTGGACGAGACGACGCCGTCGCGCGGCATCAGCGGCGCGAGCTTCTCCATGTCCGTCAACGGCGTGCGGCAGGACGACGAGGAGCTCGTCACCAACGGCTCCGGCGAGGTTTTGCTCGACAGCCTCATCAAGGGCGCGACCTACAGCTTCACGCAGCTCACAAGCGGGCTGAACTACAGGCTTGACCCGGCCGTCTACACCGTGTCGGTGGACATGAACGGCCGTATCGACGGCGAGCCGCAGACCACGCTGGAGCTCTATAACCACATCATCCGCGTCAACATCGGCATCGTGGACGAATTCAGCCGTATGCAGCTTCCGAACGTGAACCTCACGCTCTTCAGCTCCGACGGCACGCTCGTCCATGCCTGGGCCACCACGGGCGACGTGCTGAGCTTCAACAATCTCGAGCCCGGCTACTATTATATTCTGAGGGAAGACGACGCCAATACCCGCTATGATTTCCAGGTTCTGGACATCGCCGAGGTACAGAACGTCACCCTCACCGGCACCTATCTCATGCGCTATATCATCATAGGCGCTGCGGCCGGGCTGGTGCTGATCGTCGCGATCGTCGTCATCGTCCTCGTGCGCAGAAGGCGCAGCCGCGGCTGAGAGCCGGATAAACGCCCGCTGGGAAAGGGGGGTTGGGAAACTTGAAGAGTCTCGGCATTCAGATACGAGTCGGCGATCTGCTGTTCGTCATTCAGAAGCGCTGGAAGCTCATCGTTTCCCTCACCTTTCTGGGCTTTGTCTTCGGCCTGCTGATGTCTGGCCTGAGCTACATTCAATCTTCTGTACAGAGCTATCAGGTCAACGGCTCCTTCGCCATCGCCGCGATCGACGACCGCGGCATGTACGCGAGCAACAGCGTCTCCCCCAACAAGAACGACCTCACCCTGGCCGCCGATCTGTACGACACCGTCTATTACTTCATGCGCAGCGACCGTCTGCTCTACGACGTGATCGACCAGCTTCAGCTCCTGGGCGTGGCCCCCGGCGATATTCGCAACGGCCTGAGCCTCTCGCGCTATAACGAGACCTCGATCATCACGATGCGCCTCGTCTGGAACAGCGGCGAGGAGGGTCTGGCGCTGTGGAACGCCCTGATAACCGCCACCAATTCCCTGCTGGGAGAGATCATCGAGACGGGCCGATTGCGCATCATCAACGAGCCGGTCAGCACGGCCTACGGCACACAGAGCTCGGCGGCCAAATCCTTCATGATCCTGCCGGTGCTCGGCCTCGCGGCCGGCGTGGGCATCAGCGTCATCGAGCTGCTGATGCGCCCCACGCTCATCAATCTCAAGGACGTGGAGACGGTCTTCGGCCTCGAGACGCTCGGCGTCATCCCCTACGATTACGAGTTCTTCAACAGCAAGGGCTCCATCCTGGTGCGCGACGAGACGATCTCGTCGCAGGTGGTGCAGAACTTCTCGGCGGCGGCATACATCTTGCGTAACCGCATAGGCTCCAAGGATAAGCACCACTGTCTGTACGTCACCTCGGCCATCAGCCGCGAGGGCCGCACCTCGGTCGCGGCGAATATCGCCATCCAGCTCTCCGATATGGAGCACCGCACGCTGCTGGTGGACTTTGACTACAAGAACCCCACGCTCGGCACGCTGTTTTTGAACAGTCTCGACTACAACCACTCTCTCAACGCCCTCTACCGCGGCGAGATCAGCGAGAGCGACGCGATCACCACCATGACGGGCTATCTGGATATCCTGCCCATGGTCATGGAGCACAACCTCATCAGCTTCGACAGCGTCATCATGGAACTGATCTCCCGGCTGAAGGAGGAGTACGAGTACGTCATCATCGACGCGCCGCCCGTCGGCACCGAGTCGGAGACGCTGAGTCTCAACCAGGTGGCCAACACCGTGCTCTATGTCGCGGCCTTTGACAGCTCGACGATCCCGGAGATCCAGAGCTCGCTCGACAAGCTGGACAAATCGGGCATACGCATCCTCGGCTGCATCGTCAACCGCATGCTCTCCACGCGCAACGTCCTCACCGGCGTCGTACAGAAGAACGAGGCGCGCAAGGAGGAGGACGAGAAGAACAAGCACAAGCCCAAGCGCGGCAAGAAGAAAAAGAAGAACGAGAAGGGGCTCTCCGCCGAAGCCCGCGAGAGCGAGGAGATGCGCGAGGCGCTCGTCCTCGGCGTGAAGCCGCCTGTCCTCGAGGAGGAGAAGCCCGCCAAGGATGGCAAGGACGACAAGAAGCCCAAGAAGCGCGGTCTTTTCGGCGGCCGGAAGGAGAAGAAGCCCGGCAGCGCCGCTCCCTCCGGCGGCAAGCCGGCGGACGCCGGCAAGGCGAAAAAGGAGACTTCGCGCGCCGCGGCAAAGAAAAAGCGCGGCGGCAGGAAGGGCAAGGAGGATCCCTTCGCCAAGATCGTGGCCGAAAAAAGCGCCTCCGGCAGGCAGAAGAGCATCTTCGACGATCTGGACGATCTCGGCTTCCGCGACGACAGCGCCGCCTCCGCCCCGACCGACGCGGAGATGACCGAGGCGCTGCTGCGCATCGGTCTCGAAGGGAGCTGGGGCGAGGACGCCGACAAGAATGACCGGCCGCCCAACAACAGCAACGATCCGCCTCCGCCGCCCCCGGTCGCGCCGCCCAAGCGGAAGAAGAACCCCTTCGACGATCTGTGACGATCCGCCCGCGCTCCCCACATTCTAAAGAGAGGATGGTTTCGCGTGTTTACCTTTGACGATCTCATCAATTCCGATAAAATGAAATATATCCTGATCGCGGTCATGCTGATCGGCGGGTATCTCTTCCTCATGCAGATCATCACCGAGCATACGCAGAACAAGCGCTCTCTGCCCATGCTCAGCGTCGTGCTGCTGGTCGTGTACGCGCTCATCGCGGGCCCGACGCTGTACATCATCGGGCAGTTCGGCAGCATCAGCCTGATCCTGCTCGCGCTGCTGCTGCTCTTCGCCTGCATCATCCTCTTCGCCGGGCTCTACGGGCTGCTGCACTACTGGGGGGAGCTGAACAAGGCCTCGCTCCTGCTGTTTTTCCTCTACATGGCCGCGGTGGGCTATTTCACGATCTTCAGCCGCGAGGAGGGGCACAGCCGCGCCATCCTGCTGCGCTTCGACCAACTCCAGGAGGCCGTGCGCAAGGGCTCGCTCGAGCCGCTGCGCCACGCCTTCCTCAACGCCCTGATGTTCATCCCGCTGGGCTTCCTTTTCCCGCTGATCAACCGCGACTCGCTCGCGCGTCTGCTCTACGTCGGGCCGATGGGGCTGATGCTCTCGACCTCGATCGAGGCGATCCAGATGTTTCTGCGCATCGGTCAGTGCGACCTGGAGGACATCATCTCGAACACGCTCGGCGCCGTTGTCGGGCTGCTCCTGTATAAGATATATTTATATCTCTTCCGCAAGGACTATTACGAGGAGGAGGATGAAGAAGAGACATAGCGCCGGCATGAGACCGTGTTTCCGGAGAGGAGGTAAGACGGCTTTATGGCAGAACATCCCACTATGAGCAAGCACCGCGCGGACGCCATCAATGCTTCTCTTATCACGCTCAACGCGACGCGGGACGTGATGACCATCTATGTGCTGCTGGTTTTCCTGGGCTTTCCGGGCACCCTGAAAAAGGTGATCGGCGGCAGCATCGCCTCGCTGATGGAGATGATCTCCTGGGGCTTGCAGTTCATGCTGGTCATGCTCGCGAGCGGCGACGACGTCTGGGACATCAAGCTCCTCAATCTGAGGCCGGCCTACCGCTTCATCTATCTCTATCTGCTTTTTATGACGGTGGATTCCCTGCTCGTCTCCGTCAACAAGAAGACCGTCATCACCACGCTCGTCCACTTCATGCTGACCATCATGTTCGCCCTGTGGCTGATCGAGGCCTATGAGCCGGACGATCTGATGCGGGTATTCTACAGCGCGCAGTTTCTGTTCGTGGGCGTCGTGCTGATCTGCATGGTCGTCTTCCCCAATATCGCCTACTACAACTATCAGGGCTCCCGCACCCTGCGCGGTCTCTTCCTCACGAAGAACGAGTTCGGCACGGAGCTCTCCTTCGGGATACTGGTACAGTGTATCCTGCTGCGCTCCAAGCGACAGAAGAACCAGCCGATCTCGCTGCTCTTCCTCGGCGTGATGGTGCTGCAGTTCTTTATGATCCTGATGACCAAGAACTTCGGCGCGCTGCTCATCACGATCGGCTATGTCGGCTATATGCTCTACTACGGCATGACAAGCAGCAAGCGCCGTCTGCCCCTGGGGCTCATCTACATCGTCGGCAGCGTCGGCTTTCTGATCTTCGCCATGACGATCCTGCAGGCGCTCGCGCCGCTGCTGGAATCCCTCGGCAAGGACGCCTCCCTGACCGGCCGCGTCCCGATCTGGCAGCAGGTGATCGCGGTCATGCTCGAGACGCATACGATGACAGGCTTCGGCATTGAGATGTTCTGGAAAACGCCGGAGTCCGTCCAGCTCTTCAAAGCGGGCTTTGACGCGAANNTACCTGTTTTGCAGCGCCTACACGGTCATGTTCATGATCCGCGGCTTCACCGAGCGTCAGACCGACCCCTCCTCGACCTATTATCTGCTGCTGCTCGTCATGCTCGGGCTCATGTATCAGGCGGAGGATAACCACAAGCTCGACAAGCTGAAAAAGGCGCGCATCTATACCCCGCCGCCCGACGAGGAGCTCGCCTCGCTGCACGACGTCTCGCGGCTCTCGGAGGGCACCGAGCTCAGCGCCTTCCAGCAGCGCTTCAGCAATATGGCCGACATGGAGAAGAAGTCCGTCCGGAAGAAGACCGTCATAGAGACGGACTGGGAGGAAGAAGAAGCCCCGAAGGAGAAGACCCTTGACGATCTGTTCCGCGAGCTCGACAACGACGACTGGTAGACCCCGGCAGACTCCGGTATTCCATACATAGAGGTGGTACAGTGAAGGTTCTGATGATCGACCAATGGCTGCCCCAGCAGCCCTATACGCAGGAGCTCGCCCGCGAGCTCGGACGCCGCGTGGACCTGACGCTCGCCGCGCCGCGCTCCTACAGGCCGAAAGGCGAGCCCTTCCGCTGCAGGAGCGTGCTGGAGACGAAGGTCAAGGAAAAGAAGCTCGGCATGCTGTCCTATCTGGCCGGCCTGTGCTGGCTCTACGGCGCGGCGCTCTTCGGGCGCTATGACGCGGTACACATCCAGGTCTTCAAAAAGCAGAGCCTGGAGATGCCGGCCTTCCGTCTTATGAAGAAGCTGACGAGGAAGAAGCTCGTCTACACCGCGCACAACATCCTGCCCCACGAGCACGGCGGCAATCAGCGCGAGGCACAGCAGCTCAGAAGCTGGTACCGCCTGTGCGACGCCATCCTCGTACACAACGAGCACAGCCGCCAGGTGCTGCTGGGCTTCGAGCCCTCCGTCGCCGACAAGGTGCATGTGATCGCGCACGGCACCTTTGACGATTACGCCGGCGCGGTGAAGGATATCCCCCACGAGAAGACCGTGTTTTTGCAGTTCGGCATGATCCGCAAGTACAAGGGCATCGACGCCCTGCTGCAGGCGGCCTCCCAACTGCCCGAGGCGCTGCGCGGGCAGATACGCATCGTCATCGCGGGCAATCAGCGCAGGGAGCTCGACGACACGGACTACCGCGCCATGATCGACGCGCTCGGCGTCGGCGACGTGGTGGATTTCCGGCCGCAGCGCGTCCCGGACGAGGAGCTGCCCGGCTACTTCAACGGCTGCGACTGCTGCCTCTTCCCCTATACGAACATCTACGGCAGCGGCGCGCTGCTGCTGGCCTACACCTTCCGCAAGCCCGTTATCGCGAGCGGCATCCCGACCTTCGTCGAGGAGACGGACGGCGGGAAGACGGGGCTTCTCTACGATCCCGCGGACGAACAGGGTCTCGCGAAGGCCATCGAGCGCTTCGTCGCTCTGCCCGAGGCGGAGAAGGCCGCTATGCGGCGCAGCACGGAGGAGATCTGCCGCACGAAGTACAGTTGGTCGGTCTCCGCGGAGAAGCTCGCGGCGCTCTACCGCTCGCTGTGCTGAGAAAACTATTTTATATGATCCCACTTCAATAAACAGGAGGAAACAGTATGAACATCAGCATTTTCGGTCTGGGTTACGTCGGCTGCGTCGGCGCGGCCTGTCTCGCCAAGCTCGGCCACCACGTCATCGGCGTGAACCACACCCAGGGCAAGGTCGATCTCATCAACCAGGGCAAGCCCACCATCATCGAGGCCGACATTGAAGAGCTCGTCAAGGAGGGGCACGACAACGGCCGCCTCGAGGCCACGACTGACTACCTCTACGCCGTGAAGAACACCGACGTGTCCTTCGTCTGCGTCGGCACGCCCAGCAGCAAGGACGGGCACCTGAACCTCAATTACATCTACCGCGTCGCCCAGCAGATCGGCGAGGGCATCAAGCTCAAGGACGGCTTCCACATCGTCGCCATCCGCTCCACGGTGCTCCCCGGCACGAACAAGAAGGTCGGCGAGATCATCGCGGAGGCCTCCGGCAAGCAGCGCGGGCGGGACTTCACCGTGGTCTCGAACCCGGAGTTCCTGCGCGAGGGCACCTCGGTCGAGGACTACATGAATCCCCCACTGACCCTGATCGGCACCGACAGCGAGAAGGCCGAGGCCATCTTCCGCGAGATCTACAAGGACATCCCGGCCGAGTTCATCTCCACCGATATCGAAGTGGCCGAGATCATGAAGTACGTCAACAACACCTTCCACGCGCTGAAGATCGTCTTCGGCAACGAGGTCGGCAACATCTGCAAGGCGCTGGATATCGACAGCCACAAGGTCATGGAGATCTTCTGCAAGGATAAGCAGCTCAACATCTCCCCCTACTACTTCAAGCCCGGCTTCGCCTACGGCGGCTCCTGCCTGCCGAAGGACTCCAAGGCGCTGCGCACCCTGGCGCACGACAAGTATGTGGACGTGCCGGTCATCAACGCCATCAATCCCTCCAACGAGCTGCAAAAGAAGATCGCCGTCGACATCATCGAGAGCAAGGGTCGCCGCAAGATCGGCATCCTCGGCCTGAGCTTCAAGGCCGGCACGGACGATCTGCGCAACAGCCCGATCGTCGACGTCGCCCAGACCCTGCACGGCAAGGGCTACGAGCTGCACATCTACGACAAGAACGTGCGCATCTCCCAGCTCACCGGCACGAACGCCGACTTCATCGCCGCCAAGCTCCCACACCTGCACGAGATCATCACCGACGACCTCGACGCGGTCTGCTCGGAGTGCGACGTGCTGGTCATCACCAACAAGGAGAAGGAGTTTGCCGACGTGCCCGAGAAGTACCCGCACAAGTGCATCGTCGATCTCGTGCGCCAGTTCAAGGCCATCGACTACGACGGCAACTACGAGGGCATCAGCTGGGGCACGATCAACCACAATCCCAACCAGGGCATGAAGCTCGAGCGGGACATGGCGAAGACGGAGTTCTGAGACGGCAGCCAGAGCCTCCCCTGACGCGCGAGCGTTAGGGGAGGTGGCGCGCAGCGCCGGAGGGGTCGGCTGAACAAGCACACCCCTCAGTCGCTTCGCGACAGCTCCCCTAGCTTAGGGGAGCCTCCACCGCTCAGTGTTTCAAATCCGTCCGCGCAGCGGACACAACAATCATTCATTATTCGTAACTTCAGTCCTTGTCATCCTGAGCGAGCGAAGCGAGTCGAAGAATCTTTTGTTCCTGCGAAAGATTCTTCGTCGCCTATGGCTCCTCAGAATGACACAGGGGACTGAATAGATACGTTTTTCGTTTTATTATAATCCGTCGCGAAGCGACACCTTAATTATTCATTATTCATTATTAATTATTCATTCCTGATACCGGGAGGGGCGTCATGGCAAATCTGAACTGGCTGATCCGCAGACTCAAAGCGATGAGCGCGCAGGAGATCGCCTGGCGGCTCTCCCAGAAGGCGCTCGAAAAGCAGGAGCGCGCGAGCTATTCCAAACAGAAGCGTCCCGTGACCGAGGCGGTGTTCCATCATCGCCTCGCCTCTCTGCGCCCGGACGGGGCGCGCTTCGCCCTGCGGCGGGAGAACCGGGCGTTCTCCCTGAACACCGCGATCCCTCTGCTCGGCGGGGCGGATTACGAGGCGTACAAGACGCGCTGGCGCGCCGGCTTCCAGACGGAAAACGACTGGCCGGACGTGTTTTCGCACGATCTCAACTACCGGCAGCAGGACGGCATCGGCGACGCGCGCACAAACTGGGAGCTGAACCGGCATTTTCAGTTCGCCCTGCTCGCGAAGGACTACGCCGCCTCCGGTGAAAAGCGCTTTCTCGACGAGCTGACGGCGCTCTTCGAGAGCTGGAACCGGGAGAACGCCTTCCTCTGGGGCGTCTCCTGGACGAGCGCGATGGAGGTCGCCATCCGCGCGATCAACTGGTGCTATACCTACGCCTTCCTCGAGGGAACCGACGCGCCGCCGGCGCTGCTGGAGGCGCTGCGCGTCGGTATCCTGAACATGACCGACTATGTGGCGCAGCACTATTCGCGCTTCTCCTCGGCCAACAACCATCTCGTCGTCGAGGCCGTGGCCATCGGGCACAGCGGCGTGCTCTTCGGCTATGCGCCGTGGACGGAGCTCGCCGTCTCGATCCTCACGCGCGAGCTTGGGCTGCAAAACTACCCCGACGGCGTGAACAAGGAGCTCTCGCTCCACTACCAGAGCTTCTACATGGAGGCTATGGGGCTGATGCTCCGCCTGCTCAAGGTGAACGATCTGCCCGTACCCCCGGAATGGCCCGCCATGCTCGACAAAATGGCCCGCTTTGTGGCCGACTGCCTGGGCGAGCACGGCGAGGTCGCCGCCTTCGGGGACGACGACGCGGGCAAGCTGCTCGATCTCGCGGGTATCCCGGCGAAAGGGACGGAGCCGCTGCACACCTGGCACTACCGCTATATGCTCGGGCTTATGAGTCTGCTGCTCGAGCGGCAGTATACCGCGCTCGGCAGCCTTGAGAGCGAGACGCTGCGCTGGCTCTTTTCGGCGGAGGAGCTCGAGGCGGCAAAGCATAAGCCCCTCTACACGCCGCCGCAGTACTGCTGCTACCGCGAGGGCGGCAACACGATCCTGCGCAGCCGCGACCGCAAGCTGCTGCTCGCGATCGACCACGCCGCGCTCGGGTACCTGAGCATCTGCGCGCACGCGCACGCCGACGCGCTGAGCTTCCAGGCGTTCTATGAGGGAAAATCCCTGCTCGTCGATCCGGGTACGAGCCTCTACCACATCGACGGCGCGCGCCGCGACGCCGTGCGCAGGACGCAGAACCACAACACCGTCTGCGTCGGCGGGCAGGATCAGTCTGAGATGCTCGGCGCCTTCCTCTGGGGGCGCAGGGCGGAATGCGCTCTGCTCGACGCGCGCGAGGAGGACGGCGGCTTCGTCCTCACCGCGAGCTGCGACGGCTATAAGCCCGTCGTCCACACGCGAACCTTCCGCTTCGACGGGGACAGGCTTCTCGTGATCGAGGATACGCTCTCCGGCGGCGCCGAGGGCGAGGCGAGCTTTATTTTCGCGCCTGGGCTTGCGCCGCGCATTGACGCGGCCGGGCAGAGCGCCGCGGCGGGCCGCTGCGCGCTGCGCTTTACGGGCGCGCGTTCGATCGCGCCGCGCGCGCACGAGTACGCCCCGGCCTACGGGGATTTGCGCCCCGCCGAGGGTCTGGCTGTCGCCTTCGATGGCGAGCTCAGGACTGAGCTGCATTTTGACTAAAAGGAGGATGCCGCCGTGAACGCCACCAACGCGCTCAAGGAGCTGTATGAAAAGATCCCCAAGGGCGTGAAATACGCCTTTTCCCCCGTTTTTATCCGCGTGATGGTCAAGAACAAGACCTTTCAGCAGACCTGGAAGGAGCTGGACGCCTTTGACGCGATGAGCCCGGCCGATCGGAAGGACTTTCAGCTCAAGGCGCTCCGGGATACGCTCTGCTACGCCTACGAGCACGTCCCCTACTACCGCCGCGTCTTCGACGAGCGCGGCTTTGACCCCAAGCAGCTCAGTTCCTTCGCGGACATGGAGCGTCTGCCCCTGCTCGAAAAGGACGAGGCCATCGCCGCGGGCGAGGCGCTCTACAGCGACGACGAGCATCTGAGCTATTACAAGACCTTCACCGGCGGCAGCAGCGGCAAGGCGCTGACCGTGCTGCTCGACAAGGCTTCGATCTACAAGGAGCGCGCAGTCGTCACGCACTACCTCAAGCAGTTCGGCTACGACCCGCTGCGCACGAAGACGGTCGCCTTCTTCGGGCATAACAAGGATCAGGATTACTACTACTCCCCGCTCAAGAACGAGATCGTGATCTCCCCCTTCCGCCTGTTCAGGGACGGGCAGCTCGACGCGATCTGTGAGGACATTGAGAAGTTCGGCGCGAGCTTCATCATGGGCTATCCCTCGGCGATCTATCTCTTCGCGCAGCTTCTCGAGCGCGCGGGGCGCAGGATACGCTTCGAGCGCGTGGTCTATTACGCGGAGAATTGCAGCCCGGAGGAGAAGGTCTACATCGAGCGGGTGCTCGGCTGCCCGGTCGAGTCCTACTACGGGCACACCGAGCGCGCCGTCTTCGCGGAGATCCACGACACCGGCTGCGTCTTCAACGACTACTACGGCTATACCGAGCTCGTCCCCACCGGGGAGCCCAACGAGTTCCGCATCGTCTGCACCGGCTTTCTGAGCCGGAAGATGCCGCTCATACGCTACGCCACGGACGATGTGGTGCAGCTCGACGCAAACGGCGCGCCGCGCCTCGTCGGCCACAAGCGCAGCGAGGTGCATCTCGTCAGCAAGAACGGGCAGGAGATTTTCAAGGGCGCGATGACCCTGCACGTCGAGGAGCTCAAGAAGATCAAGCGCTATCAGTATGTGCAGAATGAGCCGGGCAAGGTCGAGCTGCGCATCGTGCAGGCCGAGCCGCTGAGCGAGAGTGAGCTCAAGAGCGTCCGGGACTACATCACGCGGCGCTGCGAGGGTCTGCTGGACGTGGAGATCAAATTCGTGCAGGAGCTTCAGCTCACGACGCGCGGCAAATACAACTGGGCGGTCAACAACATCGGAAAGGAAGAGCGGTCATGAGCGGAAACAACAGAAAGATCCTCATCATCGTGGAGAACCTGCCGGTTCCCTTCGACACCCGCGTGTGGCAGGAGGCCACGACCCTGGTCGCGAACGGCTACACGGTCTCCGTCATCAGCCCGAAGGGCAAGGGCTACGACGCCGACGAGGAGATCCTGGACGGCGTGCATATCTACCGGCACGAGCTGCCCGTCGAGGGCAACGGCGCCATCGGCTACCTGCAGGAGTACAGCTATGTGCTCAAGGAGGAGCTGCGCCTCGCGAAGAAGGCGTATAAAGAGGTCGGCTTCGATGTGATCCACGGCTGCAACCCGCCGGACGACATCTTCCTCGTGGCCGGGCGCTTCAAGAAATACGGCGTGAAGTACGTCTTCGACCACCACGACATCTGCCCCGAGCTCTTTGAGGCCAAGTTCGGCCACAAGAGCGGCCCGCTCTACTGGAGCCAGGTCTTCTTCGAGCGGCAGACCTATAAGCACTGCACCTTCGCCTTCGTCACGAACGAGAGCTACAAGAAGATCGCCATCGAGCGCGGCGGCATGGACCCGGAGAAGGTCATCGTCCTGCGCAGCGGCCCGAAGCTCGAGCGCATGCGCATCCTGCCCCCGGTCGAGTCGATCAAGCGCGGCTATCCCTATATGGTCGGCTACGTCGGGGTCATCGGCCAGCAGGAGGGCATCGAATACATCCTCGAGGCCGCGAAGTATACCAAGGAGCACGAGAACAACGTTTTCTGGGGCATCGTGGGCGGCGGCCCGCATCTCGAGGCGCTGCGCAAGAAGGCGCAGGACATGGGGCTGGACGACTGCGTGGAGTTCACCGGCCGCGCCCCCGATCAGCAGCTTCTCGAATACCTGAACACCGCTGACGTGTGCGTCAACAGCGACGAGTACAACAGCATGAACGACAAGAGCACCATGAACAAGATCCTCGAGTACATGGCGCTCGGCAAGCCCATCGTGCAGTTCGATCTGACCGAGGGGCGCTACAGCGCGCAGGAGGCCTCCGTCTACGCCAAGCGCAACGACGCCGTGGACATGGCTCTCAAGATCCAGGAGCTGCTCGCCGACCCCGAGCGGCGGAAGAAGATGGGCGAATACGGCCGCGCGCGCGTCGTGAACGAGCTGAGCTGGGAGCACACCAGCAAGGCGCTGCTCGAGGGCTACGAGAAGTTCTTCACCGGCGCGTTCGACAGGAAGTGAGGCGCGCGGCATGAAGAAGGTTCTGCTCGTCTCCAACTACGTCTTCCACTACCGGCAGAAGAACTACAACTACTTCGCCGAGCAGTTTGAGAAAGCGGGCTATGAGTTCCACGTCCTCGCGAACGAGTACCAGGACGCGGGCTACGCCTTCCGCTTCCACGCGCACACCCTCCCCTTCTCCGTGAAGGGCTATATCGCAAAGCTCAAAGAGATAAAGCCGGATTTCGTCATCCTCTTCCTGCACCTCAAGGACAGGATCGAGCTGCCGCTGCTGCACTGGTGCCGTCTGCACCGTATCCCCGTGATCTTCTGGAACAAGGGCGTCAGCGACACCGACCCGAATAACCCCGTCAAGAACGCGATCTACCACCACATCCACAACTGCTCCGACGCGATCGTGACCTATACGCCGGACATGATCGCAAACTTCCGGCCGAAGAACCGGAAGAAGCTCTTCGTGGCCTACAATACCGTGGACTGCCACGACATCGACAAGAGCCGCTACGATCCCGCCGCGCTGCGCGAAAAGTACGGGATCAAGGAGCACAAGGTCGTGCTGTATGTCAGCCGCATGAAAGCCTCGAAGCGCATCGAAGTATTGCTCGACGCGCTCGCGAACCAGCCGGATATCGCCGTCGTCGCGATGGGCGCGGGCATGACGCCCGAGCTCCAGGCGAGGTTCGACGCCGCGCCGAACCTCTATTACCTTGGCCAGCGCTACGGCGAGGAGGGCAAGGAGGTCTGGGCGATGGGCGACGTGTTCTCGATCCCGGTCAGCGTCGGCCTCGGCGTGAACGAGGCGATCTTCTGGGGTATGCCCGTCGTCACGATGCAGGGCTTCCAGCCGCCGGAGATCTACTTCCTCAAGGAGGGCGAGACCGGCTTCATCACCGCGAACGAGACCGAGTATAAGCAAAAGCTCCTGAGCCTGCTGAACGACGAGAGCGAGCTTCGGCGGATGAAGGCCGCCTGCGCGAAGGAGTATGAGCGCGAGGTCAGCATCGACTGTATGTTTCGCGGCTTCCTCGACGCCGTGGAATACTGCGAGGGGAAGCGGCGGTCATGAAGGGCTTTCGGTTCTTTGCCGTGCTTGCGCTCCTGCTTGGCGCGCTGTGTCTGACGGGCTGCATCAGGCAGGGCCGCGCAACGGTCGAGATCGGCAACGCCTCCGACGTTTCCCGCGCGGTCGCGGTCACAACGTACCCGACCGCGGAGCCCGAGCCGAGCGCCGCGCTCCTTGACGTGACAAGCTATACCCCGCCGCAGTTTCTTTCGGAGGAGCTGTTCGAGAAAGAAAACAGCCCGATCGTGAACCCGAAGAAGGCCAGCTACGCGCGCTACGGGCTCGACCCCGAGGCCATGAGCGCCTTCGAGGCGGAGGCGGCGGAGGGAAAGCAGCTTCCGATCCTCCATGTGAGCACCGAGGGCGGCGAGTACATCCTCTCCCGCACCGAATACAGCTCCTGCGTGATCGACGTGTTCAACTGCCCCGAGGAGCAGGAGCTGCGCGAGGGCTCCGCGGGCATCCGCGTGCGCGGCAATTCCAGCGGCTATTACGGGGACGTGGAGAAGATCAAAGCCAATCCCGTCCCATACAGGATCAAATTTGACAAGAAAACCAATCTTCTCGGCCTGAACGGCGGCGCAAAGTGCAAAAATTGGGTGCTGCTCAAGGCGGGCTACGATCTCATCCGCAACGATCTCGCCTTCCGCTTCGGGCGGGCGATCCTCGGCGAGCACGCCTTTTGCTCGGACTCCGCGCTCGTACACGTCTATGTCAATCAGGTCTATCAGGGCGTGTATACGCTCTGCGAGCAGTGCCAGGCCAACGAGTACCGCGTCGACGTCACCGAGCCGGACGAGGACTATACCGGCGTCGATATCGGCTACTACATGGTCATCGACAACAACCCCGAGCCGCCCTGCTCCTTCCAGGTCGACTACGGCAAGCACCGCGTCACGGATCTCGAGGGCGTGCAGCGCGAGTTTGTGGCCACCGCCTACACGGTCAAGAGCGACGTGAACACCGCCGGACAGGTGGACTTCATCTGTCAATACATCAACAATGTCTTCGAGATCGTCTACCAGGCCTGCGAGTCGGGGTGCTTCTACACGCTCGACGAAAACTGCGAGCTCGCCCCCGCCTCGTTCTCCTCCGCCGAGGAGGCGGTGTCGGATGTGCTCGACGTCGAGTCCGTCGCCGACATGTATCTGCTCTATGAGATCATGCACGACTACGACGTGGGCGAGGGCAGCTTCTACATGTGCGTCGACTTCTCCGAGGGCAGCCGCTGCCCCAGGCTCCAGTTCACCTCCCCCTGGGACTTCAACTGGACCTGCGAGGGGCGCACGGATCGCTACTGGGCGGGCTCGTTCAGCGAGGCGGAGTTCATCGGCAGAAACGGCGACCGCAGCAACCCCTGGTTCATCGTGCTCATCAAGCAGGATTGGTTCCGCTCGCTCGTCACGGCCAGATGGACGGCTCTCTCCGAGCAAAGCGCCGTCCGCGCCTGCATCAACGAGGAGATCGCGCTGCTGGACGCCTGCGCCGAGGAGCTGACGCAGAGCGCGGTCAACAGCGCGTACAACGTGATCGTCTGGCTCAACAAGCGCCTCAACTGGATGGACGCCCAGTTTTTGGAAGGTCATCAAAGCACCACGCAGTCCAGAACCGCGCATTCCACTCTGTAATCGTTTTTTAGGAGGATACCACCATGAAAAAACTGATCTCTCTCTGCCTTGCTCTGCTGCTGCTCGCCTCCCTGCCCTGCCTCGCTTTCGCGGAGGTCGATGTACAAAACGTCAAGCTCGAGGACTATTTCACGAACCGCGACCTCTCCGGCGACTGGGATGAGGACGAGGCGCAGACCGTCGAGCTGAGCGGGAGCCTCACGATCACCGAGGAGGGCGTGTATGTGCTCTCCGGCACGATCGCCGACGGCTGCATCACCGTCGCCGCCGCGAAGGACGCCAAGGTGCAGCTCGTGCTGAACGGCGTCAGCGTGACCTGCTCCGACGGCCCCTGCCTGATCGTCGAGAACGCGAAGAAGGTCTTCGTCACCCTCGCCGAGGGCACGGAGAACAGCTTCAGCAGCGCCGCCTTCGCCGAGGACGCGGAGATGAACGGCGCGGTCTACGCCAAGGACGACATCGTGTTTAACGGCGAGGGCAGCCTGACGATCCTCTCGGCCGGGCACGGCATTCTCGGCAAGGACGATGTGAAGTTCGGCGGCGGCGCCTACTTCATCAACGCGGCCGGCCGCGGCATCAGCGGCAAGGACAGCGTCCGCATCTTCGACGGCAGCTTCACGATCGACTCCGGCAAGGATCCGATCCGCTCGAAGAATACGGACGAGGCCGACAAGGGCTATGTGCTCATCCTCGGCGGCAGCTTCTATCTGAACGGGAATACGGCGGACTCAGCCGCCCTTGGGTGAGCGTTCCGGTTTGAAAAAAAGATGAATTACTATCTCAAGGAACTGTGTGTAAACGAGAGCCTCATCAACACCGGCGGGCAGAAGGCGCGGGATGATTTCGAGTGCATCCTGAGCGAGCTCGGCTTTCAGCCGCTGCTGGTCGACTACGGCGAGCTGGACAAGCTGGACAAGCTCTCGCGGCAGATGCGCATTTATGAGCGCATGAAAACGGGGCTGTCCCGGCTCAGGCAGGGGGATGTGCTGCTGATCCAGTACCCCTTCCTCAAGTCCACGATCCTGACGGGGCTGCTGCTGCGGCGGCTGCACCGCAGCGGCGTGCCCTATATCGTGCTGCTGCACGACCTCGAAACGGTGCGGCACAGCAAGCGCGTCTCGACCTCGTTCACCAGAAAGGAAAAAACCGCCGTCGTCGAGCTCGCCACGCTGCAGCACGCCGCCCGGATCGTCCTGCTCAACCCGCCCATGGTGGCGTCTCTGGCCGACAAGGGCGTCGGGCCGGAGAAGCTCGTGAAGCTCGACGTGTTCGACTACCTGATCCCGGACTTCGATCCGAAGCGGCGCGAGGGGAAGCTCGGGAAGAGCAAGCCGGTCATCATCGCGGGCAATCTGCGCCCCTACAAGGCCGCCTTCGCCTACAAGCTGCCTGAAAACTGCGCCTTCAATCTCTACGGCGTGGGCTATACCGGCGAAGTGCATCCAGGCAGCCGCTACTTCGGCGCTTTTCCGCCGGACGAACTGCCCTTTGTACTGCGCGGCAGCTTCGGCCTCGTGTGGGACGGCGAATCCATCGACAGCTGCACGGGCGTCTTCGGGGAGTACATGCGCCTCAACTGCCCGCACAAGATCGCGCTCTATCTCGCCTCCGGCGTCCCCGTCGCGATCTGGAAGCAGGCCGCGAAGGCGGAGTTCATCGTGCAGAACAAGCTCGGCATCGCGGTCGAGTCCCTGAGCGAGCTGCGCGAGGTCATTGACAGGCTGAGCGAAGAGGAATACGCGGAGATCGTGCGCAATGTCGAACGCATCGGCGAGCAGCTCCGCGCAGGCTGCTACACCCGGAAAGCCATAACGGAGTGTCTTGCGTCAATGGGGCAGACGATCGACGCCGTGACCGCCGACTAACGCTCTCGCCAAAGCCGCCGCGAACCCTACGGCCTGTCTCTTATACACATCT